>Ga0265797_10011140_pt1 | contig 11327 bp, 14 predicted proteins | sample P2T30metagenome_FD_192433 | JGI IMG/M metagenome (GOLD analysis project Ga0265797, IMG submission 192433) | Plant litter microbial communities from East Loma Ridge, Irvine, California - P2 T30 | ecosystem: Environmental > Terrestrial > Plant litter > Unclassified | place: USA: California... | reverse complement strand
GGTTGTATTAGTGCTGAGCCGTGACAATGGATGATAGCCACCTTACCTGCTTCTCAACATCGAACGAAAGCAAGCCTCGGAGACCGTGTCCGATCTCCTGCAGATATGCGTGGTACTCAACTGTGCTGCGTTAGAGAGTGGGCAATGATGCAGAATGGGTTCACCTGCATTCGTCTGGATCTGTGTCGGGAGCTAGTAAGCTCATGGCCATGGGATCAGCCACGAACAGTAGTCCAATGGATTCCGCCAAACATTCGTTCAAGCCAGCATGCAGTTTGCCGAAGACAGACTTGGGATTCTGGCCCACGCGATACCACGAGTCCACGGGTGCGTGGGTCAATGGGTTTTGGGGCGGTGATTGAGGGTCGAAGTTGAACTTGTCTTTCTCAATTTCTTTCAGTAGCTTGCCGCATCCATGGCCAATTAGCTCGTGAACAGCCACGATCACCCGCCATACGTTGTCACGGAGGGCTTTGAACATTGGCAGATCAAGCTCGTCAATGAAAGGTACATGCGCAAAATTGTTGACAGCTTCGGAACGATTGGCGAAATAGATGTTCTTCCGGCCATGCTCGTCTTTGATGTCTCGATACTGGATTTTTTTAGTCCGCGGAACAATGAACGCCGATTAAGGGAATGATACTCACATTTGGGCCAGTTATTCCTGTCCAGCAGTTGCTCACACAGAATGTCAGAACTGTTAGAGTCAGTCACAATCCGAAGAAATGACATTGTACGCTGTACTTGCCATCGAGGCTCACAAAATCGGGCTTGACAAATTGTTCGTTCTCGAAAGGGCCCCATCTCAGTCCATACTCGCCAGGTCTTACCCAAGGCAGTTTAGCGATGAGTTCTTCAGCTTGGTCGCCGAGCCTGCCGAGGACTGTCGTTTGCGCTTTGTTTTGCAGTGCCACTAAGCCCATCCATTCTCGGCGCGTTCCACTTGGGTCCCGATATGCCTCGATAAAACCCAGTATGGTTTCGACTGGAGGGCTGGCATCATGGACCCAGTGCACAGACGCTTTTCGATGTTCATCAATGTCGCCATGTGAGAAATGAAGGAGTAGATGTTCAAGGTATTCTCTCCTAGGTCCGCTTGGGACGCAGGCAAGGGCATCTTGTAGCGCTTTTGCTACATTGGAGAGTTCGGCAGAAAAATCTCCAGATGCAACCGTCAACTGAAGCGTGGGATCTACGGTGTAGGGTAGCTGTGAAGGCGGGCCTTTTGCGATCGATGCCGACAGGACGTTGTAAGTCAACTTATGCTCTTTGAAGATCCGAGTATTGTCCACAGGCAATCCGTGCGAAGTCAGAGCATGGCCAATGGTCTGGACTTCAAGCTTGCTCACAGGAATCTTGGATGGGTAGTACTGACTCTGGCCACCGTCTTCCGCAAAGCCGATCGTTTTCGGGACACATGTGAACAGCCCAGCACTGAGCGCTGCATCGAGCGCATCAAGTGCTCCTGTGGATGAGGATGCAATGCTTCTTACATCAGTCTCCGTGAATCGAGGCACGATCCTTCTGTCCCCGTAGCCCTGTCACAGATCAGGAAAACAAAACACCTAACCGAGTGAGTGACACATTGCACCTACACGAAAGTTGCCGACGCTGTCAAGTACAGCTGCGGAGAAATCTGTGAACAGATTCACTATGTGGGATGCGACGCCAGTAACCTCACTCAGTGAGGCCCAATCTCCATTGCAGTCGCTCCATATCTGGAGCACGAATCGAAGGATCGGTACGGACTCAGAAGATGTTTGTTTGGCCAGTATCTCAGCGCCATAGTATGAGGCTCTGCTGCTATTAGTATTGATATGAGGGCTGGAATTGTCTGGACTGCTCACCGTGTCATATGGAAAGCATACCGTTTTTCCTTCGCTGTCAGCTGTTTCCAGGCCGATCCTGCACTGAGACGGTATACAGGAGGGTCGATTACTGCCAGGAGATTTTCTTCCGCCATCATGAATGGATTCGAGCCTTTTTGATTTTCGAGGCTACGAGTTGAAGAGATAGACCAATGCCTAGCCACCCGGTGTTTGTCGAACAAGCCAGTTCGACGAATCCAGTGGGATGCTGTTAATCACATCGCAGCTCGCTCTGTATGCTGTCGGCGTTCGCCAAAGCACCTTTAGGGCAGGGTGTTGGGCGGCTGGAGTCTGCCTGAATCCAAGAGGCGTTATTGCACGTGCAGCTCATAGAGCAGGGCAGCCAATCGAACGCTGTCCAGACTTTCCGGTGAACCACGTCGCAGCAAGGCGCTTGCACCGCACATCGGCTGAGCCAAAAGCAAGAAGGTTGCCTTCAGGACTTCCTGCATGTAAGTGGTGTCCAGGTGGTGGCTGTACCTCCTTCGCACATCCTCCATGCATCGCAGACAAAGTAGAGTACAAGGAGAATGCTGCACCGAAGAACCCGGCGGCTGAATCATATATTCCAAGCGGCACACTCGCCTGGAGGCTCAGCGCGTCTTTGTATCTGGTCTACTGACAGCAAACCGCACGCTCTCCACGACTTCATATCGCTATTCAGGATCCGTCAAGTTAGCTATCATGGCATCAGTCACACTCCAAGACCCGCTCACCAAGCGCACCACTGATCCTGACACCGATGCCGATACCGATACCGAGGCTCACATTGACGGCCCGAGCTCCCAGCGCCAAAGCCTGCAAGCTCTCTTCGAACGGCGTCGCGCGCAAAAGGCGAAGAAACAGCAGCCTTGGAGGCAGACATATCAGCACAATCCCACAGACGTGTCGAAGACCAATTCTATGCACGACGTGCCGTGGTTTCATCCTGATGACTTCGCCGAAAACGCCGACAGCGCTTCTGGCAATTGAGTGAGCAGCATGCCCATCTCAATGAGTCGAATTGTACTGATCATCGTTACTAACTAACCTTACACAGTTCGACGTCCGCAGTAGGAACTTTGGCGCAAGTGGGTTTTACTTCAAGCTGCGGATTCAGTAGCACACGGTCACTCTTTACTTTGACGGCCGCTTGGTGACATGGTGATGAGAATGACGACGAGAGCGTAGCTTGTGTGAACAGGAGAATAGGTGCAGGAACTGTTTCATATACTGCAATGATTCATGATATCGCAATCACTTTCATCTCGAAACTCTCCCTCGCACGTGTCGCACTTCCATCGCCAGGCAGCGCGAAACCGCTGTGGGGCACGTCTACACATTGTTACCGTGTGAGTACGAGCACTTGCTTCATCATGGCGAGGCCGGTACTTACGCAAACCTGTCTCCGAGTCGAAGTTCGAAAGCACGAGTATATCATTGCGGCCTTGATCCTTCATGTAGAACCATTTGTGGGATGGACTGAATGACACGCAGAACGTCTCGCTCTCGAAGTTTGGGTAGATGAAGTCTGACTCTACCAAGTCGCTTTCACTGACAGTACGAGAGTCGCATACTGCAAGCGGGTAATCTTCGATGGGTCCAAATAGTGGATGCCACACACTAACAGACATTAGCTTTCGGACTAAGCCTGTCGGTACTTGAAACCTTCCTCAAGATGCGATAGCGCTTGCGGAGCAGTTCTTCGGCTTCTTCGGGACACTGTTCCAATATGCGGTTCTCTGCGGCGTCCGGTGTGATATCTTAGCAAGTCAGAAGGGAAGCTCCATGATGGTTTGGATTTCGATCGCTATTACCGATGTGAACAAAGTTACTGACAGGCCGAATATTGGGCTGGGCTGGGTCAAAGTGGCGGCTGCGCAGCTACACAATAGTCATATCAGCCGACAACGCATTTGCTACTTGATGCATATACTAACGCGATATTCGAACGTCTTCACGAAAATCAGGCCAAGCATGTCACTCAGCCAGGTCTCCAAGGTTTCAATATGCCTGTCGATGCTTTCCCTGTCGGCGAGAGTCTCGCCAGTGTCGCATTTCTCATAAAGAAATCCGCAAGTATCCAATGCTGGAGCAGACTCGGCCTTCATTATGTCATCGATCTCGACGTGGTGCTCAGATAAGACCAGATTGTTTCGTGACTGGTTCTCGTTGAGCTTCCCAACAATTTGGTAAGGCTTGATCTCTTCCCACAGGGGCAGAGGTTCCAGGTATCGCAGTACGGTGGGCACTTTGTCCATGATGACAGCTTCTGCAAGTACGATAGGATGCTGGCGAAGAGGTCCAAGGAGGAGCGGGGGGTATCGCTGACTTAAAAGGCTCTCAGAGCTCAGAGCTCGAAGCCAAATGTTTTCGGCATACGCTTTACATACCGCAGGGCACGTGCTACTTTCATCTAGACAGCGCAGAGACAAGCAGAGTGTTTTAGATTTCGTCACATCAACAGTAATCTACCCAAAGATCGGTTGTAACCGTCATAGTTTCACGCCAGAACCTCGCATTTCTACATCGGTCCTGATGATCGGCTTGTACCCTTTCCGATGCTGCGTGGCTTGCTCAAATTGGTGCGCGACTTGTATGACTCTGTAGTCATCGTAGCGTCGCCCAATGAAAAGAATGCTAGTCCTACGATTTCAGTCAATCTCTATGTAGTAAATGTGAATTGACAAACATAACTTACGGTACTCCAGGGCCTCTGGTTTTGATACCAGTCGGCTTGCTCTTGACTGGCCAGTCAGCCGGATAAGCGGGCATGGGCACCGCGGCCTGTGGACAGCCACCGTAGCTTGCGGTGGTCTCCGTCCAACACGGTACCACAAGTATGTCACAAGAACTCTCGTCTAGCAGAGCCGGAATCTGCAAAGCTATGCGCGTTCGGAGCTCCCTTGATCGAGACACATCGTCTGTGCCGTGACTCTTCTCGAAAGCCTTCTCTACTCGCTCCCACTCCGAGAAGCCCCAATCTTCGTACTGCTCCTCCATCTCTTCTTGTGTGAACTTCATGAGGTCGGGCAAAATCTTCATTCCAGAAGGAGGTTGTTCGAAGGAGGAAAACCACGCCTCCATATCTGCCAACGGGTCAGTAACAGGTATAATGGTTCGGTCATGGCTCTTACTCTTCCGCAGATCCATGTGAAATGCCAGTTTCCAAATATCTTTGTGCTCCTTCGTAAAGCCCAGATGCCACTCAGGATAGCGCACATTGTCAACTATTGCGGCTCCGAGGTTCTCTAGTACAACAAGCGCTTCGTTGAAGTGTTTCGTCACAAATTCGTCGCTTTCCATGACATGCCGAGGCACCTAGTCGTGATGTCAGCATCAAGTCTAGACAGACATCGTAAGAAGAGATATAGGTCTTGCTGCAATCCGTATACCATGAAGACTTCCTTCGTCACAGGCTGCTGCAAAGTCTGTACCATCCGCTGGCCTCTCCCGGCCACTGCGATCCCTGGGGTCAGCGCTCGCGAATTCATCTCTCTCGTCAAAGCCTAATTCTTGGTCAGCTTGTTCATGAGTCTCGGAGAGCACTGCCAACCTGCTGTTGCCGTCAAGACAAGTGCTGCATCTTTGACCGTCTTCGCGAACACCCCCACACTGTCTTGCCATTCGGTGACAGAGTAAACGCCAAAGCGAGAAACAAGGCCTGCAGTGGGCTTCAGCCCAACTACTCCATTGTTTCTGGCAGGAGAGGCAATGCTACCAGAGGTCTTCTCAGGATCAGTACTCGCCATATGAAGTGGAAATGGCGGCTTTCTTACCTCTGTGCCGAGTGCCGCTGGACAAAGACCAAGAGCCACGGCCACAGCACTGCCTGAAGATGATCCGCCCGGATCTTGTTCGTCGATGTAGATACCGTATCCCTGGCCAGCCACGCCTGACCAGCCGTTCGGTGCATTTCCTGGCGATCGGTAGTTGGCCCACTCCGTCAGTGAGGTCTTGCCCAAGAGTACAGCGCCACTCTCGCGTAGCTTCGAAATGGCCGTGGCTTCAAAACGCGGTGTGGCATTCTTCAGGCCAACGCACCCAGCTGATTGGGTCAGCATTGTACATGTATGGTGGCTACATGGCACCACGAGGATGTATGGTAAACTAAGGGCGTACCGGTGGTGTGCATTCCATCTGTTGTCAAGAACAAGTCTTTGACAAGTATAGGTATGCCGTGCAAAATACCTCGCGAGTCGTGCTCTGCGCTTTCCTTGTCTTTTTCGGTTGCGATGTCGACTGCGGCTTTGTTGACTTCGGACACGGCTTTAACGTGGGCATTTGTGTCATTGATCCGGGCAATGCAGGTCTTCAATCATTAACATCCAAATACTCGCGGACTTTGTGGACCAGCATACCTCTATCAAACTACGGCAGTCGAATAGGCCAGAATCCAGGCCTTTGCGCAGATTGAGAATATCAGCATCGTGCAAAGCCACCAGGCGCGAGGCACCAGATGGGCCACAGGGAGTCATGATGTCGTGCCGTTGTCTCAGCACGACAATAAAAGCGATGATACCGACTATTGAAGCGGATACAAAGATTTTGGCAGGAGCCATAGGAGACTGAGGGCTGTCCTGGCTGCATCCCAATGCGTCATTTCAGTTGTCGCCTGTGCCGCCGGTGAGGCATGCCAGCGGTCACTTGCATCAAATGCTACATGGGCTGAGGTGCGTGCAACTATGCGGTGGCTTCGGAAGCAAGGATTCCCCTCTCCGGAATTGTGGCGTCGCATGCACGCTGAACCTGATCGAAGACATGTGACCAGAGGCGGCCAACTTGCATGTGATGTTGGGTCTCAATGCAAGCGGCAAAGAGACGCACGATATCCTACCGCTGTCGTGCTCACTCATCAGGGCTGACTCCAAGGCTCAAGTTCAATCCGACAGAGGATATGCGAGTCAACTCGCAACATCTGCGGTCTGAATACTACTGTGTGTGGTATTCGTAGGCACACCGTAATGGACCGGCTTCTAATTACCCCGAATTAAAAGTTGTCTCGCTGATTTCTGCTGATAAGCACCCGAGCATGTCCCAATACCTGTATCTGAGATTGGTGTATGTGTTACGCTACTATCGCATGGAACTACGTTCTGCCTCAATTTCATATTTTTCGCCTTCTACATGATGACTGATGAGAAGCGGCGCGATCTGAGCCGATCGACTACAGGCAGGGTTCCTTCGACTTAATCTGCTCCATGCGATCTATAACATCGACAAGGCATTGTCTCTGAAGATAGTGCAAGCAAAGCATTTCCGACTCTGTCGCAGTTCCTCGTGCATATTTTTCTTTCGCGCACACGAATGCTTCCATCTCCTGTAATTCTGCCAACCACATTTCTCTCGCGGCTCTGATTGTGTCTAATCGAGTACAGCGTAGACCCGAAACCCTTGTGAGGGTACCCGGTACAATCATGTCGCCACGTCTTTGTACAAAAGCGCCATCCGTGCGGACTGTTTCACGCGCACCAATTGTGCAGCGGAGGATCAGCTCTCGCCATGGCGGAGGCGTATGACGTAATTGAGGGAACTCGATGTCCGGCTCAACGGGAAAAGACTGTGCGAGCAAGCTGGTCACACAGCTGGTGCTTTCGAAAATGCAGTACAGGACTTTGCCTAGCATGAAGACCATTGCAGCATCTGCTTCCTCAGTACTCATAGCGTCCCATACTCTGTAGGCTTTGCGGTCAAGATTTCGATAATACTCCGGCGAAGTTTCGTCATCATGCAAAAGCACTCCAAGCAGGCGGGCGTACTTTTCGCATGTTATTGCGTCGGTGTTGCCTTTCGAATTGTGTACGGCTACTGTAAAGGCCCCGTCGGGCCGCGACGTGAGCGTGCGTTGCTGGTCGGGGATTTTCTCGAACCAATTTCTGCGATTCGTGATTGGCAACTGGAAGGACTTGAAACAAGACTCGATCAAGCACGTACAAGTCTCGAGCAACTGAGCTGCCAACTTCGCCGTCGTCTTAGCCAAGAGCGAGCATCAAAGTCGTTGCAGTCATCTATTCATTGTCAAAGGCTTGAAACTGCGTTGGAACTGCTTCGAGAAAGTAGTAAACAGTTTCCGTTCATCGAGTAGACTATGCAAGATACTCTACAAGAAATGCACTGGGCACCAAGTGTACAAACGAGAATTAGCCAGCAAGTGCTCAGTGTTCACTTGCCAAAAAGTCCCGCAACTTGCTGCAATGGACTAATGATGTCTCTCATAACAATTGTTGCAAATTCTGAAAAGTCAACCGGCCTTCCATCGGCATCCATGTCAAGATTTGGGAATCTCAAGCACGCATCAACTGCTTGCGCATAGCAAATTCCCAGTTCGTCTTGCGCTAGTACTGAAAGCCGCTTGGCCGTTAGAATCGGGGTATAATCGTGTGCATCGCCATTCCTGTCCTTCTCTTTCGCCGTTGCGAGGTCTTCGATGGGGCTGTTGAAGCACATCTCCAAAAGTACAACGCCAAGAGCAAAGATTGTTGTATTGCCGACCCAATCGCCAACTCGATCGACAGTAGTGGGAGACAGCGTTGACGGTAGCAACGGATCCATGCATGCCGATTCCAAGCGATGAGTCAGGTACACACATGGTGTTCCGAAACCCTCGAACACGATTAGGATATTGTCCTTGGTCCACCAACCTCTTAGCCAATCTGTAAAAGATAGTTGCAATACACCCCAGGCCAATATCAATGCAATCTGCACACGGTTTCTGATGCTGAGGACTTTGTGTTTTCTGTAGACTTCGGATAGCGTCATGGAAGATTTGGTCAGCGCGACTTCTGGTCGAGTAAAGAGGTCATATTTGTGTCCACTCTTGTCGCAGATTGATCCTACTCTCTGCCGACCTGGACGCGGAGGTTGCGTGGGGGTCTTGATGATAGGGCAGAGATCGTCGCTTGAGTACTGAACATTTCCCTGGTTTGTCTGTGTTTTGGTCGATATTATGGGAGATGGTACGCTTGTTGGACTTGCCGATAGCGGCGCGGCACTGCGATAAATACAGGTCAGTAGAGCATGCCAAAGCATTCCAAGTCTCGCACGAACCTTGTAACGGATGGAGAACTCGAGCTGCCCGCTTGAGTGTTTCTCATGCTCCTGACGACATTCGGACGCCTTTGTTCGCTGTTTGGGCTTGAAGTCATTATCTCAGCTGTCATCCAGTGATCGTCTCGGGCTTGCATAGTGTCTTCTGCGAACAAGAGGTAGAAGCAGATCAGATCAGCTTTATGGCCAGCAACAGCACGTGGCGACCACACGCCCAACTGTATATTGGTAGGGTGCGACCCGTCGCAAGTGCATTTCCAGCCAGCTTTCAGTGCATCGTGAAGCCAACTTGCACACTGCTGAACGAGAACAAACTCTTGTAAAGTACGTTGAGACACCCCTCGAGCTGGAGCAAGCTTCAGAGCATCGTCGATGAGAATGCGAAATTCGCTAATGCGCGTTCTTAATCGCTCCAGACTGGCCTTGTATTGTGGACCACGAACAAAACACTTAATAACATGTGTAGCACGAGCTACTATAGTTGCGTCATCTTTCTTCGTCTAGAAAAACGGTCTGTGAGTAGGTGTTGATAGTCGAATCAAGGTCACGAACACTTACTGGCAACTTTTTCTGGAGCTGAGCGAGTGTCCTGTGGATGTCGTCGATCTTCTTCGTGATGTTCTCTGCACCTTCGCCGAGGTGCGCGATCACTCTTTGATCGAGATCATGTTTTCTCCAGATGTCGCCTGTGTGGTCGTTCAAGAGCCGTGACAACTCATCCGCGGGGACTATGGACCGGAGTAAGTGCTCGACTGAGTTTGAAAACATGATTTTGTTGTCTTTGAGCGACTCCACCAGCAGGCTGATGTCGCGATGGGTGACGACCTCATTGTACCCTCCCACACCTTTGATCAGAGCGCCTAGAACGCCTAAGACAATTCCAGCTATTTCAATGCCGCTGGCGGGAATGCCCCACTGTTGACCTGACGAGATGACAGTTGCTTCGGAGATTGGAGGCTTGCGATCATGTGTCTTATCGAAAGTTTCATGTGCATATTGCTGCTCTTGGACGTCGACTCGCGTTGTGTCTCTCTCGAGTTCCCGACCGAGCGTTGACTGCACAAGCTCGAGATCTTGAAGCTCATCTCTGGCGACAGCGTCGACCCACAAGATGATCGCGTCTCTGCTGTCTCCAGGATCACAACCCATTGAACTCAAGAAAGTATTGAATTGTGCTTTTCGGATGAGATATTCGGTGTTGCGGTCGCTGTTACCGGAATCTGTTCCAACAGAGTCACTTTGGTCGGAAACGGAAGCCTCCTCTTTGTACTCTTCCATACGGATGATGCTGCTTTCTGTTGCATCGATCATCGCATCCGGGACCGCGTTCCGTGATTCATCCTCAGACTGTGCTGCGGTTTTCGAGTGCCAAGGTAGGGACAACAAGGCGTATTGTCGAAGATGCTCAGCCACGTGGAACGCGATGTTATCAGGTAGCCCTTCTTTCTCGCCGCAAAAGGGGCATTCATGGAAGATCGCAGATGTCTTGTCAAGACGCAGCAAAAATTCAATCTGTTCCGCTGTCATGGAACATGCATCTGAAAGATGATTGCGGTAAGCAGGCTCTGACTGGAATATTTGTTGGCAATGTTGACAAACCCAGTCCTGCGCTTGGTGTGAGCTTTTCATGTGTGCCAGCCACTGCTTCGTTGTGCCATACATAGCCACTGGTGATTGGCAGTGTTCAAAAGTGCATACGTATGGGTTCAGATCTCTGAGAACATGCAACCTGATTGCGTTAAGTTAAGAGACATCTTGGACTTCGGGGGTCTGTTGACTTACTGCCAAGACTTCTGCTCGCGCAAGGATGGCGGCTGTGTACAGTCACAGTATGGGCACAAAAAGCCACCGGAATCTAGCGTAACCCTTGGAGGTTTGGGAAAATCCGAGCTTTGCACGCCCTTCAAAGACTTTGTGCCTCCTGAAGATATGATACTGCGCGTTAATCCTTGTGGCTTGAAAGATGCACTGAGCGTCAAGCCGTGAGACCGTGTTCCTTTCAAAGATGCTAGCCCGTCATCGACGGGCTCCGCCTTAATATCACTAACAGCCGCACTACTGCGGATTCTCGGGGTTGGGCGGCTAGGATGCGCAGTTTCATTCACTGGCCGGCTTGCTTGATTTTCCATAGTGAGCTTCTTCAGTGTATGAGACGCACGAGCGGAATAGAAGGACATCCTACGCCACCGTATCATCATGGTCTGAATGATCCTACGTTTGAGGAAACCGTCCGGTAGGCTGTATTTCTTCGTACCCAATCTCCACTCAAGATGCTGCACAAATTCACCAGCGATAGAACTTTGGTTGTCATCCTTTGGGTCAAAGGCGACTGCAAGGGCATCTGTCTTAGCCTTGCGGTGCTCACGAATCTGCCGAGATAGCCTGAGCAATCGGGTAATGTTCTCGTCGATACGTACACGTATCTTCTGGTTC
>Ga0265797_10011139_pt1 | contig 11328 bp, 3 predicted proteins | sample P2T30metagenome_FD_192433 | JGI IMG/M metagenome (GOLD analysis project Ga0265797, IMG submission 192433) | Plant litter microbial communities from East Loma Ridge, Irvine, California - P2 T30 | ecosystem: Environmental > Terrestrial > Plant litter > Unclassified | place: USA: California... | reverse complement strand
CATCTCGGATCTTAAGAGCTAGGGGTAGTCCGCGTACCCTTAGGGCTCTAAATCTACGTCAACTAAGCGATCTAGTAAGAAACGACGAAGATATACCGATTTCTGTAAAGGACCTTATTCGGGACTTAATTGATTTTGCCGAAGATCGAGATACCGACGCGATCTTAGCTTAGAGGGAGCTACGCGAGACGGACGTACTACTTAATACGCGTAAGACGCGTAAAAAGGGTAAAAGAGTAGCTTTAAAGGGCAAATACCTCCTTACAAAGGAGGATATCCTTAAGGTAGTTCAGGATCTCTAAGAGGAGACTAAGAAGAACAAGACGAAAAAAGGAAAAAAAAAGACAAAATATATGTTGATTTCTTCAGAGGAAGAAGAAAAAGGATCAGTTGATGAATTAGCTTAGTTAGTTTATTTGTTACGGCGTTAGTTAGTTAGTTAGTAATTCTTGAAATTTTGAAATCAAAAAAGTGCGCCGCTTCCCCTACAGTCACGTTAATTATTTAAAATTATTACACTATAGACTAGGTATATTTAGCTAACATAACTTATTAGAATAAGACTAACTTAGACTTACTATATAGTAAAAGCTAGTAAAAGATTTCAAAGTTCGAAGTCTAAAGTCTCTTTATATATTTATTAAAATTTTCTAAATATATTTAGAAATAAACTTTATTTAGAGTATATACTAATAGAGTAATGTAAGAATCGTAGTCTAATTAATTAACTATCAACTAAGTTATAGCTTCAAAATCTAGAAATCAAATATCTAGTTTATTTAAAAATTTATTTCGGATAGCGTATAGTTTAATTAGAGCTATTACTATTGTACTAATCATCTAAAAACTTACAAATAATGTAACAAACTAACTAATCTTTTAATTTTAGCTTAACACTATCTTGAGTTATTAAATTAAATTACTTCAAAGCTATAAACTATAATTCTAGTTTTATAATCTCTATCATCTTCTAATCTCTACTATAACACTAATTATATTAAGTTATCTAACTAGGTATATTTTAAAATATAGCTAAGGCTATACTATATCTAGTTTAGAAAGTAGCTTAATTAGATTATAATAGCTTGAAATAGATTTTTGCTAATATAACTTATTTGTATCTAAGAATCTAAATCCTAGACTTAGATAAAACATATTATAATCTCATTAAGTTAAGTTCTTAGAACTTTGGTTCTTATCATTCAACTTTACTTACTCTCTTTTCTATCTTTAACTTACTAACTAATATGACTACTGAGTTTATAACTATTGAATTAGAGTATATACCTTATTTAGTGTTTCATAACTTCTATAGCCTTATAATACCTACTATGTACTATGGCATTACCCTATTAAGATAGATTGATTTTCTCAAACTTGATTATATGGATATAACTACTAACTTATGATCCTCTGATAGTAATAAACTTCATCTAGCATCTCTATATCCCTATAGTCTTGTAACTTCTACTATGACGTCTTACTACTTCTAGAAAGAGATTATATAGTCAATTTACTTTACTACTTTTCAAGCTATTTCTCTTAATAAACTAAATAACTATTAGATTGATTGTTTAAAGATAAGCTATATAACTATTAGTAGTCTATTAAAGCTAACAAAACTTCAATATTCAAGTAAATAATAGGTAAGTCACTAGATTAGTTACATAACTTATTAGTATCAAATTAGTAGTAAAATCTAGAAGTCAGTCTTCTAATAAACTTATGTCAGTTTCTATAAGTAAGTTAATTTACTTTTGAAAAATATTAGTATTGATAATATCTATCAAATAGTAAATAACAGCTACTTAAAATACAGCTAGTAGTACTAAGATACTTTCACTATATGTTCGAATCCTAAAATTTAGTAGACTTAAGTTACTTTAAACATTCTACTTCTTTTCTCTACTTAGAAGCAATATATTATAATAATTACATAGATCTTAAGAGTAGTCTTAGACACTTCTAAGTATTGTAATTTAAAGTAATTTATTAGAGTATTAATCAAATAGTGACTTTTTAAATAATTGCTTAGATTACTTCTAAATTAAAATACTTTAGTACTATTAGTAGTAGAAGTAAAATTAATAAACTAACTATAGATGGATTTTCAAATCTGTTAATATAAAGACTAATAACGTGCCTGTAGGGGAAGTGGGATACTTTTTTGATTTCAGATTTCGAAAACTCACTAACTAACTTACTAATGCCGTGGCGAACTAACAAATTAAGCTAACTTATCAGCTGATTGTTCTTCTTCTTCTTCTAAAGAGGTCAGTATATATTTCGTCTTTTTCCCTCCTTTTCTTATCTTTTTCTTCTTAGTCCCTTCTTCGAGATCTTAAACTACTTTAAGGATATCGTCTTTCGTAAGGAGGTATTTGCCCTTGAAAGCTACTCTTTTGCCCGTCTTACGTGTCTTACGGGTATTAAGTAGTACGTCCTTCTCGCGTAGCTCTCTCCGAGCTAAGATCGCGTTAGTGTCTCGATCTTCGGCGAAGTCGGTTAAATCCCGGACAAGCTCTCTAGCTAAACTCGGTATATCTTCGTCATTTTAAACGAGATCGACAATCTGACGTAGATTAAGAGCTTTAGGGGTACGCGGACTACCCCTAGCTCTTAGAATCCGAGATGCGTGACTAACTTGACTAACAACTTGATTTCCCAGAGAGGGGGTCCGAGGAGGGGGGGTAAGAGTCGGTAGTAGGATCTTAATGTTAAACGGATAGATCCTAGCCTTTCGAAAGCCGGATTCGATAGACGAAGGCTTAAGGCATCGGGCCCTAGCTTTGATATAAGCTGAAGTCCATTCTACACGTAGTAAACGCGTAGTTGAATGTCGGAAAATTCGGTCGACCTCTAAGTTAATTGCCGTTTCTAGAGGTCCGAAAACCGATAGGTCGAGAGGCTACGTCCTATACGACGAGTGTGGTGGTAGTAGAAAGAGGTCCATTTTCGATGTAATATATAGTAGGCGATGAACTGGGCCGTAACGTGAGAGGAGTGTCCGTCGATAAGTAAGAGGTGCCGCGAGTTAGTTAATTCACTAACGAACGGCTAAAAATGCGTTTTTAGCTATTCGAATCCGATTATATCAGAAGTCCAGCCTTTTTTCGACGTAATAAACCTCTAATCTGCCGGAGTCTCGTGTGAGGATGTAGTAGGTAGGGGTTCTGAACAGTATCTCTTAGGTAGATTATCAACGATTGCCTAAGGAGTCTAAGTGGAAGTAGGGGCGGAGGAGAGCCTTCTGAGGCACTGTATGCCAAGCCTGGGGATCCCGTGGGATTCGCATGCGTTCCGCATGCGGGTCACGTGCGGGAAGGCTAGAGTTCCCGTCACGTGACTGGTGTTTCCTCACATTACCTCCCCCTCTCCGAGCCGTGGCCTCCACGGCAGGGTGGGTGGTGGGTATGCAATCTTTGCTCCTACTTCCATCTTAGCACAAGATACAGGTGCGCGTAGCCTGGGATTCGCAACCGAATACCCTAGTATTCGCGTGTGCTTCCCGTGACCCCTAATCCATCCCAAAGTCCATAGCAGCCACACCGAAGAAGGCAAAGGAGCCAACTAAGGAGTGGGTCGCTTTGCGGCCACAGTGCTATCCGCATGCGATTCGTATGCATAACGCATGCGAGGTAGTGGTCTGCAACTCGAGTGGGAATTGTTGTGTACCACGCCACGAGGGTCGAAGTGGCGGCCACGCCAGTGAAGGCGAAGGGGCCAACCAAGGACCTAAGGTTCCCTCGCCCTGTTTAGGGCTCGTACAGGATTTGCATGCGGATCTCATGCGACTCGCATGCTTCTCTGTGGGTTGGTTTTTCACATGGGGATCTTTGAGAACTCGACTTGGTTTGGCCGTTCTATGGTTGTTGTCAATGCTTCTCCTCTTGGAGGTTGATGGCATCTGTACAAAGCCGCCGGTATGAGCACCCTCTGGTCGTTCCCTTAGGGACTCATTGCTTTATGCATTCTGACCATGGCGACTTGGTTTCGTCAACAACCACCGAGGCGGCCGCCCTTCTAGGGCTTTATTGTTGCGGTTGGTAGTGAGTGTCAGGACCGGTAGGCTGTTGTTGATCAACGTAAGTGCTGCAATGATTGATTATCACCAGGCTTTTCGGCTCAAGATTCGCGTCGCTAGTGATTTGGCACGAGATAATGACTTGGTCATGTCTTGATTGCTTTGTCACGCAGTGACCGGTGAAGGTGTTTGCGTGCACCGGTGAATCTCGTGTCGTGAGCACGTGAATCTCAAGTGATTAGCATGTGTTGTTTGCCTCCCCAAACACATATAGGCGATTTTCTTCGGTCCTTGAGAGTAATCTCTTTCTCTCTACAACCAAACACTCTCTCGGTGCCGCCAACATCCATCAACTTCCCCTCCAAGTTAATCAATCACTCTCCTCGGGTCTCAGTCACTCTGATCAGCTTTACTCCGATCAATCCTGCTTCAACGACTCTCGTCATGACTACTTCGGCGCCTCAACTTCAGTCGAGCTCCTCGGTGCAGAACTTCTCTCGTCGTGGCACTTACGCCGCCTTGTCTATCAAGGAAGACGCTCTCTCGTAAGTAATCCTTGCGTTTGACGTGCTCAACAGGAGCTAATTGTGTCTTTCAGGAACTCTGAGATCTCCGAAAAGGTCCTCAACATGCCCGATACTGTCGCTCCTCGTCCCCCTCGCCGTGTCTTGTACTGCCTCCCGTGCGTTAAGAGACTCACAACCAGCGTTAAGGAGGGTCGCCGTGTCGACCCGGAGGTGATGTGTGAGCGTGACAACGCTGGCGCGAAGTGCCAGTCTTGCCGCGACGACAAGGGCAATCACAACTGCGACGACATTCCTCCTGAGTTCAACCGCGCCCTCAACATCTTGGTTCACCTTCAGCAACAGGCCGCTATCCTTAGCGACGATGCTGCACAGGTCCGCCGTGGCGAGCGCGTTCGCGACTACGCCTTGAAGCTGGTTCTCGCTGTTCAAAGCTTCGAGAAGTTCACTTCGGCCGCCGTGAAGAAGGATAAGGACTTCTTGGTCAACCGCCGCAAGTCTTATGAGGAGAACATGAAGCGTTACGAGCAAGGCTTGGGGTCGGTCGGTCTTCTTTCGAAGGTCAATCAGGAGGTTGACGAGAAGTTGGAGCAGAAGCTGTTCTTGCAGTGGAAGAAGGAGAAGAACTGGTGGTACCTGAGGGCAGTGTGGTGCGGACAAGTAGCTTAAGTAGCGAGATTTGGGTGTTTTCGGCGTGCTTTTGGCATGCTGTAGTGGTTGGGGCTTTTGATTTGGCCTCCTCAACCTCTCTTTTCCACAGGGAGTTCTTGATTTTGTCTCTGGGAGACTTCTTTTGATGGTCTTGAGGAGCTATTTTCTTTGTTTTGGAAGTTGGAGACTGGCTCTGCAGTTGCTCAACCGCGAGGTATATTTGGATGTGAATTGAGTGTTTTTGAGTGAAAGATCGGACTTGCAATTTATCATCCAACCACTTTTCAATTCTTACGTCTCCTGAGAGTGCGCTTTTGCCGCGGAGTTGGTGCTTCTCGCGTGCTTTTCGCTTGCGATTGAGGTGCTTCAGCATCCCAACCGGGGTGCTCGTCTTTGTATTGCTGCAATACTTCTTGTGCCCCCTCAAGTTCATGCTCTCTGAACCATTGGTCGTGCTCTTGCGACCATCCGAGCCATCTTCCTTGGAACAGCGTGCCTTCACGGTCACGCTGGTGTGCCACGATCTTCTCGATCTCGTAGTGATCTCCTGAGGTGATGTCGGTTTCATCATGCTCGCCTTCAAGCAGCATTGGCACTGGTCCAGGGTTGTAACCTGGCCTTGCATAGTATGGTTCGAGGAGAGAGACATGGAACGTAGGGTGTAATCGCTGCATGCCTGGGGGGAGTATGAGCTCGTACGCCTGCATGCCCTTTCGACTCTTGATCTCGAAGGGGCCGAACCATTTAGAGTCAAGCTTACGGTGGGGCCGTCGAGTATGGATATTCTTAGCCGACAGCAACACCTTGTCTCCTACGTTGAAGTGTTTCGGCATGGTGGTTCGGTTGTGGTACTTGCGTTGCAGCTCTTGAGCTTTTGCTAAGTGTTCCCTAGCTGTATTGAAGTCAAGCATGCGTTTCTCAAGGAAATCGCGTGCGTTTCGCTTCAATTTCTCATCTCTCGCTCCCCCTCGGAAAGGCAGCTCCTGGTGGATCGCATCTGGGATACCATCAGGAATGCTCGGCTGGACCCCAGACGCCAGTTCGCAAGGGGATATCCTGGTGCCGGAATGCACCTTCGTGTTATGTGCGAACTGCGCTGTGTATAACAGCTTCGCCCAATCTTCCTGCTCGTAAGAGCAGTAGATGCGGAGGTGTGCTTCGAGTTGTTGGTTAAGTCGTTCGGTCTGGCCGTCTGTTTGTGGATGAAAAGCTGTGCTCATCCGATGCTTTACACGCAGGGTATGGGTGAGATTCGCCCAATATACTGACGTGAACACAGCGCCTCGATCTGTGATCAAGGACTCTGGCGCGCCTCCAGGCCCGTCGAGTACAATCCTGTTCATGAACAGTTGTGCTAATGCCGGGGCATCGATGTCTTTCCCGCAAGGCAGATACCTTACGTATTTGGAGAAGCGATCGACCACGACCATCACCGAGTCGTACGTTCTGCCATCGAACCCCTTTGATGCTGGCAATCCTGTGACGAAGTCCATTGAAAGATGCTTCCAAGGTCCGGAGGGTATTGGCAGGGGTTGTAGCTCGCCGTACGGCTTATGATGTCGTGGTTTGACACGCTGGCATACATCACACTCATTGATATAGGTCTTGACGTCTTTTGTCAAGCCTGGCCAGTGGTACTTGCGAGATATGAGCTCGGCGGTGCGTGACACGCCGTAGTGACCACCAGCAACTTGATCGTCGTGGTTTCGCTTGAGTATCTCTTGCTGCAAGGCTGCTGATTTGGGAACCACAACTCGTCCGTGGTACCTCAGCAGTCCCTGCGAGTCACGCTCGTAACCGGCGGTGTTAGCCCCTTCACGATCGACGTGGGCAGAAGCGTCCTTCTGCTGTATCTTTCGCACGAAGTCGATCATTGACTCCGGGGGTTCATCCAGTGCCGTTTCGCCAGTAGCTGCTTTGATAGCAGCGAGGCGTGACACGAGAAGGTGGCCGCCTTCAGTGTCAGCAACGAAGCTCGGACGGACAGGTCTCGAGTCGTCGCCACGGGTGTGATCGATAGTCTCAACGTGTGAGTGTTCCACATTGGCAATCACCTTCTCAGATTGATCATTCTGAGGATCCTGGGTGCTTATGCGAATAGCAAGGGATTCGCACCCGGATCGCATGGGTTTCTCGTTAGGCTCGCACCCTGAGGAACCAATGACCCGCAACTGTTGTTGCAACTTGGGCAACATGCCTTGAAGGGCATTGTGCTTGACTCCTTCTTTGAAGCCAGCGAAATAGTCAGGTCGTCTAGACAAGCCATCTGCAGGGTTGGTTGACCCCTTCTTATATTCCAATTGGAAATCGAACGCAGCCAATCTTTCCGCAATGCGAGCACTCCTTGCCGTGAGCTTGTATCCTGGCTTCATGATGTGTTGCAGATTGTGGTGATCGGACTGTACGCGGATGGTGTGCATTGCCCCCTCAAGGTAATGCCTCCAGACCTTGAAACATTCGGCAATGGCGGCCAGTTCCTTTTCGAAGACATCATACCGCACTTCGGTGTCTGTGAAGCTCTTCGAATGGTATGCAATAGGGTGCCAATGCTTCTGTGTTAGGTCCTCCGTAGAGGGCTGCAACAGGATGCCTCCTTGGGCTGCGTCTGACGCATCGGTGATCACTAAGATTGGCTGTGCCGGATCAAAGTGTCGTAGGAGCGGAGCGCATGCGAAAGCATTGCGAATCGCGTCAAAAGACTCTGCTTCTTTGGGGCCCCACTTGAAGGGCCCGCGAATGACCTTGTTCTTCTTCTTCGTCTTGTCGACCTCGCCCCCTGCGAGCATGCGGTTCAGGGGTCTCGCGAGTGCCGAGTAGTTCCAGATGAAACGTCGGTAGAAGTTAGCAAAGCTAAGGAAGATTTGGACTTCGCGGTGCGTGGTAGGAGCAGGCCATTCTCGTATGGATCGCACGCGATTAGCGTCCATTGTTACTCCGTTCGTGTTTACCACGAAACCAAGGAACTCCACCTCTTTGGTGTGAAAGGTGCATTTGCTCGGTTTTGCATACAAAGCGTATTCTCGGAGTCTCTGCAGCACCATCTTTACGTGTTTCTCGTGTTCCGTCTCATCTTTGGAGTAGATCAGGATGTCGTCGAGGTACACGATGCAGATGGAGTCAACGAGGTGGCCGAGAGCCTTATGGATATATGCTTGAAACGTGGCAGGGGCATTAGCAAGGCCAAAGGGCATGACCATGTATTCAAACAGGCCATACCTGGTCTTGAACGCCGTCTTCCATTCGTCCCCTTCCTTGATGCGCAACCTGTGGTATGCGTCGCGGAGGTCCAGCTTGCTGAACACCTTAGCATACCCCAATCTGTCAAGCAGCTCGCTGATCAGGGGTAGGGGATACCGGTTCTTAATGGTGACCTTGTTGAGGCCACGATAGTCAACACACAGTCTGTCACCTCCATCCTTCTTTGGGACAAAGAGGATGGGTGCAGCGCTGGGAGACTTGCTTGCGCGGATCCATCCCTTCTTAAGGGCGGCATCCAGATATTCTCGCAAGACTTGTAATTCCCGTTGGGAGAGGTTGTACAATCCCAGTTGAGGAGGCATGGTGTGAGGCTCTAGGTCGATAGCATGATCTTGAACACCGTGTCGCGCGAGAGTCGCAGCCCCCTCCTCAGAGAAGACGTCGGCATACTCCTTATAGGCCTTCGGCAACTCTGCAGGGCTCGCTTTTGCGGACTTGGTCGTTTTTGACATGCTTTCGTACTGGGCGATAGCTCCGATGTACCAAGGCTTCTCATCATCTGGGGTTCTGCGCGTGGGATCGCGATCCCAGTTGTTGCGGGAAGCATAGGAATCCCATGGGATTCGCATGCCTTTCCCCAACTCGGATTCGGTGTATGATGGGGGCTCTTCGCCCTCTTTGCAAGTCTTCCCAAGAACTCGGCCATCATTCATGACAATGCCAACGCTGCCATCCTCGATGGCGGCGATGTACCAGTCCATCTTTTCTCTTGAGAGCACTTCCCCTTGCTCTTTCTGTTGCTTGTTCCACACAAACGTCCCCGTGCGGAAGCTGATCAAGGGATCGAAAGCTTGAAGCCAGTCCCATCCGAGGATGAGGTCGTATCCCATGATATCCGCACCCCAGAAGCGTTGGTATCCTCTGCGGTGCGCGCCAGCCATATCGATTATGGAGAGCTTGAGGTCGTGGGCTCGGTGGAGCTGCAGACGTTGGTCGTTCAGGTATTTAGCGACTGGCCTAGGGATGTCAGATCCTTCTAAGTCTAAGTCTCGTACCGTCTTCTGACTGATGAGATTCAGTTGCGCTCCGTTGTCGATTAGCGCGCGAAGTGCACGCTTCTCGCCGGGCATACAGACATCGGCTTCAACCACAATGCGCTTCTCCTGTCCGTTTGTCGTTGGCCCTGTTGGCAGCGAGGACAATTGAGCCACGTATTGAGGCTCCGCTGCAGGCGCTAGTTTTTTGGAAGTGGTCGAGGTGCTTGGGGCTCGGCGTTAGCGTTACCGTAACTTGGGCTATAACTGCCTCTACCTCCTCGACTCTGGCCTCGGTAGTTCGGCGTACCCCTTCCGCGGCCGCGTTGCGTGCGGGATTCGCGTGGGATCTCTATGGGATTCCTATGCGAAACGGGTGCTTTGCCTGTCGCTCTCGAGATTTGTTCAAATCTTGTGGCGTTGGCGACTAAGTCCTTGACAACATGGCAGCTTTTCAGGACGTCCGCCTCGATGATCTTGGCCTGTAGGCTGTCAATCAGTTTGGCAAAGTAGAAGTCTACCTTGCTATTGCCATCCTCAAAGGGGGCTACGTCCATGCGGTCTTCGAGGTTCTTTAAAAAGTCACTAAAGGCCTGCACAGATTGGCCACTCTTTTGCCTGCAGTTGAAGTACGTGATCGCCAACTCTGTTCTTCGAACAGTAGGGTTCTTGATGACGTCCTGCAACAGGTTTTGTACCATTTGCCAGGTGAACTGAACTCCTTGGTCATCGGCTTCATCACACGCTTTGACAAGTGGGTTCACAAGCGTGTTGAGGTCCGACTTGATACCTGACAGTGCCCATCGGCTACGTTGAGTACAGTCGTGATCCACGCCAGTGATCATCATGAACTTGTTGTTTACAAGTTGCCGCCAAGTGTCAAAAGCCGTTTGAGAAGCAGAAAACAGTTCTGGGCACTTGGACTTGAGGAGTTGCTCCAACTTGTTCGATCGCGAGCGATTCGCATGCGAATCTGATGCGGATATCGAGCTAAAGCTCATCCTCTTACGTTTGAACATACGGCTCTCGTGAGAGTCAATGATACGTTGGTACGTCTCCTGCTTTAGGGAATGCTCTGAGAGCTCCTGTGCTGTCATCCCCATAAGATCCGCTTCGTAAAGTCGGTTCAGGGTATCGCGTGCGATTCGCAGCTGTTTCTCAGCAGGATCCTCAAGGCTTAGCCTGCTGAAAGCGGCCTGTCCTTGGGATGAGCTGGTCCCGCTTTGCGGTTGTCTCTCAGCGTGCGTTTGTGGTGTGATTACACCTTGCGCAGCCTGATCAGACGACTCAGCTGTATCCTCTGCACCTTCATCTTGCTCCATCATGAACTCAGGGTTCTCCTGGTTCTGGGCAGTAGGTGAGGCTTCCATGCTATTCCCATGAGATACTGGTGCGATCTGATCGCGGCCAGCTCTTCTGGTTCCTGGTGCCATTTTAGGCCGAGATGTTTGAGAGTTCGAACTGCTACCTTCCCGAAGGCATTGAGGCAATCGACTGTGAGGATGTAGTAGGTAGGGGTTCTGAACAGTATCTCTTAGGTAGATTATCAACGATTGCCTAAGGAGTCTAAGTGGAAGTAGGGGCGGAGGAGAGCCTTCTGAGGCACTGTATGCCAAGCCTGGGGATCCCGTGGGATTCGCATGCGTTCCGCATGCGGGTCACGTGCGGGAAGGCTAGAGTTCCCGTCACGTGACTGGTGTTTCCTCACACTATAGTTATTCGTAATACGATCTTAAGTAGAATAATTAAGTAGATATCGGTAGTTATCTTTATATAAGATCTACTATATAAGTAATTTACCTTCGACGTAACAAAACTATCTTAGAGGATACTTACTATAGCTAGGAAGTAATCTAAGTTAGACGAAACTTTCCTATTAGTAAATAATAAAGAATAG
>Ga0265797_10011138_pt1 | contig 11328 bp, 17 predicted proteins | sample P2T30metagenome_FD_192433 | JGI IMG/M metagenome (GOLD analysis project Ga0265797, IMG submission 192433) | Plant litter microbial communities from East Loma Ridge, Irvine, California - P2 T30 | ecosystem: Environmental > Terrestrial > Plant litter > Unclassified | place: USA: California... | reverse complement strand
TTGCCATAGCCCATGTCCGCCAAGCTCTGAGCCATCGTCCGTCGTGCACGCGCCTTTCTGTCCTGGCCTGCGCGGCCCCTCGCAGCTAGTCCTTGGGTAAACGGCAACGCTCCAACCACGGCCACGAAGGCGAACTTGACGACCTCGCCTTGCACAAAGAATGTTCCGAGAGTCATAACCAGCAAAATTGCCGTCAAAGCGTCACGCCCCCACTTCGGCAAGATTGCCACGGTCTTCTCGCCTGATTCCGTGTTGACCGTCAGCTCGATGAGAAGGGCGAACAACAGTATTGCAGCGCCAGCCCGAGTAGTGCCTAGGTGATAGTCGACTACTGTCAGCACAAGGTAAGCCAGGCAGAGTGCCGCCAAAATCGATACCAGCGTCCAAATGCCATGCACCATCCGCACATGGCGAGTAGGGAGCCAGTACGTTCGGCCGAGGAACTTAAACTTGCTGGTGTGCGGCATGGCGCCTTTCTCAAAGAGGCCGTTACTGTTAGGCGCGATGGTACCACTTAGCGGGAGCAGCCCTGGTTCCAGTACTGCGCTATACCGCCTATTCAACAATCCTTGAGCCCGCGGGCTGTCCCTGACCAAATGAATGCCACCATTATCGAGCTCGAGTTCATCGAGTTGCCTTATGTCCCTGAAACTGACCTACCGGCCTTGAACAACGGATACCTGCTGAGCATGTGGGACTGCACCTGTCGCATGGCACGGTGGAACGCTACGGAAAGCAAGTTCGAAGACGCAGGCGGCCTCCTCAATCCGCGCGCGATTCGCTCGTGGGCATTGCTGCCAAAGCCTCTCGACTTTCCGACATGGGGCGAGCCCATCGTGAAGGCGGCTACCTCAGGCAGTACGGAGTACGATAGGGCAGGGTGGCTTGAGCCCGCGTATGTGGTCGATGAGCGGTAGCCTAAAGTACCTGACTCACCGAACAACATTCTAGCCGTACAGTCTTGGAGACCGGACGTGAACCAGCGTATCATCCCGAAACCAATCACCTGGAGGGTCTGCAGTGGCACTCTTGAACGTTTCCGTAATTCCGGCTGAGCCCGGGTATCAACTCATTTACACGATGGAGGATGGCCCTCAATTGCTCGGCCCGGTGCTGGCCTGGCGGATTAGCACCTATAAGGCTGAGTATGGCGGCGCAGACGACATACGTTCGGAAGTTCAGCCTCTCGAGGTAATGGGTGAGCCTGGCTCCAACTTTGTTGGGGTCAAGCATCCGAACGGCGCGGTTACCATCTATCCCGACGCTGACTATCCAACGTGGGAGGCCTATTGTGACGATGTGAAGAAGCAGCAGGCGCCGTCGACCATCCGAGACGAGCAGCCGGTCGAACAATAGCAGGTCGAACAATAGTAGAACGAAAGAGCGAGCCGTCGAGAGCTCGCTCTTTCGTTCCACACGCGTCACGAACTCCGGAATATCACCACGACGGCTGTCGGCATGGCTCTAGGTAGCGCCAACCTTGCGTGTCGATGTCTCGGCCGGTTGCGACGTCACCGCTGTGGCACCATTTCTTGGAATGCGGCTGCCACTGCAAAACGCGTACTTCAACGGAGCGGCCGTCGAAGTCGAGTTCTTCCAGCCAATGATGGCCGGCTTCGGTAATATGTGCGCCAGGCGGCGCCGGTTCGATGTTTTTGTTGTAGGCCATGCTGCGGTTCAGTAAGAAAATGGTCGAGGAATGGTACAGATAACAACCGCTTTCTATATGGCAGAACTCTCTGTCGGTGCAGTACGTAGTACACCGTAGTACATACTATGTACACATCTCGTATTGACATGAGCACTCACCTTCATCAAAGCGAGGACTATGCGACCAATTCAAAGACTCCATACGGCTACCACGGGCGCGAAGCGCAAGTGCTGGCGACCTTCCAAGAGGAATGCTGTGATGCGCCTGGCGCTGATGAAGCGGCCGACTACGGAAGACGTGCGCGAGCAAATGGGAGGCTGTCCTCTCTGCGGTGCGGACAGCTCGCATCTTCACGTGGAAGAGCGAGCGCCTTATCGGAAGCAGCCGATGACCCTAAGCTGGCTGGGTATCTCGCTGCCACGCTGGGTACGTGGTACGAAGGAGACCGTTTGCCATGAATGCGGCTCGAGCTTCTCTGGCGGCAGAATGCACAACTGGAACATCGCCAAGTCGGCGCGCCGTTATGCTGACATCGGGAAGACACGTTTTCCGCTGCCGTTCGAGAAGCGCAAAAAGTCGCTGACGGACACGCTCATTGACCAGCTGCACCCAGGTAAGCGCCACCTGGTCAACTTGCGCAAGCGTACGGCAATCACCAAGAAGGAGAAGCGTATGCTCCGCCTGACGAATTGGGCACGTAGCCGTGACGGCCTGCCGCCGTTGCAGGACGACTGATTGAGGGATGCCACGGCCGGCACCAAGACAAAACGCCCCGCGGTGTGAACCGCGAGGCGTTTTCTTTTGAATGGTCGACTAGGTTACTCCCGGTCCGGCGCCTTTGCTACTTCCGCGGCTTGGCAAACTGCCTGCCCATCGTCTGCATCGTCCAGCGCATCCCACACAGAAACTTGATATACACGCTGTTCTTGCATCGTACGTTCTCCCAACCACTTACGGGAGTTACCGCATCCCAAGCAGGAGCAGATTTGCGGAGTGTGTACTACCATGCCCAATGAGCGTGGAGTCCAATCACGTCCGCCGTTAAACCCATTCCCCCAGTAGAACTGACGGGTCTTTTTCAGACGGGCACGATGATGCCGGCGCAGCGCGCGGGTAAAGTCTTTGTGTTGCATTGCAGTCACTCCATGTTCGCCGACCGCAGGCCACCCGACACCATGCCGGGCTATTCAAGAGCCTGCGGCCAGTCACATGAACTGAACCGCCATCGAGGATTTCTCCATTTCTGTCCTTTCACAACCGTGAGTCAAGTCTAGCAATGCAGTTTTACTTTGTACAGGCATGCCGTCGAAGGCGAAGGCGAAAGCTTGCGCCGAATGCTATACGGGGTAGGTCAACCAAATTTGGAGTCAATAATGTTCACTTTCACACTTGCTATTCCTTTCTGGGCAGCGTGGACGCTCGCAAGCTTCTGCGCGTACTACCTGCTGTGGTCGAACGCAAACTCGTTCGTTCACGCAGCCATCGGCGGGGTTGTCCGGATTCGAGACGTCCACACGGTATTTCTCGAGAACATCGGGATGGTACTGCGGTTAATCCGCCGACAGCCCACCTATGGGTCAAAGATGAGCCCGGAGCACGTGTTTGGCTTCGAGGCTCGCCAGGCATTCCCGCAGGATGTCCAGATGGCGTGCTGGCAGGTTGTGGCTCAGGTACGGCGAGAGCGTTGGACGTATCCCGCGTCCCAACGCAATTGCGTTAACACCCTTGCAGCACAACTCTTAGGCCAAGCCCGCGAGTACGTTGCGTTCATCGAACGTGGAGAACGACTGCGAGCAACCTACGAGAAACAGTTACAGATGGGGCAGGTTATCGCCTAAGCGACTCAAGCATCACCATTCACGGCACCCTCTGGTGCCGTATTCTTTTAGCACCAGTCAGCTGGAATGCCCGCTGCCAGGCACGCGTCGAGCAAGTCGCTGTACCCGTTGCCGGAAAACAGCTGGCGAGCAGCCTCGTGCTGCTCATCGAGCCAAGTGTCGGCTGCGTCGGTATCAGGCTCCATTCCTTCAGGCAGTGGGCCGACGTAATTCAGAAACGAACAGTCGTTGTCGAGGATGAGCTTGTATTTCGTTTTGTCCAGCTCGCCGTTTGCAAATGCTGTGGCCAGTGCTTGAAGATTTTTGTATTTCATTGCGAGGTCTTGGTTGTGGTGAGAGCGAGGATTTACGCTCTTATGTATATCCGCCTAGGCAGGGAGCCGACCGCCCAGCATCCGCGATGTCTAGAGCTTGTCTAGCTTATCTAGAATTTTTTAGAAAGATAACAAATAAATCAATGACTTACGTGCCACTAAAAATTCTAGCAAATCTAAACCGGGCTCTTAGCATGTCTAACGCTAATACGCTACACCTGAGAGGAACATTTTAGCACAGACCGGCTTAAAACTCTACTTTTTAGGTTCTAGCCATTGAAAACTACCTCTTGAAAGGAAGCATGAGCACAAAAATCTACAACGGCGGAAAGCTTGTCGGGCATACACTCGAGTCGTTCCTCGTAGAGGCGCATCGAATGCGCACCCTGTTCCTGGAGGCTGCCCAGGATTGCATGCGCCAGGCAGTAATTAACTGTGCCTCATCGGACTTCGACAAGCGAACCCTCGGGCTTGAGGATACGGCTCCACCTCACAGCTACATTGGCGCGGCGTACATCGAGCTGATGGACCGCCAGTTCGAGTGTCAGCGTACCGGTCAACGTAACCCATTTATTGACTACCAGGCGGAGCTTGTCGTATTCCCGGTGGAAGGCCAGTTGCTGGCCATCCCCTATATCGACAATCCCGTCCTGCGCAGGCTCCTGGCAACCCAGCCCTGGTGGCAGGATTTCGGGTATTGGGACAACACTGACGAGGAAGAGGGCGTGTCGGAAGCCGAATGGCACGAACGTAAGCGACTGTGGTCGTTGGCCCTGCCTGACGGGTTGACCGCGGCTAAAGCGGGCTACACGGTGACGATTCTGACCAGCACCGACGGCCAGCACGACATGACCGACGAGATGTTGTCACCGCTGCTGCCGACGCTTGAAGAACGTGTGCACCGGTCCATCGACTGGTTTCGAGGTGTGCCACTCGACCTGGGGATAGGCCCCAACGCGACTCGGGATGAGCGACGACTGGCGGTGGCCGAGTACATCAAGCCGAGGCTTGTCCAGGACCTATCTATTCCGCTGCTGCGCCGTAGAGCGTAATCGCCACACAATCATTCAGCCCTCCCTCGTGGAGGGCTTCTATTCGGCTTAATCGCCATCAACCTCCCTTCCGGGGAGGTTTTTTGTTGGGACACGAATTAGGGCGCTGTAGGGGCAGCAGGCCCGGCAGTGCGCGTCACGTCGAGTTCAATGCCGAGGTCCTGTAACGCGGCGAGGTAGCCTTGGACGCGGTCTTCGACGGATTCAGCACTGCCGGTGAACTCTCGAAGCGCTTGTCCGGCTTCCGATATCTTCAGGACCACTTGGCCAGAGCCATCAGTTGAGCGAGTTATCGAGACCGTCAAGCTTCGCGAAGCTGGAATTCCTTTGAGCTTCTTGACAGGCGCAGGCTTCTTAGTTGCGACAGAGGAGCCCCATCGCTTCAAGGCTGCCAGCTGTGCGATTTCTTTTCGCCGCTCGGGCGACAGCACCAACGAGCGTGCTGTGCCTCCGATTGCTTTCCTCTCGTCCTTTGTACCACTCATATGCAAGCATCTCCAAATTTGCAAGCATTGTACCAGCGACGCGGTGACGAAGGGAAGCCGAGACTAGGGACGCCGCTAGACCGACTATCCAGATTAGTGTGTGGAATCTGGCTCATGCCGCATGTCCGCCTTCGTGTGGAAATCGAGCCCCTGGACGGCTGCTCTGGCGGTTTCCAGCCTAGCGCACGCCTGGTCATAGGCGGACTTCGGGCTGCCCAGCAGTTCGCCTGCTAGCACCGGGTCTAGGTGCCGGACGACGGACAAAAGCGCCGTCCGAAAGTCGGAACTGTCGTCAAAGTAGACGGCCGTGACGGCGGTATGCAGCACGTTGGCGTGGCTCAGCCTAGCCCTGCTGGTGGCGGGCGCGCTGTAGCGCTGAAGCTCCAGCTGGGTTCGGTTGTCCCATCCGTACTTAAAGAACGCCCATGACTCCACCTCTTCGCCAGCTTTCCAGCGCTCGCCACCCAGTTCTTTCTTCAGTTCCGCCCAGGCCCATTTAAATGCCTGAGCATCCGTCATGCTGGTATTCGGACCATGAACTTCTGCGTTGGTCAGCTTCGCCGTCAATGCTTCTACTTTGTCCGCCTCCAAGTGGTAGCGACGCTCAAATTCCTCTGCTTGGCCATTGGCCCGCCGTAGTGCTAGCAGCAGTTCGGCGTTAGTTCTCTTCAGTGACTCCAGTTCATTGGTTTCCATATAGTTCTTCCGTGAGTTAGCGACAGGTGTTTCAACGCGCGGCTTCCACACGATATTCCGGTTTCTGAAGTTGTTCCGTCATGCTGGTTTCCACAATTTATCCGGAGAGCCGCTAAACCGGACTCAACTTGCCGTTAGGGCCGCGTTCGTCAGCTGGGTATCGAGTAGCGTATGGAACGCTTCGGCAAGCACCAGGTCTTCGGACATGCTCGATGAGAACGAGCGCATCATGAACCCGTCGGAGAACAGCGGCTTCACCTGAGACATTGGATAGGGGAGGTCTACATAGCGGCTCGTCCACATGCCCGACGCATTTGCGCCGGCGTGCTCCCGGAGGGTAAGGTCCTGTTCATGGTCGAGCACTAAGTGCTTGCCGGTCGCTTCCTTGTAGTCCTTTACGTGCTTTGCCAGAACCAGGCTCACAGACTCCGGGCGTGCAGCAAGCATCTTGGCCAGCATCGCCGGCGTCAGCGTCATGATGGGTTGCTTTGTTTTGTTGCGGACGGTCGATTCTTTCACAGCAGGCCTTTCAGATGATTTGGGTGAAGCATATGCCATCCTTGAAGCGCCAGGATAGTGCTCAAGACAGGGACTGCATAGCGGAGTTTGAGCCACTTACGCCGGCGTATCGACGTCACGGCGTGCTCAAGAAGAAGCAAACCCGCTCCACCAGACATAGCGTTGGTCAGGAACGCTGTCAATACGCCGGACCCGACGGTACCTGCCACCGCCAGCGCGAAGAACAGTACCGCCGATACCGCGAAGGAGCGGCGCATGCCCACCAATGCGAATAGGAGCATCGGGGACGACGACACAAGAATAGCTTTCTGTAGCACGGGCATTAACGACTGCAATTCCACGTCTAGGGGTACTCCTTTGCGATGCTGATTCCAAACCTGCGATACGGCTTAATCGTTAAACCCATACGAATTGCCCATCACGTCGAAGCCATACGGGGATGTCGTCGGCATCCCATTCGCCGGGTTGTGATTGCTCCAGTAGTCCGGTTCTTCGTAGGTGTAACTCGAGGTGCTGGTGTTCAGGTGTGCGTAGGAGTCATCGTCAGCGTCCGAGGCATACTGCTGTTGATGATTATGGGGCTGTGCCTCGGTGGCCCACAGCACTCGGCGCGCTTCCTCTTCCTCTTCTTCCTCCGCTTGCCTGGCGGCGGCTTCCTCTGCGATTCGTTTTGCCTCAGCGATGGCCGCTTCTTTAGCCATACCCTTGTCGACCAACTCCACGATGCTGTTGACGGGCTTCATCGCTTCTAAGAAGCGCGGTCCGTACCACTGCACTACCTTCCGGTAGTCCATGTGGTAGTTCCAGAATCCACGCCACACGGACTCGAGCACGAAGTTCAGCAGGTCCAGTGACGGAGGAGTTTTCAATGCAAGCATCCCCGTGACGACAACGGCCCCTAATGCCCCGGAGCGCAGCGGCAACATGGTCGCACATTCTTTCGTGATGCCACCCATGTTCGAGGCGTACCGCACCAGCGCGACGCCATAGGAGTTGACCCACGAAAGACGCTCAGTGTCCGCCTGTAGCGACCTTAGCTGGCCGAGGGGTTCGTCCAGGGTAGGGTTGTACGCCTCCGCACGCTTGGCCAGGTGCTTAAGGTTGTGATACAACGACATGATGAATTCATTCGCTTCAACACGCGTGTCGAACGCTGGCCCACGCTCCAATTGGGCATCTTCCAGCTTTGCGGCTTGTGCCCGCAAGTCCGCCAGGACGTACTTTCCCACGCATTCTTTCGCGGAGGTGTAACGGTCGATGTCGCGGAGAACGCCGTTAAGGAACTTACCGTAGGTGTCGCGATGCGCTACGGTCCATTCCGCGGTCGGCATAGTGGTATCCATTTTGCGAGTCCTATCGAGCTACGGATTGGGTGGCCGGCACAGTTACTTGCCTCACGTGCTCGGACGAACGCGACAGCTGCAGGTATGCGCCGAACACGAGGCTGGCAGCCAGCGCCAGCATGACCGATGCCTTGACCTGCCGCTTGCGGCGCGCCTGAATCGCTGGATATGCCAGGAACAGCCCGCACAACCCCAGCAGAGCAACCACACTCCACGCCTCGATGGTCAGTGGCTCTTGGGCTGCGGAAGCAGCACCAGCAATCAGCGCCAGCACCGTAGTCAGCACGAAGGCATATTGGCGGGGCAGCCACGCGTACAACGGGCTGTGGCCTACCCGAAATGCTGCCACTGCTGCCATGGCCAAAGCCAAAGTGATTAGAGTCATTACCATTACCAGTTTCCTTCTTCGTTTGTTTTCAGATACGTCGGCCGTTCTGGCTCGACTCGAACCAGGGGTAGCCCCTGGTCCCAGGGCGCCAAGTCCGCTAGGGTCAGGGCAGGGTTTTCGTCACCGTAGCGGTCAGCATGATTCCAAACTGTCGCACTCCAGATACGAGGAATGCGTGGATTCATGATGTTGTCCAGAGCTTGCTCGAGCTCCTGGCAGGCGTCACTCTCAGCCTCCGCAAAAATGCTAAGCCGATACTTGGAAACATCACGCAAGTCGCCGATGTCGAGCTGGCACACCGTCGCCGTCACGCCTCGGTCGGCCAGCACAGCCAGTGCGCGATACGCTTGTGCCGCCCACTGTGTGATTCGTTCACGGGGCGCCTGCGGAAGGCGTTCCGTCCACGCAATCCATGCGTCCATCGTCTCTACCACCTGCGCATATTTTTCAGTGGTCAGCGGCTCATCGTTGAAAGGCCACGGCTCGTATGGCTGGTTGAATGGCGTGTTCAGGCTTCGAATCGCAGTCGAGGAGTAGTACTCATCCAGGTGCGTGCAAATCGAGCCGTTAATGCCGTCAAGGATGACTCTGAACTGTGCACAATCGTCCTTGAAGCAGCGCGCCACAGCTTCCTGCTGCTTTTCTGCTCCTTCAAACAGATACGGCACCAGCGAAGCAGCGGACTCCCGTAGCTCTTTGAGCTCCTCCAGCGGCTTTACCAGCGCGCGAGAGAGAGGGCGTTCCAGGCCGGCTTCGAGGTCGACCACCAGGCTCGGCTCGAAATAGTAGGCATCTCCCCTGTAAGGGTTGGCCGCGAAAGCTTCCTGGCTGCGTTTGACATGCTCCATCGTGAGCGACACGCCAAACAGCCGGTAGGCCTCGATGGACTCAGCCGTTAGAGGCTTTTCAAAATGGCCACGCGCGTTACAAAGCACTCGCACGCCACGCACTTGCGAATCGTGGCCATGATGCATGTGCCCGTGGGCCCACAACATAATTGTCTTCTTGTACTTTTCCAGCAAGCTCTCGAGCGGCGTAGCGTAAGCGGCCACGCGTACCAGGTCAGGGTCGCGGTACCGTCGGTCCCAGTTCTCTGGCTTGAGGAGTTCTTCCTTGATGTGCGCGGCCCGCAGCGCTTCGAACGTAGGCGCATGATGCGTGACCACCACAGTAGGAGCTTTTGGTTCCTTCTCAAGCATGCGCTCGAGCCATTTGACGGTCAGCACATGCTCGTAGTACGCCATGGCCGGATGGAACTTGGCGGAAGCACCCGGTTCAGCCTCGCGACGCTTCAGTCCGATTTTACGATAGCGGAAAGCCTGCTTCTTGCTGTTGGAGCCTTTCGACTCCCAATCGCCAGCGTCGATTTCGCCGTAGTCGCTCATCCGGTTGTACGCCTCGCGCACCAGCTCGGGATGCCAGTTGCCAAACGACGCCCACAGTGTGGCGCCAAGGAAGCGCACGCCCTGGATAACAACAGCTTCGCGTTCCAGCACATGGACCTGCGTGTCCTTTGCCAATTTCTTTGCCGCGGCAAGCGTTTCTGTGAACGCACGGCCATAGTGCTCATGATTTCCGAGCACATAGACGACAGGCTTCCCGATGGCTGCCAGCCAGGGCACGGCGATTTCGAGTGGCCCGATGTCGCCGGCCGCAACCAGGATATCGAACTCCAGACCGTCCGGCAGAGCATATGGTCCTGTGTCCAGGTGCAGGTCCGACAGCACGTGAATGCGCGGCGCAACCGGCATTGACTTGGGCGCAACCAGCGGCCAAATACTGGCCAGAGGGGCTATCGGTGCAACTGGCGTGACGGTCATGGAAATCTCGCGTATTGGGTGGGCGAGAGCTCGCCATTCAATCTTGCATTATATCATCTACGGGCATTTTAGACAATTGAAGATGCACTGGTTGTATCGGTTTATTACTCTAAAATGTTGCAGGCAAAGCGATTTCTAAGAGTGATAAAGCCACCGAGAAATGCATTCTCGATGGCTTGGATGAAATTGTGCTGTTACAGCACGTAGTCGGGTTTGGTTGGTCCGTTAGCGAACCATTTCTTCTCACACAGGTAATCGACGACCAGCTCGATGGCTTCATCGTCGTCCAGGCGGTCGCCCAAGTATGACCACACGGCCACGAACATCGGTTCGTTCCCGCACTGCCAGCCGATGAACCGGGCGTTCGCCGGGCGGTCCTCAACGCGGCGGAATGCCTGGGCGTTGTCGACGGCTTCGTCGCGCAGGAATGGGATGGCGTCTTCGCGTTTCATGCTGAGTCCTTTCAAGTTGTCCTGTTTTGTGTAGAAACCACCAGCTGGCGCTTTAGGGCAGATTCTCGCATTAAAAACCGCGCTCGAGGCGCGGTAGTAAGTCAATGCACTGAACGGGTCCTGGTCTGTTGAATTTGGTCGAATAGCCACACCAGGTTGACGACAGTAGTCGTCAGGGTGATGCCGTACAGCTCCTGCACGCGAGCGATGGCCCAGCGGTCCCATATCTTGGTCAACTCTCTGCGGGGCAATGAAGTGTCCAGAGCGTCGTCTGGCATGCCGCTGTACGTGAAGTCGCTCAGGTCGCTGATGTCCGTGACGCACACGAACTGGTCCTCGTCTATCCCGAACATCTCCTTCATGAACACAGGGACCATGCGGTCGAATTCGGTGATTTGGTGCTGTTCGATGTTAAGTTTGACAGTCATGCATGTGTCCTCAGGTTGGTATCTTCCGTGTAGAGACCTCCGATTGGCAACGCCGCTTTCGCTGGCCACAGCGTTCACGGGCCGAGCTGAGCGACAGACTATTGAAAATGCCCCCGGCAAGGCCGAGGGCATCGTTGCAGCAGTGGCGTTAGCATCGGCAACAATAGACCTGGTTACTTGCTTGGGAAGGCCCGGGTCGGAACCGCGAAGGTCGCAGTGGTGTAACGAGCTACACCGCCGGTGATGCGCAGGTCGTCGATAGCACCGCTGAAGACAGCCGATGGCCGCGAGCCCCACCATGCCGACCCGATGATGTACCCGCCACTAAGGTAATTCACTGGT
>Ga0265797_10011135_pt1 | contig 11329 bp, 8 predicted proteins | sample P2T30metagenome_FD_192433 | JGI IMG/M metagenome (GOLD analysis project Ga0265797, IMG submission 192433) | Plant litter microbial communities from East Loma Ridge, Irvine, California - P2 T30 | ecosystem: Environmental > Terrestrial > Plant litter > Unclassified | place: USA: California... | reverse complement strand
CCTGCTGCTGGCGTCGGTGATGCCAGCCTTCGCCGACACCCCGGCGCTCGAGGAGCTCAAGCTGCTCAGCGAGCACCCGGTTGCCGGCATGGACACCGGCAATCTGTCGGGGCTGGCGTGGTGCGGTGACGCCCTGTGGGCAGTGTCCGACCGTGACGATGATCGCCTTTACCGCCTCGATGCCTCCGCACCGATCTGGCAGGCCGAGGCTGAATCGTTCGTTGCGCCCCCCGCGCCAGTGATGCCGTTGCCCTGGGGCCTGCGCATGCGCGCCTGGGTGTCCGGGCTGGTGCGTGGCGGGCACCTGGATTTCGAAGGTATCGCCTGCGACGCCAAGGGCAACCGTTACCTGGTCAGTGAAAGCCGCGCCGCGGTGTTGCAGGTGCCACCCGCCGCGGATGCCCAATGGTTGGCTCTACCCGAAGGCATGGTGCGCCAGGCGCGAGCCAGCGGCATGTTGCTGCATTTCAACTCGCTGCTCGAAGGCATCGCCATCGACCCGGCCGGCGAGCGCCTGTGGCTCGCTGCGGAGAAGGAACGGCGTGGCCTGTTGGTGGTGCATCACCGTAATGCCACCTGGCGCTGCGAAGGCGGCTGCGTGCTGCTCAGCGAAGGCGGCCAGGAGCAGTCCCCGGCCGCATTGGGCGGCTCGCTGGCACCGGTGGATTTTTCCGGCCTGGCTTTTCACCAGGACAAACTCTTTACCCTGGAGCGCCAGGCGCATCGCATCTGCCGCCGCACCGCGGAAAGTGGTGACGTGGAGCGCTGCTGGTCGTTCGCTGCCGAGGCGCTGACCGATGAGCGCCGTTACCCGCTGCACTATGGTGTGGCGGAAGCGCTGGCGATCGATGCCGACGGTGCCTGGGTTGGCGTCGATAATGGCGGTCATGCCCGCGGCGACGGCGAGAATCGTCCGGTGGTCTGGCGCTTTACAGCGCCTGCTGGCGGCTGGGGTGCGACGCAGTGAGCGAGCAGACCGCCGGCCGCCGCGCGGGTCGGGTGATGCTGGTGCTGGCCTGGGGCGCGGGGTTGCTGCTGGCCACGCATTTCTTCGGCAAATGGGAAGATGAAAAAAGCCATCCCAACCGTCAGCCGCAGTCGGTGCATGGCAGCGATTACGTTGAGGTGCGCCTGGCCAGCAGCCCTGGCGGACATTACCTGGTCGATGGACAGATCAATGGCGAGGCAGTGACGTTTTTGCTCGATACCGGCGCCACGCAGGTTGCTATTCCCAGCCAGGTTGCCCGCAGCCTGGGGTTACAGCCGGGGGCGCCGGTGCAGATCAGCACCGCTAATGGCCGCGCTACGGCACACCGCACGCGCCTGCAGCGTCTGCAACTCGGCGATATCGTCCTGCATGACGTGTCCGCGCTGATCGCGCCGGGCATGGACGGCGATGAAATCCTGCTGGGCATGAGTGCCTTGAAACAACTCGAATTCAGTCAGCGCGACGGCACCTTGATGCTGCGCCAATCAACCTTGCAATGAGGCACGCATGAGCGAAACCCTCGATCTGAGCCTGGACGGTGTCGAACGCCGCTCCCTTGCCGACTTTACCGAGCAGGCTTATCTGAACTACTCGATGTACGTGATCATGGATCGCGCGCTGCCGCACATCGGCGACGGCCTCAAGCCGGTCCAGCGGCGCATCGTCTACGCGATGAGCGAACTGGGCCTGGACGCTGACTCCAAGCACAAGAAATCCGCGCGTACCGTCGGTGACGTGCTCGGTAAATTCCACCCCCATGGCGACTCGGCCTGTTACGAAGCCATGGTGTTGATGGCCCAGCCGTTCAGCTACCGCTACACGCTGGTGGATGGCCAGGGCAACTGGGGCGCGCCGGATGATCCCAAATCCTTCGCCGCCATGCGTTACACCGAGGCACGCCTGTCGCGCTATTCCGAAGTGCTGCTGACCGAACTCGGCCAGGGCACGGTGGACTGGGTGCCGAACTTCGACGGCACCCTGAACGAGCCTGCGACGTTGCCGGCGCGGTTGCCAAACATTCTGCTCAACGGCACCACCGGTATTGCCGTGGGCATGGCCACCGACGTGCCGCCGCACAACCTGCGCGAAGTCGCGACGGCCTGCGTGCGTTTGCTCGATGAGCCCAAGGCCACGGTCGAACAGCTCTGTGAACACATCCAGGGCCCGGACTACCCGACCGAAGCGGAAATCATCACGCCGCGCGCCGACTTGCTGAAAATCTACCAAACCGGCAAGGGCTCGGTGCGCATGCGTGCCGTGTACAGCATTGAGGACGGCGACATCGTGGTCACCGCGTTGCCGCATCAGGTGTCTGGCGCCAAGGTGCTGGAACAGATTGCCGCGATGATGCAGGCCAAGCCGTCAAAGGCGCCGCAGATCGCCGATTTGCGCGATGAGTCCGACCACGAGAATCCGTGCCGCATCGTGATCATCCCGACCGGTAGCCGCGTCGATCATGACGCGTTGATGCAGCACCTGTTCGCCAGTACCGATCTGGAGTCCAGTTACCGGGTCAACGCCAATGTCATCGGTCTCGACGGCAAGCCGCAGGTCAAGGATCTGCGCACCCTGCTGGTCGAGTGGCTGCAGTACCGCGTCGGCACTGTGCGCCGCCGCCTGCAGTTCCGCCTGGACAAGGTCGAGCATCGCATGCACTTGCTGGAAGGTCGCTTGATTGCCTTCCTCAACCTCGATGAAGTGATTCACATCATTCGCACCGAGGATCAGCCCAAACCGGTGCTGATGGAGCGCTTCGGCCTCACCGAAATCCAGGCCGAGTACATCCTCGAAACACGCCTGCGCCAACTTGCCCGTCTGGAAGAGATGCAGATCCGCGGCGAGCAGGACGCGCTGGCGAAAGAGCGCGACAAGCTGCTGGCGCTGCTGGGTAGCGAAACCAAGCTGAAGAAGCTGGTACGCAAGGAGATCATCGAAGACGCCGAGAAGTACGGTGATGACCGCCGTTCGCCGATCGTCGAGCGCGCGGAAGCCAAGGCGCTGTCCGAACACGATCTGCTGCCGAACGAAAAGATCACCGTGGTGCTCTCGGAGAAAGGCTGGGTGCGCTCGGCCAAGGGCCATGAAATCGACGCCACTGGCCTGTCCTACAAAGCCGGCGACGGCTTCAAGACTGCCGCGCCGGGGCGTTCCAATCAGTACGCGGTATTCATCGACTCCACCGGGCGTAGCTATTCGCTGGCCGCGCATACCTTGCCGTCCGCCCGTGGGCAGGGCGAGCCGCTGACCGGTCGTCTGACGCCGCCGCCGGGCGCCACTTTCGAGTGCGTGCTGCTGCCCGATGATGATGCGTTGTACGTGATCGCTTCGGACGCCGGTTACGGTTTCGTGGTCAAGGGCGAGGACCTGCAAGCCAAGAACAAGGCCGGCAAGGCCTTGCTCAGCCTGCCCAATGGAGCGCGGGTCGTGGCGCCAAGGCCGCTTGTCAGCCGCGAGGAAGACTGGCTGGCAGCGGTCACCACCGAGGGCCGCCTGCTGCTGTTCAAGGTCGCCGACCTGCCGCAGCTGGGCAAGGGTAAAGGCAACAAGATCATCGGCATTCCCGGTGAGCGCGTCGCCAGCCGCGAGGAATACCTCACTGACCTGGCCGTACTGCCGCAAGGCGCGACCCTTGTATTGCAGGCTGGCAAGCGTACCCTGTCCTTGAAGGCCGATGACCTTGAACACTACAAGGGCGAACGCGGCCGGCGCGGCAACAAATTGCCGCGTGGTTTCCAGCGCGTCGACGGCCTGCTCGTCGAGTAGTCATCTGCTGGCAAATGGCCTGCCACTAGAGTTGCAGGCCGGTTTGGCGGATGATACTGCCCCTTGCGTGCCGTCCTGAGCGGACGGCCGTATGCCATATTTTCGGGTCAGCGCGCTCCGTGGCAGGCGCATTGCATATAGACAGGGATTCTTGACACCTTGCCGGAGTTCCTCTGGCGCGGTGATTTGCATATTTTTTTGTTTTTGACCCTTCACCTGTAGGCACGCTCGCTGGCGATAGCTGCCAGCTGGAAGACATTGATGATTGTTAGACGGCTTCCTCTCACGCTTCTCCTGGCTGGTCTGCTGACGCTGACCGGCTGTTCGCATTTCATGCCCGTGTCGCTCTACCAGTTGGACGGCGGCCCTAGCGCCACTAAAACCGCTGACAAGGACGGCATGAGCGTACTGTTGGGCCCCATTACCGTTGCCGACTACCTGCAACGTGAATCACTGCTGCAGCGCCAGGAAGACGGTAGCCTGAGCGCCGCCGGTAATGCTCGCTGGGCAGGCAGCCTGGCGACCGACCTGGACCGTCAGGTGCTTCGTCAGTTGTCGAGCCGGATCAACAGCCAACGGCTGGTGCTGGCGTCCGACAACCCCAGCTTCAAGGCTCAGGTGCAAGTGCTGCTGTCCGTGACTCGTCTCGACTCCGGCCCTCGCCAGCCTGCGGTGCTGGAGGCGCAATGGCGTCTGGTGGGGCGCGACGGGCAACTGCTCGATACCCGCCTGGTGCGCCTGGAAGAGAAACACCAGGGCGCCGTCGCCGATCAGGTGCGGGCGCAGAGCGTGGTGGTACAGGAGCTTGTCGAACAGTTGGCGACAGCCGTGAAGGCGCACGCCAATACGCCAATCGCAGCCGAGGAGCCGCGCCGAAAGGCGCCGACTCCTGCCGCGCGTCAGGAACCACCGAGAATGCCGGTGGCGGAGCCGATCCGCATCGATGCGGAAGTGTTTCGTTTCTAAGCGCTGAGAAGTGAGTCAGCAGTTGCCTGGTTCACTCTTGGTTTCGACCCTTTGATAGCCCTCCAGCACGCCGGCCGTGCGTAGTGCCTCATCGAGGAATACGGTCACGGCTGGATGTTTGCGCTCGCCCTTGCGATAGGCCAGGAAAATCTTCCGCTGAATGGCCGGAGCCAGCCGCACCGCGGTGACATTGTCGACGGGGCGCACCAGGCGCAGCCCCGACACCACCGAGATCGAATTGCCGGAGGCGACCATCGCCGCGACCATTTCGAAGCCGGCACAGTGCGCGTTGATGCGCGGCACGAAGCCGGAGCGCCGACACAGGTTGCCGATGAACTCACCAAACGAGCTGTTGGTGGAATCCAGCGCCCAGGCCTCGTCTTGCAGGTCGGCGATGGTCAGGGTGCTACGCGACGCCAGCGGGTGGTTTGTCGGTAACAGCACATGCAGGCGATCCTCGGTGAGCGGGATCAGCTCGTAGTGTTCCTGACGCGACTTCACCGCACCTGCCAGGTCGTCGACCACCGCCACATCGATCTGCCAGGCGCTCAGGGCGCTGAGGCTTTCCTGCGGCTCGAGGTCTGCCACGATCACCTCCAGGCGCGGATAGATCGCGCGCAGGTTTCGCACGATGGGTGCCACCAGCGCCACGGCGATCGAGGGAAATGCCGCGACCCGCAGTTCCCCGGCAATTTCGCTGCGCATCTGTGCCAGCTCCGAGCGGGCTTCATCGAGAATTACTAGGATGCGTTCGACATGCGCCACTAACCGCCCGCCCGCCGGCGTCAGTACCACGCCGCGGCCGCGCCGCTCGATCAGCGCTACGTCTGTCTCGCGCTCCAATTGCGCGATCTGCTGGGAGACCGCTGATGGCGTGAGGTGCAGAAACTCGGCGGTAGCTGCCATGGTGCCGCAGCGTGCCAGTTCTCGAAGCGTACGTAAGCGAATGAGATCCACGATGGCCTGCTTTAACGGTTAGTTCTGCTAATCAATATAGTAAGGATAAATCAGTATACATAACGGAAAAGGCGTCTTAGTTTCGTGGTACCGATGGTGCGTAACCGGGCACTGTCTTCACCCCAATAAAAGAAGTCATCGCCATGGCCGTTAGCGTATTCGACCTGTTCAAGGTGGGCATTGGCCCGTCCAGTTCACACACCGTCGGGCCGATGCGGGCGGCGGCGTTGTTCACCCATGCCCTGGACAATCACGGGCATATGCCGAATGTTGTGCGCGTCGTCGCCGAGCTGTATGGCTCGCTGGGCGCCACTGGCAAGGGCCACGGCAGTGACAAGGCGGTGTTGCTCGGCCTCAGCGGCTACGAGCCGGATACTGTGGATGTCGAGCAGGTTGCTGGCTATATCGAGGCTATCCGCACCGACAAACGTATAACGCTGCCAGCCGGCCACGCCGTCGCGTTCAACGAAAAGACCGACCTGAAGATGATTCGCAAGGCGCTGCCACTGCACGCCAACGGCTTGCGCTTTGCAGCCTTCGATGCGGCGGGCCTGCAGGTGCACGAAGCAACGTACTATTCGGTAGGCGGCGGTTTCGTGGTCAGTGAGGCGATTCTTGCCGACGGTTCCAAGCACAAGGTCATCGCCCCCGATGCCACAGCGTTGCCACTGCCGTTCCTTAGCGGCGCCGACCTGCTGCGCCTGACCCGTGAGCACGGCATCGGCATCGCCGAGGTGATGCGCCGCAACGAGCGGCATTGGCGCACGGATGAGGAGATCGATAGCGGTCTGTTGTCCATCTGGCGCGTCATGCAGGCGTGTGTTGATCGTGGCTGTCGTACCGAAGGCATCCTGCCAGGAGGTTTCAAGGTGCGCCGCCGTGCCGCGATCCTGGCGCGCAAACTGGGCGGCTTCCAGCGCAGCTACACGGAAGACCCGCTGCGTATGCTCGATTGGGTCAACCTCTGGGCGCTGGCGGTCAACGAAGAAAACGCAGCCGGTGGCCGTGTGGTCACCGCGCCCACCAACGGCGCCGCCGGTATCATCCCAGCGGTACTGCATTACTATGCCAATGCCATTTCAGGCGCCAACGATCGCGGCATCATCGACTTCCTGCTCACCGCTGGTGCGATCGGCATCCTGTACAAGGAGAACGCTTCAATCAGCGGCGCCGAAGTCGGCTGTCAGGGCGAGGTCGGCGTGGCCTGTTCGATGGCGGCTGGCGCGCTCTGTGCGGTACTCGGCGGCACGCCCGAGCAAGTCGAGAACGCTGCCGAGATCGGCATGGAACACCACTTGGGGCTGACCTGCGACCCGGTCGGCGGGCTGGTGCAGATTCCCTGTATCGAGCGCAACGCCATTGCCTCGGTCAAAGCCATCAACGCCGCACGTATGGCGCTGTACGGCGACGGTTCGCACCACGTCAGCCTGGACAAAGTCATCAAGACCATGCGCGAAACCGGTGCAGACATGATGACCAAATACAAGGAAACCGCGCGCGGCGGCCTGGCTGTAAACATCATCGAATGCTGATCCGTTCGCTTACCTGAACATGCCGGTGGCACGGTCCGGCGGGCCGTGCCACGTCTGCAAGCTTCTACAACAATAACAAGCGAGACCTCTCCGTATGACCCCCAATACCACTTGAGTGGCGCTGATCCTGCCTGCCTCCCTTATAATCGCCGGCTGTCGTGGTGGTGACCTGCCCGGTTTGGCCTGGCTCACGCCCTGCCTCACCTGTCCCCTCATGCCGTCAAGCCTAGAATCCTGGACAGCGTCTATTACATGAATACTCTAAAACGCATTGCTTCCGCCTATTCCAATACCAGCCTGGTGCTGCGCATCTTCATCGGCCTTGTGCTGGGCATCCTGCTCGCCTATTTCGCACCTGCAGCCGCCGTCAAGGTGGGCCTGCTCGGTGAACTCTTCGTGCTGGCCCTGAAAGCCGTGGCGCCAGTGCTGGTGCTGGTACTGGTAACCTCTTCGCTGGCGGCTCATCAGAGCGGGCAGCCTACTCACGTGCGTCCCGTGCTGGTGATGTACCTGATCAGTACCTTCAGTGCCGCTGCCCTGGCGGTGTGCGCCAGCTTCCTGTTCCCCACCACGCTGGCGCTGGACATCAGCTCGGCCGAAGGCAACCCGCCGAGTAGCATCATCGAGGTGCTGCACAACCTGTTGATCAGCATCTTCGTCGGTCCAATCCAGGCGCTCAACACCTCCAACTACATCGCCATTCTGGCCTGGGCAATCGCGTTGGGTCTGTTTCTGCGCCATGCTGCACCGACCACCCGGGTACTTCTCGCCGATATGTCCGATGCCTTTACGCGCATCGTGCGTTTCGTCATCGAGCAAGCACCGATCGGTATCTTCGGTCTGGTCGCCAGCACCCTGGCAGTGTCCGGCTTCGAGGCGCTGTATGGTTATGCGCGTCTGCTGATGGTGATGGTCGGCTGCATGCTGGTGGTGGCATTGCTGGTCAACCCGCTGCTCGCCTTCATCCGGATGCGCCGCAATCCCTATCCCCTGTTGTTTACAGCCCTGCGCGAAAGCGCGTTGACCGCGTTCTTCACGCGCAGCTCGGCCGCCAACATTCCGGTCAACCTGCGCCTGTGCGAAAAGCTCAAGCTGAACAAGGACACCTACTCGATCACCATTCCGCTGGGCGCCACCATCAACATGGCGGGCGCGGCCATCACCGTATCCGTGATGGCGCTGGCCACTACCCACACCCTGGGCATCACCGTTGACCTGCCGACCGCATTGCTGCTGTGCATCGTGTCGTCCCTGGCGGCTGCCGGTGTGTCTGGCGTGGCCGGTGGCTCGCTGTTGCTGATTCCGATGGCGACCAGCCTGTTCGGCGTGGATACCGAAATCGCCATGCAGGTGGTGGCCATCGGTTTCATCATCGGTGTGGTGCAGGATTCCTTCGAGACAGCCCTGAACTCGCACACCGACGTGGTATTCACCGCCGCGGCTTCGTACGGCAGTGAGCATCCGGTAGCGACAGAACAAGCGGTTCGCTCGGGACCTCAAGCGTCACGCGAATAATTTCGCCGATGCTGAAAAAAACGCGCCTTCGGGCGCGTTTTTTTATACCTGTCTTCCTGTGGCTGGGCGGGGCGAGATCAGCAATTGCGCCCCGAGGCTTTGCAGGCGGCTCGACGCTACACGTATTGGGCTGCCGCGTAGCCCGACGCCCAGGCCCACTGGAAGTTGAAGCCGCCCAGATGCCCGGTGACGTCCAGCACTTCACCGACGAAATACAGCCCCGGCGATTTCAGCGACTCCATGGTCTTGGACGACACCTCGTTGGTATCGATACCGCCCAGCGTCACTTCCGCCGTCCGGTAGCCCTCGGTGCCGGCGGGTACCAGCTGCCAGTCGGCCAGGCGTTCGGCAACGGCTTTAAGCTCTGCCGGGGTGTATTGCTTCATCGGTTTGGAAGCGAACCAGTGCTCGGCCAGCAGGCCGGCCATCTTCTTGGTGAACAGCTCGCCGAGCAGCGTCTTCAGCTCGCTGTTGGGGCGCTCGCGTTGCTGTTCCTGCAGCCACTCGGGCAGGTCGATATGCGGCAGCAGGTCGATGCTCACGGTATCGCCAGGTTGCCAGTAGGAAGATATCTGCAGGATTGCCGGGCCACTGAGGCCGCGGTGGGTGAACAGGATGTTTTCGACGAAGCTCTGGCCGTTGCAGCTCACCCGGCAGTCCTCCACCGACGTGCCTGATAGTTCCGTGCACAAGGTCTTCAGTTGTGGGTCGGTCAGCGTGAAGGGCACCAACCCCGCGCGTGTCGGTAACAACGTATGGCCGAACTGGCGCGCGATCTGGTAACCGAAGCCGGTCGCGCCGAGGGTCGGAATAGACAGCCCGCCAGTGGCGATCACCAGTGATTCACAGCTCACCGGACCCAGGCTGGTGCTCAGTCGATAACCCTTTTCGCTGCGTTCGATGGTGTTTACCGAAGTGTCGAGGCGGAGGTCGACGCCGATCTGCTCGCATTCGTCCAGCAGCAGGCCGAGGATGTCGCTGGACTTGTGGTCGCAGAACAGCTGGCCGAGCTTTTTCTCGTGGTAGGGCACACCATGCTTGGCGACCAGGGCGATGAAGTCCCACTGTGTGAAGCGCGCCAGCGCGGATTTGCAGAAGTGCAGGTTGTTCGAGAGAAAATTGCCGGGCTCGCAATACAGGTTGGTGAAATTGCAGCGCCCGCCACCGGACATGAGGATCTTCTTGCCCGCCTTGTTGGCGTGGTCGAGCAGCAGTACGCTGCGGCCACGCGCGGCGGCGCTCATGGCGCACATCAAGCCGGCTGCGCCTGCGCCGATGATGACGACCTGGGATGAAAGCACGGAATGTCCTCGCAGATGCTGGGCGCCAGACATTACTGCGGGCTGGCGCGAAACGACGCAGTTTACCTGAAGGCGGGTGCGGCTCGCGTGGCGGTGCCACCGCAATCTTTTCGACGCCAGTGCTGAGGGTTCGTGATTATGCCAGGGCGGGTATTTTGTGAACTGGCCTTGTCGGGGTAGGTCTAGCCATTATTCTCAATCAATGCCGAATATGGCGATTCGCTAGTAATGGATTTGCCGCTATGGTGTGTGTCTGCCAGACGCTGTCTGCGCAGCAGCTTTCCTTCCTGCTTGTCGAGGCCTGTCATCGTTGAAAAGCTGGCCAGCATGTTGCTTTTTCCTGCTGTTATTGGCTTGCGGCGCTGAAGCCGACGGCACCCAACCCCTGCGTCTTGTCGCCGATAGCTGGCCGCCGTTCACCGACAAACGGCTCCCGGGCAATGGTGCGGCGGTTGAACTGGTGGCGACGGCGTTGAGCCGAGCCGGCTATCCCAGCGAGTACCACGAGGTGCCGTGGAATCGCGCGATCCTCGGTCTGCGCAGGGCTAACTACGATGTGCTGGTGGATTCCTGGTTCAGTGACGAGCGCTCCGAATGGGGCCACTACTCGCAGCCATACCTGATCAATCGAATCCGGCTGGTGCAGCGCAAGGGCGCCGACTTCACCTTCACCCAACTGTCCGATCTGTATCCCTACCGCATTGCCGTCATGCGTGGCTATGCCTATTCCGGTGCCTTCAACGCCGACAAGAATCTGCAGACGATTGCGGTCAGCAGTTTCGAAAGTGCCGCGCACATGTTGCAGCTTGGCCGTGTGGATCTGGCTGTGGAGGATGAATACGTTGCCCGGTTTCAATTCAGCGAGCAGCTCAAGGATATTGCCGACCAGCTGGAATTTCTGCCGGTGCCGCTGAGCGAGAATGAGCTGCACATCCTTATCCGCCTCAGCCACGGCCAGCATGCCGAGATTGCCAAGCGCTTCGATGCGGCGATCGCGGCCATGCGCGCCGATGGCAGCTATGCGGCGATCATGGCGCGTCACGGTCTTTGAGAGAGGTCACTGCCAGAGCGTGCGGGCGCGACCCTGACGTTTGGCCTGATAAAGCTGCTGGTCGGCCAGGTGCAGCAGGCTTTCCAGGTCTTCCGGGGCGCCATGGTGGACGCCCGCGCTGAATGACAGCGGCGGCGCGCCGACGGCGTACTTGAGCTGCGCGCATTGCTCTCGCAGCCTGTCGAGTGCCTCGCTCAGTTGCTCGGCGTTCTGCTGGCTGACCATGGCGAACTCTTCACCACCGAGACGCCCGAGC
>Ga0265797_10011134_pt1 | contig 11329 bp, 10 predicted proteins | sample P2T30metagenome_FD_192433 | JGI IMG/M metagenome (GOLD analysis project Ga0265797, IMG submission 192433) | Plant litter microbial communities from East Loma Ridge, Irvine, California - P2 T30 | ecosystem: Environmental > Terrestrial > Plant litter > Unclassified | place: USA: California... | reverse complement strand
TCGGCCCCTGGGAGGTGCTCTCGTACTGGACGAAGGGGCACCCCGGCGACGGCTGGGAGGTGATCACGTTCGGCGACGCCCCCGGGCCGGTCACCGCCGCGAAGGGCCTGCGCGTGCTGCCCGACACGACGATCGACGAGCTGCCGCCGCTCGACGTGCTGATCTACCCGGGCGGCAAGGGCACGCGCGCCCACCTCGACGACGAGGAGCGCCTCGCCTGGGTGCGCGACCAGGCCGACAGCGTGCCGTTGATGACCAGCGTGTGCACCGGCTCCTTGGTCTTCGCGGCCGCCGGCCTGCTCACCGGACGCGCCGCGACGACGCACTGGGGCTCGACCGTGCTGCTCGGCAGCCTCGACCCGACCATCGACGTGCGCGAGGACGAGCGCTTCGTCGACGACGGCGACGTCGTCACGTCGGCCGGGGTGAGCGCGGGCATCGACATGGCGCTGCACCTCGTCATGCGCCTGGGAGGTGCGGCGCGCGCGAAGCAGGTGCGCCGCGGCATCGAGTACGACCCGCAGCCGACCGTCTGAGCCGCGGTCGGTGGCGTGCGCCCGCGTGAGCCCGCGTCATGTGTCGCGACGCGGGGCCCGGCCGCGCGCGAGAGCCCGCGAGGTGACACCTGACCGCTCCTCACGAGCCGGGCTCGCGCGCGCACCCGCGTGACCCGCGTGGGCCCGCGAGCACGCCCCGGGTCAGCCGGTGGCGTCGAGGTAGACGGGCCGCTCCGGCTCGCGCGCCGACTCGACGCTGCGGACGGCCCCGAGGTGCGCGAGCACGGCCTTGCGGGCGGCGTCGAGCCGGGCGAGCGCGGTGCGCTGTGCCCCGGCGACGGCGGCGGCACGCTCGGCCAGCTCGGCGGGCAGCGGCCCGAGCCCGGACGGGGGCGTCCAGGCGGCCTGGGGTCCGTCGGCACGCTCGGCCCCGACCTGCGGGTCGCGTCCGGCGATCGCCTCGAGCTCGTCGAGGGCGGCGAGCCAGGCGGCGTGGGTGCGGTCCGTCCTAGGCGACACCGAGCTCGCCCCCGAGCGAGGACGAGGAGGCGTTGGTCGCCCCGTAGCCGGAGGTCGCGGCCCCGAAGGCGGCGGCCCCCACGGGCAGCGGCGACCCGACGCCCGGCTGCGACGCCGTGGGCGACGCGGGCGCGGGGAAGGCCGAGGCGGCGAACGCGGGCACGGCGCCGGGTACGGCGCCGGGCACCGCAACAGGCGCGACAGGCGCGCCGGCCCCGCCGGCCGCCCCGCCGCCCAGCGTCGTCGCGGCCTCGTGCCACGCCTGACGCAGCGGCTCGAGCAGCCCGGCGACCTCGCGGGTCAGGGCGACGTCGCGGTGGACGTTCGCGTTGACGAGCGCCGTCGACGTGTAGCCGTAGAGCGCGAGCAGCCCCTCGCCGCCGTCCCACACGTCGACGCGCAGCGACGACGTGAGCTCGGCGAGGATCGCCTGGGCGTGCAGCAGCTGCTCGGACGCCGCGGCCCACTCCTGGCCGACCTGCGCCTTCTCGGCGCGGGCCAGGTCGAGCAGCAGCCGGTCGTAGAGCATCGTGACGAGCTGCACGGGCGTGGCCGAGAGCACCGCCTGCTCGGCGAACTGCGACGCGGCCTGCGAGGCGGCCTGCTCGCTGCGCGGGCGCTGGCCCGACGTCTCGGCGGCGGCGGGGCGGGAGGCGGCGGCGAAGGCCGCGAAGGAGGTGGCGTCCATCAGCTGCTCGTGCTCAGGCTCGAGATCTGGCTGGTCAGCCAGCTCTGCTGCGCGGTGAGCGAGCTGAGGGCGACCTCGAGGGCGGTGTAGGTCTTCTGGAGCTGGGTGCGGCGCGACGACAGCCGGTCGTCCCAGTTCGCGATCTGGTCGTTGAGGTCCTTCACGACCGACTGCTGCCCGGTGATGATCTTGGTCAGCGAGCCGTCGCGCTTGTCGGAGGTGCTGGTCGCGGCCGCCTGGACGCGCCCGCTCAGCTCCGACAGCGTCGCCTGCACCTTCACGGGGTCTGCCGCGAGCGCCGCCGAGAACTTCGCCTCGTCGAACTCGAACGACCCCGTCTTCGTGATCGAGATGCCGATGCTCGACGGCGAGACGCCGCCGACGGGCGCCGACATCGCGGTGGTGAGCTTCTGCACGACGTCGCGGGTGGTCGAGCTGCCGGTGAAGGTGCCCGAGGTGACGGTCGTCACGCCGGAGGCGTTGGTCGACGTCGTCGTCGAGGTCTTCGACGCGATCAGGGTGAGGATGCCGTTCAGCCCCGAGACGAGGTCGGAGGCGACCTTCGACGAGGCGGCGCCGTCGCGGGCGACGGTGAGCGTGACGGGGTCCGGGCTCGCGGCCGTGACGGTGACCGAGACGCCGGGCAGCAGGTCGGCGAACGTGTTCGTCGAGCTCGTCACGACCTGCTCGGCCGAGGTGCCGGCCCAGAGGGTGAGGGAGGCGTCGCGCGCCTGCTTGACGACGGCCGCACCGGGCGCCGCGAGCAGGTCGGGGGCGGTGCCGGCGGCGACCTCGGCGGCCGTGCCCCGGTGCACCGTGAAGTCGCCGGCGGCTCCGGTCGCGGCGCTGGTCAGCTGCAGGCGGTAGGTGACGGCGCCGTCGGCGTCCTTGCCCGAGGCCACCTTGACGGCCTTGACGCCGGCCTCGGACGAGTTGACGGCGCGCACCAGGTCGTCGAGCGACGAGGAGGCGCTGGTCACCTCCACCTGCTTGCCGGCGGCGGACGTGAACGTGAGCGTCGCGGGCGACTCGGGCCAGGCGGTCATCGCGGCGGTGACGCCGCTCTTCGCCTGGGCGGTCGAGCCGACCGTGAAATCGATGGAGCCGGGCAGGGCCGTCGCGCTCGTGGTCGCCGTGACGTCCTTCGAGCTGCTCGTCGCGGTGGACGCGGCGAGCGAGTCCGGCTTCGCGGTCTTGGTCGCGAGGGTCGCGAGCTCGGCGACCTTCGTGTTGAGGCCCTGCAGCGCGGTGACGAGCGCCTGGTTCGAGGTCGCCTTGTTCTTCAGGATCGTCTGGGGCACCGCCTCCGCCGCCATCAGGCCGTTGATCAGCGTGGTGGTGTCGAGCCCGCTGACGAGGCCGTCGATGCCGAACGAGGCCATCGGGAGCTCCTTGGGTGACGGGGGCGGGCGGGCGGGGAGGTGCGGAGGGGACCGCGGGATGCAGGAGCACGTGGGGCGGTGCGGCGGTGCAGGAGGTGCGGGCGAGGTCGTCGGGGACGCTCGGGATGACCGGTGGCCGGGGCGCGGAGGATCAGCTGCCGCGTCCCGACCACCGGTCGTGAACCGTGCTCCCGAGGGAGCGGAGTGTCAGGTGGTGTCCGGCTCCCGCTGGGATCGGGAGCCGTTCGTCCGCCGGTCGGTGAGGACTAGCGGAGGAGCGACAGCACGCCCTGGGTGCTCTGGTTCGCCTGCGCGAGCATCGCCTGGCCGGCCTGGCTGAGGACGTTCGAGCGGGTGTACTTGACCATCTCCTCCGCCATGTCGACGTCGCGGATGCGCGAGTTCGCCGCCGTGAGGTTCTCCTTCGCGACGTTGGTCGACGCGATGGAGTGCTCGAAGCGGTTCTGCACGGCACCGAGCTCGGAGCGGACCGTCGAGACGGCCTTGATCTGAGCGTCGATCTCGTCGATCGCGGCGAGGGCGCCCGTCGCGGTGCTGAAGTCGAGACCACCGGTCTTGGCGCCGGTGGTGGCGTCGAAGGTGGTGATCGCGTCGGCGACGTCGGCGATGTTCGCCTTGCTCAGGTCGACCGTGATCTGGTCGGCCGTGACCGAGGAACCGGCGCCGACCTGGAACTTCAGGACGCCGTCCGTGGCGGCACCGGCGCTCGCGTCGAGCAGGTTGATGCCGTTGAAGTTCGTCGACTCCGAGATGCGCGAGAGCTCCTTGGTCAGGGCGTTGACCTCGGTCTGGATCGCGCCGCGGGCGTCGGCGTTGTTCGAGTCGTTGCCGGCCTGGACGGCCAGGTCGCGGACGCGCTGGAGGATGGAGTGGACCTCGGTGAGGCCGCCCTCAGCGGTCTGGACGACCGAGATGCCGTCCTGGGCGTTGCGCGCGGCCACCGTCAGTCCGCCGACCTGCGAGCGCAGGCCCTCGGAGATCGAGAGGCCGGCCGCGTCGTCAGCGGCACGGTTGATGCGGAGGCCCGACGAGAGCTTCTCGAGGCTCTTCGACAGGTCGTTCTGCGTGGCGTTCAGGTTGCGGTAGGTGTTGTTCGCCGCGAGGTTGGTGTTGATCTGCATGCCCATGGTGTTTCCTCTTCCGTGACTGGGTGGTGTTCGTCAGCCCGTCCGTGGGCTGACACCGGCTACTCTCGGCCGGTCGCCGGCGCTCGTTAGCCGAGTGCCGAAGTTTTCCTCGGTGCCGTCGCGACCGCGGCGGCGGCGCCGTCAGACGGCGGCGCTGAAGCCCTCGACGGCGGGCTCGCGCACGGCGCGGGCGATGCCCACGGCGGCGTTCGTCGCGACCTTCGAGAGGTAGGCGCTGCGGCGCGCGGGCGCCGTCCTCGAGACGGGCTCGAAGGCCGCGTCGGGGTCGTCCGCGTAGTGGGCGGCGAGCGCGTCCCTGAGCAGGCGGACCGCCTCCGTGCGCTGCTGCGACACCGCGCTGTGGGTGATGCCGAGCTCGGCGGCGACCTCGGTGACCGTGCGGTCGCCGAAGTAGACGGCCTCGACGATGAGGCGCATGCGCTCGGGCAGGGCGTCGACGGCGGCGCGCACGTAGCGGCTGCGCTCGCTGGCGAGCAGGTGGTCGCCGGGCATCGGCACGTCGGCCGCGAGGTGGTCGGCGACGGTGTCGTCGAGGGTCGAGACGGTGCGCGCCGCGTCGGCGAGGGCGCTCGACGCGGTCTGCCGGTCGACGCCGAGGGCGCCGGCGATCTCGTCGACCGAGGGGGCGCGTCCCAGGGAGGCGGTGAGCGCCTCCTGCGTGGCCAGCGTCTCCTTGATGCGCTTGCGCGTGCCACGGCTGGCCCAGTCGCCCGAGCGCATGTCGTCGGCGAAGGCGCCGACGATGCGGGTGCGGGCGTAGGCGCCGAACGGGATGCCGAGCGTGGGGTCGAACGCGTCCGCGGCCTGCACGAGGGCGACGGCGCCGACGCTGGCGAGGTCGTCGCGCGACAGGTGGGTGGCACGGGCGCACACCTCGCTGACGAGGTAGCCCACCAGCGGCAGGTTCTCGACCACCATGGCGTTGCGTTCGGTGCGGTTCATCCGGTGCTCCCAGCAGGACGGGGGCCTGCACGGGGCAGGCACGGTCGGGTTCCGGGCACGCCGAACGGCCCTCTGATCAGGGCTGGTTCGTCGGGGTGCTCGGTCGTGCGGTCGTTCGCGGGCAAGCGAGTCGGTGCGACGGCGTGGACGTCGGGGTCCGGGTCGGGTGGGGACTGGTCGGGCCAGGGACTTCGGGTCTCCCGGCCCGGCGGGTGTCCCCTGCCGTGCACGACCCAATCTATCGACGGGCCGGGAGCCGTATAAGGCCGGGTCTGTCCCCAGTGCGGGGCGGCCGCGACGCGCTTTCGGGGGGTGCCGGGCGGGGGTGTCCCCCGGGTTGGGGCGGCGCGGACGAGACGGGGGGCTGGCGGCGCGCCGAGAGGAGGCGGTAGGGCGCGGACGGGCCTGGCCGCGGTCGCGCGGGCGGGCCGGGCCGGGCCGGGCCGGGCCGACGAGCGAGCTCGCCGGCCGCGGCGTCGCCTAGTTGCTGTAGACCCGCACGTAGTCGACCGTCATCTGCTGCGGCAGGCGGGTGCTGGCGTCCGGGTAGCCCGGCCACTGGCCGCCCACGGCCACGTTGAGGATCAAGAAGAACGGTGCGTCGAACACCCAGGGGTCTCCGCCGGTGTCGGCACGCGTGACCCGGTGGTACACCTGGCCGTCGACCGACCACTCGATCGACCCCGGCTTGCGGTCGACCGCGTAGGTGTGGAAGTCGTCGGCGAACGACCAGCCGCGGGGGTGCGCGTACGTGCCCGAGATGCCGTCGCCGCCGGAGTAGCCCGGGCCGTGCACCGTGCCGTGCACCAGGGACGGCTCACGGCCGATGTTCTCCATGACGTCGATCTCGCCCGCGGCCGGCCACCCCTTCGAGGGCAGGTCGGCGCCGAGCATCCAGAACGCCGGCCAGATGCCCTGGCCCCGCGGGATCGCGATGCGAGCCTCGACGCGTCCGTACTGGGTCTGGAACCGGCCCTGCGTGGTCATGCGCGCGGAGGTGTACGACCCGTCCGCCTCCTTCTTCGCCGTGATCACGAGGGCGCCCGCGCCGTCGAGCGACGAGTTGGCCCGCGAGGCCGTGTAGTTCTGCAGCTCGGCGTTGCCCCAGCCGCCCGCGCCCGTCTCGAGGTTCCAGGTCGCGGGGTCGGGCGCGCTGCCGGCGGGCCCGTCGAACTCCTGTGCCCAGACGACCCCGGCCGGGAGGGCGGCCCCGCGTCGGAGCCCGAGCGTGTCGCGACCGTCGCCGTCCCAGTCGCCGACGAGGGCGGTGTCGCCCGCCCGCCCGTAGACCTGGGTCCGGTCGGCGGCGCCGCCGCGCAGCGAGTCGCTGACGAAGTAGGTCGAGCCGTGCCGGACGGCGGGCGTGTCGACGCCGTCGCCGTCCCAGTCGCCGACGTAGGCCTGGTCGGTCGCCCTGCCGAAGCTGAACGAGACGTCGGCGCCGCCTCCCGTCAGCGAGTTCGCGAGGTGGAAGGTCGTCCCCCGACGGATGCCGAGGGAGTCTCGCCCGTCGCCGTCCCAGTCGCCGACGACGACGAGGTCGTCGGCCCGGCCGTACGAGACGACGCGCTGCGCGGCGCCGCCCTCGGGCCGGTTCGTGAGGTAGTAGGTCGCCCCGCGGCGGACGGCGGGGGTGTCGACGCCGTCGCCGTCCCAGTCGCCGGCGAGGGCGACGTCGGACGGCGTGCCGTAGCGGCCGGTCCGCACGTCGCCGCCCCCGCCCAGCACGTCGTCGTACGCGAAGGTCGCGTCGCGGCGGGTCGCGAGGGTGTCGCCGCCGTCGCCGTCCCAGTCGCCGACGTGCACGGCGTCGTCGGCGCGGCCCCACGTGAAGGCGTGGTCCGTGGTGCCGCTCCACCCGTCGGTCAGGAACCACTGCGTGCCGCTGCCCCCCACGGCTCCGCCCGAGGCGGTGGCGGGCAGGCCGCTCACCAGCGTGGCGCCGACGCAGACGATCGCGACCGCCAGTGCTGCCCGGTGACGTCGTCCCATGGTCCTGACCCCCCTCGTCGCGGATCTCCCGGCGCCCTGCCGCGCACCCTGCCCGGAGGCGAGGGCCGACCCGTCGATGGTGCCCGACCCTACCGGCGCCGCCGCCCCGCCACCACCGTCGGCGCCGGCAGTTCCACGACAGGCGTCGGCACGGTCTGGTCCGCGACGGCCGTCGGCGACGGCGCCGCCCCGGCGTCCGACCGGACGGCGACGATGCCCCCGACGATCAGCGCCCCGCCCACGAGCTGCCACGGGGTGAGCGCCTCGCCGAGCAGCACCCAGGCCCAGGCCGCGGCGGCCGCGACCTCGAGCAGGCCGACGAACGACGCGAGCCGCGACCCGAGCATCGTGCTCGCGGTGATGCTCGTCGCGTAGGCGACCGCGGTGGCGACGACGCCGACGACGAGCATCGGCACCCACCACGCGACCGTGCTGCCGAGCACGACCACGTCGTCGGCCGAGGCGGTGAACGGCACGAGCCCCGTGAGCCCGAGCAGGCCCAGCAGAGCAGAGCCCACGAGCAGCCCCGACGCGGCGAGCGCCACCGACGGCAGGTCGCCGGCCGGCTGCGCGGCGATGACGAAGTAGCCGGCGCAGCAGACCATCGCGAGCAGGCCGAACAGCAGGCCGAGCGGGTCGAGGGCTCCCCCGCCGCTCGGGGAGACGACGAGCACGAGCCCGGCGGCCGCGACCACCGAGCCGACCAGCACGGGCGCGGCGGGCCGGCGGCGCGACACGACCCAGGCGACCGCGACGAGCAGCAGCGGGGCGGTGTACTCGAGCAGGATCGCCGTGCCCACGGGGATGTGCTGGATCGCCGCGAAGTAGAAGACCTGCGTGCCCGCGACCCCGACGACCGCCATGCCGAGCACCCGTCGCCGCGCCCGCCAGACGGGCCGGAGGTCGAGCCGCAGGGCCGCGAGGGCGATCGGCGCGAGCAGCACGCCGCCGACGAGGGCGCGCAGCGCCACGGCGGCGACGGGGCTCCAGCCGGAGGCGAGCAGCGGCTTGACGAAGGGCCCGGACACCCCGAAGGAGGCGGCGGCCACGACCGCGACGATCAGTCCGGTGGTGAGGTGGCGGCGGTCCACGGCAGCTCGTCTCGTCAGGGCGACGGTGTCGTCGCGTCGGCAGCCTCGTCAGGGGCGAAAGGGCTGTGGGTCCTGACAGTAGACTGGTTCCGAGTAAGGAGTCAATGTGCTTTTCGCCCCTGACACAGAAGACGTGCTCGAGTTCGACGCGACCATCCTCAACACGGCCCCGCGCGCGACCCGCAGCGGTGCCGACCTGCTCGCCACGACCGGCCAGCTGACCGAGCTGATGACGCGCTTCGGCTTCTCGGGGCGGCTCGACGGCGACGAGGCCGAGCTCGAGGCCGTGCGGCGGGCCCGCGCGCGCCTCCGTGGGCTCTGGGACCTCGACCGCGACGACCTCGTCGTCGAGGTGAACGAGCTGCTGGCCCGCCTGCAGGCCGTGCCTCGGCTCGTGCGGCACGGCGACCTGGACTGGCACGTGCACGCCACCCCGCAGGACGCCCCGCTCGCCGACCGCATCCTCGTCGAGGCCGCGATGGCGCTGGTCGACGTCGTCCGCACCGACGAGACCGGGCGACTGCGGGTCTGCGCCGCGGACGACTGCGACGGCGTGCTCGTCGATCTGTCGCGCAACGCGTCGAAGCGGTTCTGCAGCGTGCGCTGCGGCAACCGGATGAACGCGGTCGCGTTCCGCGAGCGCCGAGCCGCCGACCCGCTCGCGTAGCGCGCCGCCGCGCCGCGCCGGCCGCGCCGGCCGCGCCGCGGCACACCCCGAATTCGGCACCACACCCGGATCGATCGGGGTGTGATGCGGGATTCGGGGTGTCGTGCGGAAGCCAGCGCAGTGCGGCTCAGCGCAGCGGCTGGCAGCTCGGGCACCACCAGGTGCGTCGCTGCCCGGGGTCGTCGGGCACCTCGGCGCGCACGAGCACCGTCGTGCCGCAGCGCAGGCAGGGCCGTCCGGCCCGCCCCGCGACCCAGTGCCGCTCGCCGCGGCGGGTGTTCCCCGTCGTCGTCTGGAACATGCCCGGCACCCGGACCGACGCCCGCAGCCCCCGCGCCGCGACCCGCACGAGCGCGGCGGCGTCGACCGACCCGACGGGCGTGAACGGCGACACCCCGCGCAGGAAGCAGACCTCGTTGGCCCACAGGTTGCCGAGCCCGGCCAGCACGCGCTGGTCGAGCAGCACGGCGGCCACGGTGCGGCTCGGGTCGGCGGCCTCGACGCGGCGTCGCGCCTCGGCGGCGTCCCAGTCGTCGCGCAGGGGGTCGGGCCCGAGGTGCCCCACCACGTCGCGCTCGTCGCGGGTGTCGACGAGCTCGACCACGGGCAGGGAGACGCCCCAGGCGGTGGAGCCGGCCTCGGTCTGCAGCCGCACCCGCACCTCCCCCGCCACGGCCGCGGGCACGCGCCTGCCGGGCCGCGTGATCGTCCACGAGCCCTGCATGCGCAGGTGCGTGTGCAGGGTGCGACCGGTGTCGAACCGGGTCAGCAGGTGCTTGCCGTGGGTGTCGTGCTCGACCACCCGCCAGCCGTCGAGGGACGTGCCCGCGGCCCCGCCGGACCGCAGCTCGCCGCTCGTCAGCCGCTGGCCGTCGAGGGAGCCCCGGAGGCGCGCGGCCAGTCGGAAGACGCTGTCACCCTCGGGCATGCGGGCAGGCTAGCCGCCGCCCCCGACACCGGCGGGGCAGGGGCCCGCTCAGCCCGCCGCGGCCAGGCCCGACCGCTCCTGGAACCAGGCCAGCCCGTCGGCCAGGCCGGTCCGGGCGGTCTGCCAGTCGTGGGCGGAGCCCGGCACCTTCTCGAGCTCGACGACCATGCCGGCTCGACGGGCGGCGTCGGCGAGGGTGTCCGCGGCCGGGCCGTACCGGCCGTCCTCGGCGCCCACGGCGAAGAACGCGCCCGAGCCCGGGTAGGGCGCCCCGGCCGCGAGCAGGGCGACCGGCTGGGCCGCCTCCCACGCGGCACGGTCGCCGTCGAAGCCGAGCCGGATCGTGCGCTCGACGCCGCCGGTGAGCTCGGGCCCGAGCTGGCCGGCCACGTCGACCAGGGAGGCGAAGAGCTCGGGGTGGGCCGCCGCGAGCTGCGCCGAGCAGGTGCCGCCCTGCGAGAATCCGCCGATCGCCCAGCCTCCGCCCGGCGGGAGCACGTTCAGGGTGCCGCGGATCCAGCGCGGGACGTCGACCGTCAGGTAGGTGGCGCTGTCGCCGAGGGGCCCGTCGACGCACATCGGGTTGTTCGTCGGCCGGGCGAGCTGGTCGGGCATCACGACGACGGGGGCGAGGCCGTCGTTCGCGGCGGCCAGGCCGTCGAGCACCTGGGTCACCTGCCCGGCCTCGACGAGGTTCTCGGGGGACGCGCCCGGGCCCTGCCCGGAGAGCAGCACGACGACGGGCAGCGCCGGCGGGTCGTCCGTCAGCGCGGCCGGCGGCAGCCAGACGAGAGCGGGCCTCGCGGGGAAGCCCGATGTCGTGCCCGGCACGTCGACGCTGCCGAGCCGCCCCCGCTCGGGCATGTCGGCGGGCGCGCGCCACGTCGACCACGAGGGGAGGTCGCCCGCGGGCGGCGAGGCCGGATCGGCGGCCGCGGCGGCCGTCTGGGCGGCGGGAACCTCGAGCGGAGGCACGGTCGACCGCCCGGCCACCGCCCCCACGGTCGGGAACAGGCCCGCGTCGCGGTTGATCGCGAGCCCCGCCGCGAGCACGACGCACACGGCCGCCACGCCGGCGAGCACCCGACGCCCCGCTCCGCCCTTGACCGCCGCGACGGCGAGCGCCGCGATCGCCGCGCCGAGCGCGCTCACCCAGACCCGGTCGACCCAGGTCGGCGGGACGTCGACCACTTCGTGCACGTCGCCGAGCCACCAGGAGGTGGCGGCCCCGACGGCCGCACCGGCGACGGCCGCCCCGATTGTCCAGCCCCACCGCCGCCGGTCGCGGAGCGGCGCGCGCAGCGCGACGACCACGAGCCCCGCGGTCACGAGGTAGACGACGGCGAGGGTCTTCGCGGAGACCAGGGACAGTTCCCACATGCAGGGCTCCTCAGGACGGGACGGGACAGGACGCCGGGGTACCATACAATATGGCACATTCCATGTTCGCAGAC
>Ga0265797_10011133_pt1 | contig 11329 bp, 10 predicted proteins | sample P2T30metagenome_FD_192433 | JGI IMG/M metagenome (GOLD analysis project Ga0265797, IMG submission 192433) | Plant litter microbial communities from East Loma Ridge, Irvine, California - P2 T30 | ecosystem: Environmental > Terrestrial > Plant litter > Unclassified | place: USA: California... | reverse complement strand
ATCCTGCGTGTTTCCGAGGCAATCGTGGAGCGCCAGCGCAACTTTTTCAGCCATGGCGCGGTTGCCATGCGGCCCCTTGTGCTTCGCGAGATAGCTGATACACTAGGCCTACACGAGAGCACCATCTCTCGTGTAACTACGCAGAAATTCATGCTGACCCCGCACGGCATGTTTGAGCTGAAGTATTTCTTCGGAAGCCACGTCGCCACCGAAGCGGGGGGCGAAGCATCTTCGACGGCGATCCGGGCTCTCATCGCGCAACTGACAGGAGCAGAAGACCCCAGAAGCCCATTATCCGACAGCAAGATCGCGGAAATGCTCGGTGAACAAGGAATGGTCATCGCGCGCCGCACGGTTGCCAAATACCGTGAGGCACTTAAAATTCCTCCAGTCAGTCTCCGCAAATCCTTGTAACGGCGGCACCCTCGCGTTCCTTGCGCGGCGTGGCAGCCGCCACCTCTTCAAAGGAGTGTGTATGAATCTCACTATCAGCGGTCACCACCTCGACGTTACTCCCGCCATCCGTGAATACGTACAAAACAAGCTTGAGCGCATTACCCGCCACTTCGATCAAGTGATCGATTCCCACGTGATCCTCGCGATCGACAATCTCACTGAAAAAGAAAAAAGGCAGAAGGCCGAGATCAACTTGCGCGTGTCTGGAAAGACCGTGCACGTGGAAAGTGTGGCTCAAGATTTGTACGCTGCGATCGACCTGTTGATGGATAGACTGGACCGGCAAGTGATGAAGTACAAGGACATGCTCAAGAGTCATAGCCGTGACGCGCTCAAGCGTCTACCTGAAGGCGGAGAAGCAGCCGCAGCCTGATCGGCCGGCAAGCACCGTCTGAACGAGGGCGCCCGCTGGGCGCCCTTTTCATTGGCGATCTTCGGTAGAATGCATGTTTTTTCGACCATTCGCTACCATGACCGACTACGTCCAGACCCGCATCGCCAACGGCGCCGGATTGATCATCCTCGACCGTCCCAAGGCCCTGAATTCGCTGGACCTTGGCATGGTCAGGCGTCTCACCGAGACCCTGCTGGCCTGGCGCGACGATGCGTCGGTGGATGCCGTGGTCATCACCAGCAGCAGTGAAAAAGCCCTGTGCGCGGGCGGCGACATCCGCTTCTTCCATGAAGCCGGCCATGCCACGCCAACAGGTGGCAGCGCCTTGCTGGAAGATTTCTTCACCGAAGAATACGCGCTGAACCACCTGATTCATTTTTATCCGAAACCGTATATCGCGATCATGGATGGCGTGGTGATGGGCGGCGGCATGGGCATCGCCCAGGGCGGCCCGGACACCGGCCTGCGTATCGTCACCGACCGCACCAAGATGGCGATGCCGGAAGTGAACATCGGCCTGTTCCCGGATGTGGGCGGCAGCCATTTCCTGTCGCATGCGCCTGGGCAGCTGGGCAATTATCTCGGCCTGACCGGCTTGACCATCGGCGCGGCCGATGCGCTGTATGTCGGACTGGCGGATGTGTACGTGCCGGGTGCGCAACTGGGTGCGTTGACTGCCTTGATCGCATCGACGCCGGGCGCGCAGCTGCCTGCTGCGATCCGTGCGTTTGCCGCCGGCTTTGCAGGCGACATCGGCGCGAGCGAACTGCAGGCCCAGCGCGCCACGATCGACGCGCACTTTGGCGCGGCGTCCGTGGCGGCGATCATGGCATCGTTGGAACGCGACGAGCATCCCTTTGCGCAAAAGGCGCTGAAGGCGATGCGCCAGCGCTCGCCGCTGATGATGTGCGTAACGCGCGAGATGCTGGTGCGCGGCGCGGCCATGAGCGTGGCCGATTGCCTGCGCATGGAACGCTCGCTGGTGCGCCGCAACTTCGAGCACGGCGAAGTGCTGGAAGGCGTGCGCGCGCTGGTGATCGACAAGGACAATGCGCCGCAGTGGAAGCCTGCATCGCTTGATGACGTGACAGCGGAAATGGTGGAAGGTTTCTTCGCACCGGTGTGGCCGGCGGCAGCGCATCCGCTGCGGCATCTGGCCTGAGACACTGCGACTTGCCGAGGACACCGATGAGCGACGACACCGTGCAGGCCGAGAGCTGGGGCGAATCCGGCGGCCATTGCGATTGCTGCAGCAGCCAGACCCGCCAGATCTCGGGCGGCCTGTCCGATGGGGAGGGCGCCAGGGCGGCCTACCTCGTGCGCTGGACCGTCGGCCAGCCGCAGCACACGCCGGAGTTCGATTTGATCATCGGGCTCTGGGGCGATGGCACCGGTCCGCAAGACCGCGTGCTGGTGGCGCTCTCTTACCATCCGCGGCCGGGTGGCGGCTTCTTCATGGTGGTCGACGGCCAGGGACGGCCCGGCGACAACCGGACGGTGTGCGAACGGGCGCTCGAGCGCGAGGAGGTGATCGGCACGCCCCTGGCACAGGAAGTATTTGCGCTGGTCGATGCGCTCTGGCTGACGGAGCCGCGCGTCGCGGACATCCGGGCGCTGGACGATATCGCGCATGCAGCTTGAAACGGCAGGCAGGATCGACGGTGTCGATCTGCATGATACGAGCCTGGTGCGCGTCCAGGTCGATTGGGCAGGCGGCACATGCACGGCCGACATCCTGCACGGCACTGCGGGCGCGTGTGCACTTGCATTCTCCGGCGTGTCGCATGTGATCCTGCCACGGCAACAAGCCTGGGGACGGTCGGTGTCGATCAACGCATTTCGCCAGGCAGGTAGCGGCCACTACGAAATCGAGATGCAGTCCGGCGACGTCATTGTCATCAACGCCCGGGAGGTCCGGCTCGTTGCGGGTCATGGCGTGCGATGAGACGGTGACGGTGCCTCCCGCGCAGGAAGGTGGGTACGAGTACCCACCCTACGTCGACTTTGACGGACAACGCGCTTACGACTGCTCGCGGTGGCGCAGCACCACGCGTTCGGTCTCGCCGAAGTAGGCGGCCAGGCGCTCCGCCATGTACACCGAGCGGTGCTGGCCGCCGGTGCAGCCGACCGCCACCGTCAGGTAGCTGCGGTTGTCGGTCTTGAACGAGGGCAGCCATTTTTCGACAAAGGCACGGATGTCTTCCAGCATCTCGGTGGCGCTCGGCTGGGCGTCGAGGAAAGCGATCACCGGAGCGTCCTTGCCGGTCAGCGGGCGCAGCGCGATGTCGTAGTAGGGATTCGGAATCGCGCGCACGTCGAACACGAAATCGGCGTCGAGCGGCACGCCGACCTTGAAGGCAAACGATTCGAAGAACAGGGTCAGCGGCGCGTGCTTGACCTCGGCCAGCTCCTTGATCCAGCCGCGCAGTTTATTGGCCGATGCTTCCGAGGTATCGATCACGTGGCCGAGCTGTTCGATCGGCGCCAGGCGCTCGCGTTCTTCGGCGATGCATTCGATCAGGGTGCGGCGCGAAGCAGGATTTTCGCCCGGACGCAGCTGGTGCGAGAGCGGGTGGCTGCGCCGGGTTTCGGAGAAACGCGCCACCAGGGAGTGCGTGCTGGACGTCAGGAACATCACCTTGACCTCGTGGCCTTCTTCCTTTAGCGCACGGACGTTGATCGGCAGTTCGACCAGCGACTCGGCGCTGCGCGCATCGACGGCGACGGCCAGTTTGGCAGTGCGCTCGGCATCGACCGTTCTCACCAGCTGCGGCAGCAGGGCCGGCGGCAGGTTGTCGACGCAGTAGTAACCTGCGTCTTCGAGGACGTTCAGGGCAACCGATTTGCCCGAGCCGGAAATGCCGGTAATGAGTACGATGTGCATGGCGCGATGATACCGCAACAGTACCGCCTTGTCGCCGTATCACTTGCCAGTTGTGGAGGATCGGCGTACATACGGGTAAATCGTGCCAGTTGCAGCGGTTTTAGTCGCTGCTCATGGCTTGGCGCTGGCGTTCCATGAACTCCTGCAGCGTATCGATGCCACGCAATTGCAGGATGGTGTTGCGCACCGCGGCTTCCAGCAGCACCGCAATGTTGCGGCCGGCCGCCACTGGAATCACGACCTTGCGAATCGGCAGGCCCAGCACTTCCTCGGTCGGAAAGTGGAAGGGCAGGCGCTCGACTTCTTCGTCGAGCACGCCGCGTTTGACCAGGTGCACGATGAGTTTCAGGCGCATCTTGCGGCGCACCGCGGTCTCGCCGAAGATCGCCTTGATGTCGAGCAGGCCCAGGCCGCGCACTTCCAGCAGATTCTGCAGCAGCGGCGGACAACGGCCTTCGATCATGTTCGGCGCGATGCGCGAGAATTCCACGGCATCGTCGGCGACCAGGCCGTGCGAGCGCGAAATCAGTTCCAGGCCGAGCTCGCTCTTGCCCAGGCCCGAGTCGCCGGTAATCAGCACGCCGACGCCGAGCACGTCCATGAAGACGCCGTGCATGATCACGCGCTGCGCCAGTTTCTTGGACAAATATACGCGCAGGAAGTCGATCACCTGGGCGGCAGGCAAGGGCGTGGAAAACAGCGGGATGTTCTGCTCGTCGCAGATGGCGAGGATGTCGGGCGGGGTTTCCAGGCCTTGCGCGATGATCAGCGCCGGCGGGCCGCCACCGATCAGCTCGCCGATCACGTGGGTGCGCGAGCTCGATTTCAGGCGGTGGTAGTAGTTCAGTTCCTGGTGACCGAACACCTGGATGCGGCCTGGGTGGATCAAATTCAGGTGGCCGACCTGGTCGGCGGCCGAGGCCACGTCGCCGGAGATCAGCCGCTCGCCGCCGGGAAAGCCGGCAAACCAGCCGAGTTGCAGGCTGTCGCGGTTATCGTCGTACAGCCTTTGGATGGTAAGCGGAGTCTGCAGCATGGCGGGAGAGGGAGGGAAAATGGACCCCCTCAGTTTAACCCAGTGCCTGCAAGCTTGGTTGCCAGTTGATAATGCGTTCGTGTACTGAACGTGGGTCCGGGTCGCTTGCCAGGGCGGTGCGGATTGCTTCGTCCGAGAACAGTTCCGCGATCTCGGACAAAATTTCCAGGTGCTGCTGGGTCACGTGGTCCGGAATCAACAGGAAGAACAGCAGGCTGACCGGGCGGCCGTCCGGCGACTCGAAAGGAATCGGCGAGGCCAGGCGGACAAAGGCGGCGATCGGGTTCTTCAGGCTCTTGCTGCCCTTCACGCGGCCATGCGGCACGGCCACACCATGGCCGAGGCCGGTGGAGCCGAGGCGTTCGCGGGCGAACAGATTGTCCGTCACGGTCGAGCGCGCGATGCCGCAGTTGTTTTCGAAGATCAGGCCGGCTTGCTCGAAAGCGCGTTTTTTGCTCGACACCTCGATGTCGAGCTGGACGTTTTCAAGCGAAAGAATTTTGCTAAGGTTGGTCATAACACGCTTCTGGTGGTGCGGCACAAAGCAGGGTGGATTGTGCGGGCAACTTGCGGTGCAGAATTATAGGCCGCTTTAACGGCCGTGTGATTCGATTTCGCGTCGGTATCCTACGCCTGACAGAGGATGGATTCGACCCCTCTGCAGGCGGTAGCGACAGCACGATTTGCGCTTTCGCAAGGGCCTACGCAATTTCCGCAATGAAAAACCCGATCCCGTGGGTGAAAGCGGGGCGTCGGCCACGTTTCACCATCTTTTACCCGTATCTGGGGACGATTCCGGAAAACCGCAGGGTTTTCTGTGCTGTTGTTTTTCGGTCGAATCCTGTGGCTTGAAACCGACAGTATTACTGGCGCGCGCCACGCAGATTATGCGGACGGCCGGTGCTGAAATTGGCACGCCAAGGGTTGATGTCGAGGCCGCCGCGGCGGGTATAGCGCGCATACACCGACAGCTTGCTCGGCTTGCACTGGCGCAGCACGTCGATGAAGATGCGCTCCACACATTGCTCGTGGAATTCGTTGTGCTCACGGAAGCCGATCAGGTAGCGCAATAAACCTTCCTGGTCGATCTGCGGGCCGACGTACTGGATCTGCACGCTGCCCCAGTCCGGCTGGCCGGTGACGAGGCAATTCGACTTCAGCAGGTGCGAGACCAGGGTCTCCTCGACCGGGGCTTCGTTGAAGTTGGCTTTCAGCAGCTCCGGCGCCGGCGAATAGGCGTCGACGTCGATGTCCAGGCGGTCCAGCAGCAGGCCGTCGAGTTCGCCCATCTTCAGCTTGCCGAACTGTTCCGGCTCGGTGAGCGTGATGTGGACCGGCGCGCCAAAGGCGTTCGACAAGTCTTCGCGCAGCAGGGCGAGCAAGGCGTCGGGGCCGGCCACGCGGGTCTGGTTGAAGGAATTCAGGTACAGCTTGAACGACTTCGATTCGACGATGTTCGGCGAGTCGGCCGGCGCGCTGATGGTGGCAATCGCCACTTGCGGCTTGCCGCGCATGTTCAGCCACGACAATTCGTAGGCGTTCCAGATGTCCATGCCGAAGAAGGGCAGGGTACCGGCAATGGCGAGCTCGTCGCGCTTTTGCTGGCGCGGGATCGGGAACAGCAGCTCTGGCGCGTATTCGGTCTGGTAGGCGGAGGATTTGCCAAGTGGCGATTGATCGGGAGTATTTGTCATGATCTGGTCTCGATGGGCCGGTACTGCGCGTTTTCTCGGCTGATGTGTTGCCTGCGCGTACGGATGCCGGCCCGGCGGCGGGAAAGCGGCGTATCGTACACCTTTCTGCTGATGGGTGGGTGTTTGGTGGGCGGGCTTTGGTGGAAGCGGGTGACGTTGGGGAGGGTATGCAGAGGGGTGTGGGGCTGTTGCCTGTGACGGTATTTGTGTGTTGAATCCGCGTGGGCACGAGTGCCCACCCTACGGTCATCATTATCGGCGAGTTCATATAGGAACCATCACCGTTATCGGCGAGTTTATACAGCAACCATTACCGTTATCGGCGAGTTCATACAGGAATCATCACCGTCAACAGCGAGATCATATGAAACCGGATACGCAACGTATCCTGTAGGGTGGGCACTCGTGCCCACGCGGATCATGCACACCAATAACAGAGCAGGCAACAGCCCCACGTCCTCATGCATGGGACAATGCACCCGAACACATCACCCGGCCATCACAAAAACAACTTGTACACCGGATTCGCACTCTCATCCCAATACCGGTACCCCAGCGTCGCCAAAAACTGCCGGAACTCGTCCATCTCCCCACCCGGCACCTGCAGCCCCACCAAAATCCGCCCCACATCCCCGCCCTGGTTCCGATAATGGAACAGCGAAATATTCCAGTTCGGCGCCATGCTGTCCAAAAAGCGCATCAACGCCCCCGGCCGCTCGGGAAACTCGAACCGGTACAGCAATTCATCCTGCGCCAGCGCGCTCTTGCCCCCCACCAAATGACGGATGTGCAGCTTGGCCAACTCGTCATGCGTCAAATCCAGCGTCCGGAAATCATGCTGCTCGAAGGTCCGCGCCAGCAGCGAGGACTCGCCCCGGCTCCCCACCTGCACGCCCACGAACACATGCGCCTCCTGCTCGTCGCTGATCCGATAGGTAAATTCCGTCACATTCCGTGGCCCCACCAGCGCGCAAAAACGCCGGAAGCTGCCGCGCTGCTCGGGAATCGTCACCGCAAACACCGCTTCGCGCGCCTCACCCACCTCGGCCCGCTCGGCAACGAAGCGCAGGCGGTCGAAGTTCATGTTGGCGCCGCAGGCCACGGCCACCAGGGTTTCGTTCTTCACCGGCTGGCGCCCCATCTGCGAGCGCTCCACATACGCCTTGGCCCCGGCCACCGCCAGCGCGCCGGCCGGCTCGAGGATGCTGCGCGTGTCCTGGAACACGTCCTGGATCGCCGCGCAAATCGCATCCGTGTCGACCAGGATGATCTCGTCCACGACTTGCTGCGCCACGCGGAAGGTTTCCTCGCCCACCAGGCGCACCGCGGTGCCATCCGAGAACAGGCCGACGTCGGGCAGGGTAATGCGCTCGCCCGCCTTCAGGCTGCGCGCCATCGCATCCGAATCGACCGTCTGCACGCCGATGATGCGAATATCGGGCCGCACCGCCTTCACGTAGGCGCCGATGCCGGAAATCAGCCCGCCGCCGCCAATCGCGACAAAAATCGCGTGGATCGGCCCCGAATGCTGGCGCAGGATTTCCATGGCGATCGTGCCCTGGCCGGCGATCACGTCAGGGTCGTCGAAGGGATGAACGAAGGTGAGTTTTTGCTCGCGCTCCAGCAGCAGGGCGTGCTGGTAGGCGTCGGTATACGAATCGCCATGCAGCACCACCTCCACCGCCGCGCCGCCGCGCGCTTTCACGGCGTCGATTTTTACTTGCGGCGTGGTGGTCGGCATCACGATCAGCGCGCGGCAGCCGAGGCGTGCGGCCGACAGGGCCACGCCCTGCGCATGGTTGCCGGCCGAGGCGCAGATGACGCCGCGCTTGAGCGCTTCGGAAGACAGGTGCGCCATCTTGTTGTAGGCGCCGCGCAGCTTGAAGCTGAACACGCTCTGCATGTCTTCGCGCTTGAAGTAGATGCGGTTGGCGAAGCGCTGCGACAGGGTCGGGGCCAGTTCCAGCGGGGTTTCCTGGGCCACGTCGTAGACGCGGGACGTGAGGATCTTCTTGAGGTAATCGGTAGTCATGGTCGGGAAAGGGAAAGGTAAAGGCCAGTGTCCTGGTTTCCGGTGACGCGAGACTGTGTTCCCTGGCGGATGACCGAGGCATGCAGCCGATACGAGGCGCTGGGGTGTTAGCGTGCCGTATCGTGTCGAGGGCGATAGATTTTCCTCATTATAATGGACCAATCTAACTCCTCCATGGCCACCGATGATCGAAACCGCCGTCCTCTGGCTGCTCAAGGTTCTTGCCGCTCCCTCAGTCGGGCTTACGTCGGTATTCCTCATCGCATTCGTGTCCGCCACCCTGGTGCCGCTCGGTTCCGAGCCGGCCGTGTTCGCGGTCGTGAAGGCGAATCCCGCCATGTTCTGGCCGGCGATCCTGGTGGCCACCGTCGGCAACACCCTGGGCGGCGTGCTGAACTACGGCATCGGCTACCGTGCAAAAATTGCCTTTGCCAAGGAACGCCAGAGCCGCTGGTTCGGCTGGCTGCGCCGCTTCGGCGCCAAGACCATGCTGCTGTCCTGGGTGCCCGGCGTCGGCGACCCCCTGTGCACCCTGGCCGGCTGGCTGCACCTGCCGTTCTGGCCCAGTGTGATGTATATGGCAATCGGCAAGTTCGCGCGCTATCTCACCATGACCGCAGTCCTGCTTTACGTACCGGACGGTTTCTGGAAGCGCATCGGCGACCTGATCACGCAGATCACCGGCTGAACACCAGCAACGCATGCGATTTGGATGAGTTTGCTCGAAGGCTAATCTTCATTGCCAAAGCGGCTTTCCATGCAAAGGAAATTTGCAGAGCGAGGCTCTGATGCAAATTTTGTTGCTCAGGCAGCCCGCGTCGATTCCCCGCTACCCAGCGTTGTGCGCCGCAATAAGCTAGAATGGTTGTCCTTCGGGCCAGTCCAACATCGATCCCATCCATGAACGCCCCAGCACACATCCACACGCTCCTCGCCGACAACGCGCCGGCCCGCCTGCGCGAAATCCCTTATAACTACACCTCGTTTTCCGACCGCGAGATCGTGATCCGCCTGCTCGGCGAGTCGTGCTGGCAGCTGCTCGACGAACTGCGCGGCGCCCGCCAGACCGGCCGCTCGGCGCGCATGCTGTACGAGGTGCTGGGCGATATCTGGGTGGTGCGCCGCAATCCCTATTTGCAGGACGACTTGCTGGACAACCCGAAGCGGCGCCAGAAACTGATCGACGCCTTGCACCACCGCCTGGCCGAAGTGGATAAACGCCGCGTGACGGTCGACAGCACCGAAGGCGACCAGGAAACCGCCGCCACCCGCAGCGCCGCCGTCGAACAGCTCCTGCAAGCCGCGCGCAAGGCCGTCGACGACTTCGGCCGCGAATTCCGCGACATGTACGACTTGCGCAAGCGCGCCCGCGCCGTGCTCGGCGCCTACACCGACAAGCGCAACATCCGCTTCGACGGCATGCACCGCGTCTCGCACGTCACCGACGCCACCGACTGGCGCGTCGAATATCCCTTCCTGGTGCTGGTGCCCGACAGCGAAGAAGAAATGGCCGGCCTGGTCAAAGGCTGCATCGAACTCGGGCTGACCATCATCCCGCGCGGCGGCGGCACCGGCTACACCGGCGGCGCGATTCCCCTGAGCCCGATGTCGGCCGTGATCAACACCGAAAAGCTGATCGCCCTGGGCGAGGTCGAGCAGACGCGCCTGCCTGGCCTGGACCACGACTACGCGACCATCTACACCGGCGCCGGCGTCGTCACCCAACGCGTCTCGCAGGCGGCCGAAAAGGCCGGCTTCGTGTTCGCGGTGGATCCGACCTCGGCCCACGCCTCCTGCATCGGCGGGAATATCGCCATGAATGCGGGCGGCAAGAAGGCGGTCCTGTGGGGCACGGCGCTGGATAACCTGGCATCCTGGCGCATGGTCGATCCGAACGGCGACTGGCTCGAAGTCACGCGCATCGACCACAACCTCGGCAAGATCCACGACGCGCCGACCGCCGTCTTCAAGCTCGAATGGACCCATCCGTCCACCCGAGGCGCGCCGAAGGGCGAACCCTTCCGCACCGAGACGCTGACCATCGAGGGCCGCAAGTTCCGCAAGGAGGGCCTGGGCAAGGACGTCACCGACAAGTTCCTCGCCGGTTTGCCGGGCGTGCAGAAAGAGGGCACCGATGGCCTGATCACCTCGGGTCGCTGGATCCTGCACAAGATGCCGAAGTTCACGCGCACGGTGGCGCTGGAGTTCTTCGGCCAGGCGCGCGACGCGATTCCGTCGATCGTCGAAATCAAGGATTACCTCGACAGCCTGCCGAAAAGCGGCAAGCCCGAATTCGAGACACTGCGTCTCGCCGGCCTTGAACACCTCGATGAACGCTACCTGCGCGCGGTCGGCTACGCCACCAAATCGAAGCGCGGCACGCTCCCGAAAATGGCGCTGTTCGGCGACATCGTGGGCGACGACGAAAACGCGGTGGCCATGGCCGCCTCGGAAGTGGTGCGCATCGCGAATACCCGCGTCGGCGAAGGCTTTGTCGCCGTCAGCCCGGAAGCGCGCAAGAAATTCTGGCTGGATCGCGCGCGCACTGCGGCCATCGCCCGCCACACCAACGCCTTCAAGATCAATGAAGACGTCGTGATTCCCCTGAACCGCATGGGCGAATACACCGACGGCATCGAGCGCATCAACGTCGAGCTGTCGATCAAGAACAAGCTGCAGCTGGCCGAACAGCTGCACACCTATCTCTCGGGCGGCAACCTGCCGCTGGAAAAAAGCGACGACGCCAGCGGCGACACCGTGGCGCGCGACGAGATCATGGGCGACCGTCCGCAGCAGGCGGTGGCGCTGGTGGAGCAGGTCGGCGCACGCTGGG
>Ga0265797_10011132_pt1 | contig 11330 bp, 11 predicted proteins | sample P2T30metagenome_FD_192433 | JGI IMG/M metagenome (GOLD analysis project Ga0265797, IMG submission 192433) | Plant litter microbial communities from East Loma Ridge, Irvine, California - P2 T30 | ecosystem: Environmental > Terrestrial > Plant litter > Unclassified | place: USA: California... | reverse complement strand
GGTCTGTAGGTGTGGGCGCGCCGGCAACGACATCGGCGAGGTTCTTCTCTTCTTGAGGCTTGTCGGTCTCGCCGGACGCGGGTGGAGGAGTGGTGGCTGCGATCTCGCGGATGGAGGGCTCGGAGGGTGTGTCGTAGATGGGCTTGCGCTTGCGCTGGAGGATGTATTAGGGCGAGCTCGACAGGATACAATGTCCATATCACATGATCCGTACCATGGCAGCCAGAGGGTCTGAGGCGGGCTCCTCAGCGAAGACTGAGCGCTTGGGCATGAGAGCGAGGCCAGCCGTGAGACCGGCGAGCGGCAGAACGTGCTGGGAGCTGGTCAGTCGTGGTCGCGAAGAGATTGTCTGCGTTACTCACCTGCCGGAGCAGCGGTGCAAAGGCCATTGGAGTGTGAATATGTGTGAGTATGCAGCAGCAGCAACAGCTCGAGCTCGTCCTGGCGTCGTCGTCGCGACTTTCCGGATGTTCAACGACTTGACCTCACGCGGGCTGCGGCTCGGGGAGCGGCGGCGTGCATTAGCGCCGAATGGAGTGAACACCCGTCCGCTGTCACATGCTTGAAGTCGCCTCGTTGAAAGTGACATCGCTCTCCTGCCTGGATATATCATTCAAGAATGCTAAAGCGCGCAACACCTCGCCCATGGACCTGCGCCCGCTGCGTACGGCAGCAGCAGAGGAAGACTTCAGGTCGATGGCTGACAACTTCAACCACATATAACGGTGCTGCATCGGCAACCGCGGCATCGCACACCCACACCCACCAGCCAGTACAGCGAGGCAGTCCGTCTGCCAACCACGACGATCGAACACTTCGACAAATCTTCGATTCGCCCGACTTCTGGAAAGATTTCAGCGGAAAAGCGCAACAACACTATGGTGGCAAGAGTGCCGGCTTGTTCCAGAACCGCTATCTTACCCGACCGGAAGGCTTCCAAGAGTTTGCAGATGTGACCTTGCAGAAATGCAGGAAGCTTGTCGCCGCCGTTTTGGGATACTCGACGCAAGAAGGATATAAACGGGTGGCACGGGATCTTGATCGCCTGTCTGACTTGCTGTGTCGCGTGATCGATCTGAGCGACTTTGTTCGTTCCGTTCATCCGGATCGCAGGGTTCAGATGGCTGCGACGCAAGCATATTCGTTGATGTTCGAATACATGAATGTTCTCAATACTACACCTGGTCTGGAAGCACAACTGAAGAAGGCGGCATCTATCCCGGAGGTATGGGACAGCTGGAGCGAAGAAGAACAGACGGTTGCGAACATATTGTTGAAGGACTTTTCGAAGTCTGCAATTGAACTACCGGATGATAAGAGACAAGCATTTGTCGATATTTCGAACGATGTCGCGCAGGTTGGGACAGAATTTGTGGAGGCAATGGCTCCAGAAACACCATTCCTTCGCTTTGCGAGCAGTAAACTCAAAGGAATGGATCCGCTGGTTGTACGACAGTTGACTAAATGGGGTACGGCAAATATTCCAACAGCTGGCATGCCGGCAATGCTTGCGCTGAGAACTGTTGAGGATGCCGATACTAGACGTGAGATCTACATGGCCAACCGCACGTCTGCAAGAGATCAGATTAAACGTCTAGAGCAGATGCTGGGGCAAAGAGCAGAGCTGGCCAAGCTAGCAGGATACGAAAGTCATGCTCACATGGCGCTCTCGGATAAGATGGCCAAGACACCTGAGGCTGTAGTAAGCTTCTTGGATGCGCTCGCCCAGGATAATGCACCTCGAGTAACAGAGGAGATGCGGGATCTATTGGATCTCAAACGCGGCGATGCACATGGCAAACAAATGTCCGATGAGCTCAATGCCTGGGACAAGGACTACTACACTGGTCGTCTCATGTCCTCGATGGTATCTCGTGCTCGCACACCTGATCAGTTGAGCGCATACTTCTCATTAGGCACGGTCATGCAAGGTCTTTCGAGACTCTTCAACCGACTATATGGTATCCGTCTAGTGCCTCGCGAGCCACTGCCAGGTGAGACCTGGAACCCGGATGTGCGACGTTTGGACGTGATCGACGACCACGAGGGCCACATTGCCGTAATCTATTGCGATCTATTCGAGCGAGCCGGCAAGTCTCCGAACCCGGCACACTTCACTCTACGTTGCTCCCGAAAAATCAGCGACGAAGAAATGCGCGAAGCAGCAACATTAAGCTCCGAAAAGAGCTCCATCTTCGCCACCGCACAAGAAGCCGTCAACGACGGCCTCGCCACAAACAACAACCGCCGAGACGGCAACGCCCTCTACCAACTCCCAACAATCGCCCTAATCTGCGACTTCGCCCTCCCAGCACCTTCATACTCCCAGCGCCCCGCCCTCCTCTCCTACCGCGAAGTAAGCACCCTCTTCCACGAAATGGGCCACGCCCTGCACTCCATCTGCGGCCGCACAGCCCTGCAAAACGTTGCCGGCACCCGCTGCGCCACCGACTTCGCCGAACTGCCCTCCGTGCTCATGGAGTCCTTCGCCGCCGCCCCAGAAGTCCTCGCGCTGTACGCCCGCCACTGGGAAACCGACGCGCCCCTCGACCCCGCCCGCGTGCAAGAGCGCGTCGAAATCGACCGCCGCATGCAAGGCGCCGAGATCGAAGGCCAGGTCCTCCTCGGCATGCTCGACCAGCGCTACCACTCCTCCGTACCCCTCCAATGGCCCGCCGGCAGCGTCGGCTAGAGTACCAAAGTCTACCACGACGTCTGGCGGCAGTACTCGTCCGTCCCGGAGCCCGCGGGCACGAGCTGGCAGGGGTTCTTTGGGCATTTGTTCGGGTACGGCGCGACTTACTATTCGTATCTTTTCGATCGCGCGATTGCGGGCAAGATTTGGAGGGATGTTTTCCAGAGGACTGAGGGAGGGGCGGTGGATCCGATGGCGGGGGCGAGGTTTAGGGAGGAGGTGCTTAGGTGGGGTGGCGGGAGGGATGGGTGGCAGTGTATTGCTGGGGCGCTTGGGGAGAAGGATGGGGTGCTTGCGGAGGGGGGGAAGGGGTCTATGGAGAAGGTGGGGAGGTGGGGGGTGCATACATGATTGTGATGACGATTTTCTGGTTATGTAAATGTCAACGCCTGTATTAACATTGTAAATACATACTCATGCTAGGACTTGACAAACCCATTCAGGAATTGCCCCGATATATTAATGAAATCGGCACTACAATTGCAGAGCGGCGCGCTGATTGATTTATCAACAACAACTGTACAGATCTTTTCGTCATTTCAGACAAGATACATCCTCACCCAGCGAGCCCTATTAATATGCCTCCAATCACCGCCCAGTGCTCGCCCGCTTCCAAATGCATATCCGGCGCCCCAATTAAGATTATCTGCGCATGATTGCTTCGCGGTCTTCCCATCCCCTGCCGCATCTTCGTCCTCGTCTTCATCCGAGTACGTATGGCCATCGTCGTCGTCGTCCTCATCATCATCATCCTCGTCATCGTCGTCCCCCGAATCCGTGCCGTCATCTTCATCTCCTGAATCCGCCTTCCTCGATATCGATATCGACCTCGCCCAGCCATCGATCTCAACAACTTCACCAATCACGCTATATTTACTTCCGCCTACGCCGCAAAGGACCGCAGGCAGCGAGCAGCCCTTCAGCCTGGCGACGAAATGATTCTCTCCCGCCGAATGCGGCACCATGACCATCTGCGACACGCCCAGGTGGTTCATCATACGCAGAGCCATCCTGTGTTGCGCCATGGCCAAAGCCGCGGACTCTAAGTGGTCGAGCCAATGAAAGGCCTTGTATCTGTTTCCCGTCAGGATCAATTGCGCCGCGTGTAGTGTCTGCGGGTTTTTGCTCAGCGTTGCGATACTAGCTCGCAGGGTGAGGCCAGCGAAAGAGGTATCTGCGTGCCACTCGTACCATTGGCGCAGTTTGGGGAATTTGGCGTAGACGGAGGGGGAGTAGGGGCTCCAGATGGCGGCGAGGTCGTAGGCTGAGGGGACTGTTTCGAGGCGGTGGTCGTTCCATCTGCATTTGAGGAGCTGCCATGCGGTTGCTCGTAGAAGGTCTGTTGCTTTGGCTTCCGAGGGAGCTTGTATCGACGGGCTGGTGTTGGCTTGGAGTCTTCCTAGGATTTGTCCGGCTACTTTCAGGGTGGTGTCGTCGTCGTCGCACTCTACGATGTTGTTTGTTGGGCCGGCGTGCTCGAAGCATCTGACAAGCCATGGGGTCGATTGTAACGGTGGTGTGTCGTTCCATCGCGGCAGCCAGGAGGGAGGTATGCCGCGGGATCTCTTCGTGCCAGCTAGGAAAATGAGATTCAGTTGGCCTTGCTCGATGATCATTTGCTTGAGCACGGTATCGAACACTACTGCATCTTCTTCCAGATAGTTCGGCGTCGGTACAGTCTCCCTGCCATCGCGAGCGACGCCTAGCAAGGCATATATTTTGTCTCGGTTCAGGGAGGCTTTGGTGTCCAGGGAACGGACCATCGCCGCGCTGAGTAACATGCGGGCGGCGCCTTTCCTGACATCTGCTTCGGCGTTGCGAAAGTATTGAAGAACCATGATAGAGTGGTCGAAGTCGCCGACACGGATCTTCGAGTAGGCCCACCATCCTTGAACGCCTCGGACAAAAACATCCCACGGTAGCACGTCGGCTCCGCACCATACTTCAGCTTTCGATGCCTTTGCGAGTTCCTGAATGATCCAGGCACGTGTCCAGTATGGTCTTTGCAGCAACGATGAGATCGCAGGCCTGAGTCGGTTAGAGTACCGCATACTTGCGAGCGCCTGTATTGCGTTACTGGAGTCGTCTGCCGCGGGTCCTAGCCAAGCAACGACTTTCGCTGCTTTGGAGAATATGCTACCCATCATGCTCAGCTGGTACACTTTCTCGTAGGGGTCTGGTTGGTTGATGCAAAGAGCGTCTACCCAGACTACCGGGATGCCCCTAGCGCGTAGTGCCTGCAGTGCTGCTTCCAGACTTGCCGTGACCTGCTTAGCCCGGCCATCCAGTGAGATAGGCCGGGTGGAAGTCTGATCACCCCAGTGGTACGAAAGTGCAACGTACTGAGGCGTCCTGATCAAAGACCCGACAGTGAGCGTGCAAGATATTTCAACGGATCGACTCTGGATGATTGACAAGAACCGGGTCTGGAACTGACTGCGATCCAGAGGTACGACGGTACCTCTTTGCACCCGAACAGGCCTGGAAGAATCATTGCGGATTGGATGTTGGACAAGAGCTCTCTGTACTGGTGTATCATCATCACTTTCATTATCCTCGCCATCGCTTTCCGATTCCTCATCATCGGTTGATGTTTTGCGTTTCGATGGACGCTTGACGGGGGCCTTGTTCATCGGAGCGAATACGGTCGGCCTAGCCTGTGGTACCGCTGCAGAACTGACACCGTTCCGATAAGGTAATACGCCGGGCATAGGGCCCCTCCGCTCGTTCGTTGGAGTTCCAGCGAAGTTATAGCGCTGCATCGTGGTCCAGGGACCTCGGAATACAACGTTCGCCTAGTAGCAAAAGGCCTACAGTAGTTCGTGAGCAGACGTCGATCCAGACCAGAGACGATCTTACGGGCCCTGGTGTAACATGATACTATATATCTCGACCTCTTCTGAGTAGTAGAATGAGGCTGATAGGTACATGTATACAGCGTGTGCTACGTGGCAACCACGTGCACGCCACTTTGTATGCGGTTGGCATCCATGGCGGCATGTGCCTGTCAAGCCTCCCGAGGCTGTGGCTGCAAGCATGTCGGTCTACTGGCCGGCGGGTAATTATCCTTAGGATTTCGCCCAGAGAGATAGGCGAAGATTGCAAAGCTCAGCATAGTTGCAACCCATTCGAAGCGACTGGGTAGGCATACATGTGTCGCGTGGGCCATATTCACCGGTATGCGGGCTGACCGGCAGGTAGTCACATGGTGGGAGATTCGACATTGTTTGAGGCTGTTGGTGTGGTTGTAATTCTGTGGTCGAAGACGCTACATACATAGGCAGAGTACCTTAGGTATGCAAGGTGTAAGTCTGTGCTTGATAGAGCAAAATGCGTGGAATCGTTCTTGTAGATTCTCTCCGAGGTTGGCTCCGAGGTTGCGCTTTCTAGTGCATTTTCACGGACAGCCAATCAGAAGACTTCAATCATGTTCGATATTCGCGTACGGCCGTCAGCCTCACCCGATTGCAAGTCCGACCGCGTCTGCCTCTGGGTCGCAATTATGCGTTCTGTTACCTACGAGACGAGAACAAGCTTAGAGAGAAAGTGCAGTCGTACAGTCCGCCCTTGCCATTCTATATGCACGTACTGTGAGATTGTCACGCAGCTATCGTGACCATCGTGCACGAACATACCGATCACGTACGCTAGGTGTCAGCCCTGCAAGCGAAACGGCCGTAAAGCCCAGGAGCTCTTCACCAACTGCATCTCCACCATGTCCGACTCTTGGATGTACCAGTCAGCCCCGCCTGACAGAACAAGAGGCCCGGACAGCGAATCGCCAAAGGCGTCGCCACCGAATTTGAGCGTCTTTCGGGACAACACCACTCCACACGATGCTTCTAAGCCAGCGGCACCGCCTCGGATTCGAAGGAGGAACAGGCTGATTACGAGCTGTCTGGAGTGTAGACGAAGAAAGCTCAAGTGCGACAAGCAAGCGCCATGTACCAACTGTACGCGCTTCCGCCGGGACTGCCTTTATCTTGCGCCGGCTCTCGACTCTCAGAGTCAGCAGAAATTGGCTGACATCAAGGAGAGAATGGGCATGCTCGAGAAGAACCTGGAGCGAGAGGTCTCAAATCGAACTACCAAGCATCACATAGGCGGCGCTCACGTCTTGCCTTCGAGTCAGCCTTCTTCTTCTGCAATGCCCAAGACTGAAAACGACGACGGCGACGATGATGACGATGATGAGGTCGAGGATGAAGAAGCCCTAGAGCCGACGCCTCTAGCCGCCCTGGATGCTGGCTACGAAGACAACGGCGACGACGAAATGATGGATCTTGGAGTCCAAATGGGCAAAATGCGCATTACCGATCGCATCGGCGGCTGGATTCGGCCAAAACTTGTGGACGAGCTGAACGACACGCTCAACGACGTCAAGGCAGGAAAATCCAGATGGTCGAGCGGCATGAACGGCGAGCCCGTCCCACAATCACAACAAATGCATTCGGCGTCAGTGGAGGGCAAGGCTAAGATACAAGCCTCCCCCAAATCATACATCGGACCTGGGCCAGACTACATCGCACCGGCTTCGAGCTTCTTCTTCCCAGGCACCAACATGAGCACAAGTCTTATGGACTACCTACCTTCGAAGACTGTAGCAGATCAACTCATAGCCCAATACTACACAGCAGTGCACTACGTGGCCAAAATCGTCCACCGCCCTACCATGGAAGCACAATACGCCCTGTTCTGGAGCAACATAGCATCTGGCAGTGAGCCCATACCTTCATTACAAGCCATCTTGTTCGCTGCAATGTTTTCTGCAGCTGTCAGCTTGACCAACGAGCAAACCATGCAGCGTCTAGGGACTACTAAGGCGGCGCTTGTGGACAGTCTTCGATCAGGCACAGAGATGGCCCTGAGCAAGGCGAACTTCTTGCGCACTACGAAGGTTGACACCATGCAGGCTTTCGTCATGTATCTGATCCCTCTGGTCAGAGCAGAGGTCTCAAGAGCACATTCAGCTCTCGTAGGGACTGCCATCCGACTAGCGGAATGCATGGGATTGCACAGAGACGGCAGCCACTACAGCATGACTCCTATTGAGATCCACGTAAGGAGGATGGTGTGGCATCAATTGTGCTTCTTGGACCAGCGCACGTGCGAAGCCACAGGGCCGCGACCCCAGATTCGCAAAGAAGACTACGACACGAAGTTACCAGCAAACGTCAATGACCTTGACTTCATCGACCCGAATGCCTCAACAGAAGATCGTCCCTATTGGACGGACAACACACTCTTCCGGATTCGTGCGGAATGCATGGAGATACGCCGACAAGTCTGGTTCGATATCATGGCCCTCGACAAGAAGAAAAAGACACTCACCTCAGTGCTCGTACGCGTGCAGAAATTCAGGAACTCCCTGGAGAGCCGATACTTCCCTATGCTTGACGAGAAGAACCCTCTCCAAGTCTTTGCAAGACACGTCATGGCACTTGGTGTCAACGGCCTCTACATCCAGGTCCTCCATCGCTATCTCTTCAGCACAACTACCAAGATGCCTGATCGTCTCCGCCAGGTCCTGATAGAAGCAGGGTTGTCACAAATGGAGAATGCTATCGCTCTCGAGACTACACCTTCATTAGCGCCTTGGTCGTGGTACAAGGGTGCCTTCAATCAATATCATTCTGCTCTCCTACTCATGGTCGAGGTCTACGCATACCCCATGCGCAAAGACGCTCCAAGAATCTGGAAATGTCTAGACTACATTTTCGACATCCCGCCACACCTCTCGCCGAAGCAGAAAGCAGAACTGGTGATAACGGATCTGCGAGACCGGATGGAGATCTTCCACCAGATGCGCCGCGTACGAGCAACGACACAGATGGAAGCACGCGTAAGCTCACTGGGCTCAGCGTCTTCAATGCGAGGAAAAGGCGGACCTGACTTGTCCTCGCATCAATACTCATCAGAGCAAGGCCCACCGCAACAGATTCCGCTCGTCGACTCTTTCGGTCAGATGAACCAGCAAAGCATCCTCACAGCCCCAGCAGCCCCACCACTCATCCCACAAGCCCAATTCCAACCTCAATCAGCACAACAAACAGACACGTCAACACCAAGCGACAGCCGCCAGAACAGCGTCACAACCGGACTGCCAGCCACTGCTCCTGGATCCACAGGAGCAGGCAGTGACGTCCTTATGGACGACATAGACTGGGTAAGCAAAGAGACCTCCTCTTATTAGCATCTCGTTCCATGTTCCCCAAGTGAAATCTTCCTTACTAACACCCTATCTCCCTTCCCAGAACGAATGGGACAAATACTTCCCCGTCGAAACCAACACCGGCGACCTCAACATCCCCGATTTCAACTTCTCCGACTTCACCGGCGGTGGCAGCAACAACAACAACAACCAAAAGCCTACCTCCTTTGACCCCACCACCACCACCACCACCAGCAACCCAAACCCAAACGCCAACTACGCATACTCTCAATCCCAGCCCGACAATAGCACAACCCAGCAACAGCAGCAGCAACAGCAGCCCCAGCCAACAGATCTCTCCGACGTATCCTTCGGCGCAATGTCATTCTTCCCCACGCCTTCGTTCTACGCGGATCCGCATCCGGATAGACTGCCTGCGAGGAACAATCCGCGTTAGAGTGTTGATGTTGGGAGAGTGGGTGATAGGTACTATTAATTGCGTGGGGGTTCAACGATCAACTTGGGCAAATGCATGATAGGCGCGACAACCTTTTGTTCCTACTACTACCTTATTAGATAGCCTAATGTCAAAATCTATACTCACTCCAGCTCATGAACCTGCAAGGAGTCACCACGACACACTAACATCTTTGTTGCTGCTCCATCGTACGACCGAATCTTGACGAGTGGTATCAAGAAAACAGGGAAAAGGATAGCATTCTCAGCAAATAAAAGCCAAGGACCACCCAACAAGTAGTTGGACTATCCGGCGTTAAGATTTCGGTACTGTAGAAAGAAAAAGGGACAAATAGCAAGCAACCTCATCTATCATCATCATCTCCGCAGCCCCAGAGGCAACTTTTTGCGAAGAGAGAGTATGGCGAGCACGAAAGGCCTAGTCGCATGATAACGCCCCAAACCACCCCATGTTTGCGCCTGCGCCAGTCTGAAAAAAAAAAGACACCAAAAGCAAAAGTCCGCCTGTCCCTATCCCCAGACAGTGTCTGGGATAGCCCGTCTGGGCGTGTCTGCCAGCAAGGGCGGCAGAATGAGAACAAAACAAAAAATCAAGAACGCCAATCCTCCAGCGCCGGATACACAGACCAACCTTGGCCGCGTGGTGTAAAGGAAGCCCCAGCCAGGTCAGACCCTGCCTGCTGCCACTGGGTGAGATTTTTTTCTCGTCTCCAAGCAGATTCCAAGAAAATACAAAAACCAGTCAGGAGATAACAACGGGAAGGAAAGTAGAAGGGAAGGTCACCAGAGCCGACGCCATGCGTGAGAAGGAGCTGTTGAGCCATGTGGAGAAGGCTGTCGTCGGACGTCTAGGATGATAAGGAAAGTCTGTGGTCGTATAGGTGATGTTTTCATCAAGGTGAGTCGTTAGAGTTTGGTCGTGAGAGTCGTTGAGTGGGTTGTTGTGGGTTTGCTGAGTCCCAATGCTGGATAGGATGGGCCGCATGGGGTTCTCAGCTGGGCGGAGTATATGGCGTTGGTCAGATGAGCTCAATTCGCCAGGGATGTGTCGTGAAGCTCGCTGAGTGGTTTGGGACACTTCACTTGGAGGCCGGCGTGGACGTGATGTTGGAGTTCCAGGTTACGGACCCAGTGGCGTCGACACGAATCGCGACGGTGGATATATAGTGGCAACTGCACACCTTTTCCAACACATCCTCACCTAACGTCAAGCTGGAATTGCTTGAAGCTGCCGTAATTCATGCTGCATCGAGGACATCCACTCATGCGGCCGTTGCGCTGGTTCTCAACCAAAGCCTCCACACAGGTCCCACAGAGCCCGCATATGCAGTTCGTGCATGCGTAACTCTCTTTCAGCGCGTTGAGACGTCGACACCCTGCGCAGTATATCTGCACAGGCTGGGCTGGGGCGAACATTGGTGATGTGTTGTTCGAATCCATGGCACCTGGAGGCATGATGTTGAATTGTGAGCCAGAGTCGGTGGAGTTGTGGTGTTGATGTGATAGGCCGGATGATAGTGAAGAGTCGACCGAGGTGTACTGTTGTAGGTCGAGGTTCGCGTCTGCTGGTGGTGGTGTGAGAGCCCGATTCAGAGGTGAAGCTTGGAATGATTGGAATTGTGAGCCTAATGCAAAAGCACTGGGTGGTACCGAAGTTCGTGAAGCAGCTTGTGGTGATTGGTATGGCGAGGCCGGTATCTATACGCGTGTCAGCATGATGTGTGCCGTATGCATGGAGAGAAGGCTTGTCCATTCGACGCTTACAGGTGTGAGGTCTCGTGACCCTTCTTCTTCTGTTGCACTGGTAGCAGCATCGATAAGGTCTTCCCATCGCTTGCCGTACAGCGCTGCCGGGGTGGGTTCATTGGAGAACGCTTTACGATCTCCACTATTTCGTTTAGCATTGTCTCTACTTCGCTTCCGTTCATGCTTAGCCATGCGGGCCTGCTGCGTCAAACTCTTAGTTCGTGGGCGGGCATGTTGCCGTGAATGACTTCTTTGCAAGGG
>Ga0265797_10011131_pt1 | contig 11330 bp, 13 predicted proteins | sample P2T30metagenome_FD_192433 | JGI IMG/M metagenome (GOLD analysis project Ga0265797, IMG submission 192433) | Plant litter microbial communities from East Loma Ridge, Irvine, California - P2 T30 | ecosystem: Environmental > Terrestrial > Plant litter > Unclassified | place: USA: California... | reverse complement strand
CACTTTCGCGCCCGGCCAGATTGCGCCGTGGCCGAGCGGAACGCGTTACTAGTTGTCTAGACATCACCGTACCACGCATCCGCCCACGTCTCGGCCTTCTGTGACAAGAAAATTTCACGTCATGTCTCGCGCGTGGGCGGGCCTAGCCAGGACCGGTAATGAGCTATGCTATCTTCTGCATTTGGGCTTTTTTGCTTCTTTCTCTGGTGGGGTCGGGATTTTTACGATTCTGTTTTGGCGGGGCATGGCAGGAAGCAGGGGTATGGGGCGCGTGGAGGGGCAGACAGGCAAGCCAAACGCCACATTTTTGTGCTGCGAAGTTGAATTGCTTTTTCTATGGGGGGCTTGGTGACGTGATGAATTTTTGACTCGCGATCATGCTTGTGCTTCGAAGATGATTACCTTTCTTGGATTCATGCCACAGCTGGCAAGTGCGCCTTAAAGTTCATCGGGTACAAGTCCCGGTTTTGGCTGGGAAAGAGCTTGTGTGAATACAGTGTATTGGGAAGGCGCGCTTGTAAAGTAAGCATCAGGCTCACAGAATGAGAGAGTAGATGATGAAGTGTATCATGATTATATTCATGTAAGGTATCTATGTACAAGTGGAAGCATCCAGCTTCCGAACGCCAAATCCAATGAGAAGGTATCGTAAGGTATCATATACAAAAGGCAGCCCGCTTAGTAGCGACCCGTTCACCACCAGTCACCCTGGTCGTGCATGGCAGCAGCGACCTTACGGAAACCGGCGACGTTAGCACCACCAACGAGGGATGGGAACTCGCCCTCGGCAGGAGTGAAGTACTCCTTGGCGGTACCCAGGCAGTTCTCGAAGCAGTCCTTCATGATGCCCTTGAGCTTCTCGTCAACCTCCTCGGCAGTCCATGACAGACGCTGAGAGTTCTGGGCCATCTCGAGACCAGAGACGGCGACACCACCAGCGTTGGCGGCCTTTCCGGGTGCGTACCAGATGGCCTCACCCTTCTTCTCGCGACGGTGAGCCTCGAAGACCTCAATGGCCTCCTGTGTGCAGCCCATGTTGGAACCCTCAGCGATGAACTTGGCGCCAGACTCAATAAGAGCCTTGGCCTCGTCCTCAGAGACTTCGTTCTGGGTCGCCGAAGGAAGAGCAACGTCAACCTTCTTGACCTCCTTCCATGGGCGGGCACCCTCAATGTACTTGAAGTTGTGGTTCTCCAGGGCAGTAAGAGCCTTGCGCTCCAGCTTGAGGGCGGCGATCTGGTTGATGACCTCGGGAGTGAAGCCCTTGTCGTCTTCGGCGATCAAAGCACCCTTGCTGTCACTGAGGGAGATGACGGTTGCGCCAAGCTCGATGAGCTTGAGAGCAGCGTACTGAGCGACGTTTCCGGAACCAGAGAGGGCGACGCGCTTGCCCTTGAAGGACTCCTTTCCTCCAGACGCGTAGTTGATCATGTGCTCAACGTAGTATACGAGACCGTAACCGGTGGCCTCGGGACGGATCAGGGAACCTCCCCATGAGCCGCCCTTGCCAGTGAGGACACCCTCCCAGCGGTTGCGCTCCGCTCGGTATGCGCCAAAGAGGTAACCGATCTCGCGACCACCAACGCCGATGTCGCCCGCAGGTACGTCTGTGTCGGCACCTGTAGTTTACGTAAGTGAAATGTTCCTAGTGGAGAAGCACGAAAGGAGCGCGAACGTCGCCGACGGGGCAGTGCCAGACAGACGGAAAGATAGGGCAACATGAACGCGCCGGATCTCGTTGGTCTGCTGTCGGAAGAGTATGCGAACCCGTTGAAGGGTGCATGCCCCACTGAGGCTGGAAGTGACGCGCAGGTACGCGCTAGGGTCAAGACCTACCGATGTGCTTGTTGAGCTCCCTCATGAAGGCAACGCAGAACTTGCGGATCTCGTTGTCGGACTTGCCCTTGGGGTCGAAGTCGCATCCTCCCTTGCCACCGCCCATGTTGACTGTTTGTGTTTGTTAGCTTGATGTTCTTATGCGATCGGCTCGGGTATGACGTACGGCCGGTGAGAGCATTCTTGAAGATCTGCTCAAAACCCAAGAACTTGAGGATGGATAGGTTGACGGTAGGGTGGAAGCGGAGACCGCCCTTGTAGGGACCGAGAGCGGAGTTGAATTGCACGCGGTATCCCTTCTGGACCTGGCACTCGCCCTTGTCGTTCTCCCAGACAACGCGGAACTGGATGATGCGCTCGGGGACGGAGACGACCTCGAGAGCCTTCTTGTATTCGGGGTTCTTGGAGAAGAGGGAGGAGGCCTCGAGGGTGGAGACGAGCTCTATGGAATGTTAGATGGAGTCGCAAATGGTAGAAAGCATAGAGTCAAAGTAGTAACTCGATGATTCTGCAGCGACATGACGCATGAGGTGGAAACGTACCCTTCCTGGCTTGCTCAAACTCAGGCTCAGACATTGTGATTTGATGGATTGTATTGGTGACTGGTGGAAGAAGTAGAGTGACAGAAACCGACACAGTTGAAGAGTCAAAGGTTGATGGAGAGAAGGCACAGGAGAGACAGTCTGGTATATATAATTACAGTTGACGGAAGCTAGATAGTTCGCCTGGGCTCGCGGTGACGGTACGGGAGAAAGTCGCACTCGATTTGAGTACGTCACAGAGGCCGGAAGATTGGGGTCATGGACCCTTCTCAGTGGTCAATGGGCTCTACTGCACGCCATGTTGATGCAAACCATGGTGTGCACTTTTTCTACTGATAAGGATCTGGCCAATGGGCGGGCGAGGACAAGTATCGCGGGGTGTTTGCACGTGAAGTAGCGGGGGCTCCGGCCACCTCAGGCTCGTGGCGGCCGTGTAATTGTCGAGGGTCAAACCATGGGAGGCGACGTGAAGCCGACGTCGGCGGGCGAGCTTGTTACGTTGAACATTCGCTAGTGTCTTGTCAGGGTAAAGGCAAAAGGCAGAGAGAGTGGGAGAAGCCGGGATGTGGGCAGGCGCTTTGGCTAGACAAGATTGTCTTGGCGATGCGGCGGCCTCCGCGGGTATGCATCTTTTGACTTGTTGCAGCGGAGATGCCGCAACATTACTGCTTCGTACATGCAACGTCAGTTTGACAACCTCGCACTCCTACACAATACGGAGATATCCTTCATGCGATGTTGCACAGCCTCGTTAACTGTCGACGCGCCCTCCGGCATCAAGCAGATGCATCTGTTGCAGTCGTTGAGCTGCAAGATGACGGCTAAAGACTCCCAAGTAGTAGCATAATGAGGTTTGCATAGTCATGCATCGAATATACGCATAGAATATCACATTGGTTTTTTTAACCGTGAAGAGGGCGATGCTCCCACCTTTCATAAGCTGGCACCCCCACGCGCGGATTCTCCGCCTCCACACTCAATCGCAATCGGTAGGATCCCAATCTGGAGAAAAATTTGTTTGTCAGTAAAGGCAGCGGGATGAGGGTGTTCATGTGACTGTGTAGACCAGACAGTTCAAGGAACTTACCGGTCACGAGATACTCGTCCAATCCGTCCATCGTCTCCATATCGCCATCCTCGATTTCGAAGCCTCCAACCTCCGAGTTCTCGATGATTCGCTCCTTCTTCACACTCTTAGGCAGCGGCACATAGCCGTGCTGCAGGCTCCAGCGGACCAACAGTTGGCCCGGAGTGCAATTGTATTTCTTGGACAGGGATACAATTTTGGGGTGCTTCATCCGCAAGGCTCGGACGAGGGGCGCGTATGCCTCTACAACAATGTTATGCTGTTGACAAAAGGAAGTAATATCCTTCCGTCTAGTGTCCAGAATCAGTATAGTCATACACATAGTTCACACAGGGAGCTCACGTGTTGAACGGGTGAACCTCGATCTGATTAACCGCTGGAGGTATCGTAGGATTCGAGTCCAATAATTCTTGCAGCTAGACTGTTATTAGTGATTGACTTCGGCGACGTTGGAAGTCTTGTGATGGCCATGGCTAGACTACAGATCCAATAAGGGGATTACAACGACTTTCCCATCCCGGGTATACGTTCGCACTAAAGGTAGGATACGGGGCTACCCGAGACAACTAAAGCAAAAAGACGGGAGCCAGGGTCTACTTACATGTTTGACTCCATAATTGGAGACGCCTCCAGTCTTGACTTCGCCGTCGTGAATTGCGTCCTCCACCGCTCGCCAGCTATCAAGACGCGCTTGCTTGCCTCCATACGGAGAATGTAGCAGGAACAGGTCGATGTAGCCAAGACCTGCTTCCTTGACTGATCTCTTAATAGCTTTGCGGGCCGTCTCGTATGCGGAGTTGGATGCCAACTTGGAAGTAAAGTGGATGTCTTCGCGTTTGAGAGAGTCTGTGTTTGCATCACTTGAGAGAAAGTCCGAGATGGCTTTTCCGGTCTCTTTCTCGTTATGGTACATCTGAGCTGAGTCGACTCTGGGTATACGTCATCTATCAGCTGCGGTACAAAGGTTGTGCCCCGTGATGCTACTCACGCTCGGTAGCCAGCCTACAATTGTGAGCATAGTGTTTACTGATCATCAGGAACAGCCGAAACATACCTCCAACGCCCATCGGACGGCTTGATAAGTCTCTTTCCCGGACGTCAAATAGACGCCGAGATGAATCGTTGGCATTGATAAGCCATTAGGAAGCTGCCAAAGTTAGACACGGGCGGCCAATTGTACAACGATCTTCAACGCACCTTAGTCCGTGACGCCAATGAGAAGGAGGATTGTGCCATGTTCACTGCTGAGGCTATGTTGTGCATAAACCAAAGTAGATCTGCGATGCTGCAAGAGGCAAGCCACGATAGCGGCAGAGGTAAATGGATATCCTCGGCGAAATGGTTACATCATGGCTCGCTTGCGACCGGGGTCTTCACTTTATTGTGGGTGCGTCACGATCACGACTTTGAGATCTCAAATGCAGCGGCTATGGCTGTGCAGCGTCCCTGGTCAACTGCACCTGCAGTAAAGATGGCGTTACACATGCAAAAGCAAAAAGGCGATATGTGTGTGAGCAACCTATAGCGCCCGCCAACTGTGTCGTGAGGGCGGTGCTTGCCGATTGGGGCGCGTTCCTCTAACCTTTGCACCATGCGACTAGCTCTCGCCGCGATAGACCCGAGTGCCCAGTGCCCGGTCGTACAGTGTCTCGTTAACTCGTATGGCAGCCTCACCGAGGGCTTGAAGGCTTGAATGATCGGCGATGAACGGTTCTTCTTCAGCCTGATGCGCTGCCGTGATACTGGAAGGGACAGGCAGCGCATTGGTGGGCGCCCTTTTATTGTGGCTCTCGGACACACGAACATCCGTTTTACATCCCATGGCTGTGGATCCCCTACCACGATTGACGAGATCTATAGCCAGGGCGTTTGAAGGCGCCTGTCATTCTAGTCATTCTAGCCAACTTGAATGATGACAAAAAAGACCCAACGCACTCAGAGAGGCTCAGAAGCGAATCTGGCTCGACGCGCCTGGATCTCGGCGTCTCCGTCGATGTATGCCAACTGTCTGGGGTCGCAAAAGGACCATCATTGCGCAGCAAAATCTACAAGGAACGTTAAAAAGGGGGGCAGCGTTCGGCTGAAGCGCACGCAAGCAACCAACGACAGCACAGGCAGCGCAGTCTTAACGACACTTGGTTTACACAGTTTTTGAATAGACCGACTTTGGGGCCGTCGACCATCCGCCAACCCGCGAACTGCGAAGCCACCATCTCCGTCCCCACCAGGCTTTATGCCGCCGCTAATTGGCTCGGCAGCCTGAGTCTACTTGTGAAGGATCAGAGGAGCCCGCGTGGCTCGACTTGATCACCACCGGGATTATTCTCAAATCGAGTCCATCTCACGGAGGCTTCAATAATTCCTCGCAAGGTTAGCAGGGCGGCGTCGACCGAAGCCACACCATATAAGCAAGTTCTGAAGCCTCATCATCTGTATACTCAACCTCTTGCATGTATAAAGCATCTTGTCGCGCCCGCTATACATGCTGCCATAAGCCCAAGCAACAAACATATTGCAGCAGCCTTAAACTAGCCGCCCACTGGGTCGTTTCGTCATTGATCCTACTTCTCGTCACAACCTGTCAGAAACCTGAGACCCTGGCTTCCTTGGGCTTCCTTAGCTAAACCCGACATTTTGCACCGGCACGTTTATTTGACATTGGTTGCACCCAGCTCGGTAAGTTGCGAGCTGCGAGTACACAAACTGGTGTTCTTCTCCAACCAGCCAACCAGCAGTGCTGACTTTTGCCGTTCCTGCAGTAGCCCCTACTGCCCTCCATCATGGCGAATTTACCCGGATTCACCACCAACTTTCCCGCGGGATACCCAACCTTTCAGACAGGGCGTGGTGGAACTTTTGCGCGCGGTAGCACCTCTTCAGGAGGCTCGCCATCTGTCCCAAACGCATCTTCCGAGCCGCACTTCGACATCTTCGACTGGCACCCGGCGTATCAGAGCTGCCAGCGCTACTTCCTCGACCATGCTCAACACGATAACGGCGTACAGGCCGTTTGCGCCCTCATCAACATCCGCCTGCCATTCCAATGGACACAAAATCCCCTCATGAACGCATCAGGGCCGCTGCCGCACTCGTCGGGCGCTGCTGCTTACAACATGCCTTGGCCCCGCCAGGGTCCTGTCACCAATTCGCGAGGCCAGCCGGCCCCAGCATGGGTGTCCCTTGTGCCCTTCATTCGACGTCTCGTCATCACAGGAATGGACAGCCCAGGAATCATGCACGGCTTTTTCGGCGAGGACTGGAGGAAGGGAGTCGGCCCAATGCACGAGTGTGAGCGTCGCAACTACCTCTTTGCAGCCAAGAGTGTGGGTTGGGCCAAGGTCAAATGCCAGTACGACATGTCGCCGCACGAGTCGGTGCCCTTCCTGAAGCCACTGCAGGAGGTTCAGCTGGCCGAGATTGAGGGGGCCGAGAAGACGTGGAGTCAGTGGCTAGCCATGGAGGACTGGATGGTGGGCCCACGCGCACCGGATGCGGACGACCAGCCACAGGATGCTCGTCGCCGTCCATCTTGAAGTTTGGCTTGGAGTATGGCGTTGTTTAGTGCACGATAGTGCTCGATGGTCGTCAAGCATCATGGTCGTAATCCGCGTCGCACCAAGACGTGCGTAGGTTTTTTTTGGATTTGCGAGAGCTAGGGTGAGCGGTCAGTGTTCAGCGATCAGCACTATGCGCCACCAGTACGCAGTGGTTGTACATGTTTCACAACATGAGCAAAACGTTTTTCATTGTAATGTAAACTGTTTTCGATACCATCAATGTTATGTTACTATGTTAGTCCTGACGATCTGTGTCCCTTCCACATTCATCTCCTTGCGCATTCAACTCGAATACAATTTCTTATTCGTGGCTGATAGTACTAAAGGCCCGACGAGTGATTTTCTTCTGCTGGCAATACACGTGGAAAAAGTTCCAAGGTTCCAAAGTTCTGTGCGGCCCGCATCCGTGGATCGTGCCTGCCAAGAAGCTTCGGCCAGCCTCAGCTACCTACGATTGCATTTGTTCCTCGCCAGAACACACCTCATATTCTTTTTCTTTTCAACAACCGGCCCAACCTTCGGGGCGTATTCTTAAAGCACATGTACCATGGAGTCCATGATTAAGGAATGGTCGGTCTTTTTGGATAGGTGCCTCGAGCGGCGTATCCAACCTGATTTGTTCGCTGCAGCCGTCGCGCAGCTCCACGCGAAGTCTCCACTGCCCGGCCGGAAGCTTGCTGCACTGGTGCTTCGACCACGCGTCGCGGGTTCCAACAACATCGATCCACGTTCTATTGTCTTTCTTGAGCAGCTACTGTCTTTGAAGAAGGTCGATGCCTCTGACGTCCTAACGCTGACGTTCCTGTACTCCAAGGATCGCCTTCCAGTCAAGACAGGCGACGAGAAACCAACCAAGGAGGCGCAATGGGACAATCCACCAGAACTCGAGGAAGTTGTCTTTCATCGCTTACACAAGGCTTTTGCTGCAGAAGAGCGGCCTATCAACAATACTGAAGGCCTGCGCACACTTATTGTCTTGACAAGATGGATGCAGGCAATGGTGACCTCGCATACGAGCGATAGCATGATTCAGGCCATGGCTGGTATTCAGCAGCCCCAGCAGCACTCTATTAACGTTCGGGAAGGCCTTGCAATGCTTGTGATTGGCGTAGTAGAAAACTCAAAGATCCTGCGGATACTGAATAATCCCAAAGGCAAAGGTAAGCGGCTCTCTTACTTTCGTAAAATCTTCCTATGCAAAGCTCAAAACGACTCTTTCGATCCTTGGTGACTGCACCACTCACATAACTCAGATATACGCAAGAGTTTCATTCAATCGTTCTCTTCGTTCATCCCGTTTCTCTCCAACAACTCGGGCGGATCGCATCAATCGTTACAACTAGCCGAAAGATTGGAACTCTCACAGAAACGGCATGACTTCTACGAGAAGCTTCCTAACGTCAACAGTGAGGAGAACGGGAATGCAGGTCTTGAAGTCGCTGCCCTCCAGCTCGATGCTGTAATGGAGCTCCCACAAGTGAATACGCGAGCCGGTCTCTACATCTTCTTGAACGCATTGGTAAGTCATGCAGGTGTTTAGTTAGTCTATTACTAAAAGTTCAAGCTTGTCGCGCGGCCTCTAACCGATGACTTCATCATTATCAATCATCTTCACTCACGATACAAGGTAAGGTGGTGGTCTTTCATTCCGGGAGAAATGCTGACTCGTCATAGTTGGAAGCGCAGAACATGGCCACAGACTTGATCACCGCTGCTTTTGATGTTCTTGCCAACGCCATGTATCGCAGTGAACCGCCACAAACCATGTTCTACCTGAAATCTTTCCTAATCAATAAGGTGCCATTACTCCTGGCACAGCTAACCGGGTCGATATTCCCCATGACAGTCGAGATGTGCATCACTCAAGCACTCAGTCATGTGGACCCTCACGCTTTTCCATCATTCTCGCAAGGGTTTGATGATATCATGGGAAGCAATAACAACTCCCTCTCCGATGTCAGGCAAGATTTCCTCAACGCCTGTGCGCTTCATGCTCTCATCCCAACGGGTACCGTAGAGCGATTGCTTGGCGAAGCCCCCATGCAGGGCCCACCCTCGAAGAGATACGAGAGGAAGGAATTGCTGAATCAGTGCAAGTCGAACTTCGACAAAGTCAGCACATTCATCGACGAACTTGAGAGCCTTGACGGAAATGCCGGCGCCATAGTCGCTGCTGTTACAGATGTACGACTCGATTGCATGACTTCCAAAAGAGACTTGCTGACATGAATATAGTTCATAGCACACCTCTGTGAAACTCAAACGACTATGTACTTGAAGCAACTATCCTCGTTACTCTTCAAGAAACCGCAGGCAATGGACGTAATGCTCCAATTCACCTCGCCAGCAAGCATTCTGCGACCTCTATGCCAATTTCTTGACGATTGGCATTATGATAGCGATCAAGGTGGGTTCTCAACAATGCTAGTGTTGTATTCCGCTGACATGTATAGGCGAATACCAACCGGTATACGACGAATTCGGTGCGATACTGGTCCTCGTCATGGCATTCATACACCGCTATGATCTTACGTACCACGACATCGGTATCGGTCATGATACGTTCATCGCCAAGCTTTTGAAACGTGGTCATCATAGCATGCTGCCCGACCAACTGAGCGAAGAGCAAGGCAAGCATCTTGGTAACTGGCTAAAAGGACTCTACGACGCCGATAAGGAAGGGCTTAGCAACGAAGTCTTTGCATCTTGCCGTCCTCAAGATTTCTACCTCATAGTTCCCACATTATTCAGGCAAACAGTCGTGGCATGCTCGACTGGAGTTCTGTCATTTGAATCGGTCAAAGGTGGTTTAGAATGTAAGCTCATCCTGATACCTTTCGTTAAACCCAGCATTACTGACCTGTCCCAGATCTTGGAGAGACATTCTTATTGCCATCCTTAATAGAAGGTCTTACTTGGATGGCCTCATACGCGCTCCTTCAAACGCACAACGATCTCGATGCAATGATCCGTATATTCAACGAAGTCATACTAACGACTCCCTCCTCTGGCGACGCACAAGCTATGCATTCGACTATAATAGCTATGGTTTCTAGTCGCCTGGAAAAGTGCTTCCGCACGCTACAGCGACGTGAGCCGAACCGAACGACACTCGAGCCTTTTATCCAGGCGATCAAAGTTCACGCATACTACGAACGCTCCGTGTACGCTAGCTTGAAAGAGGTAGATCAATGGACGAATGCGCCGAACAGCACTCTCAACTCATCCATACGGCACACCATACAGCAACTGTCACAGTGGGCTTCGACCTCATCGTTACAGCCAAATCCACCTGGCTATACACACCGCCAGATCTATGCATCGCTCAAGATGCTGGGTGCGACGAGAACACTGCGCGCAGTCGTAGATGAAGTAAAGGCACAGACAGATGCTGGCAACGGTGCGGCTGCACTAGACATCGGCGTGTCCATCATCTGTGCTCCCGCTGTCGAGGATAGTCCCATCACAGTTGACTGGGTAGGAAGCTCGATACCAGCGCCGCCCCAACAGCGAAATCACATGAATCTTCGCGAAATGCTCAAGCAAGAGTTCGAGAGCGCTGCAAATCTGGTTGCGACAGATCCCCTAACGGCGGAGACAATAGTACGCCTGCACCGCCGCGTAGAAGCACACTTTGCTTCCCTCGGCGAAGCTGGACTTCAAGCACCGCCTATCAACATCCCAAGTGTCAATATCGCAGATATGCAATCGCAAACCATATCTGACGATCTCAACCGAGCTATCGATGATGCGGCCGCGGCAACAGTTGTTGACGACATCTCCAACATGGACAACAAAGCGCTGCAGCGCAGTATGGACGAACTTACGGGTCCTGAAGGCCTGGATCTGTCAAGCATCGGTATGGGTAATGGCGATGCGGGAGCGGGTGACATGAGCACGGATCTGGGTAATCTACCCGATCTGAATCTGGGCGACATGGGTAGTATGGGCATGGATATGGATATGGACATGAACATGGATATGGGTGGAGGTGGAGGTGACGATGACTGGGGGTTGGATTTCGATAACATGTAGCAGATGTTGTATGAAGGGGAGTTGCTTGGATAAGCGCTTGGATCGGACTTGACTGTTTGGGCATCGAGTCTAGAGACTACCAGTACCGCATCTTTGGAGTTATTCTTTGAATAGATCATGTTACCACCGGAAGTAAAAACGGACTCGGTGTGATTATTGTGCCAAATGTACCGAGGTAACAAACACTAATTCGGAAACGGCATGAAGTAAGATGGATGGAGCGGGGTGTACCTGCATAGCTCCGGAAGCTCTCGCCCCACCTCTACCCCAACG
>Ga0265797_10011130_pt1 | contig 11330 bp, 8 predicted proteins | sample P2T30metagenome_FD_192433 | JGI IMG/M metagenome (GOLD analysis project Ga0265797, IMG submission 192433) | Plant litter microbial communities from East Loma Ridge, Irvine, California - P2 T30 | ecosystem: Environmental > Terrestrial > Plant litter > Unclassified | place: USA: California... | reverse complement strand
GCTAGTTGTTGTTGCGACTATGAACTGTTTCTGATATCGACTCTTCCGCTGATGATCACGAGGTTGCGAATGGAAGCCTCGCCTCACTCCACTCCACTCCACCCCATTCCACACCACACCACACCACACCACACCACTCCACTCCACTCCACTCCACTCCACTCCACTCCACTCCACTCCACTCCACTTCACTTCACTTCACTTGTAGGAATGATTCTTCTGAGTCGATACACATAAGCCATGGCAGCCACACAGTGCGTGAACGTACTTTCATTCTGATAGATCTCTTGTTGGTTCAGCAGATCCTTGCAAATGCGGGTGAAGGGCGCCTCATGAACGCGGTGAAGTATGTGCGCAAAAGCGCAAAACGATCGACAGGCGATGAAATTGCGCCGCCATTTTGTGTAATCGTTCCCGCCTCAGCCCGGATTTGGAGTCAACCTGGGCCAAGCCGAGTTGACATCAAAGGGCGTGACGATCGCTCTAGCGATGTCTGAGTTGGATATATCTGAGGATCCTGGGGATTTAATCGTAGGGATGTGTATTGGTTGAGGTATCATGATCGTTTGTTGCATGCTCGATTCGTTTGTGACCCCACTCGTTGAGCTTCAATCGGCATGCTCTCAACCTGACAGAATCATCAGCTAGGTGGACTTTCTTCTGCGCAACAGGAAAGCTCGATTATTGGCCATTGACGAGTGGGCGGCGTCTTGCGCAGGGCGTTTGTGGCGACGCATGTCGTACGAGGACAGTCATACATGTATTTGTACACCGGTGGTTAGGCAACTTCGGGAGGAATGTATCGAATAGTATCATCACGCAGCGGTCACATCTGACAGTTTTGATTCCAGTGCCAGCCTTTGTCGTGATGATGAACGCCGATAAAACGTTCCCACGTTCCCATGATGCCCGAAATTTAGACGGCAATCATCGCCGTCTGCACCTTCATCAACTTGCACGTTCGGTTCAATACTTGCAAGCTGCGCCAACATCAGAGTGGGATGCGCGCCAGCTACATCTGGACCGACAAGGCTGCTGTGCTGCACGCGCGTGTTAGCTGCATGTGTCTGCTCGGCTCTAGGGGAATTTTGAAGCGCCTGCAGGGCAGCCGCATCAATAGGACCGCGAATTCGTGTGACAAGGAAGGCTAGCATGCATCTCTTGGCATTTTTTGCAGCCCCGGGAACTCGTCTCTCGACTTTTCACCGGCTGAACCATCCGCGCCGTCTCCCACCTGAGGCATGTCCGTCTGTCTCCTCGTCGTCCATCCGCAGTCTGTCACCCCACGCCCATCGTCTCCCACGTCGGAGGTCTACTCCGAGTGCCCGATCGATCCAGATCGATCTACTGCGTGGCGCGGGCTAGGCAGGTCCGGCCCTCCCAGTTCTGATCATTTCGAGCAATCAAATTAAGGGCAGGGCGTAAGTTGTCTTCAGGGCGCGGCGTACAGCTCATTGAACTGTTTCGAGCCATTAAAAATGTGACAGCTCACATGTTCATACAATAATCGTGGCTGTTTCCAGATCGTTGGACGGTTTGGTCGTGTGCATATCTTTCCGTGACGATTAGCAAGAAGGCGAACTCCAAGAACCACATGCGGCGGATGCAAACAGGTCGTTTGGGATGACGCTTCCCGGAAGGAACTTGATTGCATTGAAAGCTGCACCGCGAAACAATCTTAATTTTGGGCGGAAGCGAAAGCCGCCTGATTTTCTGCAGAGCCGTAAGTCTAAGAATGCCGATCCGGCACTTTGTTCGCGTAGGCATACTGCCCACACGGCATCCACACGGCATGCGTCTTCCGGCTGCACGTCCGTCTGGAGATCTGCACATACCCTTGCACATGGCTAAGGACACACGGACTACGGCTTCAAGAAAAAAGGCGTGGCCAAGAACGACTGCCGGCTCGCTGCCGGTAGAGCAGTTTCAAGAATTAGCGGCGAGCTGGGTTGTCATCAAAAAGTCCCAACATGGATGGATGGTTGCACAGTAGGCGAGAGAGGCGACGATGTGCAGTCTCTGGGTATAAGAATCCAGCAACTCCTGCGCAACAGAGCTGGATATACTCTTTCATTCGCCTTCGTCTCATCTTATACACCAACAGTGAGCCGCTCGCCATTTTACCAAAAGTCAGCAAACAGGCTTGCATCGCCTCGATAAACGTACGGCCATGTCGAGGGATGAAGCGACCGTTCAATGCGGCACATGGTCGCAGCCGCACAACAATCCTCATGACACTACCTATTCCCTCCATTCAACAAGCAGCCTGGACAGGACAGCGAACCTATCCATGGCCTCCTCGGTCCCTTCGGCTTCTTCGGGCCACGAACAGACCAACTTCGACAGGGTCACCGCTTTCACACCTGCAGCTCTCATCAACGAACAGACCAATGTCGACACCCTCACTGCAGTGCTAGGAGGTACAGACCACTCCATCGGCCATGAGTCAGTGGCGTCCAACGAGATGGACTTGTCCATTCAGACGAATGTCGCCGCTTCCAATCATGAACGCCTGACGACCCTCGCTCCATCAGGCACTCAGCTCACCGCCGTCAACTTGGAGATTCATGACAGAACGATGACCGCACTGGCATCAGACGACAACTCTGTCGCTGCATGGCTCGACGGTGCCGTGACCGAACACCCGCTTGGCACTCTTGACTGGTCTCGGCTCGTCGCGTCAGACCCTTTGGCTGCAGATATCGAAGCTGCGGATGTCGTCGACGCCCAAGACGGCCAGGCGGAGAGAGGCGGTTGAATTTCCATGTGCCAGTAGAGGACGGCGACCCGGTCACAACAGAGGTCATGAAAAGTTGTTTTGCAGCGGGTAATCTAGGCGTTCGGAGTTGTGTACAAGTATTAGCAAGTGTTATAAAAGTATCTCTCAGCTCACAGTAGTCCTCGGCACCCGCTCTTTGACCATATCAACGATACTTTGCACGCCGCTCAACCTCTCCTTCTCTTTACCACACAAGAACAGCTTGACGACCGGCCAGGCGTGTACCCATCCTCTTTCCTCGTGGCTCACAACATTAGCGCCTGTTTGTCTCAGCAAGGCGATCAAGTCCCTCGTCTCCGGAGTAAAGACTTCTTCCGAGCCATGGATGAAGAACCAGCCGTTCGTCGGAGAAGATTTTCTCCACCAGGCCAAGTCTTTGTTGTGTCCTGGGGAGACCATGGCGTCTTCGGGAGAGGCTTTGGTGCCAATGTACTGTCCGCCGTAGAGGTGAAGGCTTTCTGCGTTCAGGTAGTCTGATGGGGTGTTTTGGTTTTTGTCTGAGATGATGGTGGTCCAGGGCGAGATCATGACGGCGAGACCTGGTTTCTTGTCTTTCAAAGTGGTGTATTTCGAAAGGCAGAGGAGAAGGCTGAGGATGATAGTAGCTCCGGCGGAATCACCGCCAACAACGATGCGCGATGGGTCCGGTGCAATTGACAGCACGTACTTGTATCCGGCTAGGGCCTCTTGGGTCTGGGTCGGGTATGTGGCTTCAGGGACGAGAGTGTATTCCAGAGCAAACAGTGCAGGATTGCTGTATCCGGCAGCCTTGAGCAAATGGATCCAGGCCATGAGGAACTCGATGTAAAAGTACGAGGAGCCCATCGAGAACCCACCGCCGTGACAGTAGTAAACCACAATGTCGGGTCTTCGAGTCTCGTCGTCGATCATGTAGATACCCTTCAGTCCCTCTCGGTTCACTTCCTTCCAGAAGATGGGACAACGCATGACACCGTTCCTGAGCATGCGGAACTTGAAGAAGGGGAGAGCGACGCCCTTTGAAAAGAAGACTTTGCCCACTTCCGCCGGTATGTAAGCAAAGGCGTAGCGTACAACGCGGACGACAATATCCTGGAACAAAGTAGCTCGCTGCACAAATGGCGAGCGGTCTTGACGAGGTCTAAGGCGCTCGCGTATGAGTTGGTATGGCATCTGTACTACTTGACCGGTATTAGCAGCAGACAATTTTCATCAGATGGTGGAAGCGTACTAAGGAATGGCAATGCTTTGATGCCGCATATTGCCGTCTTGATTAGCCCGACGTGAATGATCAGCTGGGGGGCAAGAAAGACAAGGAAGATGATGCAGTCCGACCACGCGATTTGGTCGAGAATCATAGCTGCGGTGTATATAGACAAGTTACCGTATATGGTACAGAAGGTGAATACATGTATGCAAGATTGAGCACCTTGAAGAATCTCGGCGGTTGGAATCACGGCTTTGGAGACCGTCCGTGCCCATCAAAGTTGATGACGTGGGCCAAAAGAGATCGCGGAACTCTGTGAGACAAGACAGGTCTGTCTTCGTCCGATCGTACATGTACCCTTGCTGACTTGATGACGGTCGCGAAATGGGGTTTTGTAATATCTCTTGTCTCAAGAAAATCGCGAGGTTGACCTCGTGGCAAAGTGAAGTGAAAGTAGGACGTGAGCCAAGCTTTCTCGGGAACTTCCGACAGGTCGCGACTGAAGTCGCGACATGTGAAAGCGACCAGAATACTTTGTCAGCGCATGCGCCATCTAGAACTTGACTGAGCCTCAAACCAACGATCAGACCACTCTCACAACACACTCCTTCGCTACATCAACTCCGCGCCACAGCAACATCTCCAATACACCGCCACCATGTCTCGCCATCACCCAGATCTCGTCATGTGCCGCAAGACCAGCGGCATCTCCATCGGCCGCCTATGCGACAAGTGCGACGGCAAATGCCCCGTCTGCGACTCTTACGTGCGGCCCACAACCCTCGTGCGCATCTGCGACGAGTGCTCCTTCGGCAACTACCAGAACAAATGCGTCGTCTGCGGTGGTGAAGGAATCTCAGACGCCTTCTACTGCTTCGAGTGTACGCGCCTGGAGAAGGACCGAGATGGATGCCCGAAGATTATAAACCTGGGTAGCTCGAGGACGGATCTGTTCTACCAGAAAAAGAATTTCAGGAATCAATGAGGGGATTCTACAGGCTTGTGGATACGATGATGAGAAACAGTCTTGGAGGGCGCAAACTGCGGTCGACGATGGTGCACGATTACGACTGAAGAGTGGAGGAAATGATGCGGTTCATCGCCTGCTCTCAGAATTCACGAGACCAAGTGGACTTCACTGCCAGACCCAACAGCTCGCGCGCGGAAAGGAATGCGGTCGATGAATGGACCTGGGTGATGTCGCCTTGTTTAAAACAAAAGGCAGGCCGAGACAACCCCACCCCACACGATTCTTATGGATCTGCGCGACTGAAGACACACGAGCTTACATCGGACCGATCTTATTTGAAGTGCGCGCAAAAATATTGGGCAGCTTCTGCTCAGGAAATATTTCGCAGTCGACACTTGGTTCTTGCCAAGCCAACGGAGCCCCAAGACAAGGCTCAAAGAGGTAATTTATAATAATGGTCAAGGAAACAAAACAATATCTCACTTCCGCAATCCCGTAGTCTCTCCAATCGCGCATCATGATGTGTCCAAGCCTCGCCACGACATCCAAATATCACACAGTCTTGCCCAAATATAGCTGCGTGGCTGCACCACCCTCTCGTTCTCATCAATAAACGTGTCCACCCAGTAATGGCTTCTGCCGTGTATGAGGTTTCGCCACGCCATGCTGCACGCCAGAGGACCCGGCATTACTTCCTCTTGTACAGCCTGCTCCTCTCTCCACACTGATCCATTCGGAGGACCCTGCGCACATTCCCATCTCTCCCGCCTGAGAATCCACGTCTCTCCCCAAGGGCGGTTTCGCGATTTGATTCGTGAAGCCTCCATGATGATCTCGTCCCTCGCAGAGTTGGCGCCATCGTAAAAAGCATCTCTACCAGACCTGCCTACGTGCACGCCGATCCAAAGTTTGCGGAGCGGCGTGCCACGTGCTCTCAGGACAGCGCGTATCCAGCGGATGAGCAGTAGACACACAGCAGACTCATGGAAAGCTTTGATCTCGAGGTTCAGCTCCTCAACTGTCGTGAGGAGCGGGAGAATAGTTTCCAGGTCTCGCACTGCAAATCCCCACCTCTCTCCAAGTTCTTCCGGCTGTTTGACTATTGCGTGTAGGGTTATCTCCTGGTCATCGACAATGATTCGAGGCGGGTTGCAGGCACTGTACAAGCAACTCTTGGCTTCCGAGTAAATGGCCTTGGAGGTCAAGAGAAGTCCCGGCACGCGTGCGTGCGGGTTGTAGCAGACTTTCCATTGTGGATCTGCGACGAACTTGCGGATGTACAAAGGGTGGGAGAACAAGTCGGCAAACACTTGCTCGTAGATGATGTCTCGAAGCTCTCGAGGCAGACGGAATAGTGGATTGTGAATCTTGGGCTCCGGATTTCCTGCAGTAGACATTTTGTTTAGTGTGCATGAATGATCGTGTGTCACCGCAGAACGCGGCTCTATGTCTACGTTGCAAAAAGCTGTTGCCTCTCGCAGGCAACAACTTCGAGGTCCAGCTGGCTGCGTGAGAAAATCAATGCTTCTAGGAAACCAATGAAGCGGGACACTTCTCGAATCGTGAGGAGTATGTACTTGACAACGAGTACTCATCCATTTACACCCACATATTCCGAATTCTACAATCTCAAAAAATACTCACGTCGACATTAACAACTTTGCCGCACAAGAGCAGAGATGTTCCGGTTCCTCGCTTTTTCCTAAGCAACAAGGCCAAGCAAAGCGCAGTCGCGAATTCGACAAGTCGCCAGACGGGACTTTTCGCACACCACCGACACTTCCAAGGTTCTTCTTCTTCAACAACTCCTCTCCTTCACATGCCCATGTAACATTACATGGAATGACTCCTCGACGACAGAGCCAAGACGCCTTTCATTCAATGTCGTGATGCTTGGCCCCGCAAGGAGAAAGCGGCAACACACACTCTCTTGACTCACACGCGGTAAACCAGCCAGTCGACGTGCTCGAGCATATCGACTTCAACAAGCGAGACCCACTTCGCCTAAAGCACGCAACCTCACTCATCCTCTTCTGGCCGGTAGGTCGCAGGTTTTTTCAATAACATTGGCCTCCCGGGAGAATGTGGCATAACGCCATATGCGCCGGGGGATCTCGTTTGTAGTCGCTATGGAATAAGTATAAAAGTCTTCCGTCTTTTATCTGCCGCTGCTCGCTCGCCTGGGTCTCGTCAATACATACACGCCGCCTCTCTCGAAATGCCGGAAATCGTCCCAGCGGACCAGGTACTCAAGTCGCAGACCAAGGATGTTCTACCGTCTGTTGAGCCTGCGCCTCGCGCTCGCAGGACATGGTATCGCACGACTTTGTTCAACGCCTTCATAATTGGGTTGGTGGGCTTTTTTGCCCCCGGGTTATGGTAAAACTCCCCTATCCTAATCCAATGGATACGGCTCTGCCAAATGTTCACAAGTCACGACATCGCGCGTCGAAGCTAACGTACACGTGCAGGAACGCAATGAACGCTCTCGGAGCAGGTGGTGCACGAGAGCCTTACCTCGTCAACGCCGCCAACGCCCTGGTTTTTGGAATCATGGGCTTCGTATGTCTCTTCGGCGCCCCAATCGCCAACCGCATCGGCCTCGCCTGGACGCTGGTTCTCGGTGCCGCGGGATATCCTCTCTACTCTGCCGGTCTGTACTGCAACAACCGTTTCGGCAACGTCTGGTTCGTCCTGGTCGGGGCAGCAGCTTGCGGTGCCTCAGCTGGTCTTTTCTGGGCCAGTGAGGGAGCTATCGCTTTGGGATACCCTGAGCCGGCCAAAAGGGGACGTTACATGAACATCTGGCTATGGTTCAGAACCGGCGGACCTTTAGTCGGTGGAGCCATCGTTCTCGCCCTTAACAATTCCGAAGATAAGAAAGCCAGAGGCGCCGTGGGCTACCAAACCTACCTCGTCTTTATCGGCCTGCAGTGTCTCGCAATCCCGATCGCACTCCTCCTCAGTCCTCCTGAGAAGGTCCAGCGAGCCGATGGTAGCAAAGTTCTGGTCCGCGCCGAGGCGAGCTTCAAAGCCGAATTCGTTGCACTGTGGAAAGCCAGCTGCCAGCGCCGGGTTCTTCTCTTGCTCCCCATCTTCTGGGCGGCGTACTTCAACCAATACGCCAACAACTTCCAAGCGATCTACTTCGGTGTCCGCGCTCGCGCTCTCATTGGATTCGTCAGTAACTTTGGCACTTTGCTTTCTTCTCAAATCATCAGCACCTGGCTCGACTACAAGCGTTTCACGGTCAAGAAGCGGATCAGTTTCGGATTTTATTACGTTGTCCTAACTCACGTCGTCGCCTGGGTTTACGGCTGGGTGATCCAAGAGAAATACACGAAAACCGATCCCGCCTTCGACTGGACAGACTCTGGCTTCACCGAGGGTTTCTTCGTGCTTCTTCTGTGGGACTTCTCTCGCCAAGCACTGCAGAACTGGCTCTACTACCTGCTCTCAACCGCTACCGACAACATGTCCGAGCTGACCAGATACTGCGGAATCCTACGCGGTCAGGAGAGTTTCGGTCAGGCTGTGGCATTCGGACTTGTCACTCAGAAGTGGCACGGTGGTAGGGTGCCGTTGGGTGTGAACACTGTGTTACTTGTTCTGGCTGCTTACCCGACCTGGTTGGCGATGAACGAGCACGTGCCGATTGAGACGAATGAGTCTCTTGAGACTACTGCTACTTCTGCCACCGAGTTGTCTGACACCGACAGCCGTAAGGGAGATGGAGTCGTGGAAACGATTGTCCAGGAACCTAAGCTAAACAAAACCTAATTTAGTAGTGTAATTAACATGTCAATCAACTTGACCTTGACCTGGGACCCGCCGATCAATTGACAGAACTGTCTAGCATTTTCTGCCTCTAGCTATAAGCTATCGGAGAGGAAGTCGTTTCAAATTGTTGCTTATGGATCCTCGCGATTTATCTTCACCAACCGGATGATCCCCAAGGCGACCAAGACCCGCCGCCATTGCCGTTTCCGTTACCATTGCCATTCCCTCTTCCCGCATACTGACCAGAACTAGAACCAGAACCCCCTCCACCACATTGCAAATCAACAGCTATCAGACCTCGTCAGCAAAAAGCACATCAACCCATCAGAACAACACCACCACAGACTTACAAATAGCATAATAAGTATACGAATCAGCATTCTGCAACGCCTGACTCCCCGACAACCTCCTCACATTCTGCGGCCCATACGCAATATCATGGGTGGCGAGAACAGCATGCGTAGTCTCATGCAGCGTATTACTCGCCTGGGACTGATCGTTGCAACCCGCGCCCTGGGACTGCGGCGCCAGCGTCTCGAAATATATCGGGCAATAGTAAGTCGTGCCGAAATGCTCGTCCCTCCCCCGATCCTGCCAGTAAGTATAAGCGAGCAAGCCACCGCCGCACTCGCGCCTCTGGTCTGTGCAGAAAGAAGTGCCAGAACCGCCCGGGGTAGATGAGCACTCGTCTGCGACTTTGCGGAAAGCAGCGGCGACTTGGGAGCGGGTGGATTGCGAGTTGTCCATGAAAAATTCTTGGAAAGCTGCGTCGGAGCCGGCGGAGGCGGCTTCGGCGGCGGCGGTGGCCATTCGGGCGCAGGCTTTGTTGGCGTTGTTGACGGCTTCGAATTGGGTCGAGGAGCAGTCTGATTGCAATGTGTTGCGGGCTTTCAACTCGGTTCGTGAGGTGGTTTTCTTTTTCTTGGAGTCTACCATCAACAGTAGTTGGTCACCCATCAAGGGAAGAGACTGTCCTGTGAGTTCTGTGGATCCTTCCTCGGCGTAGGGGATGTAAGTCTGGACAGAGACGTTGTAAGCGCCGATGTCGAGGTCGTAGAGGTCCGCGACGTCGACTTCGTAATCGATTGTTTGCTGCGCTGCGATGGGCGTGAAGTCGCTCTGTGATAGGTTCGATTGGCCACATGACTGTTTCGAAATGCCATGGAACGGGGCGTTGTACGCTGTCGAGGCATGAGGATCGTAGATCGGTGAAGGTGTGATGGGATTTCTCTACTCACAGCCATCTGTCACTTCCAATTTTCGCACTGGAGTCGAATCTAGAATGTTGCCGTGAGAGAAAAAATTGTAGCCCTTGGTATCGACGTTGGTGATGGATGCTCTGATTGTAGTATCGTTCAGATGTGACAAATGGGCTTCTAGAGAAGCAAAAACGGTGGCGACCGTTATCGCGAGACTGGAAAGTAAGAGTTTCATGTTCGAAATGAGAGAGGAAAGCGAATGCCAAAACACTGGAGTGAATGACGGATAGGCAGAAGAGTCCCACGTGTATATACTCTACCTTGTAGGGCACAACGGAGTACTCACCGTATCAGTAGCATTGCAGGAACTGTTGGCGCATCGTCTCGAAACCAAAAGATGGGGATATGCCGAGTCCAGCCCACGTGTAGCCCTATCATGTATGGCGTTTCGCGATGGCGTGGTGTATTACTCAATTGAACCTTCTCGCAGCTGAAACGTTCTCCGTCCCGCAGTTTAGGCATCGTTCGCCATCATGAGACCGGTGGTGGAAGCTGTTTGTTTCAGGTGCTGTTAAGAGATCTCTGGATTGCAGGGCAACTCGTGAGTTAAGCCGAAGATCTACCTTGGTCATGAATCTCGAAACCACGAAGTACATCCGGCAGCAAACCAGCCTTTCCATGACATGGTCACCTTGCCTTGCGCAGATTGAAAGTGTAGGCACGCATGTTGTCTCGACCAGCTCATTCCGATCACCTACAATGGGACAACACAAGAGATTCGTACAAAATCATTGACAGAAAAAACAAACAAAAGCTTGGGTATATTGAAAGTCTCGATGTGTCCTCGAATTCCATCAGCTTTCATGACTTTTTGTCTCGCTAGAGAGAACGCTAACCGAGTAAAAGGACACACCCAGAGGCCGTTTCCAACCAAGGAACGCCCCCCAGAAATGCTCATCCTAACGCCCGAGCATGGTATCAGAGAAGAGTGCCGGTATCTAGACTGCTTAGATCTTGATGGCAGCCTCGAGGGCCTTGGCCTTCTTAGCGGTCTTGGCCTGGGACTTGGCACCCATGATGCCACCACCCCAGTGGCGCTTGGCCTCCTCGTTCTTGTCCATGTAGCCCTCCTTGACGGCCTGGACGAGCTTGGAAAGCTCAGACTTGTCCTCGGAGCGGACCTCAGTGATGGCGCAGACAGCGGCGGTCTGAAAGAATTGTTAGTACAAATTGTTCGCATTGCCTGAGTACAAGCGGAATTCAAGCATACCTTCTTGTGGACGACCGTGCCGAGACGGGCCTTGCCCTTGATGATGGCGTAGGGGATACCCATCTTGCGGCAGAGGGCGGGGAGGAAGATGACAAGCTCAATGGGGTCAACATCGTTGGCGATGAGGACGAGAGCGGGCTTCTTGG
>Ga0265797_10011129_pt1 | contig 11331 bp, 4 predicted proteins | sample P2T30metagenome_FD_192433 | JGI IMG/M metagenome (GOLD analysis project Ga0265797, IMG submission 192433) | Plant litter microbial communities from East Loma Ridge, Irvine, California - P2 T30 | ecosystem: Environmental > Terrestrial > Plant litter > Unclassified | place: USA: California... | reverse complement strand
CAAACCGCAGGGTCACAGCCAAGAAGGCCACATCTACAAAGAAAGGCAACAAAGTTCCCGATCGCTTCACCTGGCCAGGATGGATCGAAATGGAGTCCGAGCCGGCCTTCTTCAATGTCATGCTTAAAGAAATGGGCGTCCACGGCGTCAAGCTCAACGAAGTCTACAGTCTAGAGAACAACGACCTGGTCACACTCCCCCAGCCCGTCCACGCCTTGATCTTTCTCTTCCGCTACCAGGCAACCGACAAGGCCAAGCTCGAGACCGAGTGCCCAAAGCAAGTCTGGTACGCCGAACAGGTGCCTGATTTCGCATGCGCAACCTTTGCCCTGCTCAACATCGTCAACAACATCCCTAACCTGGAAATGGGCGAGGAGCTCCGTACCTTCAAGGAATCTACTTTGGAGATGACGCCCCGTCTGAGAGGCGATGCCATCGATGAGTTCACTTTTGTCAAGCGCATTCACAACTCCTTTGCGCGTGACGAAGACCTCTTGCAGGCCGATGCGCATTTGAAAGAAAAGCTCGCAAAGGTCCGCAAAGAACAGGCCGTGGCGAAAGCAAAGAAGACCAAAGCTGCAAATGCGGCTGCTCGTGCCGCCAAGGCTGCTCGTGTCGCAAAGTCCAGCCCGTCTGAGGAGACAGTCGCGAAGGCTGCTCGCGCGCCTAGGTCCTCCCCGGCTGATGAGAAGGTCACGAAGACTACTCCAACCTCCAAGTCCAGCTCACAGGAGACCCCGAAGGAAGAGACTCCAAGAGGCACTCGCACTTCCAAACGCAACAAGAAGGAAGCTTCGCCTACCGTCACGCCGCAATCTGCACCATCTTCCAAGACCAAGTCTAACGAGAAACGTCCGAACGGCGAGACTAGGCCAACGACAGAGAGCAAGAGCCCCCCCACCACTCCTAGCAAGACCAAAGGAGCAAGCAAGATCGACAATCAATCCGGAAGCCTATCAATTGCGCCCTCCGCCAAGAGAAAGCGCGATATCACCAACCGCGAAGACGAAGTGAGCAGGTCCATCGAGATTGACGACGAACGCAGCTCTTCGCCCAAGGCGAGGGCAAACCCAAGCAAGAGGCCCAAGCTCGTCAAGTCGGAAGACGCAGTGAGCGACACCGTCGAAATTGACGAAGAACGCAGCTCTCCACCCAAAACAAAGGCGAGCCCGAACAAGAAGCTCAAGCTCAACGGGCCAAAGAAAAGGGCCGCCGCTAATCCCGACGCCACTTTTGCTGCCGCCACCACGACCACCGCCGAGCGAACAACTGCCCAGGCTCATCCCCGCCGCACCACCCGCGATCCTCAGCCGCGCAAGGACCTCCAGTCAGCTGCCGTTGCTGAAACAAACGAAGCTGACGAGGAAGGCTTCCACTTCTGCGCCTACATGCCCATCGGCGACCGCGTCTGGAAGCTGGACGGTATGGACGGCTTCCCGCAAGACTTGGGTCCCATTGAAGAAGGTGTGGACTGGCTCGACATCGCGCAGCCTGCACTGCAAGAACGCATCTCACAGTACGCCGCTGGCTCAATCGAGTTCAACCTCATGGCCGTCGTGCGCGATCCCATTTTGGCGTGCGCGAAAGCCCTCGCAGCCAACGTGAAGGCTCTGGAAGCCACCGAGGCCAAGCTGGCGGCCATCGCCGAAGACTGGAAGGAGCTACTTGATGAGCGCAAAGACTTCAGCGACGCAATTGTCCACGGCCAGGATGATGGTCTTGGACTGCACAATGTTGACATCGAACGAGCCGACTTGACGAAGAGAGACGAGGAGGCTCTGGAGAAGGCGGACGATCTTTCGCAGTTGCTCGATCTCCGTAAGGAAATCGTTTTGCAGCAGAGCGGACTGCGCCGTGCATGCGAGGACGAGATGTACAGTACCCGTAGCGATGCCTCGCGGGCCATGGCCCGCAGGGAGGATTACAAGACTTACTGCGAGGAAGTGGCTGGCGCGCACTGAATGACCGCGAGACCTGGACACGTTGCTGGACGACGGGACCTGATCTCTTGTACGATTTGAGCATGACGATAAGGCAACGACGCAGGCGTCGGAGCTTTTGTCGTGAGAAGAACCTACTTAATGGGAGGCGACGACGCAGGCGTCTTAGGCCTTCGAAGTACCCGGCTAATGATGTGGGCACCGGGCAACGCAAGACGACAGCATCTGAACATGGGCATCTGCGAACGAGCGTTTTGCTTAACACAAAGGCAAGCAATATACCCTGATAGAATGGAGGGGAAGACAGGGGCACAGAGATTCGAGGAGAGGAAAATTCAAGGAATACGAAGCACATTTCTTCCATAGCTTGCACATGACAGGAAATCAACAGATCAACATTACTTGTAAACCATGCATCGTGTACTTCCACAACATATCCTATCCTATCACCTCCCATCCTCAACCTTCTCCCACTCACTATCGGTACTAACCTCCCCACTCAAATCGCCATGCTGTGCCTTGACATTCCTCTGCCTCATCGCAGCAGCAGCATTCTCGTCCTCCTCGCGCCCAGTCTGAGATCTCACAGCACCCTCCTCGAACCCACTAAGCGACAAACTCCCCCGACTCGCCTCAAGTCCACCCTGCTCCTCAACCTCCGTGCTCTCGCCCTCATCATCCGCGCTCTCCCCTCCACCACCGTCCTTCCTAGCCTTCTCACCCTCCTCCTTCTTTTTCTGCGCCTCTTTAGCCTCCTCTTCAGCCCTCACAGCCGCAACCTCGCTGGCAAACCAGTTGATCGACCACCACAAGCCGCCGCAGATGACCGACAGGATGGCGAAGTGAATGCTGTAGGTTGCGAACAGCAGGAGGGCGAGCACGAGCTGCAGGGCGGCGAAAGTGGCGTTTGTGGCTATGAGGAGGGTGGGCGTTGGGCCGGACGTGAAGATGGATTCCCAGAGGTTGGGGAGGAAGTCGGCCATGGTTTGTGTTTTGTGTTTGTTTGTGGGAGCTTGTGGGCGTCCCCTCTTTGATCCGAGGTGGGCGAGCTTTTGGTAGAGGACTTGCTTGGCTTGAGGGTATTTCGAGAGGCGGGCGAGGTTTCTTGGGGCAGTCTTCAGGCGTGGTTGTTGTTGTTATTCTGCCTGTTCCGTGGAATCGGGCGGTGATTTCACGGCGAGGGATACCTTGGGTATGTTGGTAGAGAGGCTGCTGCGGCGAGTGGGATGTTTGGCCCCGCTACCGGATGGAGGTCCTAGGCAACTTTGTACGAATTGCAAAGAGGTGTGGACAAGTGGCAACGGGTAGTCGTTTGTAGAGATAAACGTGCTCGTAGGCTTATATCTGTGACTGTTTACTGTTGTCTTGCTAAGGTAGCTAAGTACAAGTACGGTGAGGTAAGTAGGTACCCGTGACCTCTGAGGTAGGTTGGAGAGTTCACGGGACATTTGACTTTCGTCACATGGCAGTCCCGATAGGGCAAGTGTGGAATATAAGGTTACATGACTGTACCAGACTTGTGTTCTGGCTTTATACATGTGTGCTCTATAAGGTATGTTGTGAGATCCATTGCTCAAGATCTCGTACCGGTTCATTATCCCTGCAAAGCTACACCAGTGTCCAAGCGCACGACAAGCATTCGCTAAGACTCCAGAGCTGCTTCTTGCGCCCTGCTAAAAAAGATTGAGTTGGAAAAGGGTCATGTATTCGATCGCAGTACTTTCAAGCTATCTGTGGAAAGTTTAACGCACAGTCATGCGTTTCAAGAGACTCAACATCTGCGATACGAGTCAGGCTCTAGCAAGATACGGACCATTACATCACTGCACCTCACCGTCACCATCACACGTCTGCCTTTGAGTTGCCATAAGAATGAATCTATTCCAAGTCAGCAAGTGTTCCAGCCAAACCGGCATCATCGACTGGGAAGAAAGCAATCCAAACTCACAGTCTGATCCGCACACCCAGCCGGAGTCCCATACAAGTATGCTCCCAAGTTAATCCACAAACTCTGGTTCTCGCAAACATACCACGCCGCGACATTCTGGCGCTGAACCCCAGCCGCACTCCAAGTGAGAGTGTCGCCCTGGTAAGCGAAATTGCCGAATGAGTTCTTCGCGGTGGTGAAAGAGACGGGCAGGTAAGTGGCGGCAGCGTTTTCTGCTTGGCCGACATTTGCGTACAGTTTCGTGCCTTTGGTGTCGATCAGCTCGATCAGCTGGCCGTCGACGATCTGGAATTGTCCGGCTGTTGTTGCGTCAGAGAGAATTGCCCTGCCTGGCGAGGTGTTGAGCGGGGAGGTTTGGAGGTATTTGTGGTAGTTTGGAGCTGCGACGGCGCGAATCCAAGCATATCCGCTTTGGAGGGTTGAGCCTGCACCGGTACCAGACGTGCTGCTGCCTGTGTTGGTGGTCGTACGAGAGGGAGAAGAAGTAGTTCGGGTGGGAGTGCTGGTGGTGATGGTGATAGTTGTGGTGCACTGGGATGCCGACGAGCTAGATGTTCGAGTGGAGGAGGTGGTGGTGCGAAGGGTAGTCGAAGTTGTAGACGGAGCGCCTGGTTGACACTGGGAATAGAAGTCGTTCAAGACCATACAGGTGTTCCCGGATGCGCATGTTTTGGCGCCAGACCAGCCAGTACCGCCGCCTTCTAGGAGTCAGGATGTGTCGTCTCAATGTCGTCTTTGATCTAGGTGAACTCACATTGTCCCCAGACAGACTGCTGCGCAATAGCACCTTGAAGGGCCCCGAGAGCGATGAATCCCCAGAATGCATGCATGGTGAATAGTATGGCACTTCAACGATGAGATGAGGCAGGACAGAGCAGGGTATCAGGGCTGCACGTGTCCGTCAGCAAGTCTCGAGAGTCTTGTAGTGACCACCTCCAAAACAACAGCGGATTCGGAGGCTATGAATCAGGCACGGCTTGGCCTCTGCCAGTACGGACCGAACGATTGCGGCAAGATGATGGGTAGAATAGTCTAACCCGTATACATACGGACCGTCAGAGGGGCTTATATTGGTGAAGCGAAAGCTTGACGCGGCCTTCTCCCTTGACAAGCTCAGTCATCTTGCGTGGTGCTTGTAAGTCATTGCGTCGGCGGCCTGTCGTGTGGTCGAGAATGAAGTTGTTGACCAAAGGATGTTACAATAGCTTGTTGGATTGAGAAGGTTCTTTAGACGTTATCGATTCTCAAGTTCTGTATCTGGGCACCTACAGGGCAGGTAGGCTACGTTGCATCGGAGAAGGTCCTTCCGCGTGCTATAAGATGGTGCCACTAGATCTGCACCATGCCGTGGGCTCTCCCGATCAGACGCCTTTTGGATCTCATTCACTCAGATCGTCTTCACCGGCAGGGGTACTTATTACGCGTTGAAGGAGGCCAGTAGACGGTGGCGTTATTTTTGGTTGGAAGAAGCGGTGGTTTTCCATGCTGTCAAGTGATGTCTAGTGTATTGAAATGTAGAGAGGAACGCAAAAGAAGAGTGGAAGACGGGATTTAGACTTACAGGCAGGTAGGCGCTCGGCCAACCTGCCAACAAACTAGAGCGCGCCTTCCATGTTCGTCACCAGCCTGCCATTCAAGCTCCAGACAGCAAACGACATCACCAATCCATCTCTCCAAACAATCCTCCTCAACACGCAACGTCCATCCGCCAACGACTGAGCACTACATCGAAATACGGACCGCGAATTACATCACCCATCATGGCTGAAGTCCTTAACCCAGCCAACACCGAAGCGCCGCACAAGCAGCAGCCGAAAGCGACTTCCGGCGGCATCAACATCGACACCATCGAAGGCCTCAGCGCAGAAGACGACCAGTACTCGACATTCAAGAAACTTCAGAGACAACTTGAGTACATCAAACTGCAGGAGGAGTACATCAAGGATGAGCAACGATCTCTCAAGCGCGAGCTCGTACGGGCACAGGAGGAGATCAAGCGGATACAAAGTGTGCCGCTCGTCATTGGGCAATTCATGGAGGCAATTGACCAGAACACGGGTATTGTGCAGAGTAGCACGGGCAGCAACTATGTTGTGAGGATTCTGTCGACGCTAGACAGGGAGCTGCTGAAGCCATCGTCGTCCGTCGCGTTGCACCGCCACAGCAACAGCTTGGTCGACATTCTTCCGCCAGAGGCAGACAGCAGTATTGCGATGTTGGGTGCAGATGAAAAGCCCGATATCTCATACGCCGATGTTGGTGGTTTGGACATGCAAAAGCAAGAGATCAGGGAGGCCGTCGAGCTGCCACTCACACAATTCGATCTTTACAGGCAGATCGGCATCGACCCTCCGCGTGGTGTGTTGCTCTACGGCCCTCCTGGATGCGGCAAGACTATGCTTGTCAAGGCCGTCGCACACAGCACCACTGCATCATTCATCCGCGTCGTTGGCTCGGAGTTCGTACAAAAGTACCTGGGTGAGGGCCCACGCATGGTCCGCGACGTCTTCCGTATGGCACGTGAGAACAGCCCGGCAATTATCTTCATCGACGAGATTGACGCTATCGCCACCAAGCGTTTCGATGCACAGACTGGTGCCGACAGAGAAGTGCAGCGTATTCTACTGGAGTTGCTGAACCAGATGGACGGCTTCGATCAGACTTCGAATGTCAAGGTCATCATGGCCACCAACCGTGCCGACACCCTCGACCCTGCGCTTCTCCGTCCCGGTCGTCTCGACAGGAAGATTGAATTCCCCAACCTCCGTGACAGACGCGAGCGCCGCCTCATCTTCTCCACAATTGCGTCGAAGATGTCCCTCTCACCTGAAGTTGACCTCGACAGCTTGATTGTGCGCAACGACCCGCTTTCCGGTGCCGTGATTGCTGCCATCATGCAGGAGGCAGGTCTCAGGGCGGTACGCAAGAACAGATACAACATCATCCAGCAAGACTTGGAGGACGCGTACACCAGTCAAGTGAAGGGCACGAGCGAGCACGACAAATTCGACTTCTACAAGTAGGCTATGCTAGATCGAGGAGTGAATACAGTTCGAGTATTTGAAACGATTGGGCGGATGCAAATGTGTGGCCAACACGGCAAGTGCTTGCTGTACGATAGATGGAGGTGGAGGAGCGTGTCATTACCATAGCAATAATATGAATGGCAGTACAGTATCAGACACACGTATTACCTATAGGACGCACGTCACGGAGAGACATTTCACGTAGTATGTGGCCACGTTGCCATGCGTACCGATAATCGAGGAGTGACCCCACGGCCTGACAGGCACAGACACCGAATGACTTATAGAAGCCTCTGTTATTACCTAGCAATTACCTACCAGCCATTGAGATTGAGTGTAGTCAAGTCACGTGACTTTACGCGGCGAGGACAACCTAACCCTAGCGCGGCCCATAGCAAGCTCTCACTCAGTCCGACGTCGTTCCAAAGCACTGGGCAACCAGCATAACCCATCCCTCATCCTCCCCATCACCGCGCCAGCAGCCCAGCCAGCATCGACCTACCCGCTCACTATTCTTGAGGTACTGGCTGCCATCCAAGCATTGATCCGCTCCGCCGCCGCGAACCTCTCTTCCACCGCCCTCGGGCTCGAACCTAGCCTCCCGCGCCGCTGCTAGCACGACTCCGCTCGCATCACAACCACCACGCGCTTTTCCCGGGCACATTCCCGTGATTGCTGGCCGACACTCCCAGTGAGCCTGCGGCACGAGACAACCGTCGTTCATGCCGAGCGCGGCGGGTGCTCATGTACAAGAGAAGAAGACTTCGCCGGCCAGAACCTCCTCCCACCTGAGACTCGCGTCACCCACCACCCAATATACACCCGCAGCAAACCGCGCACGCCCGCTGAGGACAGTCGCTCTCTCTAGCTCTTCGCTGCCCGGTGATGGCAGATGGTTTCAACCGGTTTCCAACCGGCGGCCAGTATCTCTACCAGAACCAGCACAACAGGAACCTGCACTCCCAACACCGCAACGGCTCGCCGATTAGCAACACCCGCGGTCTCTTCCAACCCAACATCGATACGCCCTCCCCGAACCGCTCGCCCGGCACCAACTCTCCAGCTCACAACAGCGCCTACACCATGTTCAACCACGGCACCCACCGACAAAATCACGCCTTGCTCAATGGCAACGCTGGGCACCACGCTTATCAGCCTCAGATGAACCTCGCAAAGCACTTTCAAAGTCACGCGAACGCGCACGGAGGACATCACCTGAGCGGCCAGCATCAAGATCCCGTCGGAATAGGACACGGAGCGAACTTTGCAAACCACCAGCACACGATATCCACAAGCACTCTCTCAAACACAACACCTCACTTTACACCCGCGCATCTACAAAACGGTACACCCTCGAATGGCGGCGCGCTCACCAAGCCGTCCACCGCGCACTGGAATGAGCAGATAAGCGAATACGAGAAGCTCAAGACAGCCGCCGAACGCCCACATTACTACGCGAGGACCACACCTCACGTGAGTCGGACACCTGGAACCGGAAATTCGAATGGCACACGAGATGGCGATGATCGGATTGAGAGGAGGAGGGCTGCTGATGAACCCGAGGAAGAGAACGTCTGGCAAGCGATAGATTTCGGCGGACAAGGGCTGAAGTGCATGGGAGCATCGCTCTTCAAGTACAATTTCTTGAAGAAGATCTACTTCAATCACAACAAGCTGTCATGGTTGCCGGAGCAGATTGGCGAGATGCGGAACTTGACCGTGCTCGACCTGTCATTCAACGAGCTGTATCGATTGCCGCCAGAGATTGGCATGCTCACAAATTTAAAGCGATTACTCTTGTTCGAAAACAAGCTGTCGGACTTGCCTTTCGAACTCGGATCGCTATACCAACTCGAACTGCTAGGAATCGAGGGAAACCCTATGCGAACAGACTACGTCGAGCGACTTGCTGAAAGCGGCACGCAAGAGCTCGTCAAGTATCTGCGCGAGCAGGCCGACCAACCTACACCGCCCGAGGACCGCGTTTGGGTCTCCATCAACGACATGGATGCACCCGATGCAGACAAGTTTAACGTACTCAGCTGGAACATTCTCTGCGACAGAGCTGCGACACAAGCGGCATACGGCTATACCCCTTCCGAAGCCCTCTCATGGGAACACAGGCGAGGCATCATCTTGGATGAAGTACGCGCACGGAATTCCGACATTGTGGCTTTGCAAGAGGTGGACATTGAGAGCTACAACGAGTATTTCAGGCCAAACTTGGCGGCCGAGGATTACAAGGGTGTCTTCTGGCCCAAGTCGCGCGCGCAGACCATGGCGGACAAGGAGGCCAAGCGGGTGGACGGTTGTGCCACGTTCTACAAGAACAGCAAGTACATCTTGCTGGACAAACAGCTCATCATCTTTTCAAGGGAAGCAATCAACCGACCCGACATGAAGGGCGAGCATGACGTCTACAACAGAGTCATGCCGAGGGACCACATTGCAGTGGTGCTCTTCTTGGAGAACAGACAAACAGGTTCAAGGCTGATCTCGACCAACGTCCATCTCGCATGGGAACCTTGGTACAGCGATGTCAAGGTCATCCAGGTTGCCATCCTGCTGGAACAGCTGAAGAAACTTTCCGACGGATACGCCAAATGGCCTGCGTGCAAGGACAAGGAAGTGTTCCGATTCGCCAACGAGGACAGTGCCGACGGCGTGGAGCGCGAAATTCCCAAATGCGGACCTTCCATCAAGTATGACGATGGCACCCAGATCCCGATGATCATTTGTTCGGACATGAACTCGACTCTCGACTCGGGTGTATACGATCTTGTCACACAAGGCTCCCTATCGAATTCTCATCCCGATTTGGGCAACCACCAGTACGGCGACTTCACCCGCAATGGTATGAGCCATCCCTTCAGCCTGAAATCTTCGTACAGCACGATCGGCGAGTTGCCATTCACGAACTACACGCCGGACTTTAAGGAGGTGATCGATTACGTCTGGTTCTCGTCGAACTCATTGTCAGTCGCCGGACTACTTGGCGAAGTCGACACGGATTACATGAAGCGTGTGCCTGGATTCCCCAATTACCACTTCCCTTCGGATCACTTGGCGCTTTGGGTCGAATTCGTCGTCAAGGGCAAGAAGGAGCGAAAGCAGGTCGAGGCGGACTTTGGACAAGGCCGCAAGGGCAGCAGCAGGCAGTAAGACGGGCGAGCCGAGAGCAGGGAGGCGAAGGAAAAATCACGACGCGTCCAGACTTGGTTGTTGTTGTTTTGCTTTGTTTCATGCTTTCATTTTTCTTGACAAACCTCCCTTCTTGCGTGCGTTTGTTTGGTTTTTTTTTTTGCCTGATTATGATGCTAGTGTACAGTCCGATGTTCCTCTTTTCTTCAACCTCTGCAAACCAAGGAAACAAGTTGTTGTCTTCTCTCTTCCTTTGATGACTCCAACTGGTTTTCAATGTTTCTTTACTTGACCCGGAGTTGGCGCAAGAATCTCTCAAAGGGAAATGATCTTACTAGGTGAAGGGATGGCAAGACTTCACTCTGGTGGTCTGGCGGAGGATAGATGCTCCTTGTTGGAAATATGACAAATGTCCTGTGTGGTGCGGTGTCCGGGCAGGCCTTTAGACGACGAACGATGCATTGGGCGGACTTGGGACGGAGTCTTGAGGCGGGGAATGGGATGGAATGGATTGGAACAGCTCTGCTTGCTTGCTAGAGGAAGGGAGTGGGCGAACGAATGTGTGAGAAAGGCGCTTGCTGCTCCTTTCTATATTTTATTATTGTTAGGGCTTTGGTTTGCTTTGCTTTTTTGTTTGTTAGGTAGTTCGGGGAACACGTTTCGGCGTTTTCTTTCACTGGGAATCCCATTTATTCTGATTTGTTCGTTCGTATGTATGTTACTTGCTTTCAACTGACGGTTTCGAGGTCGGGGCTTCTTTTTTCTGCTTTCTTACATTGTATTGATTGTGGCAAGAGAAGACCTGGAAGGCAAGGGGTTTGTGCCCATGCCATACCTACTGATGCTAGAGTCGACTGCCTGCATGTATGTTCTCTTTACGGATTCTTTCTTGGACTCGAATGTATGGTTGGGCCTCTGCCATTTCCTGATCCATGGCTTCCACTTGAATGCGACGACTTTGACTCGGGTCGTTCGAAAATGCACGTGTAGTCCTTGGACTGTCCCATGGATTTTACCTACACCTGTAAAACATCCATGATTCCAATCGAAGGTCGGTTGTAGCTTTAATTCCCCGCCAATAGACCGTTCCTAAGGATGTCTATCACTCCAATCATGCATAATGTGATCGTCAAATTGACCTACTTACCAACAACCAACAAAAGCTCAAAAAGACGAATCAATTTAAAAGAACATAACCAAGAAAAATCACCACCACCACCATCAACTCAACCGTCCACACCACCCTCCCCCTCTCCCCCAATATCCTCACCCTCAC
>Ga0265797_10011128_pt1 | contig 11331 bp, 7 predicted proteins | sample P2T30metagenome_FD_192433 | JGI IMG/M metagenome (GOLD analysis project Ga0265797, IMG submission 192433) | Plant litter microbial communities from East Loma Ridge, Irvine, California - P2 T30 | ecosystem: Environmental > Terrestrial > Plant litter > Unclassified | place: USA: California... | reverse complement strand
GTAGTGCGGGCCGCCTTGGCAATAAGCTCGCGCACCTGCTGCATGCTGGGGTGCTGCCCTAGCAGCGTACCGGCCGGGGCCGGCGGGGCGGCCTCGGGGGCGGGCGCCCCGCCCTGGCGGGCCGTGGCCAGCGCCTGCCACAGCCGCTCGGGGCTGTGCAGGTCTTTCACGATGTACTGGCTGATGCCCTGGCTTAGCAGGTCGGCCTCGGTTTCGGCATTGGCTTCGTTGGCCAGCACAAAGAAGTGCGCCTGGGGTAGCCGCTCGCGCAGCCTGCGCATGAGCCGCCGGGGCAGGCCCTCCTGGCCATCACTGTCCAGCACCAGGGCATTGGGCATTGCCGTGGCCAGCGTGCGCGAGGCGAGCGCCAGCGCCACGGTAGTGAAGCGCCGCACTACATAGTCAGGGTTGAGACTGAGCCGGTGGCAGAGGCGGGTGATATAGTGCGTATCGGCTCCGATAAGCCAGATGTGGTAGTGCGAAGTATTTCTCATGGGTGGGAAGGGCAGCGCCTACAATCCTAAGTATAGACAATGTAAAGGGCAATTTTTTAGTGTTAAAATTATAAATCACAGAAATCAGGCTGATAATAAAAATCAAGTAAAATTCAGGGTAAAAAATTGGATTTACGTTAAACACGTAGTGGAAAATTGGGATGTTTTCCCTTTTTCATAAAAAACATATTTCTTTTTGGGACGAAATATAAGCTAGTAGTTTAAAACATATTTTTGATATTCAAGCTGTTGTAAAACTGGCAGTTTAGTTGAAGAATAAGTAGCGTGATAACAAACTACTCCGCTTCATCATGCAACTTCTTGAAAAAATCAAATATCGCCGCTTAGCGGCCAGCGCATTGAGAAGCCTGTTGATGCCGCTACTTGTGTTGGTAGCGCTTGGTGCCCAAGGCGCGGCTTACTACTCTACTGGCGGCCCAATCAACCCATCGCCTGCACGTAGCTGTACTACTATTCTCAATGCTACGACGTGTACTGGCGTTACAACGGGGCTGAATACTTCCATTGGCAACGTGGCAATAACTGCACGAGTCGAGTTGCCAACATTGACTACCGCAAAACTTCGCTACCAACTCAATGGCACTGGCCTGCCAGGCTACCGGGCGGGCATACTGCTGGCCCCCGACGCCGCGCTGCTGGGCTTATCGCTCGGGACTAGCATTACCATTCGCACGTTCATGAGTTCAGCACCCACTACCATGCGCGATGAGCTACTGGTTGGTGCCAGCGCCGTGGGTACTCAACTGCTTTCCGGTAAGGGAGCGCCTTCCCAATTGGAGCTGATTGCGACGAAAGATTTTGACCAGGTAGAAATCGAATTTAGCTCGGTGTTGAATGCCGGCGCAATCATTAATGTGCTCTACGCCTACGGAGTGGGCTCTAACCCAACTGCCCAGATTACGGGCCTCACCTCCAACTCGGGCACTGCCACGCCGGGCAAGTTTGAAACCAGTGGCGACTGTGCCAATAAGGTTGCTAGCCCCGGCAATGCGGTAGACAGCGACCAGACCAACTACGCAACCTTTAGTAGCCTGGCCGCGGTATTTTGCACCTCCCGCCTTAAGGTGGGGCTCACTGGCACGGCTCCCGGCACCTACAAAGCTGGTTTCGTTATCGGGCAGGGCAATAACCTGCTCGATGTGAGCGTGCTGAGCTCGCTGAAAATCACTACGTATAAGAATGGCGTGGCGCAGGAGTCGGGCTCGGGAAGCTCGTTGCTCGGCTTGAGCGTGCTGCCCGACAATAAGTCGCTGGTTTCGTTTCAGGCTACCCAGGAGTTTGACGAGGTTTCTATCGAGCGCACCGATGCCGTGTCGGCCCTCGACAACCTGCGCCTCTACTATGGCGTGGGCGTGGCCTCTACTACGCCACCCCAGGTTATTTCGAGCTTCGACAACTCGGCGGGGCACTATCAGTCTTTCTCGAATGGAATTGCCTGCGTAAACTGCGGCGTAACTTCACCCGAGAGTGCAGCGACCAGCCCGAACTCGGCAGCAACCGTGAAAGGGCTGATAGGCGTGGGTAACTATACCACTCTGCGCCTGGACCTCAATGGCACAGGCAGCGCGGGCAACCGGGCAGGCATGGTTATCGGCAGCACTACGCTGCTCGACCTGGCAGCGCTCAGCCGCGTAACGCTCATCACCTACGATGAGAATAACAACGTGCTGGAAACAGCCTCCGGCTCGTCGCTGCTCAAGCTGAACCTGCTGCCCGATGGCCGCCAGACTGTAAGCTTCAACACGACCAAGAATTTTAGTAAGGTAGGTATTCAAATTGGTGGCGTGCTCAGCGCAGCTAGCGATACCAACGTTTTTTACGCCTTTACCGATAACAGCAATGGCTCGCTCTCCATTGTGGCGCCGCCCACCGGACCGCTGCCGGTAACGCTCACCAGCTTTGCAGTGCGGCGGCAGTCGGGCGGCGCTATCCTGAACTGGGCCACGGCGTCCGAAATCAACAGCGCCCGCTTTGTAGTGGAGCGGTCGGGCAACCCGGCCACCGGCTTCCGCGCCGTTGGCGAAGTAACCGCTGCTGGCACCGCCAGCACCCCGCGCACCTACGCCCTGCAAGACCCCGAGGCCGCTAGCCTGCCGGGCACCCTGTACTACCGCCTGCGTCAGCTTGACCTTGATGGCAGCGCTCACGTGTCGGCAGTAGTGGTGCTGGCCGCCCGCCCCGCCAGCGCCACCTTTGCCCTTTACCCCAACCCCGCCACGGCCGCTACCCGGCAGGTAACCCTCGACGGCACCGTGGCCGCTGGCTACTCGGTAAGCCTCTACACCAGCATGGGCCAGCTGCTAAGCACCCGCGTGGTAAGCACCGAGGCTACTACCCAACCACTTACCCTAGCCACGAATGGTCTGGCCGCCGGTATCTACCAGGTAGTGCTGCGAGATGCCGCCGGGCAGCTGCTCACTACCCAACGCCTGCTGGTGGCTAGCTACTAACAACCCATAGCGGCTTTTCTCTGCAAAAAGTAAGAGCCCCGTCGCTACGTTAGCGGCGGGGCTCTTGAGCTTTCGGCGGTAGGCGGGGGCTAGTCCGCCAGCTCGACCCAGGCGGGGCAGTGGTCCGAGTGCACGGCATCGGGCCAGAGGCCGGCCCCGCGCAGGCGCGGCAGCAGTGCCTCGTCGAGCAGCAGGTGGTCGAGGCGCCAGCCCACGTTGCGAGCCCGCGAGCCAGCTCGGTAGCTCCACCACGAATAGTGCCCCGGCGCCTCGGGGTGCAGCTGCCGAAACGAGTCGGCGAAGCCATCGGCCAGCAGGTCCTTGAACCACTGCCGTTCCTCAGGCGTGTAGCCAGGGCTTTGCTGGTTGGCCTTGGGGTTGTGCAGGTCGATGGGCGTCTGACAGCAGTTGAAATCGCCCCCAATAACCAGCGGTGGCACCCCGGCATCAGCCCGCAGGCTAGCCACGTAGCCCCGAAACCAGTGCAGCCACGCCACCTTAAACGCCTGCCGCTCGGGCCCGCTCGTGCCCGAGGGCATGTAGGTATTCAGCACTGATACGCCCTCGAAATCGAGCCGCAGCACGCGGCCTTCGGCGTCGTAGAGGCCGTTGCCGCAGCCCGTCACCACCGCTAGGGGCTCGGTGCGGCTGAAGGTGGCCACGCCGCTGTAGCCGGGCTTTTGGGCCGGGTGCAGGTAGGCGCGGTACCCTAGCGCGGCTAGCCCGCTCACATCGAGCGGGGCCGTGCCGGCCTTTATTTCCTGCACGCACAGCACATCGGGCTGGGTGGCGGCCACCCAGTCGAGCAGCCCCTTGCCCAGCGCCGAGCGCAGGCCGTTGAGGTTATACGAAACGATTTTCAAAGGCTAACTCCTTGGCTTACTGCTCGTCGTCGAGCGTGTCGAAATACTCCAGGATGTGCCATTTCAGCATGCGCTCCTGCTCTTTCAGGTTGGCAAACGGCACGGGGTTTACCAGCCGGTAGTGCGGCCAGCCCTCCTCGTCCACGCGCTCAAGCTCGTAGTGCCCGCTTAAGCTGAAGAGCTTGCACGTGGCAATGTGCATCAGGTCCTGCTTCTGCTCTTTGGTAAACTCGGCCACGCCCTGCCCCAGCTCCTGCACCCCAATGAGCAGCAGCAGCGCATTCAGGTCGGGCCGGCGGCCGAAGCGCTCCTCCATGCCCGCCAGCAGCTCGCTCCAGCGCTCGTTGAACTCGGCTTCGCTCTCGCCGGTACCGGCTTGGTTGCTAGTGCTCATGGGGCGGGTGGCTAGCCGATGAGTGGGCGCCGGGGCCGGCCAGGGCCGCCTCGGCGCGCAGTACTTCCCAGTACTCCACGGCGCGGCGGAAGTGCGGAATGACGATGCTGCCCCCGATGAGGTTGGCAATCGAGAATACCTCGAACACTTCTTCATCGCTGAGGCCTTCCTCGTGGCACTTGCCGAGGTGGTACTTCACGCAGTCGTCGCAGCGCAGCACCAGCGAGCAGGCCAGGCCCAGCATCTCCTTGGTTTTGACGTCGATAGCGCCCGCCGCGTAGGTATTGGTATCGAGGTTGAAAAACCGCTTGATAACCTTGTTATCGTACGACAGCACGCGCTCGTTCATGCGCTGCCGGTAGTCGTTGAAATCGGTAGTGAGGGACATAAAATGTAGGGGAAGCTTTAGCTTGCCAGCGCCGGCCGCAGCCTGGCGAGGAATTACTAGTACAAAGTACGTGCTGCGAGGTTCGGAATACTGCTACCTTGCGGCAAGCTAAAGTTTATCCCACTTTTTATGCTGCGCCCGCTCCTGGCCGATTTGGCGGCCCTGTTTTTCCCGCGCCCCTGCCTGGCTTGCCACCAGCCGCTGGCGGCCGGCGAGGCGCACCTGTGCACCGGTTGCCGCATTGAGCTGCCCTATACCGATTACCACCTGCTGCCGCCCGCCCAAAACCCACTGGCCCGCCGCTTCTGGGGTAAGGTGCCGGTGCGGCACACGCTTAGCTACCTGCACTTTTTGCGCCATGGCCGGGTGCAGCAGATGTTGCACCAGCTCAAGTACCGTGGCCAGAGCCAGGTGGGCAGCGCCCTGGGCCAGCTCTACGGCGCCGAGCTGGCTGCTGCCGGGCTAGGGCCCGAATTTGACCTCGTTGTGCCCGTGCCGCTGCACCGCCGCAAGCTGGCCCGCCGGGGCTACAACCAGGCCGAGGCCTTTGCCACGGGGCTAGCCACCGCGCTACCCTGCCCCAGCGCGGCCCACGCCCTGCGCCGCACCGAGCACACGGCCTCCCAAACCCGCAAGGGCCGCGCCGAGCGCTGGCAAAACGTAGCCACGGTATTTGAGGTAGCCGAGCCGTCGCAAATAATCGGCCGACACATCTTGCTAGTCGATGACGTGCTCACCACCGGCGCCACCCTCGAAGCCTGTGGCGCCGCGCTGCTGGCTGCGGGCGCCCGGGCCATCAGTATCGCCACCATTGCCGCCGCCTGACCGCAGATTTAACAGATTTAACGGATTGCGGGGATACGCCCGCTGGCGCGGGCTGGCTAGGCTAGCGGCAGCCAGACGAGGAGATATGGTAAAAGGCTACTATACTGGACTGGCAGATTGGCTAGGGTAGCTCCATAGTAGCTTGCCCAATAGGCCAAGTAACAAGAAAGGCCACCCAATCGGGTGGCCTTTCTTACTAAGTTAAACTAACCAACTAACGGTAACCGGGCAGTCAGCCCGCGCAGCGGGCGTATCCCCGCAATCCGTTAAATCCGCGGTCCGGGTTACTTGTTGGTGCCGGCGTTAATCATCGCGCAACGGAAGCCGATGGTCGACGAAGCCGAATCCTCGGCCATGAAGCGGCGGGTGCCGGGCGAGAGGTAGTAGGCTACATCGCGCCACGAGCCGCCTTTGTAAACGCGCACGTGGTCATCTACTAGGCTCTGGTAGCCCTTCTTGTCGTAGTTCTTGGCATCATCACCCACGCCGTTGCGGCGGAAGGGGTTGAGGTCCTCCACGTCCTGGAACGAAAGCGGGCGGTACACGTCCTGCACCCACTCATTCACGTTGCCAGCCATGTTATAGAGGCCGTAGTCGTTGGGCGGGTAAGCGTACACGTACTCCGTAATCATGGCGCCATCATTCAGGCTACCCGCGATGCCGGCGTAGTCGCCACGGCCCCGCTTGAAATTAGCCAGAAACTGGCCCTGGCCCTTGCCATACGGGTTGCGGGTCGAGCGGCCGCTCCAGGGGTAAATGCGCTTCTCCTCCTGGTTTTCGTTGCCAACTTCCTGAGTGCCTACGAGCGCCTGGGCGGCATACTCCCACTCGGCCTCGGTGGGCAGGCGGTAGTTGGGCAGCGAGTTGCCATTTTCGATAGAAGCACCACCCTTGCCATCGGCCAGGGCGCCGGCGCTTGCGGCAGTTGCGCCGCCTTCGGCCGACGTACCGTTGTCGCCTTTCTTCTTTTTCTTGCCAAACAAGCCGCCGCCTTTGCTGCTGCCGCCGCCGTTTTTCGCCAGGTTCTCATTCACCTTGGCCGTGCGCCAGGCGCAGTAGCTATCAGCCTGCAACCAGTTTACGCCCACTACCGGGAAGTAGCGGAAGCCGGGGTAACGCAGGTAATACGTCACGTACGGGTCGTTGAACGACAGGTCGCGCGCCCACACAGCCGTGTCGGGCAGGGCCGCCTTGTATTTCTCTTCCGACGAGTCTTTGCGAATAAAGTGCAGGTATTCAAGCCAGTGAATGTTAGCCACCTCCGCTTCGTCCATGAAGAACGAGGCGATGGTCACCGTGCGCTCCATGTTGTCGTGGTTGTTGGTCACATCCTCTTCCTGCGAGCCCAGCACCGTGCGGCCACCCTCGATGTAAACGAGGCCCGGGCCGGTCGGGATTTTCTTGAAATCCGTCACCTTCATGCCTTCATCGGTATTGTATTCGATGCCGGTGGTGGAGGAGTTTTTGCCCGGACTAGTGGCCGTGCGGTTGCCCTTGTTGCAGCTGGCCAGGGCTAGCGAGCCCACGGCCAGCAGGCCTAAATAGTTAGTAAATCTCATAACGAAGGAATGTGCCGAGGGCGCTAATAGATTATGACGGGTAATTTGGTTGCAATATTACAAACAATCAGAAGTTGGGACAAGGAGAAATTGGATAATCTCGGCGTCGGAGGCGACGAAAGGCGCTTTCCAGCTTGTCAAACGCGCGCAGGGTCAAAGTTATTTCGTGCGCGCCACCCAAGTCACTGGCTAATTGGCTCACGCCCACGTCGTAGCTGTAGCCCAGGCGCAAGTCGCCGTAGGCCACGCCGGCCACCAGCGCCACCACGTGCTGCGTGCCCAGGTCGGGGCTAGCCAGGTTGCGGTACAGCGCCCCCAGCGTCACGGGGTCGGCCGTGAAATAAGCGCCCGCCTCCGAGCGCTGCGAGCCGCCCTGGCGCGTGTAGCCCAGCGTAGGCGTGAAGCTGACTTCGCGCTGCTCGCCACGGCCATAGCCCGCCGGCTTTTGCAGGAAAAGCTTGTAGCCGCCGCTCAGGGCTAGCCGCAGCGGCAGGCCCGCCTGCTGGCTGAAACCCAGGTCGGGCCGGTTGAGGTGCTGGCCCGATAAACTCACCCAAAAGTGCTCGGCATACAGCACACCGCCCACGCCCACGGTAAGATAATTGACTGGCGGAAAGCCCGCTAGGCTCTCGGTCGTGGCGCCGGTGTAGGTGCCATCGGCGCCGTACTGGTCGCCGAAGGTGAGGTTGTCGTAGCCCACGCGCTGGCGGCCGTAGCCCACCTGCGCCCCCCCGCTCAGGGCCAGCGTGCGCGTGAGGCGGGTGTGGTAGGCATACTGCGCCGTGGCCCCAAAGCGCGTGTAGCCCACCGCGCCCGCGCGGTCCTGGCTCACGAGCAGGCCTAGCGCGTGGTGCAGGCCGGGCTTGGGCAGGCGCCAATCGGCGGCCAGTTGCACGGTTTCGAAGGCGCCGGCTAGCTGCGGAAACTGCGTGCGGTAGCCGAGCGTGGCGCTGTAATCATCGACCACGCCCACCCAGGCCGGATTATCAGCTTGGCGGTTGGCGTAGGCCTGCGAAAAAAACACGTCCTGTGCCCGGGCTGGGCCGGCGGCCAGCAGCCCGGCCCCCAGCAGGCCTAGCCACCAGCGCGGGCCGGGCGGAGCGGAAAAAAAGTCTGTCATGCGGAGCCGGCGGAGCATCTTGTCGGGATGAACGAAACGCGACGAAAAAAATTCTGCCGGGGCAAGCTAGCCCCCATTTATTGAATGCTCCGCCGGCGTGCCCGCACTACTTTTTGGTAATCGTAAACTCTACCCGGCGGTTGAAGCGGCGGGTTTCTTCCTGCTCGTTGTTGGCAATGGGCTCGGTGCCACCGAAGCCTTTTGTGGTCAGGCGCTTGGGGTCTATTCCCTTGCTAACCAGGTACTTCTTTACGGCTTCTACCCGGTCTTCGCTCAGCTTGAGGTTCAGGGCCGGGTCGCCCTGGTTGTCGGTATGGCCGCCAATCAGGATTTCCACGGTTGGGTAATCACGCAGAATTTTTACCAGACGCAGCAGCTCGGGAAACGAGCTGGGCTGCAAATAATACTTGCTTTGCGGGAAGAAAATGTTGTTGAGTTTCACCTTCTGGCCCACCTTAAAGGGCACCAGAAACAGGTCCTGCTGCTGCTCGGTGTACTTGTCGGCCACCGTGGCGTCGAGGCTGGCGTTCTCGGCAATGTAGTCGATGGCCTCGGCGCGGTAGCCGTACTGCACGCCCGCGGGCAGCACAATGGTGTACGAGCCATCGACGGGCGACGACTCGGCCACGCCGATTTCCTCGCCCGTCACCAGGTTTTCGTAGTGAATAATGGCCCGAATCGGCTTTTTGGTCACCGCGTCCAGCACCTTGCCCTGCACCAGCGTCACTACCTCAGGCTTGAAAGCGGGGGCTAGCGCAATGCGGAAAATGTCCTTCGAGCCATCGGTGCCGTTGCGGGCCGACACGAGGTAGGCGTTGTCGCCGGCGGCCGACACGGTGTAGTAGGCATCAAAGTCGGGCGAGTTCACCACCGGGCCCAGGTTGCGCGGGGTGCTCCAGCGCGTCCAGGTACTATCCAGACGTTTCGAGTAAAAAATATCACTTTTCCCATAGCCGCCGTGTCCGTCAGAAGCAAAATATAGCGTCTTATCGTCGGAAGCCAGGAAGGGCGCAAAGTCGGCGCCGGGCGTGTTAATATTTTTGCCCAGGTTGATGGGCTTGCTCCATTGCGTGGGCCGCTTGGGGTCGGGCTGCTCGCCCACTGGCAGGGGCTTCGGGAAACTCACGAAAATGTCCTGCCCGCCCTGGCCATCGGGGCGCTCCACGGCCATGAGCAGGGCCTTGCCCGAAGTGGCCAGGAAGCCATCGAGGTGCTCCTTGTCGTCGTTGCGGTAGTTGTCAATCTGCACCTTCTGCGGCACGCTCCAGCCACCCGGCGAGCGCCGGCTCGTGCTGAAGCCCTTGGGCTGCATAAAACCGTCCTCATACACGCCCAGCAGCAGTGCCACCTGCCCGTTGGCCGATACCGAGGCTAGCCCGTTGGGGTCTTCGGGGCCGTTGGGCGGGGTGCCCAGGTTCTTGGCTAGCCCCCAGGTCTGGTTTTTGCCACTCGTTATTTTCGAGAACCAGATATCCTGCGGGTCGCGGCTGCCGCCCACGTTGCCGGGGTGGTACTGGCGGGCAAAAAACATGGTGCGTCCGTCGGGCGAAATCACCGGGTGCGTATCAACGTATTTGCCGTTGATGTTGGGGCCCAGGTTCTTAAGCGTCGAGTCCATCTGCACGGTTTCGACGTCCGTGGTGGTCGGGTTCTTAAAATCCTGCTTCACCATCTGCACGTCCACGTTGGCAATGCCAATGGCGTCAATCTGGTTCACGCCGGTCACCTTGGCCGTATTCATCGTCACGCGCACCCCGATGGTGCGGTATTTCTCGGGCTTAAACTTGGCTTGCAGCGTGCGAAAGGCCTCGGGCAGCGGGCCGGGGTTTTTGTTGGTATACACCTCGTGGTGCTCACCCTTTATATCAATCAGCTCGATTTTGGTAACCGAGCCGGGGTTAAAGCTCTCAATAACCGTTACTTGCTGCGCGATAATCGACTTGGCGAAACGCACCTCAATAAACTCGTTGGAGCCGTCTTTGGCCGGAATCCAAGCCTCGTTGCTGATTTGGCCCAGCGGCTGGGCGTTGGGCTCGCCCAGTACTTTTTCGGGCGCAAAAGCCTCCTTACCCTTGGCTTTCTGCGACGACACGGCTTCCACCTTGGCCGCCCACAGCACGGTCTGGGCCTGGGCGGTAGAGGCCGCCAGCAAGCCGAGGGCGGCCGCTGGCATAAAATAGAGCACCGAATTCAACTTCATAGCGTAGAGATAGCGCCGGTCGTAAAAACGCACCGGGAAATACTAAAAAAAATACTAGTTTGTGGCTAATCACAGACTTGCGTCTACGAACCTAATACTAAATCGACAAAGCTACTAGCTAGCCCCATCTTTGTGCTATGCCCCAGCCCCCTCGTTCTGCCTTCGCCTTCGATTACCTGTTGGTGGGCGGGGGTGCCGCCGGCCTTAGCCTGGCTTACCACCTGGCCCAGGAGGCGCGCCTGGCCAACCAGCGCGTGCTACTCATCGAACCGGAGGCCAAAGACCAGAACGACCGCACCTGGTCGTACTGGACCGACGAGCCCACGCCTTTCGATGGGCTAGCGGTGGGCGAGTGGGGGCAGATTGTCTTCCGCAGCCCGGGTTTTCAGAAGACGTTTGACTTAAAAAATTACCGCTACCTGACCATTCGCGGCTTAGATTTTTACCAATTTGTGCACCGGGCGCTGGCTGCTCGCCCGGCGCAGTTTACGGTGCTGCGCGGGCGGGTTACCGGGCTCGAAAACACGCCGGGCGGCGTGCGGGTTCGCACCGAGGCGGGCGAGGAGTTCACGGCCCGCTACGCCTTCGACAGCCGCCCGCCCGCTATTGTGCCCCGGCCCGAGAAGTATCGCTACCTGCTGCAACACTTTGTGGGGTGGGAAATCGAAACTACCCGCGACGTATTCGACCCTGGCGCGATGGAATTCATGGACTTCCGGGGCGCGCAACAGCACGAGGCGCGCTTCATCTACGTGTTGCCCTTCGGCCCGGGCCGCGCCCTGGTCGAGTACACGCTGTTCTCGGCGCAGGTCTTAGCTAAAGAAGAATACGAAGCGCAGATTATTGACTATCTGCAAAATACGCTAGGGCTGGCGGAGGCTGAATACCGCGTTGTGGATAAAGAAGTGGGCGCCATTCCCATGACCGACCACCCGCTGCCGGCCAGGGTAGGGGCGCACATCATCAACCTGGGCACGCGGGCCGGGCGGGCCAAGCCCAGCACGGGCTACGCGTTTC
>Ga0265797_10011126_pt1 | contig 11332 bp, 10 predicted proteins | sample P2T30metagenome_FD_192433 | JGI IMG/M metagenome (GOLD analysis project Ga0265797, IMG submission 192433) | Plant litter microbial communities from East Loma Ridge, Irvine, California - P2 T30 | ecosystem: Environmental > Terrestrial > Plant litter > Unclassified | place: USA: California... | reverse complement strand
CGAGGGCGTCGTGGTGGATATCGGCGTGCCTCTGCGGATCGCGTGCGACGCGCTGGGGACCGACGACCACCCAGCCGAGCTCGGCGACCACGGCGACCGCGGCACCGACGGACAGGGCGACGGCGCAGACCGCCCAGCCGTCGGCCCCGAAACGCGTCGTGACGGCCGGCACGACGGCGAACGGGGCGAGCGCGACGACGACAGGCGAGGCGCCGTAGAGCAGCAGGGTCGTCAGGTGCCCGACGAGGCGCCTCACCGTCCGACGCCCGGGTCGCCCCGGTGCGCCCGCTCGCCGAGGTGCGCGCCGAAGTGGGCGTCGAGTCGAGCGAACCCGCGTGCGACGAGGGCCTCGAGCGCCGGCGCGATCGGAGCGGCCCGCTCGGCCGAGTCGATCGCCGAGGCCGCGACGGCGCCGGTTCCGTTCGGTCGCCCGCCCCTCTCGGCCACGTCGATCAACGCGGCGGCCAGGGAGGCGGCGTCGCCCGGCTCGGTCTGGACGAGCAGCGGCCCCACCACCGCCTGCAGCTCGTCGAGCGCCGCGCTGCGCTGCGTGACGACCGTCCGCCCGCAGGCGAGGCCCTGCCAGACCTTGTTGGCGACGACCGAGAGCGCCTTGGGCGAATCGCCGAAGACGCCGAGCACCACGTCGCTCCGCCCGATCAGAGCGGGGAGCTCGCTCTCGGCGACGGGGTCGACGAACCGGCAGGAGGCGCGGAGACCGTTCCGCTCGACGAGCCGGCGGATGCCGTCGCGGCGGGGTCCTCCCCCGACGAGCATCAGCTCGACCGGGCGTCGCCGCCGCACGAGGGCGAGCGCCTCGACGACTCTCTCGGTGCCGTGCAGGGGGATGTAGTTGCCGTAGTAGAGCACCCGGAGGACATCCGACGGCGGGGGCGGCGGCAGATCACGGGCCCAGGCGGGGGCCCCGACGGGGAGGGCGACGACGGGAGTCGACCCGGCCACGGGGCGGAGCGCCTCGGCGCGGGGCTCGGTGTCGATCAGGAGCACGTCGGCGAGCCGCACGGCGAGCCGATCGAGCAGCCGCAGCCGCAGCGCCCGTGCCGATCTCGGCGGGACGACCCCCCAGTCGAGCACCGCCGTCTCGTGCAGCCCGATGAAGCGGTCGACCACGAGGCGGGCGCCCCGTGCTCTCGCCACCAGCCAGGCCCACGGCGCATGAGTCGTCCGCATCTCGGCCAGCACCACGACGTCGGCGTGACGGGAGCCCTGCCAGAGACCCCGGGCGTCGACGAGCGCCCGGGTGAGGCGCGAGCCGTGCCGCCGGCGGGCGACGACGGTGATCTGCGCATCGAAGCGATCGGACAGGTAGGCGCGGATGCGCGCGTTGCGGGGGTACGCGACGTCGTGGACGCCGTAGTAGAGGACTCTCACGGCCCGCGTCAGAGGGCGACGACGTGGTCGCCCGTCAGCACGTGGCGGGTGTCGAAGGTGGGCACGCCGTGCAGGAGCGACAGGTCGACGCCGTCGTGGTCGGTGACGACGACGGCGGCGTCGACCTCGGCCACGACGTCGCGGACGAGATCGACCCGGCGGATGCCCTCGGGCCAGTAGCGCTCGTGCACGTGCGGATCGACGGCGACGACCTCGGCGCCCTGCTGCAGCAGGGACTGGGCGATCTTCAGCGCCGGCGCCTCGCGCACGTCGCCGGAGTTCTTCTTGTAGGCCAGACCCACGAGCAGCACGCGCGACCCGCGGACCGATCGAGAGCAGTCGTTGAGCATCGACTGGACCCGCTCGACGACGTGGTCGGGCATGTGCTCGTTGACGTCGTTCGCCAGATCGACGAACCGGAACGGCTGACCCAGCTGGCGACGCACCTGCCACGACAGGTAGCTCGGGTCGATCGGCAGGCAGTGCCCGCCGACGCCCGGGCCGGGGGTGAAGCGCATGAAGCCGAACGGCTTCGTGGAGGCCGCGTCGATGGCCTCCCACACGTCGACGCCGAGGCGGTGGGCGAACACGGCGAGCTCGTTGACCAGCGCGACGTTGACATGGCGGAAGGTGTTCTCGAGGAGCTTCGTCAGCTCGGCTTCGCGGGTGCCCGAGACCGGGACGGTGCGGAGGACGAGATCGTCGTAGAACCGCGTGACGGCCGCCAGCGAGGCGGCGTCGATGCCCGAGACGACCTTGGGGGTCTCGACGAAGCCCCACTTCCGATTGCCCGGGTCGATGCGCTCGGGGCTGTACCCGACGTGGAAGTCCCGCCCGGCGCGGAGCCCGGAGCCGTGCTCGAGCAGGGGCACCACGAGCTCCTCCGTCGTGCCCGGGTACGTCGTCGACTCGAGGATGACGGTGGCGCCGTGCCGCAGTCGCCCCGACAACGACCTCGAGGCGCTCTCCACGAACGAGAGATCGGGCAGCCCGTCTCGGAGCGGCGTGGGGACGGTGATGACCGCGACGTCGAAGGCCTCGCCGATCTCGTCGTAGTCGGCGGTGACCCGGTAGCGACCCGAGTCGGAGGCCGCCCGGAGGGCCTCGTCGGTGACGTCGTCGACGTACGACGAACCCGCCAGGAGACCGCCGATGCGATCCAGATCGAGATCGACGCCGACCACGCGGTACCCGACCTCGACCGCCCGCATCGCCAAGGGCAACCCGACGTACCCCTGCCCGACGACCACGACTGTGCTGCTCATGTCAACGCCCCTCTCGACGCCCCCTCGTGGGGAGTCTGGGACGATCTAAGCACAGACGATATAGCAACCGAAGAATATTACATGGGGCTGTTCATGACTCGATGCCGTCGACGGCCGCCGGGTCGGCGTCGTGCAGGAAGGTCGCGAGGCGCTCGACCTCGGAGGTCTCGCCGATGGCCGCCGCGCCCCGACGCAGCGCGTAGAGGGAGCGGAGCACCCCGCGGTTGGGCTCGTGACTCCACGGGACGGGGCCCTGGCCGCGCCAGCCGGCGCCGCGGAGGGCGTCGAGTCCGCGGTGGTAGCCGACCCGTGCGTAGGCGTAGGCCTCGAGATGGGCCCCTCGCGCCTCCGTCTCGTCCGCCAGGAGAGCCCAGGCCAGCGACGACCGAGGATGCGCGGCCGCCACCTCGGCGCGGGTCATGGTCTCGAGGGCGGCCAGCACCTCGGGCTCGGCGGGCAGGAGCGTCTCGGGCACGCCGAGGAGGTTCTGAGAGGGCATGCGGATCAGGTTATCCGGCGACGGGGCGGATCGCCTGACCCTTCCCGTTTGCAGTATTTCATGTAAAGTATCTCATGTTTGCTGACCCGACTGGAGAATGATGTCCGAGCCCCACGAGCCCCTCGTATCCGTCGTCATCCCCGCCATCGCGGTCGACGACCTCCTGCTCGAAGCGGTCTCCTCGGCGCTCGGTCAGACGTGGTCGCGGCTCGAGGTCGTCGTGGTGCTCGACGGGGCGACGGGGGACGAGAGCGACCTGCCGGTCGACCCGCGCCTCCTCGTGGTCCGCCTCGAGCGACGGAGCGGGACGCCCGTCGCCCTGAACACGGGGATCGCCGCGTCGCACGGCGAGTTCGTCGCCCGTCTCGACGCGGACGACCTGGCCGAGCCGCAGCGCATCGCGCGGCAGATGTCGGTCTTCGCGTCGCGACCCGAGCTCGTGGCCCTCGGGTCGTCCGTCACGGTCGTCGACGCCGAGGGGGCGCACCTCCGGCATCTCGTCGCCCCCACCGGGCCCGATCTCCGACGCATGCTGCTGACGCGCAACGCCCTGACGCACTCGGCCACGACCTACCGTCGCTCGGCGTTCGACCTCGTCGGCGGCTACGACACGCGCTGCACGCGCATGCAGGACTACGACCTGTGGCTCCGCCTCGCGACCGTCGGTCCGATCGACAACGTGCCCGAGGCGCTCATCTCCTATCGCGTGCACGAGGGGCAGCACAGTCGGCGGACTCCGCCGTGGGGCCCGGCGACCCGCAGCGTGCTCGCGGGCCGACGCCGACTCGCGGCCGCGCTCGGCTCGCCGCCGGCGGCCCAGCGGGCCCGCGACACGGTGTGGACCGCCGCCCAGGTCGTGCGCCACCTGGGCCTCCGCCGCCCCCGGTACCTCCCCTCCCGGCTGACGCGGGGTCCGCGCCGGGGCGTGCTGCTCGTCACGACCGCCGACGCCAGCCTCGACGTGCTCTACGCGGGTCAGCTGCGGCGTTGGATCGCGCGGGGCGTCGGCCCGCTCGCGATCGCCTCCGCCGACACGGGCCGGCTGGCGGCGGTCGGGCGCCGGGAGCGCGTGTCGACGCACGCGCTCCCGCTCGTCCGCGAGCCGGCTCCGGTCGACGACGTGAGGGCGCTCAGGGCGGCGACGAGGCTGCTGCTGCGTCTTCGCCCTGCCGTGGTGGTCTACGGGACGCCGAAGGCCTCGCTGGTCATGGCCCTGGCGGCGACGATCGCGAGGGTGCCCCGACGGGTCCATGTGCTGCACGGGCTCCGGCTCGAGACCCAGACGGGTCTCCCCCGTCGCATCAGCCTGCTCGCGGAACGACTCGTGGCCGTGCTGTCGACCGAGACGGTGGCGGTGAGCCGCCCCCTCGTCGACGTCTGCCGCGAGCTCGGCATCCCGACCGGCCGCACGACCGTGCTGGGCCACGGCTCGGTGGGCGGCGTCGACGTCGAGCGCTTCGAGGCGGCGGGTCGCGACCCCGAGCGGCGGCGCACCGTCCGGTCGGCGCACGGCCTCGACGACGACGACCTCGTCGTGGGGTTCGTCGGGCGGGCCTCCGTCGACAAGGGGCTCGTCGAGCTCGTCTCGGCGGTCGACCGGCTCCGCAGGGAGGGCCTCGCCGCGCACCTCGTGATCGTGGGCCCCGACGAGGGCCTGACCGACCTCCCGCCCGAGACCCGTCGACTGCTCGGCCAGGAGGGGTTCGCCCTGCACGGTCCCGTCGACCACGCGTCCGAGGTGCTGGCCGCGTTCGACGCGTTCTGCCTCCCCTCGCACCGCGAGGGGCTGGGCTCGGTCGTGCTCGAGGCGAGCTGCGCCGGGGTGCCCGTCGTCGTGAGCGACGCCCCGGCCCTCGCCGAGGTCGTGAGAGACGGCGTCACCGGGCTCGTCGTCCCCCGACGGGACGACGTCGCGCTCGCGGACGCCCTCCGCACCGTCCTGACCGATCGGCGAGTCGCCTCGGCCCTCGCCACGGCCGCCGCAGCCTCGGTGGCCGAGCGCTTCGATCACCGCGACGTCTGGGATCGGGCCGCCGAGCACCTCCTCGGGCACCTCAGCGCGGCGGGCGCTGCGGGCGCCGCGAGCGCAGCGGGCGTCAGAACCGGTGCCGACGCACCCACGCGTGCATGACCACGGCGGCCGCCGCCGACGCGTTGATGCTGCGGGTCGAGCCGAACTGCGAGATCTCGAGCACGGCGTCGGACGCCGCGATCGCCTCGTCGCTGAGCCCCGGGCCCTCCTGACCGAACAGCAGCACGCAGCGCTCGGGCAGGTCGAACGTCTCGATGGGCACCGATCCCTCGACGTTGTCGACCGCCAGGACGGGCAGCCCGGCCTCCCGTGACCACGCCAGGAAGGACGCGACGTCGGGGTGGTGCAGCACGTGCTGGTAGCGGTCGGTGACCATCGCCCCGCGCTTGTTCCACCGCCGCCGACCGACGATGTGGACGGTGTCGGCGGCGAAGGCGTTCGCGCTCCGCACGATCGACCCGATGTTCATGTCGTGCTGCCAGTTCTCGATGGCCACGTGGAAGGGATGGCGGTGCTCGTCGAGATCGGCGACGATCGCCTCCATCGTCCAGTACCGGTACCGGTCGATCACGTTGCGGGAGTCGCCGTCACGGAGCAGCTCGACGTCGTAGCGCTCGTCGACGGGCCAGGCGGACTCGCCGCCCGGCCAGGGCCCCACGCCGTGCAGGGGCTGCAGGGCATCGGCCGGCGTCGGGTCGGAGGCGTCGTCCTGGGGCATCAGGCCAGGGTACGGGTGTCCACGTCGAGGAGGCGCGCCTCCTGGACTCCTGGAACGTCGCGTCGCGAGGACGAGGGCGGGAGCCGGGGGCACCTCAGTAAGGTGGCCGCATGGCTACCCGCGACGAAGTCGAATGCTGGCTCACCGACATGGACGGCGTGCTCGTGCACGAGAACCACGCTCTGCCGGGGGCGGCCGCGCTGATCCAGCAATGGCAGGACGAGGGCACCCCGTACCTGGTGCTGACGAACAACTCGATCTTCACCCCGCGCGACCTCGCCGCCCGGCTGCGGGCCTCGGGGCTGGACGTGCCCGAGGAGCGCATCTGGACGTCCGCGCTCGCGACCGCCGACTTCTGCCGCTCGCAGATGCCGAACGGCTCGGCGTTCGTGATCGGCGAGGCCGGCATGACCACGGCGATGCACGAGGCCGGGTTCATCATGACCGAGACCGCCCCCGACTACGTCGTCGTGGGCGAGACGCGCAACTACTCGTTCGACGCCATCACCAAGGCCGTGCGACTGATCCGCAGCGGCTCGCGCTTCATCGTGACGAACCCCGACGCGACCGGACCGAGCGCCGAGGGAGTGCTGCCCGCGACAGGGGCCATCGCGGCGATGATCCAGGCGGCGACGGGCAAGTCGCCGTACGTGGTCGGCAAGCCGAACCCGATGATGTTCCGATCGGCCATGAACCGCATCGGCGCGCACAGCGAGAACACGGCGATGATCGGCGACCGGATGGACACCGACATCATGGCGGGCATCGAGGCCGGCCTGCACACCATCCTCGTGATGAGCGGCATCAGCGATCAGGCCGAGATCGAGCGGTACCCCTTCAGGCCGAACGAGATCCTGACCGGAGTGCACGAGCTCGTGCGGGCCGAGCCGGTCGAGTCCGACGTCGTCCCGTCGGAGTTCTGACCCTCGACACGACCCGCTCGACGGCGGATCAGAGGTCGACGACCGCCGCCGCCCACGACAGACCGACGCCGAACCCGACGAACACGGCCTTCTGCCCGCGCGACACCTGCCCGGTCGCCAGCCCGGCTTCGAGCGCCAGGGGGATGGATGACGACGTCGTGTTGCCCACGTCGTGCATGGCGACGACGAACCGGGCCGGATCGATGCCGAGCTTCTTGCGCAGGGTCTCGAGCATGAAGGCGTTCGCCTGATGCAGGACGAACACGTCGATGTCGTCCATCGTGACGCCGGCCAGCTCGAGTGAGCGGTCGACGACCTCTTTGACCACCCGCAGCGAGAACGTGAACACCTCGGCGCCGTCCATGTACAGATCGCGACCCGACGGCACCAGGCCGCGGGCCTCGGGCAGCGACTTCGGGGCGAACACGGACGCGTCGGCGAGCCCGCCACCCGGGACGATCAGGTGCGGTGCCCCCGAGCCGTCGGTGCCGTAGGCGAAACCGGTGAGGGCCGGCGACTCCGCCGACGCCGTCACGAGGGAGGCGCTGGCGCCGTCGCCGAAGAGCGAACGCAGCTGCCGGTCGGCCGGGTTGATGAAGCGGGTGAGCGTGTCGACGGTCACGAGCAGGATCGTCCGGGCCTGCCCCGACTCGATCAGGGCCTTCGCGACCCCGAGGGCGTAGACGTAGCCCGAGCAGCCCACGGCGAGGTCGAGCGCGCCGACGCGGGTCGGGAGACCGAGCCGGTGCTGCACGAGAGAGGAGGTCGCCGGCATGGCGAAGTCAGGACTCTGCGTGCAGAGCAGCAGGAAGTCGATGTCGTCGCGATCGACGCCGTGCTCGCTGAAGAGCCGCTCGGCCGCGCCGACGGCCAGGTCGGACGAGGTCTCGCCGTCGACCACGTGACGGCGGACGATGCCCGTCTTCGCCGCGATGCGGTCGACGTTCGCGGGGGCGAAGTCGCGGTTCAGCTCGTCGTTGTCGACGACCCTCGGGGGGACGAACGACGCGACCGGCCCGAGGGCGGCGTAGCGGAAGGGAGCCGAGGAGGCGCGGGTCGTGCTCATCGCGCCGCCCCCGGGAGCATCACGGCCGGCACCCCGAAGACCGTCGACCCGGGGCGGACCCGGCGGAGGACGACGCTGCCGGCGCCGACGCGGGCCGAGGCGCCGACCTCGACGCCCGGGCGCAGGATGGCACCCGTGGCGACGAACGCCCGGTCGCCGACCGTCACCCCGCCGAGCAGGGCGGCCCCGCCGCTGACGGTGGCGACGTCGCCGACGACGACGTCGTGACCCAGGACGGCGGACGTCTGGAGCCAGACGTGCGCCCCGACCGTCACATCGGTCGAGACCACGACGAACGGATAGACGACCGACCCCTCGCCGATGCTCGACCCCGGGAGGAGGACGGCGGTGTCGTGGACGAAGGTCGCGTAGACGGCCCCGGCGGCGTCGAGCCGCTCGACCACGGACGCCCGCGACCGCGGCTCGCCGATCGCGCACAGCACGAGATCGGAGGAGTCGGGGACGTACGCGTCGATCGTCGAGACGACGGGTGCCGGCGACCCGGGTCGTTCGCCGGAGTCGTCGATGAAGACGACCTCGTCGATGCGCTGGTCGGCGAGGAACCGCGGCGACGACCGCACCATGGCGAGCAGCTCGCGACCGGCCCCGCCGGCGCCGACGAGGACGAGGCGACGGCGCGTCTCGACGGGATCGAGACCCCCGGTCACGCGAGGACGGGTGCGGTCAGGGCCTGGACGTCGGCCAGCGTGACGCAACGAGCCAGCGCCTCGGCGTCGACGACGACACCGCACGAGGAGTCGGCCTCGGCGATGAACATCGCGTTGGCGAGGGAGTCCCAGCCGATGTCGGAGAGGCGGTCGGTCAGTGCCACGGAGCCGGGCTCGGCGTCGACGAGATCGGCGGCGAGGGTGAGCAGGTCGGTGTCGTTCATGTGTCCTCACGGGGTCGAGGAGCACGGCCGTGCTCCGACCATCATGCTACCCGTGGTACATGTATTTCACAATATCAATCCTCACTTTCGGTGAGGCTCACCGGTCGGCTCGGAGGGCGGCCGGTTCAGAGCAGAGCCGGGACCACCACCTCGGGTCGCATCATCGCGTCCGACGCGACGGCGGCCAGCACCGCCGGGCCGCCGGTGGAGGCCGCCTCGGGTGCGGCGAAGGCCGATCCGACGAGGAGGAACAGGACCAGCAGGGCGAGCACGACGACGACACCGGCCGCCACCCCCAGCAGGATCTTGCGTTCGCGAGGCCACGCCTCGATGCCGCCACCCGGGGAGGTGCGGCGAGGCCGGGTCTCGTCACCGCGCCTCCTCGGACCGGGCTCGTCGATCGGGGCCGACGACCCGGATGGGGCGGAGAAACCGGCGAAGGGGTCGGACTCGGGCTCCGGCGCCGCCGAACCGCGACGTCTCGGCCCGGGCTCGTCGTCGTCGCCGAACAACGGGACGAAGGGCGCATCGGACGGCGTCGACCGTGCCCGGCGAGGCAGGACCGAGGTCGCGGCGTCGTCGGCGGGCTCGTCGTCGACGACGTCGTGCTGCGCACGCTCGGAGGGGTCGTGCGCGCCTCGCCTCGCGCTGGACTCCGAGTCGTCGGAATCGACGGGGTCGACGTCGTCGGAGAGCGACCACGAACCGGCAGGCAGGGTCTCGGCGGAGTCCGGTTCGGCGACGGGCTGGCGGACGATGCCGAGGATCTCGGTGAACGTCGGTTCGTACTCGTCGTCGCGGTCGGAGGGCGACGGATCGCCTGCGGCGTCGCGCGGAGCCGGTTCGGGCGCAGCCGCCGGCGCCACGGCCGGCGGGGGCAGCTGACCCGCCGCCTCGGCGAGACGTCGCTCGCGGCGCGTCATCTCGTGGTGCTCCTCCACCCACCAGGGGTCGGCCGACGACCCGGCGGCCGGCGTCGTCGCGCCGACGGGGGCCGGGTCGGAGTCGCCGCCGGGGGTCTGGACGGGCTCGGGACGGGATGCGGGCTCCGGCTTGGACTCCGGTGCCGGTTCGGGCACGGGCTCGGGCACGCGCTCGGGCTCGGGCACGCGCTCGGGGTCGGGGTCGGGGTCGGGATCAGGCTCGGATACAGGCTCGGGGGCGGGTGCCGCCTCGGCCGCAGGCTCCGGCGGAGTGCCGGAGGGGGCGTCGGGCACCGGCAGCGCCCGGGTCTCGTTCAGGGGTGCGGGCTCGGGTGGATCGACGACGGGAGGGGCGTGGTCGACGACCCGCTCCTCCTCGGGGCGGTCGTCGGCGGGGAGGGTGAAGGCCCGGGTCTCGACGTCGGAGGTCACGATGTCGTGCGCCTGCGTCGGCGGCAGGTCGTCTTCGAGGTGCGGCTCGGGCTCCGGCTCAGGCTCAGGCCCCGGCTCGGGCTCCGCCTCGGAGGGGAGCGCGCTCCAGTCGAAGGTGCGCGGCTCGGCGGCGAGGTCGGACGCGGTCGGAGTCGTGAGGATCGCGGTGAACGGGCCCGGCTCGTTCGTGGACGATGAGCGCGGAGGCTCGGCAGGAGCCGAGGGGGTCGGCGACGATGCGGGCGCGGGGGTCTCGTGCGGGGGCTGCTGCTCGCGAGACGGAACCGCGGGGGCCTCGCGCTCGTCGACCGCAGCCCCGGAGGCGTCGGACGGAGGTTCGGTCGGGGTCGGCTCGGCCGAGGCGGCCCGGCGCAGCGCCGCGAGATCGAGCGCCATGGGGTGCCCGGAGCTGCGCGAGACGGTCGACTCGTCGGTCGGCGCCGGGGGGACGGGCAGGGACGGCGCGCGGCGCGGTACGACGGGGACCACCGGGACGGACGCGGCGACGGCGCTGGGCGACGAGGGCTCGGGGTCCGTCGCGGGGATGGGGGGCGTCGCGGACCGGAACTGCAGCTCGGGCTCGGACGGCTCCGGCTCCGTCGCGGGCTCGGGCTCGGGCTCGGGCTCGGGCTCGGGCTCGGGCTCGGGCTCGGGCTCGGGGCCACCGAACTGCGCGGCGAGCCAGTTGGCGGGGTCGCGCTCGACATCGTCGGCGTCGCGACCGGTGGCCTCGTCGGTCACGGCCGCAACCCGAGATCGTCGAGATCGATGGCGGCGAGATACGGGTAGCCGGCGGCCTCGATGACCTCGCGAGCTCCGGTGCTGCGGTCGACGACGACGGCCACGGCGGCGATCTCGGCGCCGACGGCCTCGAGCGCCTTGGCGGCCGCGAGCGGCGAGCCGCCGGTCGTCGACGTGTCTTCGAGCACGACGACCCGCTTGCCGGCGAGCTCGGGCCCCTCGACCTGCTTGCCGCGCCCATGGTCTTTGGGCTCTTTGCGGACCACGAACGCGTCGTAGTCCTTGCCGAGCGCGACACCCTGGTGCAGCACGGCGGCCGCGATCGGATCGGCGCCCATGGTCAGACCGCCCACGGCGAAGACGTCAGGGACCTCGTCGATGAGGTCGACCATGACCCGGCCGATCAGCGGAGCGACCCGGTGGTCGAGGCTGACCTTGCGGAGGTCGAT
>Ga0265797_10011124_pt1 | contig 11333 bp, 6 predicted proteins | sample P2T30metagenome_FD_192433 | JGI IMG/M metagenome (GOLD analysis project Ga0265797, IMG submission 192433) | Plant litter microbial communities from East Loma Ridge, Irvine, California - P2 T30 | ecosystem: Environmental > Terrestrial > Plant litter > Unclassified | place: USA: California... | reverse complement strand
TTGATAATGCCAGCACCGACTGGGGCGGCTTTGAGTACAAAGAGCCGGCCGAAGAAACCGACTGGACGGCCCTGCACGATTTTGTGGATTTTGTGGTCAACAGCCCCGATGCGGACTTTTACAGCCAGTATCAAAGCAAGTTCAACCTGGCCAGCGCGGTCGATTACTACATTTTCCTGAACCTGCTGCGCGCGACCGATAACACGGGCAAAAACCTCTACATCGCCAAATACAAGCCCAACGAGCCCTACTACTACGTGCCCTGGGACCTCGACGGTGTGCTGGGCAACGACTGGCAGGGCTTGAACGTGAACATCACCAACGACTTGTTGACCAACGGCTTGTACGACCGCCTGCTGAAGGACAACGCGCCGGGCGGCTTCCGGGCTACCCTGGCCGGGCGGTGGGCCGAGCTGCGCGGCTCGCACCTCACGGCTGCCAGCATCCTGGCCCGGCTGAAGGAGCACAGCGACTACCTGCTGGCCAACAACATTTATGAGCGCGAGCACCTGGCTTGGCGCGACTACCGCTACCAGGCGGCGCAGCTGGCGTACCCGGCCGAATGGCTCACGCGCCGCCTCGCTTACCTCGATGACGTATTTGCCCCTAGCAGCGCGCTGAGCACGCAAACGGCGGCTAGCCTGGCGCTCTTTCAACTCTATCCCAATCCCGCGAGCGGCAGCCTGCGCGTGGCCTTCGGCGCCGCCCCCTTCGAGGTGAGCGTGCAGGACCTGACCGGCAAGACGCTGGTGCAAAAGGCCCTGCCGGGCGGCAGTAATACACTTGATATTAATGCCTTGCCTCAGGGTGCTTATCTGGTGCGCGTGCGCAGCAACACGTCTACCGCCGTGCGCAAGCTGCTCGTGCGCTAAGTAGTACCATGGCGCCCACGGCCGGGTAGTAAGCGTGAGTTACCCTCATGCTTACCACCCGGCCGCTTAGTTTAAGGCAGCCTAGCGCAGCCGGTAGCCCAGCAGTACGCCGGCGTAGTAGTTGCGCCCCGGCGCGGGCTGAAAGTAGCGCCCGCCAAAGGCATTCAAGTCGTTGCCGAGGCTGTAGCGGCGGTTGGTAGCGTTTTCGACCCCGCCGTAGAGGTCGGCTTCCAGGCGCCCGGCCAGGGTGCGGCGCCAGCCGGCCCGGCCGCCAAACACCCAGTAGCCCGCCGCGTAGTCGGTATTGGCATCGTTGAGCGGCAGCGTGGCCTGGTGCCCGGCGGTGGGGCTGAAGTAGAACCCTAGCCGCTGGCTGAAATCGAGGCCCGCGCTGAGCGTGTGCGGCGCCGTGCCCGTGAGCTGGTTGCCGCCGTAGCGCTGCCCGGTGGCCGATTCATAATTCCCAAACCGGAAGCGGTTGTAGGCATAGCTGGCCCAGGCCCGCAGCCCGGCGGGGGGGCTAGCGGCGTCGGCTAGCCCCCCCGGCTGCCAGAGGTAGCCACTGGCCGCCACCTCGGCGCCGCGCTGGTGGGTATCGCCGGCATTGGCAAACAGCTGGATGCCCTGCGCATCGGAGCGCGACACGATGGTGTTGCGCAGTTCCAAATCAAAGAGTGCCACATCAAACACCAGCCGGCCACCCAGCAGCGTGCCCCGGCTGCCCACCTCGTAGCTGGTGCCGCGCTCGGCCTGCAAATCGCGGCTGATGGTGCCATCCGAAGGCCGCAGCTCGGCCTCGGTGGGCGGCGCAAAGCCGGTGCTTACGCTGGCATAGGCCGAGATGGTGGGCGAAAGCTCCTTCAGCAGGGCCAGGCGCGGCGATACCTGGGGCTGAAAATCGCGCGCTACGCCATAGCCCGCCGGGTTGGCGGCGGCCGACGAGATGCGCGCAATCTGGTAGCGCAGGCGGTTGTAGCTAGCCCCCGCCGTGAGCAAGAAGCCGGCCGGCAGCTCGTAGTCGGCCTGGGCAAAGGCGAAGCCCGTGCGGGTCGTTATCTCATCGTCGTAGCGCAGTGTGGTGGGCGCGCCGGCCACGTTGAGGTAGCTGCGCGAATCCACGAACGAGGCCTGAAACTCGCCGCCGCCCTGCACCCGCAGCGTGCGCCCGGCCACCGTGCCGCGGTAGTGCAGCGCCGCCCGCCCGCCGCCGCCCAGGTTGGCATCGCGCTGCCAGTCAACCAGGTAAGGCGTTTGTACGCTGGTGCTGCGGCCATACACCGTGGCCACCGTGCGCCACTTATCCGAAAACCGGTACTCGTGCGTGAGCCCCAGTAAGCCGGTTTGCGAGGCGTAGCTGGCTAGCTGGGCCACCGTGCCGGGCGCGGCGGCCGTGCCCGGCCGCGCCTGGCGCGGGTCCTGCTCGTACTGCGCGCGGGTGAGGCCGCCCGGCAGCTGGTAGTAGAGGTCGGTATATAAGGCGTGTACGGCCAGCGTTTGCCGCTCGGAGGGCGAAACCTGGCCGTCGAGCGCAAACACGTCGCGGCGCAACGCACTTTGCTGGCGGTAGCCGTGCAACTGCTGGTGGGCGTACTGCGCGCGCCAGTAGTCGCCGTTGGCCTGGCTAGCCTCGGCCGTGGCCGTGAAGCGCCGCAGCCCGTACGAGCCCACCGAGTAGCCCACCTGGGCGCGGGCCTGGCCAGGTGCGGGGCGGCGGTTTTCGAGGCGCACCACGCCGCCCGTGCCGGCGCCGTACACGCTGCCCGCCGGCCCCTTCAGTACCTCGAGGCGGCCTAGCTGCGCGGGGTCGAGGATGTTGAGCGGGCTCGTGCCGTTGGCCTCCGTAAACGGAATATCGAAGTAGTACATCTTCACGTTGCGTACCCCGAAGGGCGAGCGCAACGTGCTGCCCCGCACACTGATGCGGTAGCTGCCGGTGGCGCGCTCCTCCAGGCGCACGCCGGGCAGCGTATTCACGGCCGAGGCCAGCGAGTTCTCATTAAAGCGCTGAATAATAGTGCGGTCGAGCACGCTGATGCCGGCGGCCGTGCGGCGCAGCGGCAGCCGCTGGCCGTAGCCCACCACGGTAGCGCCGGGCAGGGCCTGGGCATTGATAGTATCGAGGGGGCTAGGAGCCTGCTGGGCCGCCAGGCGCAGGGCGGGCAGGGCAAGCAGGCTAGCCAGCGAGTAGCGAAGCAGCATAAAGGCGAATGAAAGTTGCTACGCCAAACGGCTGGGATGGACTGGATGTTTGGCCGGCAGCGGCATTATCCCCGTTGGCTGGCCGGGTTGCCCAGGCAAAGTAAGCCAGGAAATGAGCCTCCTTTTTTAGGTATCAGAGCTGAGTACTACCCTACTGGCGGCGCCCACTGCCTAGCCTGGCGAGCGCCAGCAAATAAGGTTGTAGCAAGAGCGGTGGCCTGTATTTTTTATTATTTAGAAAAATTCTAAAAAATATTGGTGTGAAACGTCTGCTCCTGTATATTTGCCACTGTTTAGAAATAGTCTAAATAGTGTTGGTCTGGGATACGTAGCCCGGTCTTTACGCTTGCCTACAAGCCCGGCACTGGCAACCAGCGAGGTATCAACGAGTAGCGCAGCTTTGTGGTGAGGCTGCTGAGTACCGGTTGCCAGGGCCGGCACTAGGCGATTTTTTAGCTTACTATCCCGCCTTATGTCGCGCTGCCTTCATCATAACACCCTGGGCAGCATTGCCCAGTGCCCCGGCCGATGCTGCCTGCACCTATACTTTGGCCATGTGGGCCTGCGCCTGCTGCCCCACGAATTGCTGCAATGGCGCACCACCGTGGCCGAGCTTTGCGCGCACCATGCCCTGCACACGCTTGAGTCTACCGAGCGCTGCCTCAGCCTGCCCGGGCCGGTGGCCAGCCAGGTATTTCTATTTTCGCTCGAAGAACTGTTCCTGCTCCACGACCTGCTGATGAGCGCCGCACTGCTGCTCGAAGTCGAGACAATTTTGGCGCGGCCCGTGCGCCGCTAGGGATACCCGTGGAGGTCGGCTAGTGTTCCTCCAGACCTGGCACAGCGAGCTGGGCATTGATGAGGGGCGTTTTGGGAGCTAGAAAAAAGCCGGTGAGGCTAGCGAACAGAATAGGTACCGGATGCTGAAACCCGGTGAGCGTAGCCAGCAAAATGGTAGTGCTGATGGGCGTGCGCGTGGCGCAGGCATTGAGCGCCGCCATGCACGAAATCATGGCCAGCGGTAGGCTCTGCGACGGAAAAACGGTGTGGATGAGCAGCCCCATTGTGGCCCCCACAAAAAACAGTGGAATGATGAACCCGCCGCGCCAGCCCGAGGTAACGGTGAGGGCAATGGCCACGATTTTGACAGCCAGCAACCCTAGCAGAAAAGCCACCGTGAAGTGCCCTTCGAGCAGCTCGGCCAGCTGCTCGTGGCCAAAGTAACGGGCTAGCGGCACATAGTAGGCCAGTACCCCTAGCAGCAGGCCGCCGCCACCCATCTTCACGTAGATGGGTACTTGCAGCCGCCCCAGGCCCTGGCGCAGCTGGCGCACCGTGGCAATAAAAACCCAGCCTAGTGCCGCGCCTACTACGCCGTAGCCCACGGCATAAAAGGCGTCGTTGAGCTGCGGCGTGCCGCCCAGCGGAAAGTGCCAGGTGGGTCCAATACCGATGTGCGTTATCAAAATGAAGATAATAAAGCTGGCGCAGCTCGATACAAAGGCCGGAATCAAGGCCTGAAAATATTCGCTCAAGTGCTTGTGGTGCAGTATTTCGAGGGCAAAAAGCCCGCCGCCCAGCGGTGCCCCAAACAGCGCCGTGAACCCCGCCGCCATGCCCGCAATGCTGAGCGTGCGCAGGCCCTCGCCGCGCACCCGCAGCTTCTGGGCTAGCCACGAGGCAGTAGAGCCCGTTACCTGCACCAGCGGCGCCTCGGGGCCGGCGCTGCCGCCACTGGCAATGCAGAGCAGCGACGAAAGCACCATGGCCACGCTGTGGCGCGGGTCGAGGCGCCCGCCCCGAAATCGGATATTGTTGACCAGCAAGCTCATTTCGCCGGGGTCGCCGAGGCGGTGGATAATTAGGCCCGCCAATAGCCCCGCGCCGCCCATCAGGGGCACTACCCACCAGCCCGTAACCAGGCCAAACAGCGCTAGCAGTTGGGCCAAAACCAGCCAATAAGCCCCCGCAATAATACCCCCTACCAGGCCCACCAGCACCCACAGAAAGAACGTGCGGCTGAAAACGAACGGATTGAATTGGAGCGGAGCGGCGGCCTGCTGCCGCAGCCGAATAGCCCGCCGGCCGGTTTGAAAGCGCATAGGTTTAGGTAAAGCGTAGTCCTCACAACCATTATTGGCCCTGAGGGTTGTGCCCCAAGCAGGAGGGTAGTGATAGCCAACCCGAAAGAGTGGGGCTGCCAAGCCTACGGGGCTTTGGTGCCGCCCCGCAACTACAGGCTAGTAGCGGCAGGCCGTCCAGTGCACAAGCTGGCCGTGGAAGGGCAGGGGCTTATCGGCAAAATAAGCGAGTAGCGCCTCGGCCGTGAGGAAGCCATCGGCCCGGGCCAGGGCTAGCAGCTCGGCGGGGGCTAGCGGGCGGCCGTCTACGCGCAGCCCGGTGGCGGTCAACTCAATGTCTTGTACTGATTGCACGGGTTGCGGCGGCCAAAACTCATGCTGGCCGGGCTGCCCGGCCAGCAATGTAAATTGCGCCACCTCGTCCGCCCGCCAGCGCTGGCCCGCCCGGATGGTGTGGATTTTGGTGCCCGCCACAATGAGCGGCGCAAATGCAGCATCGAACCCTAAAATCACGCGCTGGCCGGAATGTGCACCGTGCCGGCGCGCTCGCGCAGGGGCCGGCCCTGCCGCCCACTGTGCTGCGCCTGAATCTCGGCCACGATGGCCAGGGCAATTTCCTCGGGCGTTTCGCTGCCCAGGTCGAGGCCGATGGGGCTGTGCAGGCGCTCGCGCAGCAACTGCACCTGGCCGGCCGGAAAGGCATCGAGCTCATCGAGCAGGCGCTGGGCCTTGAGGCGCGGGCCCAGCAGGCCCACGTAGGGCGCGGGCGAGGCCAGCAGGGTTTGCAGCGCGGCCAGGTCGTAGGCGTAGTTGTGGCTTAGCAGCACGTGGTAGCCTAGCGGGTCGGGCGTTTGGGTTTCGAGCTCGGCCACGGGCACGATGCGCACGGCGGCCGCCTCGGGGAAGCGGGCGGCGGTGGCCAGGTTAGGCCGGCCATCCACCACCGTAATGTGCCACCCCAGCGAGGCCGCCAGGTGCACCAGTGGCTGGGCATCGTTGCCAGCGCCGTACACCACTAGGCGCAGGGGCGGCGCCAGCACTTCGAGCGACGCCCGCACCGGGCCAGCCTCCGTTTCGAGAGTCAAAACCTGGGGTCGGCCCTGGGCCAGGGTAGCACGGGCGGCTTCGGCCAGCGGGGCCGCCAGCAGCGGCGTGCCGCGCAGCAGGCCCGCCTCAGACAGCAGCACGCGCTGGCCCACGGCTGCCTTCAGGCCGGTAGCGTCGGTTTCAACCACGGTGGCCAGCACGGCGGGCGCGGGGTGCTGGGCAAAGCCGCGCAGCAGCTCCAGCGGGTTGTCGGGGTTGGCAAAATCGAGCGGCTCCAGCAAGATGCGCACCACGCCCTGGCAGCCGGGGCCCAGGCCGTGGCGCGGGTCGTCCTCGTCGCGCGTGTCGTAGGTAACCAGGGCCGGCTCGCCCCTAAAAATGGCCCGCCGGGCCCGCTGGCGGGCATCGCCTTCGAGGCAGCCCCCGCTGATGGCACCCGTCAACTGGCCGTCCTCCGTTACGAGCATGCGGGCGCCGGGGCGGCGGTAAGCCGAGCCGATGACCTCGACCACGGTGGCCAGGGCGCAGGGGCGGCTAGCGGCACGGTGCTGGTCGTAGGCCAGAAACAGGCGTTGGAGTTCGGTCATTAGGGTAGCTGGTAGTGGCCCCGGCAGTACGCCCGGCGGCAGCGTGGGGTTATGAGAACCGGCCACTGGCGGGTAAGGTTCGGGTGGGCGGGTGCGGCGGAGTCCGGAGTACATCCGCCCTGCTGGCCCTAGCCGAGCCAGCCCCGGCCAGCGGCGGCCGTGAGGAGCGTGGCCGTGTTGCTAGCCCCGGTTTTTGCCAGGAGGTTCTGGTGGTGGGTTTCGACGGTACGCGGACTGGTGAAGAGCTTTTCGGCAATCTGAGCCGTGGTCAGCCCCTCGGCCAGGAGCTGTAAAATCTCCCGCTCGCGGGCCCAAGGGCTAGCGGCGGGCGCTCCGGCGGGCTCGGAGGTGCCGAGCAGCACTTTCTCCAGCATGGCTAGCCCCAGCTCGGAGCACAGAAAGCGCCGGCCCGCGGCCAGGGCCCGCACGGCCACCAGTAGCTCGTCGGGGTCAGCGTTTTTGAGCACGTAGCCGTGCGCCCCGGCGGCCAACACCTGCCCGATAGCCTGCTCGTTATCGGCCATCGACAGCACTAATACCCGCACTTCGGGAAACTCGGCGTGCAGCCGCCGGGTGGTGGTAAGGCCGTCGAGCCCGGGCATGTGCAGGTCGAGCAGCACCACGTCGCAAGGCGTAGTGGGCAGCTGGGCGAGCAGCTGGTCGCCGCTTTCGGCTTCACCCACCACGTGCAGGGCGTTTCCGTGCTCCAGGAGGGCGCGCAGGCCGCTGCGTATCGGCGCGTGGTCATCAACCAGAAACAGGCGTAGCATGGCGCGGAGAAAGGAGGGAGGGAATACGAATGCGGACGTAGGCGCCGCCGGCCCGGGCGCTGCCGGTTTCGAGCTGGCCCCCTAGCAGGGCCACCTGGTCGCGAATGCTGCGCAGGCCCAGCCCCGGGCCATCGGCGGCGCCCGCGGCAAAGCCTGGGCCGTTGTCCTCGGCCCGCAGCAGTGCCCAGCCGGGCATGGTTTCGAGCTCCAGGCTGGCTTCGGTGGCACCGCGGGCGTGCTTCACAATATTTTGGGCCAGTTCCTGGGCCATGCGGTAGAGGGCCATTTGCAACGAGGGTGCGAGCGGGGCCGCGTCGGCATCGAGCGTTACGTGGCTGCGCAGTTGCAGCGGGGGCACGCTCACCTTGCGGCCGATGTCGCGCAGGGCAGCGGCCAGCCCAAACTCTTCCAGCACCATCGGCACCAGCTCGTGCGAGAGGGTGCGGGTTTGGCGAATGGCCTCGCGCAGCAGTTGGTCGGCCTCGCGGCGGGCGGTGGCCAGCACGGGGTCGGTATCGAGGCTAGGGGCGTGCAGCCGGTCGAGGTGCAGCTTGGTGGCGTACAAAATCTGACCAATGCCGTTGTGCAGGCTCTCGGCCATGCGCTTGCGCTCGGCTTCCTGGGCCGCCTGCACGGCCTCAAAAAGCGCCTGCTGCTGGCGCAGGCGAAGGCGCAGGTTGTCCTGCTCCAGGCGTTGCAACTCCGTGATGTCCAGGTCTACGCCCAATACCCGCACGGCCTGCTGCTGCGCATTGTGCAGCACCACAAACCGGGTGCGAATCGTTTTCAGGGCCCCACCCAGGCGCAGGCGCAGGGTGGCCTCAAAATCGCCCGTGCCGGTGGCCAGGCGGTGCACCAGCTGCTGGGCAAGCGGGCGGTCGTCGGCCAGTACCAGGTCGAGGTATGATTCTGGCGCCACGGCCTGCCCTAGCGGCAAGCCAAAAAGCTGATACATGCCCGCCGACCAGCGCAAAGTGGCCGTAGCCAGGTCGTAGTCCCAGCTGCCCAGGCCGGCTACGGCTTCGGCCTGCTCAAGCAGGCGCAGGTTTTTGAAGCGTTCCTGCTCGGCCGTTCTGCGCTCGGTAATGTCGAGGTTGGTGGCCACTACGCCGTCGCCGAGCTTCACAAACTGGCAGATAAACCACTTGCCGATGCCCCCCGCCTGGTAGTGATACTCGGTGCCCTGGGGCTGGCCGGTTTCGAGGGTGCGCAGGGCGAGGGCAAACAGGCCGGTTTCGTGAATGCCGGGGTACTCCTGGCCGTAGAGCTTGCCCACCAGGTCGGTGCGGCCGGTTTCGCGCTCCAGCTCGCGGCTCACCAGCCGCAGCCGGAAATCGCGCACCGTGCCGGTGTCGTCGCGCACGGCCTCCAGCACCGACATGGCAATGAGGTTGGTATCGAACACCGATTGTAGCAGGTCGCGGCTGGCTTGCAGCGCGTGCGTGCGCCGGGCCACGCGCTGCTCCAGCCGGGCGTTGAAGTCGGCTAGCCGCTGCTGGGCCAGCATGGGCTCGGTTACGTCCCAGTGCACGCCTCGCAGGCACACCGTGCCGGTGGTGGGGTCGTGGGTGCCCTGGCCGCGCTCCTCTATCCAGCGCACAGCCCCGTCGCGGGGGCGCACAATGCGGTAGATGCTGTGGAAGTCCTCGCCCGAGCGGCCCGCCTCCGCAAAAATGGTCTGGTGGCGGTCGCGGTCGTCGGGGTGTACCAGGGCCAGCCGGTCGGCGGTGGTGAGCACGGCAGTGCCGGGCCGCAGGCCCAGCACGTCTGCCGATATGGGCGAGAGGCTGAGGCGATTACCCTCCGCGCCCCACTCGAAGCTGCCCATGCGGCCGGCTTGCAGGGCTAGCGACAAGCGGGCCTCGCTTAGCTGCAAGGCTTCCTGGCTTGCCTTGCGGGTGGTGATGTCGGTGGCGGCGCCAAACCACTCCGTTATTTCGCCCTGTGCATTGAGCACTGGCACGGCGCGCGAGGCCATCCAGGCCACCGAGCCATCGGCCCGAAATACCCGGTGCTCCAGCTCAAACGCGTGCTTGCCGGCAATGGCCGCGTTGATGGTGGCCCAGGCCAGCGCCTGGTCCTGCGCCGGAATGTACTTATCGACCCAGGTGGTGCTCGGGCCAATGGTATCGGCCAGGAAGTGCTGGCCGTTCAGCGTGAATATCTGCCGCCAGTCGGGGCTCATGCGGTAAATCGTATCGGAGCTGGTGGTCAGAAATAAGCGAAAATGCTCTTCGGACTGGCGCAGCGCTTCAGCAATGCGCTTTTGCGCGTCGATATTGATGACAACCGTTACGTGCCCGTTTTCGCCGGGCAAGGGCCGGGCAATAACCTGGGTCCAGACCTCGGGGCCTTCGGGGGGCGAGTAGCACATTTCAATGCCCGGCACCCCTTGCTCGCCCCGCAGGGCGCGTGCGCCTGGAAACTCGCTGGGCGGCAGCGGGCGGCCGTCGGGGGTGTAGGCCCGCCAGTGCGGGTGCTGGGTGTCGTCGTGCGAGGGCATCAGGCCGGTGGGCAGGTAGTAGTGCATCTGGCGGTTGGCCAGCGTAAGCTGCCCGTGGGCATTGAGCAGGCCCACGCCCACGGGCAGGGCCTCGAACACCGCCGCTAGGGTGGCTTCGCTGGCGCGGCGGTCGGCGTCGGACTGGGCACACTCGGCCGCTGTCCAGGTGCGGTCGGCTACCTGCTCAATAAGCATGATTTCCGCGGGTGTCCAGTGCCTGGGCTCACGTTGGTGCGCAAACAATACGGCGTGCAGCTGGCCGTGCCGTAGCAGCGGCACCGCCACAAATGCGCCCATCTCGGCTGCCTGGTAGGCGGCAGCGGTAGCCGGGTCGGCAGCGGCCGGGTAGTTGGCTACGGTAGCAACGGCCAACGTTTCGCCGCGTTGCAGCGTGGCCAGCAGGTCGGGCCCGTAGTCGGCTAGCCGGTGGGTGGCGGCCAAGGGCGGCACGCCGGCCGCCAGGTAAGAGAAATTCAGCAGCACGCTTTCATCATCGGCCAGGGTGCCGGCGTAGCCGCAGCGGTCTAGGTGCAGGTGCGTGCCCAGCAGCCGGGCCGCCTGCGTTTGAATGTCGCTAGGGTCGGTTAGGGGGCGCAGGGCATCGCTGAATTGCAGCAGAAACGCCTGCCGCTCCTCGCTGCTGCGCAGGGCTTCTTCGGCGTGTTTGCGGGCCGTAATGTCGTTGACGAGCACCGCTACCTGCCGGGCTGCGGGTGGGGCCACGCGCAAGGCGTGCACCTCAAACCAGCGGCCCACCGACGGCACGTAGTGCTCGAAGCGCACCGGGACGCCGGTGCGGGCCACCCGCCCGTAGGTGGCTAGCCAAAACGGCTCGAGGCCCGGCCGCAGCGTGCGCGCAGAGCAACCCTGCGCATCGGCCGGCAGGCCCCACTGCCGGGCAAATACCGGGTTCAGCTCCCGGTAGCGAAAATCAATAGCCTGCCGCTCATTCTCGTCAAAAACCACCTCCAGCACGCAAAAACCCTGGTCCATGGCCTGCAACAGCGCATGGTACTGGCCGCCGGCGCCCGCCACCGGAACGGGTTCGGCCGGTGCCTGGTGCTGCGTTGTAATATCCTGCCCATAAAACACCCAGCCCCCCGCCTGGCGCGCCACGGTCAGGGCTAGCCACTGGTTGCTGGGGGGCAGATACACTTCGCAGGGCGTCGTGTCGGCTACTTCCAGCAATTGTAGCAGGGCCGCTTGCAGGGCCGGCGGCAGGGTGGCCTCGGCCAGGGGCTGGCCTAGTAGCGCCCCGGGTGCCGCCCCGCACC
>Ga0265797_10011121_pt1 | contig 11334 bp, 11 predicted proteins | sample P2T30metagenome_FD_192433 | JGI IMG/M metagenome (GOLD analysis project Ga0265797, IMG submission 192433) | Plant litter microbial communities from East Loma Ridge, Irvine, California - P2 T30 | ecosystem: Environmental > Terrestrial > Plant litter > Unclassified | place: USA: California... | reverse complement strand
ATCTGCCCAACTGGTCGGGTCTTTGCGTTAGAAGGAGGTGTGGTATAAGCAGAATCGCTGCGCCCAAACACACCCTTCTTCGAGTACATCCATAGCGCCGCTTGTATCTCGTCGTCCGACTCTCCTCCATGGTCGCCCTTTCCATCCATGCCGTGATCTCCCATAACAATTAGCAGTGTGTCGTCGTCAATCTCCTCAATCATGCGGCGAAAAACGTCGTCCATCTGGTTGAGCTTCGCAGTCATAGCAGGGTGATCGGGCCCATAGCGGTGTCCCGCATGGTCCACGCCCAGGTAGTGGCCGAAGATCACATCCCACTTGGTGGCATTCTCAGCCTTCAGAAGTGGGAAGATGTGTTCCGTGACGCCATTGTCAACAGTGTGTAGGTCCCAAACATTGAACGAATCGTATGCATGCGTGAGGTTTGGCTCAAAGTAGTTGGGGAAGAGAGCGTGCCATGTGTCATCCCCAAGATGAACCATCCGCTTGCTTGCGTTCTTCATTTGTCCGAGCAGATTGTCTTCCTCAATCTCCTGGCCAGCGAAGTTGCTGCCCACGTCGATGAAGGTGGGCAATGTGCCCGTTGTGAGCCCTTTCAGCCTCTGCATCGTGGCCGTCGGCGGGTCGGCGATAAAGGGTAGGAGGAAGGCATTCTGGGGCTGGTTCTTTGCCGTCTCGTAAAGTACCGGGAATGCATTGTGGAAATGGCGCGGAGCGACTGGGGGCGCTTGAGACGGGTTTTCGGCGGCGACGGCGAGGTCGATGGGCTCGAACTGCTCTGGAAAGGGGACAGTGAAATCGTATCGTAGCGCATCAACGATGATGACGACGGCTTTGTTGAACGTCTTGGGGTGCCAGCACCCCTTTTCAGCATCGCCCGCTGTGTACGCGTTGGCAGAGTCGATTGGGGGCAGGGCGCATTCTGACTTGTGGTCGAGGACCAATCGCGTAAGGAGGAAGCCGCTGGTGAAAAGGTAGATACCCAGGACGTGAAGAATTCTGGCCAAGTCAGCTTTGCGCGTCTGTACGCGGAGCCGGAAGACGGGCTCTGATGAGAGAGCCTACAGTATAAAGGTAAAGAAGGCGATGATGATGCCATGCTGCGCTTTGAAGTGCACCTGTCCAACCTTCTTCGCTTTGTCGGGGTCGTGAACCTGTCTCCGGGGAGCTCGCACTGTCTCCCGTGGCTCTGGCGTATCGGCCGCAAACTTGACAGCTTTGCGTGCGCTGCTCTGGCCGGTGATGTCGGACAGCGGCGTAAAGACCTCGTTCTCCATGGCGGGCGGAGAAGGCGGACCAATTGGCTCTCAGTAGATGCCAATCAGATGTCTATTGGTATTCGGATGGCTTAGGGGGCCTCAAGGAGCGACAGAATCCATGGGGACAAAGTTGATGCGTGGTTTAAGCAAAAGTGAGGATGTGTCGCAAGCATCCACTGTGGATCTCCCATTTCGCCGAGCCGCCGATGTCATGCATCCGCCATCGAGGTACGCGCCGTAATTACGAGCGGTGCTTACGATCTGCTATCGATGGATACGAAGCTTGACATCATGTTCCAGACGCGACTTGGAAACTGCCCAAAGGTACATCGCGCACAGCATTCACTCGGTCTTGGGAAATTGAGCACACATTTCAGTCTTGACAAAGGATTGTATTGGCTCTCGTGCTGCTCTGCACAGTCGCTAGAGAGTGAGTTGGATATCATACATTAATGAATAAGAGTTATGTAAGAGGTATGAAGACCTCGTTGAAGAGATGGCCAGTCGTCAGAGTGGGTATACAGCAAAATGGCCAGTCAACTCCGAGAATATACATAAGTGGTGTGGCGCCCTGCCGGCTATTCCACAGCTTCGGCAGGGAACGGAGAAGCTGACAGTCAGCGCGGTATAGCCGTCATCAAGGTGTAAAGTCGGTCGTAGCCAAATGGCTGGGGGGTGCCCGAGGGGTGCTCGACCGGAAGTATCGGCGGTCTAGCCGGGTTTTGACGTGTGGTGTCGTGAGGTTTATGAGTAGTATTTGTCGTCCTTCTCCTTCAGTCCGCCCATGCGATCCAGGTCGAGCGAGTCGAAGCGGTCCGATGCGTCTTGTTGGTATGGCGGGAGGTCCTCTTGCACAGGCTCGAGTCCAACGCTGTGGTCTCCGACGCGGACAACCACAACACGACCCGATTGTTGCTTGCCAGACTCGTCAATCTCGTCAGGGAAAGTGATGCGGATCTCGGGTACCGGGCTGGTAGGGCTGTCCATGAGGTTCTGCTTTTCCGAGTAGGTGATGACGGACTCGCGGCCCTTGTAGGGCATCGCAGTGATGGTCAGGCGGTTGATGTTTGATTGGCGCTTCTCGTAGACTGGGAGTTCTGGGTCTGTCTCGGCTTGTTTCCTGGCTCTGCGGATACTGCGAAGGAACATGAGGCCTCCTACGCATAGCATGCCAACGAGAACCAGCATCATAAGGGTAACGAGGAGTGCGAGGTGGGTAGTGCTGAGGCTGCCATCCTCATTGCGCTTGCTAAGGCTGATGTTCATCATTATGATATTGGTGATATTGTGTGTCGTTAGGGCGTATCGAGGGCGTGCAGATAACTCTGGGGCGTGTAGTAGTGATTAAGGAGTGTAATTGCTGTTTGCATGTTAGTTCCCATTGTGTAGCGAGCACGTTGCTTCTGTGTGGTGTTGTGGTTGTTGGTTCGCGGATGCTTGGCGCAGTGTGACGGACGGGGACGGGAAGTAGCGGATACGCACCTGTAGAGCACCGTCGTTTCGCAAGCGGATGGACAAGTATTGGTAACGAGAGACACAAGTTCGGAAAGAGCGTAAGGCGAGATACCGCTGAAAGAGTGAAGCGATAAGTCGACAGAGAAGAGAGAGTTGGAGGGAGGCGAGACCGTAGAGGAGGTGGGCAAGGAGGTCGAGGTATGAAGGGAAACCTACGTATTTTGATGGATGCGCAGGGAAGCCGCCTTGCAGTCACCAATGCAGGAACGATACAACCAGAGCGAATCAGCGATCGACACTAGACCGCTCAACTTTGTGCCTATCTAGTTTAGGAGAAGAAGCCGCCTGCGCTAAGCCGAGTCGGTGGAGCGCAATAAGATGACGGTAGGACGCTCATCCTCTCGATCTTATTTTTGGCTTTGTTGGCGCCAGTGATCTGCTCAACACTGCCGCACGAGACCACAACAGACAAAGCCGTTCGCGCGCGATGGTTCCCAAGACCGAGACAAAGAAAATATCGAGGGTGCTGCAAACAGACCAAAACAAACAACAGTCAAGAGTACTTAGTGCAGTGTGGAGAGCCTCGCAAAATGCAAGGGGCGGTAATAACGAATGACGGGGGGTGGGATTTAGCCAAAAGGTCGAGACTCGACGGTGTGGATCGTGAGTGGATCGTGAGCCGGCACGTACTCCTGATGCTTCGCTTGAGCGACAGCCCCAGAATATGTACTGTCTACGTCAAGATGCCAATCTGGAAGTCGTGTTAAGCTCAACCCGTGCGAGACACGCATTGTTTTGGACTGATTGTGACAACGGCGTGGAGAGAGCTGACAGCGAGGGCTGAGACGAACGTCTTGCCAGACTGTGGAGCGATAAAGGATGATGCCGGTCGATAGCACATACCACAGCAACGCGCGTAATGAACGATGGATTTGTGGACCGCTGTGCGCAGGGAGCGCCATGTGGTGATGGAACTCGAGCCTCCTCAGGCACGTCTCTCTTGCGTTCGACAAAGCCTTTAAGCAGCCCTTCATCTTCGCAGAGTTCCACAAGTTTGGCATAAGGCTTCCACTCGACCTGCAATGTCGCAGTCGTCAAGACGCGTTACAACGCCCAAGTAACTACGGCAAATTCGTCATGGTCTCACGGATGCACTCTGGCCGGTACTTGGCTACTCCACCGTCCCCGCCGTTAAACATCTCATCGCCAGGCCCTGTGTTTGAGCCTTCGGGACGTTTGATGCCTCTCGCTTGCCTGACGCCAAGTGACTCCTGAATCCTGGGGCCGTCGCTGGGCTGTCGCTGGCACTGTCGCAAATGGCCTTCTAGAAGCGCTAGGGGGTCGGTATTTGAAGTAAAATGCTGTCACCAGCTCACCATGTCACTCGGAGTTGCTTCATCGCGATGTTTGCGGCGGTTCGTCGGTGACTTGTCTTGCGTAACACCTCAACCATTCAGAGCGGTGTAGATGTGAAGCAGTTATGACAACCATGGCCAGAGCTAGCGGGTGAATAACTTTCCCAACATGCCTCACGTATTCGGCAGTCGCAGCCAGTTTGCTCTGCTTGTTAGAACGCCAGCGCAGCACAGTTACCACACACAGTATGCGCACAGAGTGGAGAGACGGGTGGCTCACTGGACGCCTCGCATCCGACTTGCAGCCTCGCAGCGCAAACCCACAGCTAGGAGGCGTTATAATTGCAGGGAGTATTCTGAGCGAGAGCAATCCATGGATGATGCAGGTCACGAGCCTGAAAGGCTTTTCTGCGCCCATTGAGTGATGATTGAACCCACAGCGTGTGCGACCATGGTTTCCGTGAATCTTCTGCTGTGCCTCCAAGCAGTCACGTTGAACACTTTTGAAGATGGATACAAGCTCCGGGCTGCATCGAGCTCGATAGTGCTGCAGCTCGCTCCAAGTACGCAGAGAGGTCAATTGGCCGTCATAGACAAGTTAGACACCATTGCCTAAAAGTCTTGTGCCGAGGGCAAACATGCAAAGGTGAAGGCGTAGCAGAGAGAGAGCTTGGACATGCCGGCAGGGTGGTGGTGAAACATGGCGGCCCTGTAGATAATGCCTCTGGCCTCCTATCCATGCCCGTCGTGTCTCAGGCTGCCATAACGACAGCTCGCATCACAGAGGATCGTCCGGATTCCGTTGCCGCATCGTCCCTGACTCGTGCTTGGCACACGCGAGCGCATTGCAGCCGGTGGTCACAGTGAGAGAAGAAAACGGCGACCACGTTTGTTCTTAGGGAGATCATATCTCGTCCCGTAATCGTCGATTTCATCTTTCCCACAAGCCTCGCCTGCACCAAGCACCCGAAGACATCTAGGCGACGCTTTCGGTACAACCTTGAGCCTTAGCGTGCCTTTCCCCAGCGGACGCCAAACTTAGTTGCCGATCCTATCTTCGCCAGGGCCCAGCAGTCGCATCTCCATCGCCAAAAAGACATCTTTCCAACCCACACAACTGGCGCAACCCTCGCCCTCTGAAGCTGCGCCCGGTCTCCTCGACGCCCGCTACCAAACTTGTGCTCCTCCCGCCTATCCACACGCACACCACAGCCCCCGAACCAGCGCAGATATATTTCCCCCCCTCGAGTCTATTCCTGCCCTGCTGCTCCACCGTCCCGCGCCCTTGCATCATCCCCGCCGCTGCATTTGGTCGTCGAACCCTTAATGCGACCCCCGCCTGGTGCGCGACATAATTGCTTCGAGATTAGCATGTACTGTGGCTAGAGACATTACCACATCTCGCTCCTACACCCAAACGCGACCACGGGCCTGCACTTCCCAACCCACACTCCTCACGCGGACCTCCGGTAGTACCTCTTTGTTCCAAGCCGCGTTCGTGCGCACATTCTTCGTACATTATTTCCATTGTCCCCAACTATATCAGCTGTAATACATCGTCAGTATTCTGCCTCCCCCCGCACCTGCCCTGCCTGCGCTGACGCCTGAGCTTAGTCCCACCAAAGCGCACGCATAAGCCACCCCGCGCCGCAGCACCCACCGGTGTGCTATATTCTCCGCATACTAATAACCTCACGCCCGACCTGTGTAAATGAACACCTCTCCTGCCGGCTCAAGTCGTGGCATGGCAGTCATGGCGGGCAATGTGAGTAGCGGCTTTTCTAGCCACAGAGCATGGCGTGCTAACACATATGCTCCAGACTCGAGCGCGCGACTACTCCAGTGGAGCCTCGCTCAACAACAACGGCACCGACACTGAACTCTCACGCGCATCTCCATGGGGGAAGAACATCTGGAATGCCCCAATCGGCACGTTTCCGCTTGGCTCCAAAGGCCGAGACAACTCGCGCCCTCGAGGTATGTCGCCATCCACGACATAGCATGTCCCTGTAATACTGACACGCACACAGAGAACGGCGCCGCCATGGGCACTCCTGCCGATCATGTTGAGGGCAAGACTGGCTCTGGCTCCCTACTCACCAACTCCGAGACGGAATGGAGGTCTACCGCCCGGCCAGCTTGGGGAGAGACCCCATCTGGCAGCATACCTCATGCAAGAAGCTCCGGAGTGTCGCCGGCACGGAAGCGGTCTATCGCCCAAGCACAACCTGTCCAGCAGTATAGCGACAACTCCCCATCCGCCTTCTCGTCCTATACTACAAGAAACTCACTCGCGGGCCAAGGCTCGCAAGCAAAGCCGGTCAAGCCATTCCTTGACCCTACCATATCCAACTTCACATCGCGCCAGATCGAATCACTCAACACCGGCTTCACCAACTTTGGATTCGGCCAAGCAGACGTCAATTCTCAGCGCCCCGATACTGGTGTCACCTCGTGGCCAGACACAGGCTCCGTCCACTCTCCGAACGACGACCGCCGCAGCGTAGCAAACTCGGATTACCTTGCGTCTTCGAGCGGAGCCCCCTCACAGAACGGAAGCTTGCCTCCATCCCGACATGGTGCCGAGCCAGCACCGTTCAGCCAGGCTCCGGATGCATTCTCCAGATTTACTCAGCCTTCCCGCCAAACATCGTCCTTCTCTATGGCAAGCGGTCGTGCCTTTAACGAGCGAAGCGGTTCAATACAAAGCGAGTCTTTCCACACTCTCGGAAGGCTGAACAGCGAACAAGACCAAGATGCGCGCATGGCACCAAACAGGTCCTTCAGTATTAACGCTTTCACCCCAGCACACACACCCGGACAAGACACCAACGATGCGCCTACAGGCTCATACACCCCAGATGGCTACTCCAGTGCCCAACTCAACGGCCAATATTCTCAGCTGCGATCCTACCAGCTCGACAACAGTCGAAGCGCGCCGAACGGCACTGGGGCTCGTCAAAGTCCTTTTTACTCCTCCATGAACACACCGCCTGTGTACGATCGTCTCAATCCGTACACCAGTGAGCAGATGCTCACCCACCCCAACAGTGTTACGCAGCTGCAGAACAAACTGGCCGGATTCCAGATGTCACAACAACGTAATTTCATCTCTCCGAGCCAGCTTCATCAGCAGCAGTATCAAAACATCTTTCCCGCAGCTCAAGTCCAGAACCCGTACCAATACCAGCAGTATGGTCTACCCAACGGCTTTTCTCTATCCGCGATACCGCAACACATGAACATGACTCCAGCAGCACCAATCTTGTCTTACGGAGGGCCACCTAAAGGTCCTCGCGAGCAGCAGGTCGGCGATGGTCTCGGTGCCATGAGTCTTGAGTTGGCCAACTTCAAGAGAGAGCAGAAGCAGAGCAAGCGCTGGGAGCTTACCGACATCAAAGGTCACGTGGTCGAGTTTGCCGGAGACCAGCATGGCTCCCGTTTCATTCAGCAGAAGCTTGAATCAGCCAACAGCGAAGTCAAGGACAGCGTCTTCAGAGAGCTCGAAGAGGATGCGCTACAGCTGATGCAAGATGTTTTCGGCAACTACGTTATCCAGAAGTTCTTTGAGCACGGAGACCAGGTCCAGAAGAAGATCCTTGTCGGGAAAATGAAGGGTCATGTACTTGAGCTTGCGAATCAGATGTACGCGTGCCGAGTTGTACAAAAGGTAAGGTTCTCTTCCATGCGCCCCGAGTAAACACACTGACCGCAGTAGGCACTTGAGCATGCGCTCACTGAGCAACAAGCCGAGATGGTCAAGGAGCTCGAAAAGGATGTTCTCAAAACCGTCAAGGACCAGAACGGCAACCACGTCATTCAAAAGGTTATCGACCGGGTCCCGATGCAGTACATCCAGAGGATCGTCGAGGCTTTCAGGGGCAACGTCGGCGTGCTATCGGTCAACTCCTACGGATGCCGTGTTATCCAGCGACTACTTGAGAAGGTTCCGGAGCCACAACGAAGGTTCATCATGACCGAACTCCACGCTGAAGGACCCAAACTCATCACCGACCAATACGGCAACTACGTCACTCAGCATGTCATCGAGCACGGCTTGCCTGAGGATAGGGCTAAGATTGTCGCTCTGATCAAGGCACAGTTCCTCGCTTTCTCAAAACACAAGTTCGCCAGCAACGTTGTTGAGCAGTGCCTCAAGTGCAGCGACGACGCGCAACGCCGTGAACTCGTATCAGTCATCCTTGCGAAGAACGAGCGAGGCGAGTCAAACGTCATGAACCTTCTCAGGGATGGGTACGGTAACTACGTCATCCAGAAGATGCTGGACACCCTCAACCGAGATGACTACGAGGACTTTGTCCAAGCACTCAAGCCTGAGCTTGAGAAGGCCAAAAAGGTCATTCCTGGCAAGCAATGCGTCTCAGTAAGTAGTCTCGTGAAACTAAAGACATACTTGGAGAAACCCAACTAACGAAATCTTAGGTTGAGAAGAAGATGTTCCGTTACAATCGCATTGACTCGCCGACTATGCTTACACCAGCTCTCAGCAGTTCCGCTCAATCGCCACAGAGTAGCTCCCACCCCAGCACGAACAACTCCACCATTGACGAACCCGTACATAGCGCGCCTGTCAACGGCAAGCACAGCGCTGTCAACGGTATGGGTGGTGTCAGCATCGCGGATACTGCTTGATTGCGTAACACGTCCATCAGATTCTTTCCATGCATCGCACATAGGTCTCCTAATATCCGCCGCACGTTCTGTTCTATTCAGCCAACGCACTTTACTGTTTGCATGGCTCGGGCGGCACATCTGCATTCTATTGTTCATATACCATTACTTATTACTTCGCTTTCATCGTTACATATCACTACGATTCGCTTGTACGGCTATACGGATGACCCGCCTTTTCATACATCTTGTCAAACAAAAACAGGCTGGAGTCTTAATTGGAAGGTTGTGGGTTTTTTTGCTATCATTGGGTATTTGCCTAGGCATGGTATCGTTATTCATCATTGTATTACCTGGATTACCTCATGAATGGCATGGCGTACATGGGGAAATCACTCGTTGGGATACCATGGGCAACGGAAACAGGAAGAGCGTCACGTAAAAGATGCGTAGATGGTCGGTGTATTGAATATCTATGAATACACGTTCGATATCTGACTTTTTGCTGTTTTTTTTTGTTTGTCTGTTTGTTCGAATGTGGCTTGAGGTGTATGTACTATGTGTGGATTTACGACTAGCAGCATAGGCGTCGGGTGTGGCTGTCGCCCGGCTGCTGCACCCGACCCGGCCCACGCCATCTTACCACTCCCGCCTAGCATACCCGTAGGCTGATGCAGGGTGTACTGACTAGTCGATCTAGCTCCAAGGTTTTATCAAGAGGGCAGCTCTTTCTGTTTGCTTCTTTCATCCTTTTTTTCTTTGGTAGATCATGGAACTATCTGGTTTCTTTTCTTTTTTTTGTTTCACCATAAATGGACATTGGAGATATTTCAATGGTGTGTTTCAAAAATTCGCATGCTAACGACGACCACGTGGTTCTTCTTCTTCTCCTTGGGATCACCTGCGAAAAAACAAAAGTGGAGCGAGTACTGGAATAGATCAATTCTGAGAGTTCTTGTCTTTCGGTTCATGCGACGACCAAGAAGGGGTGGGTGTGTGGAGTGTTGAACGACTTGCAAAAGATCAGCCTCATGTGCGCGCAGGGGATTTACGCAATCGACGTCTATATAAAGGAAGACCTCCGCGGACTGGAGCTTACGATCGGAGCTTCTCAAAAGTCATGGTGCTGGCTGTCCGCGCAGTTGCTAGTTTTGAAGTTCGGTTGACACGTGAATGCAAAAGGAAGGCACAGATCACGAGCGTGTGACTTTTGAATAGAGATGATGTGTTTGTCTACCAAGGTTACACGCTTATGCCACACCCGTTCGTGCTGCTCACTTCCCAGATAGGATTGACTTTTCGTGGTAGATGAGAAACACCAGCCGATTAGCGTACTATACTTTGTCATGGCGTGTAGTATGCTAAGCTCACAATACCCCGTTCACCAATCTTTGAGATAGCCAAAGAGGCCAACCATCAAGCCAAAGGGGCGGTTCATGCATAAGCTTTGAAGTCGCTTTCCTCGCATCTAAACAGGAGGGATGGGTATTTGACGTGGTCCGTAATGTTCTTCTCCGTCACTGGTATGGCCTGGGCCTGAGTGAGATGTCGGTGACGGAGCGGTATAGTCACTGTACCGCGTACGTAGTAGTAGTTAGGCCAAGTGTGGCCGTAGAAGTCTTGTTCTGCGCTGTCCGAGTAATAAGTAGCCGTAGGACTGATTGCAAAGACCTCAATTGATGAACCTCGTTCTACTAGGTACTGCATGACCTTACTCGCCAGTCTGGAGTGGTGCCATGCATTTGAATTTGAATCTCCAACTTCATTGTTGTCGTTCACGGTGAGTAAGTGGGTGAGGCGCAAGCTGCGTAGCGACCGAAGCCGAGCTAGTATGTCCAGAGCTTTTGGAAGATCTCTTCCGTTGAATTTTGAGAATTTTAAGCTGAGATCGATGACGCTGAGATCTATGGCAGCGGCATGGATACCAAGTTCCTCGATGTATGGGCATCCAGCAGCAAGTATCTCAAGCTCTCCAGCTGAGTAGTAGCCACGATTGTTGAACAAGGTAAGGTCCATTTGACGGTACAATGGATCTAAGTGGAGAAATCGTAGAGTCTGTCCATGTCGGCATACTTTATGCACGTCAACGTGTTGAGGATCTCGAGTCGCTACAAAGAGCGTCTCCAGACCTGAAAAGCATCCGATAAACTGGTTTAGAGACTCAACCAGCTCTTCTTCGTCCTCGGGATCTTGTGTTAGGTTGAATGACTTCAGGGCAGACTCGTTTAAGATTGTGTATTTGCTGGTTAGATACCGAAGTAAAACTGGGACACGATCGCAATGGATTATGTCCAAAGTCTTGAGAGAAGGCAGATGGAGAATTTCTCCAAGACGATTAACTCCGTCCAACAGTATCAATTGGAATAGAGATAGGCGTCGAAGTCTTAGAGGTACGAAACCAACAGCGGGTGTCCTTATATCGAGAGGAACTGCAGTTGCGTCGCGAGAATCACGTCCCCACCCAGATCCAAGACTCAAGACTTCAAGAGCTGGTGTGTTCACGAGCTAAGCGCTATAGTCGTTGTCGTTTCTGCGGGATGCGATCTTCAGCTTTCGAAGCTTCTTCAGGCTATGCGCGAGGGAGCGAGGATTGGGAAAGCGTTGACTGAGTTGAATGTATGAGTTTTGCCGGA
>Ga0265797_10011120_pt1 | contig 11334 bp, 1 predicted proteins | sample P2T30metagenome_FD_192433 | JGI IMG/M metagenome (GOLD analysis project Ga0265797, IMG submission 192433) | Plant litter microbial communities from East Loma Ridge, Irvine, California - P2 T30 | ecosystem: Environmental > Terrestrial > Plant litter > Unclassified | place: USA: California... | reverse complement strand
AGATTCTAAAACACCTCTATTTATCTTAGCCCGGCTATTATTAGAGTTATTACGTAAGATAATAACTCTTATCTTTCTTATCTCTCTTTCTACAATTACTAAAAGATCTAGTAATAAACTAATTATTAGTCTATGCAATACAACGCATAGACTAATATAATTAGTACTAGCCTAGATTATAAATCTAGGAGATAAGTAGGATTTAGCAGACTTAGATTATAAATCTAGGAATTAAGTAGATTTAATTATAAATCTTTATCTCTAGGCGGAAATAGGCGGATATTTACGTAATTATTCTAGTAGCTATTTTCTATAAAAGAAATAGCAATTCTCTATAGTTATTCTTTACCTAGCAATAATATTATTACCTTTTACCTATTATCTACTTTGCAATTACTTTACTACAATCTTTATTAGTTATACTATTTATTATAGTATTTAACTACTTTATTCTAATAAAGCTATATTCTATTATTAGAGAATAGTTTCTATTACCTCTCTATTCTTTATAATTATTTCTAATTTTAGCTTTATAATAAAGCAAAAGATTTATAGACTAACTCTACACTTATATAAGTCTTTTTATACTATAGCAAAAAATGATTAAAATAGTATTTAGTAATAGATATACTACTAATAGAAATAGCTATACTTATTTACTTTTGATTATAACGCAACACTATATTAACTACATAGTAGCTAGTAAAGATAAACATTAATTTAAGTATAATTCTAAGAAGCTATTATAGCCTCTATATATTTAAGTATAGTAATTCTTAAGAGGCTATTTATAAATAATCTTTCTTTTCTAATTAATAGCTTATTAAGCTGGCTAAACTTTATATCTAAAGTTCTAATCTGAAAACTAATAACATAATTGATAAGTTTAATAGAATATTGTTTTATATTTAGTATTATTCTATACGCAAAAGTATAGATATTAAATAGGTTAAATATTGAGAATATATATAGTATTAAAATCAAGCTAATCTATATTAAATATTAACTTAGGCTTATAGAAGTACATATATATATTTTTAAGAAGAAGTTTCTTTATAGTATACTTAGTAAGTAATATAACTTATAGTTTTACTTTAGGTAAATATAGTAATAAGTAAAAGCTTATAGTAGGTATAAGTAATATAAAATAGTTGCTTTATAAGTAAGTAGCTAAAGTAGCTAGAAGAGCTAGTAAATAAAGTATTAAGTATTCTTAACTGTATAGCTCTAGAAAAGAAAAGAATCACGAGTATATTAAAAATCTAAATAAATACTATAAAAGTATAAAATCAATTTAAACTCTACTAATATATCTTATAATCGGCTATAAAGCGTGTATAACACGTTAGTATAGAATTATTTATATAAAAGTGGTAACGTAAATATATATACATTAGTAATAGTAATAGTAATACTATTATAATCTTTCTAATAATAGTATTTTAATACAAGTAGCTGAATATAAAGCTATATTTAGTATATTAGTTTTTTTGTTTTTAAGAGCCTTAAGCTTTTACTTATTAGAGAATACTAGTACGTTAATATAAATTATATCTTTAAATTAATAGTATACACTAAACTTTATACTTCTAACCTAAAATAAAGTAATTTAAAAACATTAGTTCTTTCTGTATAAATAAAATAGTATAACTTAAACCTGTTCTCTTAGAAATTTATATTTCTAATCTAAAGGCTTTGCTAAAGTTTTACTAATAAGCGCTAAATACTAACTTAGTAGTTAGAGCTAGATATACTAGTACGCGCTATCTTAGAATAGAATCTTTAGCTAGTAACAAACCTTACACATTTTATAAGCTATTTAAGTAGTAAGAGAATAGCTATATAGAATTTAGGTATAACTAATATCTAAAATATAACTAGCGTATTACATCTAGTCTTAGTAATAGTAACTATACTATTTTCTAAATTATCTATTCAATTTTATATACTTTATAAAGCTATCTTAGAGATAGTTAAGTATAGAATTTTACTTTGTCTTTAGTAATACTTTTTTATTTATTAACTTTAAGCTATTTATATTAAGCTATACATATTAGCCTATATATACTGTACAAATTTCAATTTTTACACTTTTTACTCTTAGGTAATAAGCTTTTACTAGTACTACGTTTAATAAGCTACTAGAGAACCTATAGTAAGATCTTTAATATTATTAACTAATTACTAACTACTTAACTACCTTTAATTGCACTTATACTAAAAAGTAGTGATACTTTATTATTACTAAAGTAAGAGCTATATTTACTTATAGTAACTTAGCTTATAATATTAAGATAAGAGCCACTACTCTTATAGAGTTATAGTCTCTTAAGACTATATATATATAGTCTACTATTATAATAATAGCTTCTAACGCGCTTATAATTAGTTTAGTATAAATACTATAAGGTACAAAAAGACTCTATAAAGAAGTAACGTATATTTTACTTAGCTTATAAGCTAACCGCGTAAAAAGAAAAGAGAGAGAGAATAAAGAAAGTATAATAGTAGTAGTGTAGCACTAATTATTAATTACTTTATGTAAATTATGCTTTCTATAAAGATAGTACCTATTTAAGAATAATCTTCCGTATATTACGTCTACTATTAGTTAAGTTAGAAAGTAAAATATTAAATTATAGATAAGTGTAAAGAAGCTATAAAAGTAGAAGACTTTATAAGCTATTATAAATAATTTAGCTATAAGTAATTTTATAGTTATAATGATTAGTGTAATTAAGTTTATTTATATATTAGAGCAAATATATATATAGTTTCTTTAGTCCTTAATTAAACTTTAACGCTACTATATATAAAGCACGCGTATTTAATATAAGAGAACTTAAAAGTATATAATCTATACTAGTATTTTAGTAGGTACTATAGTTAAGTTTAGACTTTAGTATAAGAAAATCTACTATATTCTAAATACTTAATCTATATTCTAGCTAAATTTAAGTTATTGTAACTAAGTATTATATTCTATAATATATATTATTTTTTGTATTTAGTATATTAAGAGCTTATAACACTTAGTAAATCTAGCTAAAAGTAGTTACTTTTAGTAAAAGCTAGAAAAGCTAAATATAATAAAGTCTTACTTTGCTAATAGCTTTCATCTAAAGTCTAAGTAGTAGTAGTAAGAAGAGCTAGTAAGCGTAATTATAGTAGCTATATATAGAATAAATAGGTTTATTATAGTAACTATTAATTAAGTAGCTAAAAAAAAAATACGTAATTTTTAATTAATCTAAGTTATATTGTAGAGCGTAGTAGCTAAAAAGCTAGAGTAAAAGAAAAAGCTTAATATAAATACTATAGGAGTAGTCTAGTTATAAAAGAGTTATAGTTAAAAAGTGTATCTTATTTAAAATAACTTTAAAGTAAGAAAGGTATTCTATAATATTTATAAAATATCTAAATATCTATAACTATTAAATAAGCTATAAGTAGAAGAAATTATAAGTATAATAAGAAAATTCTACTCTTTATTCTTAGCCTACTTAAAAATAGTAAGTTTTTTCTAGTATGTATATATATATATATATAGCTAATAATAAGTAGCATTAAAATTATATCTAAATATAATTATAAATAAAGAAGACGTAGAGTCTTTTAATAAGTAGATAGAAAGATATAGAAAAGTAGCTAAAAATAGTAAAATAAATAGAATTATAACTATTATGTTAAAGCTAAAGTTAAAAGGAGTACTTAATCTATTTAAGTAGCTCTTTAAGAATAAAAAAAGCTAAGTAAGTATAAAGATTGTTCTAAAATAACCTAAGAGTTAGTTCTTAAAACGTAGGTAAGTTAAGTAAAATAGTTTAGTATATTAGTGTAATTAGAAGATTAATATATTAGTATAAGAGTATAATAGTACGTTTAGTAAAATAATATAATATTATAAAAAATTAAAGAAAAAAGTATAATTCTTAAATTAAAAACTAAAGTTTTATATAGAGTTAAACATACTAAACTATAAAAGTTTAGTACTTAAGCTATATACTTTAAGTAATTCTATAGCCTTATAAGTTTTAGTAAGTTTTAGTAAGATCTAGAAGCTAGAACGTAGTAAAACTTAGTAGAATTTTTAAAAATTCTCTTTATAGCTAATTGCGCTAATATATAAAATATATATAAAACTATAAAAGATAAAATATATTTTTTAGCACGTTCCTTGTTCCTATAGACTAGATATTATTATATCTAATAAAGCTCTTAGTCTTTTATAAAACCTAGTACTAATTTACTTCTTTCTCTATAACTACAATAGTAAATATATAGTATTTATATATACATATAACTACGTAGTATAAAGTAATAAAAAACAGATATTAGCCATAGTATAAAGAATAGCTTTATAGTAAAATAAAAGATACTACTAGAATTATTCTATATAAAAGTAGATAGAAGTAATAAGAGCGTAAAGAGCGCTTAAGCTAAATTAATAAAGAAGCTAGAAATATAACATAGTCTAAAAATGTACTTTTGTATTACTTAAGTAACGCTAAGGTATATAGTATAATACAATAGTTAAGTATTATATTACTATAAGTATTTATAAATAAGTACTAGATAATCTATATACGATAGTAATAGTTATAGTAATAGTAATAGTATTTATAATAAAAGTAGCTAAATACAAAGCTATATTTAGTAGATTAGTATATATATAAATATAATATATATAGTATATATATAGTATATATATAGTATATATAAGTAATTGTATTTTAAAAAGTATATAAAGTAGTATATAAAGTAGATATCTAGTAGATAGAGAAATGTATAAGTAAAAGTATCCTCTCTAGGCCTAAGAACTAGAGCCTACAGCGTATGTCTTTTTAAATTAAATAATTATATAGTTATGTAATTACGTAATTCTATTATAACGCGTTACTATTTTAGACTTAATAGTAAACATAAAAATCTCTAATATAAGCCTAGATTTATGACTTATAATACTTATACTTATGCTACCTCTACTACTAATATAATAGTTAATACGCATATAATTATAATAGACTAACTACTTTATATTTATTATATATTACTAATAGCTATCTAGACTATTAACTAGTACTAATACCTACTCTATATAATTACGTAACTCTAAAAGGTAACCTAGTAAGTTTACTACTAGTATAAAGTCTAACCTATTTTTAAATACTTATATAATATTTATATAATTACTAGTAACTTATAATCTATATATAATTACTTATAAGCTTAGCTATTTTAGCTATATTACGCTATTCTCTAGTTTACTAACTATTTATTCTACTTATTAGTACGCGTTTATTAGTATAGCCTAATACTATACTATATATATACTACTTTTTATAGCTAGTAAAGCGCTACCTTATTTCTTAGCTAAGAGAAACATTACATACTATATTCTAGATAATGTTAAGCTTATTTTAAATTACTAGTATATCTACTAACTTAGCTAGCTTTTTATCTAATATACTAAGCTAATCAAACTATTCTACTATAATTACTATAATATTAGAAAAATAAACTGTTTATGTAAAATAGTATATATCTATAATATATAAAGCTATTAGGCGTTTTTTATTACTAGTAATTACTTTTATCTACTTTATACTATTCTAATAAAAGCTCTTTTATAGCTTTATTCTTATAGCTAAGTTTTATGAGTTTTTAATTTTAAAGTTTTTAAAAAGAACTAGAAAGTTAAATATACTATACGTATAACTAGTAAAATTAATTAGAGTAGTATATTTTATAACGCTAGGTATCATTATTATATTTATAAGAACTAGAGCCTTTATTATAAGTATAGAAGAGAAGTTTAGTATAAAAGGTTCTTTATATTTAGTAGATATATTAGTAGATTTTCTAGAAGTAGATCGAAGTTGAGAAAAATATAAAATAAAAAGAAGTTTTCTCTATATATAAAGTTTTACATAATCTTTTATAAACTACTATTTTTTATACTATAATCTAACTCTATTACTAACTAGAGTTTACCTACGTAGTAGAACTATAGTTTAATACTACTTCTACTGTAGTTTTCTATCTACTTCTATAGCTAATAGAAAGACTTCTATTTAATATTTTACTATACTCTACCTTCTACTCTTTCTACTAAGACTCTTTTATTATTACTATTAGTAATTATATTATAAAAAGCATATTTCTATATTAGACTCTAGAATTAAAAATATTTTAATATTTCTATAGTCTAATAGCTCTATAGCTTACTTTTTACTACCTTTTAGTCTATTTCTAAGTCTACTAAAAAAGCTCTTGTTACTATTACTCTTTATAAGTATATTATTATTACTATTAAAGTACTATATTTATAGAAAATATTTTAAAGAGAGTTCTTTTAATTCTTATAGTTATATTTAGTAAGTATATAGTATTTAGAAAATATATCTATAATAAAATTACTATATAGAGTTACTAACTACGTGTTATTACTCTACTCTATATTAATACTCTACTATAATAAGTATAAGTACAATATAAAAGATCTTACTAAATAGCTATTAAAAGTAGTAGACGTTTAAAGTACTATTTAGCTTTAGTAGACTTAATAGCTTTAGAGCTATATAAAGTAGATATACATAAGTAAAGTATTCTAACTTAGAGTAGAAAGTCTAGATTAAGAGCTAAAGTAGTAGTAACCTTTAAACTTTACTAAAGCTTACTAAAGCGCTGTATTTATAAACCTTCTTAGCCTTTATATCTAAGTAAACGCTATTATTATATAGACGTAAACTCTTTTCTTTTTAAATATATTAATATTTCTCTTATCTTCTAAAACACTTTAAATTTAATTAGTTAACTTGTATAAATCTACGCGCGTACCTATTATAAGTAACTTCAATAATATATAGAATAGAAAATCTATCAGAAATTAGAAAGATAGATAAAGTAATTATTAATATAGAAAAATTGATTAGTAGAGTATATAAGTAGAGAAGAAAAGAAAGATAAGTTCTTAATTTATACTATTTTTATTATTATTATTATTATTATTATTATCATTATTATTATTATTATTATTATTATTATTATTATTATTATTATTATTATTATTATTATTATTATTACTATTATTATTATTATTATTACTATTATTATTATCTTTTAAAAACTTATATCTTTATTATAGTTAATTTTATTACTAGGTACTAGGTACTAAGTTATAAGCAAGTACTACTACTTCTATATATATTTAAAATTATAGTATTAAATCAGCTTTTCTATAGTTATAACTCTCTCTATTATATATTTTTTTAGAGAGCTTTTAGAAAGTAACAAGATATATAGATAATATCTAGATACTTTTATAGAATTATATAAAGCGCGTAGAATACTTATATACTCTCTAATTCTACAGAATCTAAGCTTTGTTCTAGCTTCTTACTTTTATACTTTTATATAAGGTTTAAGAGTATAATCTTTATAGCTTAGTTTTGATTTCTAGAACTCTTAAAAGAATACGTATATTAAATAAAATAATAGTAGTTATATTATATATAACGTAGTATATAATATAAATATATAGTAAGTTAGTATAAGTATAAGCATAAATAAATTTTAAAATTACTAGCTAAGAAGCTTTTCAAAGTAGTAATAGATAAAAGTACTATACAGTCTAGTAGACTTAAGAGCTTAAGAGTTTAGTAGATATATATAAGTAAGTTCTTTAAACTTAGACTAGAAACTCTAGATAAAAAGTCTAAAAACCTTTACTTTCATATACTAAGGTTTTTCTAGTTTAATACTAATTAATTAAATTTAATATATAAATTAACTACTCTACTTTTGTATATATATTAGATTTTAAATATATTCCACTTATTATAGTAGAGAGTAGAAGTCTAAGAAGTAAGTTTATATAGTAGTCTTAAGATAATAATTTATTCTATTCTTCTATACTAACTATATATATAGATATAGCGTATCTATTTAATATTTATACTTTTATAGATTATCTCTTTTATCTATTAGTAGTACTACATACTTAGAACTATAAACTCTATCTAATTAAAATATATTAAAACCCGCCTAGCTTATACTCTTAAAACTACTAGTAGCTTCTAATAAAGTTAGTATAAACTTTATATAAATTACTATTAATACTAAGACTTCTATATAACATAATAATATATTACTCTTAAGACTTTACTAAGAAAGAAGACTTATTTATATTTTAATTTATTTAATCTTTAGCTATAGATATAACATAACTTAAGATACTAAGTAGCTAATAGAGATAACTACTTCTCCTTTAAGAGTAACTCTTATAGTAGACTACCTATATAGCTACTATTTATTTAATAGTATTATGATTTTTAAAGTAATCTTTATATAATATATGTTCCTTACTTTACTTATTATTAGTCTAGCTTAAAAACTTAATAAACGCTTTATACTAGTAAATAGTAGCTACTTTAATTTTTATAAATAAAGTAACTTATTTTCTAATTTTTTATATAACGTTATTAGTATAGATTATATAAGTAATAAATTTACTACTTAAAGTTAAAAAAATAACTCTAGTAGTATAATAACTATTCTACTACTTATTTTAGAAAGTCTATAGTTTGAAAAATAACTTTAATATATTACTAGTAACCTATTTAAAAATTTAGCTAGAATAGAAAACTATAAAAAGTTTTATTTTACTTATTAGAAGCTTTTATAGTAGTGGTGTAATAATATTAATAGCATTATTAGTATTAGTAGTTTTAAAGTATAGTATAATAGTAATAAATTAAACTTTCATATCTTTAATAATAAATATTACAATAGTTTTAATAATAGTTAAAGAAATAATTAATAAAATAGTCTAAGTAAAAGCTAATGTTAAAGGAGTGTTTGTATACTAATTAATAGTAGCTCTAGTAGGTAGTATAATATATTATAAGAATGAAATTAATAAAAGTCTAAAAATAAGTAGTATAGCTAGTAGTAAGATTAGCTTTAGATAAACTTATTAATACTAAAAAAACTGATAAAAACTCGTAAGAAAGAATATAGTTAAAAGCTTAATTGTTTAGTATATCTTTTAGTATTAAGTCTAAGCTACTATTTACGTCTATAATAGGTTCTTAGATCTCTAGTTATACTATAAGCTATAGAATAAAAATAGAAGTAAAGAATAAAAAGTATATATATAGAAGTATAATTCTATAAGCTAAGATTTTAGTAGTTTATTACTTTTGTAGCAAAAATATAAGTAAGAAACAAGCGTAGTATTTATACGTAAATACTTACTAATTAGATTTATAGTAGTATAAGATAAGAGTAAATTATAACTTTCTATTAGATAATTAAAGCTCTACTCTTATTAGCTAAATCTAAATATTTTCTATTTATATAAGTAGGTCTAAATTACGTAACAAATATTTAAACGTCTAAAATATAAAACTAGTACTTTTTTTTACAAAAGCTACGCTTATAGTTTTCTACCTAAGTAATTATAAAGAGATTACTTACTTAGATAGAGTAACTAGTTATATTAGGTAGTAGCTATATTAGTGTAGCTATTATTAATATATAGTTAAAGCTTATTATATATAAAGACTCTAATAAATAAGCTATGTATACAAAACTAATTATAAGCAATTTACTATAAAAGTAAATAGTTAGACGTACTTTACGTCTATTCTAATCTATTTAGTTCTATAATTTATAGCTTAGTTAGTTATAAGCTATTATAAATATATAATTATATTTTAATTTACTCTTCTATAGTATAACTAGATATTTGTATTTATAAAATAGTTATTTTACTACTTTAAAACTTTGAAAGCTTTAACTATAATACTAGAAGTAGTAGTACTAAAAACTTATATCTTAGTTTATTTAGTATTTATATATTATATTATAAACGTTTATATCTAAGACATTTTAGAAATATATCTTTCTATATACTAGTAATAGATCTTGTTTTTTTAGATAACTTTATACTATATAATTATTAGTCTAATAGTAAATTATATCTATTAGTTCTTAATATTTTTTCTTATACTAGTAATAAACTATACTAAAAACTTCTATAATTATAAATAAATATAGCTATAGTAATATATTAACTTATAGTTTAATCTACTAGCTAGCTATAAAGACATTAGAACTTTTGAAAACAGTAACTATTATAAAGCCCTTTAAAGTAACTATAGTGCTAGAATATATAAGAAGTGCCCGCGTACGTGTAAGAGGCTCCTGCAGTCTCGTTCAAGCTGACATGCATTTACGCGATGCGGACAACTCTCTCTGCGCCCCGCAAGGCTTGGTCCGCTCGTACGCAGAACCCGAGAACAGTCGTCGCAAATCAGCTCACAAGCTTGATACATCCGGTCACTCTCGTCCGCCAAAGTTCGTTCACCCAATACCCTATCTCCATTTATCAAATGATAGATGAACCGCTCACACCATGCTCGTACGGAGGGGGCTTGCTCTGCGCGTCAACCTGAGAGACTCAACGTACGGTGTGCTTCTCCGCGGGTTTGGACCGTACCTAGGCTTCAGTCATGTTGAAGCTGCATTGCTCGCTGCGCCCCAAAGTCTACACTATTTGCGCTTCAACCCTACCTCGTCAGGCGCGGATATAGGATGTTGTATGTCTAAACACCGTCTTTCTTGTTTTATTTAATGCTTCCTGTCCTCGCCTCTGAGCATGGAACGCATCACGCTTAGACTTGCATCAGTTCAACCTCCACCATGCCTAACACGACTTTCAATCCCGACGCTCTCCCCGATCTCCAGGACAAGGTGTTCATTGTGACAGGAGGAAACTCAGGCATGTACGTGTCGCATCAACTACCAGTCAACGCCCTGTTCAACTAAGACTCCCTTTAACAGAGGCTACCACACCGTAGCCCATCTCGCAGAACATGGCGCGCACGTATACATGTGCGCTCGCAACGTGGACAAGGGCACAGAAGCAATAGCCAGAATCAAGAAGATGCACCCCTCCGCCCACATCGACCTTCTACAAATGGATCTCAAAGATCTCACCAGCGTTGTCGCAGCCGCGCAACGCTTCCTCACGCTCGAGACCGCGCTGCACGGCCTCGTCAATAACGCCGGCATCATGGCAACGCCCTTCGAGCTGACCAAAGACGGACACGAAGCGCAGTGGCAGACGAACTACCTATCGCACTGGGCATTCACACACCACCTCCTTCCCTTGATGCTAGCAACATCCAAAACGCTTCCCCTCGGAAGCGTGCGCATCGTTAATCTCACTTCGTCCGGACACTTGCAAGCGCCGAAAGGCGGAATTAACTTCGATAACCCCGCGTTGAAAGATGCGGGCGACATGGTTCGCTACGGGCAGAGTAAGCT
>Ga0265797_10011119_pt1 | contig 11336 bp, 11 predicted proteins | sample P2T30metagenome_FD_192433 | JGI IMG/M metagenome (GOLD analysis project Ga0265797, IMG submission 192433) | Plant litter microbial communities from East Loma Ridge, Irvine, California - P2 T30 | ecosystem: Environmental > Terrestrial > Plant litter > Unclassified | place: USA: California... | reverse complement strand
AGGCGTTACTAGGTTGGCAGTAGATGTGAAATTCGTAGTCTCGGCGGACGTTGTTTGTCTTTGAGGACTCGTGTCGTCAACCTGTGTTCGATTGTCGCTTGTTGTTATCGCAAGAGTCAAGGATGTCTCGTCCGAGGAGACACTGAGCCTGTTCGACACATCTTCCTCAACATCCTCTGCCGTTGCGACAGTTGAAGATGTTCTGTGAGTATCAATTCCCAGTCCAGCTGCTACATAATCGCCGATATTGCCACGCGTACTAGACGCGGTGGGAATAGGGCTGTCGCTCGACCACTTGAAGGTGGTGTTCGATCCTTGGCAGGTGGACAGAGATATTGACAACAATATGAGACAATAGCCTTTCATAGTGAGCACATTTAGACAAAACCTTGTGTTGTTGGTATAGTGAGGTCGCATTGTATGGTTGGACGTAAGAAAAGAGAATACACACGAGTCAGTTCATACTTCGCTTGAATGCCGCCCTAATTGATTGTGCAGCCCTGGTCGCAAGGGCTCCTGACGGTTAATAAAATGTAGCGCTAGGAGACGTCAGGACTCTTAGGCCCACATTAAATTGTTCCTCGAACTCGCAAGTGTACAGCCACATGGCTTAGCGGATGCGGTTATTAGCACTCCTTCCAAAGCACTGTGGCAGTAAGCTAAGTGCGATTGCTATTCAATGCCGTAGCAGAAGATTTGGATGTACAAGACACTCGGTAAGCCTGTGAAATTTGTTTGAGCATGATGCCGCGCAGGGATCTGGTGTTTGCGAGAAGAGCTAGAGCCGCGCTGTCACCTAAGCTGCAGTAGACTATGCGCTCGTATTACACACTGAAATACCCATGAAGAGCCTTTGGCATGTCGAAAAGGCCTGAGCGACATGGCAAGACTGCGTGGCCATTGGGTTCAGAAAGTACGCACTTTGAATCGACAGGAGACAAAAGATATCAGAGGACGCAGCAACTCAGACAAAACACGAGTGTGAAGTAGTGTAGCGCGCGCGACAGACTCCCGCTTCAAGCAAGCACGAGTAAGTACTATCCATCAGGTCACGTGAACCTTGCGGAGAAGCGGAGGTGTCGACAACCTACCACCAACACGGTCAGTCGTCGACTTGCTTTTCGTTCTTACCATTGCGGTAACGATATGTTTTGCCCGGATGGTCCAATTACCATCGTCTCATACTAACAAGCGAAGTTCGATTAACCAGGCGGCGCCAGCTTTTAAACATCCAGCCTTCAGACGCACGCCAAAGCAAGCCCAGAGACGAGTAAATATAAAGACGACGCGCTCATCGGCTTGTAAACAACGGGACGACTGGAGATACGCCTTGGTGTCAACCAAGCTTCCATACAATGACCCAGCGGTCAACCAACAAGAGCGAGGATGAGAGGGGCACATCACATTTCGAGCCAGCACCGGAGAGCCATCAAGGTGGTGCTTGGCCTTCGCTTCACAAGCGTTGTTGAGCTCCTTCGCTTCGTACTTTTGAACACCAAACCTCTTGGCTCACCATACAATTGCGATGCGTGCAATAAAGCGCTCAAGGTGACTTTTATCGCTCCAAGCATAAGGCCATGCCAAGCTCTTGGTATATTCAAGGGTGACCTTGATGGACATGATCAATGTATGTACTGTAAGTCAGCACAAATGCTGAAGGTTTCCACCTTTTGCAGTAGTTCCATATCCCTTGCGTCAATTGCATCTTTTGCTAGCTCATTGCTGTCTCACAATCTTTCAAGAATGCTTTCGAAACAAATAGTTATTGTGGCTGCTACAGTAGCATCTGTGGCAGCCCAGACCACCACATCTACGACTAGCAGCGCTGCAGCTGCTCCGACAGAAGTCGCAGGCTGCCACGCCCACGGCGAGGACGAGCTGTTCTGTTTCGATGCTGACAACGAAGAATGGGAGTTGACATCGTCCGGCTTCACTGCTGATAACTTGCCGGAAAGCTTTGAAGGTTGTCACATGCACGACGAGGAATTGTAGGCGAACATCTGCTACATGAATGGGTCGACGGCCATCACTAACACTCATAGACACTGTGTCGATGGAGCCACAGACGCAACACTTGTTTCTGCCTCGGCGGAAGACGAGCATGACCACGATGAGCATGACCACGACCACGACCACTCAGCTACCTCCGCCGCTGCCAACTCGGGCACTACTTTGACCTCTGTTGTTTCCTCCACGGCCACTGGGTCCAGCAACGGCACTGCTTCCTCGACGTCAACTGCTTCAATGACGACTAGCAGTTCGTCGGCTCCTACTGCTGTGAGCAACTGCCACGCTCATGCTTCTTCCGAGCTATACTGCTTGGATGGCAGCGACGAGTGGGAAGTCACCTCCGACTGGGACGAGAGCAACCCTCCCAAGAGCTTCGAGAACTGCCACACGCATGGTGGAGAGCTGTAAGATCACCGCCGTCCTTCATATACTTTCATTTATTGACCTTGATCAGACACTGTGTCGACGGCGACGTCGATGCCACTTTGGTCGCAGCGACTGAAGCACATGTCGACAGTTCGAGCACCACCAGCCGCACCGCTAGCAACACCGCAAGCAGCACTAGCGCCACCGCCGCCGCTACGGAGAGTAGTGGCGCTGCTGCAAGTTCTGATGCTGCGTCAGCTGCTCCAGCTTACATGGCAGCGAGCCACGCTGCGCTGGTGCTGAGTGTATGTCTTTTGGCGTTTACTGCCTACGCATACTAGACCGCGTTGACTGGGCAATCCAGCACTGGACGCGCCAAAGGTGGTGTCTTCCAAAGGCCAAGGGTTCTTGGAAAGGTCGTGCTCCAGGTGTCGAAAGCATGTAATTCTCAATGACTAAAATCCCCAGTCGGAGGGCGACAGACTCTACAGTGCAGAGACTAAGTAGCTTGCGCATCTTCTAGCACGACAAGTATGCATAATCCGGCCATTGTATCACTACCAGCACGCTCCCAAGTGATGACTTTTGATACATGGTGAGCTGTATGGAGAATCTTCGACGCACGATCAAGGTAAGGCGCGATGCAATGCAATGCAAGGATGCCTGAAACTAGGTCTCGGCGCTTAGCGCTCATGGGTACTCCTTTCGCTTCATCGACTCTCAGCCTCGCCACGCATACATCGCATGAGTTATCCTACCCACCTTACATACGCCCTCGATGGCGCACATCCAAGGTTCCAAGCGAGCATGGCACAAGGATCTAGACGTGATGCCTCGCAATCCGAGAGAGTATCACAATTTCACGGTCGGAGACCACGCAAGGGTGATAGCAGGCGACGTGCACTACAACACTGTCAACCACAGAGGTATGTCATTCGTGTCGGAGCTACACATGAACGTACATCATGTGCTAACCCAAGAAATGTAGACATCATATTGGACAGTTTGCATTTCCCCGGCATGGAACGCTACCATCATCGACCTCTGGAGAGCCACCCTGGTACTTTTGACTGGTTATTCGATCAACGATCGCAACTTCATGTCTGTGATTTTGAGGATCCATGGAGACCTGGACGATGTGGTTCGGAGCAAGAGTGTCATCACGTTGAAGCGGAGCTCCGCAAAAATGCATCTAAACTTCAGACATGGCTGGAAACTTCCAACGAGATCTTCTGGGTTCAAGGCAAAGCAGGCGCTGGGAAATCCACATTCATGAAGTTTTTGTTCGAGCACCAGCAGACTAATGTGCACCTGCACCGATGGGCAGGTGGCGATGTCATTGTAGCGGCATTTTTCTTTTGGCGTGCAGGCTCTTCTGAGCTTGAGAAGTCGTATCTCGGGCTGTTGAGGAGCCTGCTGTACCAGATATTACAAGAACGCCGCGAGTTGATCGAGCTGGTTCTCCCGCAACGCTGGGGCGCAGTTGTCAAATCAGCGACGTACAAAAAGCCTTGGACAAAGAGTGAACTGGTGACTGCTTTTGACTTGCTACTGCATGCGCCAGAGGCACATTCGAGATTCTGCTTCTTCATCGACGGCCTAGACGAGCTCGACGGCGACCACCTTGATCTCATTAATGCCATTCGATCACTGAGCAAGTCTCCATTTGTCAAGATTTGTGTTTCTAGCAGGCTTTGGGGTTCATTCCAGAGAGAGTTCGGATCTGATGAACGTCTTCATGTTGCACTCCATACGCTCACACAGCGCGACATCAACACATACGTTGTTACCAAACTCGAAGCGGCAGCACGCCCGGTGACTGATATCTATTGCGACTCTGACCTGAAACAGCTTGCGGACGCTGTCTGCAGAAGATCGGAGGGCGTGTTCCTATGGATTGCCCTCGCGGTGAAAGATTTAAGACGCGGGATTGAAGGGCAAGACAGTCTAAAGATATTACATGACAGACTGGAGAACTATCCTTCCGAGCTGCGGGACTTTTTCCAGCTCATATTCGATACCATCGACCCTGCATACAGGCATGGGCACAATCAAATATTTGATTGAGAGACCCCTATCAATCAAATATTTGATACAGAAAAGGCCATCAAATATTTGATTGATAGGATTTATCAAATATTTGTCAAATGTCAAATATTTGATTACATAAGCATAAAAATAGTGGAATTTTCCGGTTAAGAGGGTACCCTAGGGATTATAAGTAGCTATATTTATAAATTCGACTAGTATATAGCTTCTACGTGCATAGCAGCACACTATATATAGGTATTTTTAATTTATGAAGCCTGATATTTTCAAAATTCTTAGATTTCAGGTGTCACAAATTTCAGCTCCTAAGCCGGAGGTGTGCGGAGGGGTAACCAAATAGGGTAATATGCGAAGTGAGCCCGCGCTTCCGTAGGCGCTAGTCTATATTCGGAGGTTTACCCGCTGCTACCCGCATTAGGGTTAGGGTAATCAGATGAATCAAATATATCAAATATTTGATTGACTACTCTAAGATTTGATTGATAGAAGGCTATCAAATATTTGATTGATTAGGTAATCAAATAATTAGACCCTTACCAAATTTCCATTTGATTGTGCCCATGCCTGCCTGCATACAAGGTTTTCGCTGGACGCCTTTTACTCATGATGTTGCAGAACACCCGTCCTCCAGCGCTCATAAGCCTCCACATCTTGGAAGAAGCTTTCACGGCGAGCGGAGAGTATATTGTGGACCCTCGCTGGACACCAAAAACCGACACCGAGATGTACAGGCTCATTGATAGAGCCGCCGTGTGCGCCAATAATTGGTGCAGGGACCTCCTACAACCTGTGGATTCGAGAGAACTAAAGAAGGAGATCAGTGACTCCATTCACCATGGGGAGCTTCCGTCCCGGCACCAAGTTGGCTCAACCCTGTCCTTCTATACAAGGGACTTGGAGTCTCCGGATTTCATATCCTACCTATCATTCGGTCATCGGTCAATCCATCAATTCGCCGAAGAAAAAGCTGGGTTTGGGACGCTACTCGATATGGCAGGACCGAACTTCGACTGTCGTTTGGCATGGCTGTATGCCTTTGTTGAACTTTCCAGATGTACTCCCCATCTCCTCGACTTTATCGAAGTTTTTACGCATGCATCGTGGCTCCTGCTCAATCGTGGCGGGCACCACCTACTTACCATTGCAGAGGAAAACGAATCGCTTGCTCATGGCATTCAACGATGCCTTGAGGCCTTCGATCTCATTGGTCAGAACATCGAAACGTTGTCCACGTACAGCCATTGGACTGCTGCCGGGCTTGCCAACGAGGATCTCTTGAACCAACAGCTCCGCAGACGCATGCTTACACGTAGCGGCTCAGAGTGTAGCAGTTTTGCTTCTTGCTTGGTGTATTTGCCCTTCCCAGAATTCATAATCAGCCCCATGCTGGCTCGATATTTTGAATCCCTTACAGAGTTGCAGAAGCAATTTGTACTGGAGACTTCATTGATGCCGCTCCTCTATCACGACGGTGATGCCGAGATGCTTTTGTACAGTAAGAATGATCGTTGCAGATTGGGCCATCCAGCACATTACCACAACATAGTCGTTCAGGTGATTAGAAGTGGCATCGACGTCAATGAACCGACGCGGAGGATTGACTGTCACCAGGAATACAGCGTTTGGCAATTCTTTCTGCTGTGGTTACACGACTACTTTTACAGGCGCCCAACCTTTCTACAAGTTCACGAAGATTGTCATCCGGAGGATGAAGTGGTCCTCATAAAAGACACGGCCAGAATCTTTCAGGTCTTTCTGCAACACGGAGCTGACCCTTTCGCCATCATCTCCAGTGTAGACTTGATCGAATGCTACGAACAGGACGCCACAGTCAACAAGGATACATTCTTGAACGTAGCAGATGTGGTGAAAGACGTACGAGATGCAGCCGCGTGGCAGTTGGCAACTTACGACGACCCTCATGCGTGGCTCGCTGCACGGCTTGAGGTCGTGGACGAGCTTGAGAAGCTCCTCGATGAAGCTTATGCGCAGAGATATCTCGCAAGTGCACACGCAACAGCGCTGAGCGCTACCACGCATTCTAGCCATTGGCCCCAAAGCTGATTGCGCCTATGAGATGCATCGGGGCATGGACTCGCTGGCTACGATTCTGGTGCATGCTGTCATATAGGTTCACGGCTGTTTCGTCGTTTATTGTCTCCGTGGTAAGCATTATAATTTCTCCCTCTATATTCGATATCACAAGAAGAGCAGCTGCTGAAAGGTATTTACAGCCCCGAAAGCATGTCGACGATTACTTTTGGCCAAATCAACATCTCAGCTGATGGTAAGAGCTCTATAGCTACTGCGACCCGCCCACAAAGTCATGCTCGAAGAGTATTTCAATGACTCTGATACCGAATCGATCCTGTCGGCTTCAGATCTGATCACATACGCGAGGTTCGTTTAGATCCAGAACCGTTCGACAGTTCCTGTGCATCTCCGTCTTCAACATGGATCTTGATCGAGCCCGTCGATCGATCAGCAGAAGCCCTCAAAGCCTCGTCGGCTTTCTCCAAGGGATAGCGGTGTGTCACCAGAGGCTTGAGGTCCAGAACTCCGTGTGACAATAGACGCATGGCCTGCGGCCACGAGTGGTGGTATCGGTTGATAAATTTGAGATCAACCTGGGTTCACATGTCAGTGGTCCGCCTCTCGTGTAACATTCTCTCAAGCTCAACTCACCTCTGCCATAGACAAGTGCATGAACGGCAATTCATTCATAATCGCCTTGCCGACACCAATCACAATCACTTCTCCCGCCGGCCTTGGTACATACGAAGCAGTAACAACACTGCTCTGAACACCCGTACACTCAAACACCGATCTCGGCACATCACCGCCCTGCTTCTTCACAACCTCCCGAACCGCCATCGCCATCTCCTCTGGCGACTTCGTCAAATCGACCTGCACACCCACAGCTCCTGGCACAAACTTCTCGGCAAAATCCAGTCGTCCACGATCAAGGTCTGTGATAATCAGAGGGCACGCACCCGCCGCTTTCGCCACAGCAAGCGTGATCAAACCAATCGGTCCAGCGCCAAACACCACACCCGCCTCTCCCAACTTCAACGGTCCGCGCTCGAATCCTCGCAACGCCACGCTCAGCGGTTCCAGAAGCGCACCATCGGCGTATGTCAGATTGTCGGGCATCTTGTGCAGATAGCTCGCATGGTGAACATGGTAGCGGCGCATGCTACCAGTGTGAGGCGGTACGCCCGAGAATTTCACATCGGGACATAGATTGTAGTGGCCGCTGGAGCATTCGAAGCAGTCGCCGCAAGGGACTCCAGGTTCGATGGCTACGCGGTCGCCGGGTTTGAGGTGCTTCACGTCGGCGCCAGTCCAGACGACTTCGCCGGCGCCTTCGTGGCCCAGACAGTGTGCTGATTGGACCTCAAGGTTTCCGATGCGGCCGGTATGCCAGAAGTGGACGTCGGAGCTGGAAGATGATGGTGGTGAGAAACACAGTTCAGGATATGTATATAAGATCACCAATATGCTTACCCGCAAATACCATTACATCTCACGTGGACAATGCATTCGTACGGCTTCGGATCCAACTCTGGCGACTCGCCCATGTAGATCTCATGGCGTTCGTCTGTGAACAGCGCAGGATTAGGCTTAGGTGGCTCGAACTTGGACATGATAGGTAGATCCTAGGGCACTGTGAAGGTACACGTGAGAGGTACTGAAAGCAGGAAGAAAGTAAGAACAGAAAGGCGAGAAGAGGAGGAGTAGTACAGGACAAACCTTCACAATGCAGAAGCAGTACGGTCAAGGCGAGGGAGCATTCTCTACAGAAGATCCAATATACCCAGCAAGTATCAAAAGTGTCCGCGCGGTTGTTGTCGCGGGCTTACTCCATGCCGACCCACGAGGGCCCATTGTGGCGTGGATGAGGAGGGGAAGTTCGGATTTGGAAGGAAGTTGGAAGCGCCGGGTTGGGCTTGGGCTTGCCACTTTTGCATGATTGTTGTGGCGCCACGTTGGCAGAAATTCAATGTTCTTCGGGTTGTACGTATGCCGTATCAATGCCAGATTTACAGATCCCAGACCTTGTTGTCTCGTGGCGAGATGGGAGCACGCACCCAAAGATTGAAAAGACAACACGCCGTTTTGTACAGATGCAACGGCCAAACCCAAATTTCAGCTTGCCGCTTGTGCCTGGACTAGGAGGTATTACTAAGGACGATCTTATCTTAACTTGAATCTATGCCAGTAGAGCTGTCTCTTTCTCAACTTTTGCATCTCTTCATTCGGCTATCGCGACTGTTGTAACGCACTTGATTTCTTGCGGTATGGTTTCACAACACCGGGACGTATAAGCGACTAGCCCTTAGTAAGCCTATAGAGTCTGGCGAAGAGATATCCATGTGCTCCGGCAGACCGACAGCCAGGAGTTGAACATGCTCATGATCTGAAGAGACGTGCGAATCTTGATAATCGCTTCTAATGATTCCGAACGGCACGCTTCAACTCTTGGATCTCGTGGTTGGGCAGCCAGTCACGGCAGGGAGGAGCGAGCTACGTATGTACTGTTGCTGGGCTGAGGTGCGGGGTTGTGCTATATAGCACGCAGTGAAGTGCTTTGTTCCACAGACCTTCTTAAACTATGTTGCTACCTCTGGAGAATGTCTCGCACAAATGTCCGAGCAGCGCTCGTTCTGACCTGGAACGCCAGCTCGGTGAGAGTCAAGTGCCCTTACCGCTGCCCGCAAGAGATTCACAGGCACGGCCTTGACGGTTTCATGACCTTTGAACTCGGGCAGCGTAATACCAGGGCTGCACATTTGACGGGAATTGCGTGTTTCCGCAAGACTACCGCCTTCTTTTCCCGTTCGAAGAAGACCCGGAGACAGAAGGCATGTGGTGGGAGTTGGACCGTGAAGGGGAGAGGTGGAGAACTGTCACATGGCAGATTTACGACCCCGAATACTACAAACGGTGTGTGGAGACTTCGAAAGACGAGACGAATGCTGGAACTCGAGACGATACTGAAGAGATCACAAGAGCGCTTGGTGGCATTTCGATTGGCTCAGACTCAAGGAAGACCAATCGCCTGAAGAAGAAGCTGGACAGATTTTGTGTTACTGGCGATCTTGAAGAGGCTCGCCAGCTGTTACTCCACGCAAATGACAGTACTACCTTGGTCAATAGAACGTTGTTAGTTGAAGACAAACCGCTGCTGCTCGCAGTGACAGAAAACGATCATGTTGATATTGTGGAGCTACTATTACAACATGGAGCCAGCCTGGAGGCAAGAGACAATGCCGGCAACACAGCTTTACTGAAAGCGCTTCATTATGGCAGGCTAACCATAGCAAAAAGATTGATATCGGCTGGCGCTGACACAGAGGCCTCGAACAATGCCGGTGATACCGTGGCTCGCGTCGCAAGAAGGGTGCTGGAATCAACAAAACACTTTATGAGATTATATCGGAGGTTGCTTGATCGAGAAGACGACAAGATCTTCAGGCTCGCCGGAGACAGGAAAGCGGCGACAAGGAGTAGCCTGGAGACAAAGGCCGGTGAGGCTCATATCCTGCAAGACATCATCGATTCCTGCAACAGAGCAAAGGCGCGAAGACAGTTAGCCGACCAATTGCGCAAGGTTGGCGAGCTCCTTGGTGAGGAACAGGCCGCATATGTGGAACTCCAGGGAAGATTGAACAGCGATGCTCTTCTTGCTCGTTTACTCGGTCGAGTGGCTGATACGCCCAGGAAGAGCGAATGGAAGACCGTTGCTTGCCTGGTCCGTGGCGAGGCTCTACCATGGGTGTTTGCTGTGAGTGGTTATCTGAGCCCATCGCTACCTAAGTCAGACGGCACTTTGCATCGGCCCACTTGGATCCATAACGTGTTCGAGGTAGCGAAATCGATTGGATACGAGTTGAAGTCGGACTACCGCCGCGACCAGCCTGGAAGACCTGGTTCATACCTCGCTTGCCACTCAGAGAAACAACTTCTTGCGCATTTCCTATGGAATCACACCACGGCTTTCGGGAGAGCAAGCTCGTGTGCGTTGACAAATCCGCTACGAGAGACTGAAACACCAACAATGACAAAGCTTCATGCAAAGATATACGTCTGCCAGCCGGGCCAGGGAAAAGCTGATGTGTGCTCAGACTGCATGGACTTTTGTTGCAAAGTCGTTGAACGTTATGGTTTCCGCCTGACTTTACGAGGAATTAGACAGGGCAAGATTGAAGACATAAAGGAGTTTGGGTAAGGGAGGATTGTCAAGCACTAGCGAGCGAGAACATGCTCTCGAGTCTCGGCGCATTGGGTATCTCACGTAGCCATCGATGCGTCTTTGCTTTTTGATCATTGATGTAGCTGTTCACGATCGTCGACTCTGAACGCCTAGTGAGCAAGATCCCGGAACCTTGTGTGTGAAATGAAACTGTCTCTTTTGTCATCTATTCATCTACTCGTTCTTCCGTCCAACATTTTTTACTGTCGCGCAATGCTTTGACGGGGCACTCTACACCTTCAAAAGCTTGAGCAGCAGCCTAACGTCCTTGACGTCCGTCTCCTCCTCAAGGACGGCAGCGCTACCATCGTCCTTGATCACACCCTTGCTAGCAGCCTTGGTGAAAGCATCAGCACGCTGGGCGAACATCTCCTCAATGACACGCTCGTTCTCCAGCCTGGTTCCCTCCGCAGCAGCAGCCTCGTCGCCGCTCTTTTCTGTCGCAGCCTCGCCATCGGCGCCAGCGTTAGGGGAAAGAACGGCGTACGCAAGCTTGACGTCGTCGGTCGGGACGAGGCCAGCACGCTTACGGAGACGCTGCACACGGTTGAGGACCTCACGCATGAGACCCTCTTGTGCGAGCTCAGGGTAGGCGAATGCATCGAGCAAGATCATAACCTGGCCGTCGATGGCAGGCTCGTAGTTCCTGGTCTCT
>Ga0265797_10011118_pt1 | contig 11336 bp, 9 predicted proteins | sample P2T30metagenome_FD_192433 | JGI IMG/M metagenome (GOLD analysis project Ga0265797, IMG submission 192433) | Plant litter microbial communities from East Loma Ridge, Irvine, California - P2 T30 | ecosystem: Environmental > Terrestrial > Plant litter > Unclassified | place: USA: California... | reverse complement strand
TAGAGGCATAGAAGAATAGCTCAGCCAAGGCATTGAGACCAAGAACCAGCCTTCGTCCGTATGCATCCGCCATCATCCCAAATGGTACTGCAACCACAAGTGCTAAGCCGGTTGTCAGTTTTCCGGGTCTTGGAATTCTTTATGTGAGGATAAAATGAGAAAAGCTGAACTAACCCACGGTGGAAGTGATCACCGCAATGCTTGTGTTTAGAAAGATGACTTCCCCTTGAACGGGAGCAATCTTGCATAACTTCTCTGCAACGTTACCGTCCGATTCGACCTTGGAGGAATCGTGTTCGGTGTAGTAGTCCCGGCACGCACTGGCCTCGAACAAGCGTAAGACAGGAGTACTCATCAGCGTAGCAAGCCAGGCATTCGCAAAGATGACGAGGAAACATCCAGTCAGTGCTACTCGAGCTTTTCTCGATGAGGTAATATTAGGAGATGTAACATCATTCGCAGGTACTGGAATGGCCGCTTTAGATCCTGGGAGGAGCGAATCCGTAGCCTGTGAGCTGTTCATCGCGATACGCAAACGGGCAGGGCTTGTGGAAACGAAAGCGACAGGCAGCCTGTCTCTATAAGGCTCGGTACCATCCCATCGTCGATCTAGACTGCAAATAGACACGGTACCCTGCATGTCGGTTGCGCGTTTCGGTTACACAGCACACGCTCACGTCTGATTCGATCAAAGCACTGGAATGATAACAAATTGCTCCTTCATAAACTCGTGAGTATTCACTAGCACAACGACGAACGATGAACCCTCAGCAGTCACCCAAGTCCCTGCACTGCGAACAAACTCGAACTCATACGGCTTCATGGAACCGTCTGCGAGAGCCCATGTGGTAGGTTCGATCTTGGCCCCTTCAGGCAGACGGGCTTCGATGGGCCACGGGGTTGCCGTGCCACGGTACTCGACCATAAACTGATCGTTCGTGAGCTCGTGGTGGCGGTGCAGGAGAACGAGGCCGTGGTTTTGCTGCAAGGAGTGCTTGAGGAAGACCTTGCCGCATGCCAAAAGGGCTTTCTCGGCTTGCTTCTCCTGGAAGATCGCTGCGCTTTCCGAAACGCTGAGCAGACCAGCGTAGGTCTCTGGGTGGTAGCCGTACTTCATATTGTGTCAATTGAATGGAGAGTTTGTTTTTGAGGTTGTGAGGTTGTACGGAGACACCTTTTGTTGAGGGGAAAGACCTGTGTTTATATACTTCGACCATGTCCTCCTTCGACGACTGATTTGGGGTTTCTCCGCACAGCTTGCTTGCTTGTTGCATACAGAACGTAACATTTGCTTCATCGAAGGCGGTTGAGAGATACTGTTCTTCATGTCCGGCCATGCAGCGGAAGATGTCCAAGTGAGTGCAGACGGCTAGCGAATGTGTCTAAGCCAATGAAGTGCGATATCTTTATCAGCCAAGATGTACAGGCTGAGGGCATCGCTACACCGGTTTGCGATTGTAGCAATGTCCATTGGCCTCGTGGCATGCGCTGAAGCTTTTCAGTGCCACATGCAGCCACCGTTCACATCGGTTGCATTCTGCAGATGCCAGCATGACTTCTGCGGTTGCGAAGCGGGTGAACCTGACCACCAGGCGATCTCCGCCGCAACAGGCTGCGCATTCCAACTCGTCGAGCCGGGCCAATTAATCCTCGACGAGGCTGTAGGAAGATACAACAAGGTCGAGTGAGGTCGAAGGGAACTCGCAAATAACTCCGTAGCATGAATTTAAGGCGTGTGATTCGCTAGCGCGCCAAAACTCCACACTTTATATAAGGCCTTCTCGAAGACAGCAAAACAAGGCGCACACAAGCAGTGCCGCTCTTTCTAGTGATCAGCCCCTCAATTAGAAACACACGATGCCGTGCGCTGGCGTTTTCAGCTCTGGGAGAGGCTGATCTAGACCGCCCATATGGCTTTTGTGGCAAAAGATCTTCGTTTTGAGGGCAATCGTGCATCTCAGTGGAAGGTCAACAGTATTGGACGCCAGGTGCGGAGAAAGAGCTGCAACGACGTTATCGGCTGGCCTTCCAGCATGGCTATCTCTTCACACGTGCATATTGCATGTGTGGCGATAGGCTTCTTGGCATAGCTATCTCTTCACATATGCACGTGCTGGTATGCATGTAAGCATAGCTGTTTCTTCACACATGCATGTGCATGTAGTGTAATGCAATGTACGGTAACACATCACCACCCTCATGTTGTCAGACATGGAGCTTTTCTGCAAGTCTTTCGCCATGGTTCGCTGGTATTGTAGGCGTTACATTGACATCGTATTGCGACATCTATCAGGTAGGTTTTAAGCTAAAGGTAGACCAGTCCCTGACACACGCTCCTGTATCTTGTCGTTTCGAAGATGGGACGAATTTGAATCATCACAATGACGAGCTTAGCATACGAAGCACCGCTCCAGGAGCTGTCAACGGACCAATCGGTCTCGTTAGCCTATATTGATTGGGACGAGCGACAACCACGGAACTCGGCACCCTTCCAAGTGTACTCTACCCCTACGAATGCATCGATGCCACGCGGAGAAAGCAATATAACCTTTAGCGCCAGGGAGCCACACGTCATCTTGAACGTGAGAGGCAGGGAGAAAGAGTTCCATACGGACACACATGGTTTCTCTTTTGTCAAGCGTGAACCTTGCAATGTCTTGGACTGGAACGACGAAGAAAGTGTCACTCAGACTTACTATTCCTGGGTCACCGACCTCATCCGCAGCGAGATCTCGGGTGCCGACGACGTCTACGTCTTTCAACACCGGGTATGTACATCCGGCGGGGTTCAACTGTTTATCCGCTCAATGCACTGATGCTTGATGCACAGTTCCGTCAGAGGCTCCCGCACAATGCAACTGAGGGTGAAACAAGGCTCAGAGATCCCCGAACCGCAGCGATCGAGTGCTTAGAACCTGCAACAAGTGTTCACGTAGGTGGGTCATCCCCAAATCGGCGTCCATTTGACCGAACCGCTGAACGAGATAGACCTTGGTTCCCGCGAAGTGGAGCACATACTGTCCAAGTTCGTGAGTGGCAGCACTGCATGCGCGTTGCAGGGTAGCGGAAGCACCGTGCCATACGATCGAATCAGAGTCATCAAGTAGGTTTGCCAATTGTGATATCAGAAGCTCAACGCATGGATGTGTCTGACTTCGACAGCGTCTGGACGCCTCTGTTCCATCCCGCGGAGGACTGGCCACTTGCTCTTTGTGACGGCTCAACCGTTAGGAGCGAGGACTTCGTCACTATACGGAAGACCAGACATGATTCCGAAGGAGATGGCTTGTGTCCGCTGTGTCGCCGCCACTACAAGTGGTACTACCTCGAGGCTCAGGCGCCAGACGAGGCTCTACTGCTCAAGAATTACGATTCTTCAGACAGCGTAAAGGCAAAATGTATTTTACCCTGCATTGCAAGAATGGAGCCTTGCAAGTACTGACATATGTGGGTATAAGTCGCGCCCCACGCTGCTTTTAGACCATGCAACCTCCGCGCAGAAGCACCTCCGAGAGTCAGCGTCGAGGCAAGGGCTCTGGTCTTGACAAAGGTCGACACAGGACGTTCCTCTGAAATTAGTCTGAATGAGTAGACTTCACGAGGACGGATGGATCAAGCACCTGCGTTCGATGTCGAGGTCAGCATATGTCAGCCTATCTGGGCCAGAGCTTGGTGCATCATCGATGAGTTGTGATGCTCTTGATCCTTCCCTCGTCAATCTTGATTCGATCCCAGGCTCCAAGCGTTTGCACATGTAAGGCTGAGCCTGTGCGTTTGCGGTTCTTGGACGGGTATGGTTCTTACTTGCGCCAGTCAGACGGGACTCTAGTATCCGTAGCAAGCAGACATCAACACATTGAGTATCTGCGACTACAATGAAAGTGGAAGCGTGATATCTCGGACAGAATGCCCAATTTTCGCTGACGTGCAGGTGCATTTGATGGAAGATTGTGGAAACATGTAACCTGCGATATCTGTCCAACCCATCGGGTGATGTATACGCTCGTGTCTCGACTGTTTGTTCCTCTCCAGGAGCCTTTCAATTTGGCCATAGCTTGTAGCCACTAACTTTACACATCAGCTTTGGAGTTACCATATGAGTGAATCTGTTCATTGTCAGCGAGTGGTCCCATTATACATCCGGTAATTTCGAACGAATTCGGTAAAGTTTGGACTTACAGTCTGATCGGCGCATCCTGCAGGCGTACCGTAAAGATAAGCGCCCAAGTTGATCCACAAGCTCTGGTTCTCACACACGTACCACGCTGCCACGTTCTGCCTCTGGACGCCTGCAGCACTCCACGTGAGAGTATCGCCTTGGTACGCGAAGGTGCCAAATGTGTTCTTGCTGCTTATGAATGTGACGGGCAAGTATGTTGCCGCCGCGCTGGGAGCCTGGCCAACGCTGGCGTAGAGCTTGGTGCCTTTGGTATCAATCAGCTCAACTAGTTGTCCGTCCACAATCTGGTACTGGCCGGCCGATGTAGCATCTGAGAGGATGGCCCGACCTGGAGAGGCATTGAGCGGCGAGGTCTGCAGGTACTTGTGGAAGTTGGGAGCTGCAACAGCACGGATCCAAGCGTAGCCACTCTGCAAGGTCGAACCGGCTCCAGCGCCGGAGGTGGCGCCGCCAGTGGTCGTGGTTCGGGAAGGTGAGGATGTTGTCTTGGTCGGAGTGCTAGTGGTTATGGTAATCGTCGTTGTGCATACCGAGGCTTTAGAGCTGGATGATCGGGTCGAGGAAGTGGTTGTGCGAAGAGTTGTGGCGGTTGTGGTAGCAGCGGCACCAGGTTGGCATTGCGAGTAGTATTCATTCAAGAATACACACGTGTTACCCGATGTGCAGGTCTTTGCGCCAGTCCAACTGATACCGCCACCTATTGATATCAGACTCCTGTTAACCTCACACCGGAGATTCTTTGGGCTGTGGAAACTTACATTGGGCCCAAGCAGGCTGCTGAGCAAGAGCGGCGGGCAAAAATGCAAGGCTGAAAAGGCCCCAAGAACAATGCATGATGCTCAAAATATGGCTGATGGCACAGAGACGTCCAGTCGAAAAGCCAGTTCGATCAACAGGTCTTATAGCGCTGACACGGAGCCCATCGATTAGACACGGCATGATTGCCAGTACGGACCGAACCACCGGAAGTGCCTAAGGTGCCTACACCTTATGTATATTGCTTGCATCTGTCGTACATGATCTTAGATCAAGGCTTGTCATAGTCAAAAGTCTCTTGATCCAACGAAGCTTGGCTGGGGCCAGTGGTGATATGGTGACCGATAGATGCTCATGGCCGTGACTTGTCAGATCGGATCAGTGTCATTAAGTGTGGAGACTGCGGATCTGCACCAGTTCTCGGAGTCCAAGGATAGTGTAAGGCGTTGTATGAAGTAGATTGTGTTTGGGCGCACAAGAGCGGAGGGCACACTTCCGTGTCAAGGTGGCGTCGCTGCAACATGGAAAGCAATCCGAATAATATCATGCTCACTGTGTACCGTCGGCGTTATTTGCAAAGAACCATCACTAGCATCGCCAAAGCCTCCCATTGCCTTAGACTGCAAGATCTGTCATTTGCGATACAAGATAACCGCTTTGGTCGAGGATTCAGGTAAGACTCAGATCCAATAACGTTTTGGGGCTGCCTCGCGGGAGCGCAGAGGCTGGTAGATCCAAGGAGTAAGCATGGTATACCACGGCACTCCATCATGGGTGCTGTATTGCTCATATTTCGGTAAGGTACCCCCAGTATAGTACATGTGGATGTCATTGTTGGACGTGCAAGCAAGGCCTCGGTCAAGAATCAGGAGTAACCTAAAGTCACCATAACCCTTACCCTATAACACACGATGACGCCGGCGACTTTTTCTCCGGACCATTTCCACTCCCACCTTTCGTTCCGTCCCCCGAACGTGGCGGTCTCCTTCGTGTTGGCAAACATAGTCAGAGGGATATATAGGCTATTTGATCTGTTGCCACTTCCTACAGAAGCCGCACTGTTATTGCGGAGAAATGGATCACAACATCTGGTACCTGCAGCAATCTACGCCTTTCTCCACCTTCCGCATTCTCCCCCTGTCCTAATCTGGCACATAGAGTACGGGCTCCGCACCATTTCGAGTATAGTTCGATCTGAACACAGGATCGGTAAACTAACTCCGTTCTGCGTACAACGGCCAAGGTAGGTCAACAACACAAGACTCTATAACGGCAGAATAATTTTCCATACCGTGAACAAGATATTATGATCGAGGCCGTACTGATCACGATGTTTCCGCTCGTTACTCATCCATTCCTGCAATTTCTTCGATATCATGTTTTTGAACATTGCGGTTACGGCCTTGTTGGCGGGCAGTGCGTTGGCAGCACCTAGCAAAGCAAAGGGCTTCGTAACGACTTCCGGCACAAAGTTCAAACTGGATGGAAAGGATTTCTACTTCGCTGGTAGCAATGCTTATGTGAGTGCAAATTGTGGCTCGCCAACAATGCCCACATGCTGACCGACACGACAGTACTTTCCATTCAACAACGTATGTGACCAACAATTTTCCAGATGATCATCATTAATCCAGAATACAGAACCAAGCAGACGTCGAATTGGGTCTGACCGCCGCAAAGAAAGCTGGCTTGAACGTCTTCCGTACTTGGGGCTTCAACGACAAGAATGTCACGTACGTCCCAGAAGGTCTTCCACAGTACGGTGGTGAAGGCGCCGGTGGCACTGAGGTCATCTTCCAACGCTGGGCAAACGGCAAGTCGACGATTGATGTGTCCGCCTTTGACAAAGTGGTCAACGCTGCGAGCAAGACCGGAATCAAATTGGTTGTGGCACTCACGAACAACTGGGCCGATTATGGAGGCATGGACGTTTACACCGTCAACCTTGGCGGCAAATACCATGATGATGTTTGTTCCAGCTGGCTTCCTAATCGTTTGTATGTGCTGACTGGAGCATAGTTCTACCGCCTGCCGGAGATCAAGAAGGCTTTCAAGCGATACGTCAAGGCCATTGTGACCAGATACAAGGACAACCCTACCATCTTCGCTTGGGAGCTCGCCAACGAAGCCCGCTGCGGCGCAGACGGCGTACGCAACCTTCCTCGGTCCGATAACTGCACTCCAGAATTGATCACTGCTTGGTACGATGAGATGAGCACCTACATCAAGAGCTTGGATAAGAATCACCTCGTCACGACCGGCAGCGAGGGCGGCTTCAACATCGAGTCCGATGACTGGGCATACAACGGCGCGGACGGTAGTGACTTTGACGCCGAGCTCAAACTGAAGAACATCGACTTTGGCACTTTCCACTCCTACCCGGACTGGTGGTCGAAGACTGTTGATTGGACTGTACAATGGATCAAAGACCATGGAAAGTCGATGCGGGCCATCAAGAAGCCTGTTGTCCACGAGGAATATGGTAGGTCGATGTGTGCGCTGCCATTTTCCGACTTATGCTAACCGCGTGCTAGGTTGGCTTACACCTGACGCCCGTCTCCAATACCTCAATCGCACCGAGACAGCGACAAGGATTGAAGTCCTGTCCCTATGGCAGAAGACATCTTTGCAAGAGAAGATCTCGGACATGTACTGGCAATACGGCTTTTCGAACTACTCCTACGGAAGGAACCACGACGATGGCTTCACGATCTATCTGGATGAGTATGTGTTGAGCACTGTCATCATAATTCGCATGCTAACAGAACCATAGCTCCGAAGCAAAGAAGCTGGTCTATGAGCACGCCGCAGCGGTGAACCGCCTGAACAAGTAAGAGGTACTGCTGTATGGACCAGTGAGCATGAAATGAGAGTCAAAAAGACCTTCTAAGTGATACCCGGTTCAGTAGATCTGCAGTAAACATGCATCCTGTGTTCTGCCAGGCGTCATAAGTTTCCATATCGCTGTCCAGCCGGGAATTCGGGCTGTTACGGAATGCCGACACTGTTGAACAATTCACGACCTTCGTAGAGAAGACACGCGCAGACCCAACGTAATCAGTAAATGTAAGCCTTGGTGTGCAAGAGTCTTCTTTTCGTCAACAATTGCAATGCTGAGACTGATGTAACCGTGTTCCATCATATGACACAGATCACGGATTTAGACGGTGTTAACGCAACTGCAACCTCAACTCAGCCGCATCGTCACTCGAAGAGTTTTTGTACCTGACACTTCACATTGCAAGTCTTCCTATTGCCATAAACTCTGAATTGGGTACCAGAAACACAATTTGTCACACTTGTCCGTCGAACAATATGCAGTCTTTCAACTTGTCGCTTCCCAATGGGGCGGCTGTCACTGGAATCAGCTCCATACCATCACCTCGGACCAGCGAAGCAACACGCACGCCTCTAGTCATCGGAATCCATGGCGGTAGCTACAACAGCGACTACTTTCACGCCGATGCGAAACACACAGCCGCGATCCCAAGTCAGCTGTACGGTGTTCCATTTATCGCCTTCGACCGACCATACTATGGAGGAACTCGTCCACCTCAGCCCGTGCCCAGCCCTGCGGACTATCCCAGAGAGACTGGCACTTATGTTCATCGCCACATACTGCCAGCTCTCTGGAAGGAGTACGGTACTGGCTGTTCGGGCGTTGTCCTACTCTGCCACAGCCTTGGTTGCCAGCAAGGCATCGTTGCGGCGGCGTTGCATGCGGGAGAGAAAGACCCAGCTTATCCTTTACTGGGACTTGTTGCTTCTGGATTCGGACATCGCCCTACACCTATCTTCAGCCGCTCCCCTCCTATGGAGGCGAATCATGGACCTGATCACTTCCTGCATTTGGTAGCCATGAAAGATAAATCCATGTTCCGTCTGGGCACGGTGGATGCAGAGATCCTCAAGCAGAGCGAGCGACTCAACCACCCGATCCCCGTGTGTGAAGCGAAAAGTGGACTCACGGTCTGGATGCCTAGGTGGAGAGATGAATGGGCAGTGCATGTGAAGGTACCGGTGATGTTCGCATGGGCGGAGCTGGACTTCTTCTTCGAAGGCACAAAAGAGCACTTGCAAGAGTGCGTCGAGGCATTCCGCAACAGCCCGCGCGTCGATAGGAGCTGGGTTCAAGGCGCGCCTCATTGTATGGAGCTCAGCCATTGGTCACAAGGCTGGTATGCACGATGCTTCGGGTTCGCATTGGAGTGTGCTGTTTCTTCCTCTGTGAAGAGTGCCTCGTGATAGGATGTCGGCTATTGGGAAGTAGGCGAAACGACTTATGCACTCATTCTGAATCCCAGCGACAGTACATTTTGAAATTCCTTTTAGGATGGCTGGATTAGAGGTGAACATGGCTGTTTTCAAAATTACGCTACTTTGAATGCCTACTCTGAATGCAAAGCGAAAGGGTATCATGTAAGCTGGTTTGCCCGCACCACAGCATTGGTGCTCCCTCCCGTATACTCTATGTCACAGCACGATGTACCTATGCACTTGCACCCACAGGACACTGATGTATCTCAAGACCATCACCTCGATATCCTAACTATCGAAGCTGTCCGAAAGTCGCCTGTCGTTAGCAACCGGCGGCCGGGTGGGGCCACCTGCACCCCTGCCAGTTTCGAGCGCAGCGTCCTCAAATACAGCATGCGGCACATCTCTGTGCCGCATGAGTGAAGATTGATTCGAATCATCAGAGCCTTTCTGGAGCTCGAAATCTTCGGACATGCCACCCCTTGGAGTGATTGCCCAGGTCAGGTCGATAATTTCAGCTTGCTGCACATATTCGCTTCGGCAATCGGGATCAGGCATCCAGTAAGCCTCGCGGCTGATAGTGAGCAATCGGCCAATTTTCCACTCGTAGATCTGTAAGCCCCAGTACCAAAGCACTCCCCAGAAAGGCGCAGTAAGCCCTATAACAGGCACAAGGAAGTATGGTACCTTGGTGAACTTTTCGCTGTACGGTGATCCTTCCGAAGGTGGCACAAATGCGGCAATGAGAATGAATGCTGTGAAGATAGCATAGAGTACAACGTGCGCTGGCGACATCCAAGAACGGTATCGACGGCGATCTTGCCAATGCCATTTCGACTTCCGCAATTTGATCATGATGAGGCCGACAGAGACCCAAAATCCGATGAGAGTGTTGACTGCATAGGAGTAGAGCGAGGTGAGGATCAAGTAAGACTCGCGCGTATCGGCTAGCGGCGCCATAACAGCTACCAACAGAACCGAGCTGAACCAGTGCACACTGAAGGCGAGTGTTGGTGCTTTGTCGACTTCGTCTTCGTGGAGCGGCCGCTTGGACATCCACTTTTGAAGCATTCCATAAGGGGTCGTGTATGAGGCGGCGATATAGAGCGACTTCGGAAGTATGCCTTCTTTAGCGATCTCTTGCTTGATGCGCACGGCGGTGAAAGTTGTCACCCATAAGTTGCCGAAGATCGAAAATGCAATGAGACCGGCCATCGCCCGGGCGGCTTTTTCTTCGTCGTCGAAGAACAGCCGGTCGAAGAAAAGCGTTGCCATGTCGACATTACTGGGCAGTCCACCAGGGGTCTTCGGCAAGATATCCTTTTTGTCCACAACGAGAAGGTATGCGACATTTAAGAGCATGTATAGAGATGCGAGTATGGCCCATCCCACCACAGTGTACTTTGGCAGAACTTTCTGAGGACTTTTGATCTCGGCGAGCATGTAGAAAGGTTGTTTCCAGCCGGCCATGGCGAATGCTGCCAATAGAATCGAGTTGGACCAAGAGGAGACGTCAGACCTTGGCGATGACCAAACATCTTTGGTGAAGTTGTTGCGAGGTACCACTCCGGATCCACCGAACGCACCTCCAGCTTTGGCGACACCAAGCGCAAAGATCGTCAAGAGTAGCGCAACTTTGACAATCGCGAAGATGTTGTTGATCAGAATTCCTCCCGTACGGGAGATTGTGTGCAACACAATGATCAGTGTTAGAACACCAAGAGCAATACCGAGCACGGCACCTCGTGGAGGGACTTCGCCAATCTTGTAGTGTCCAGAGGCTTTGACTGCTTGTAAGGCAAAAGCGATCGCGTTACCGCCCAAGTTGTACAGCAGGATGTACATGATGGCGAATGAGCATGTCGTCCTGATGTGAGGTAGTCTCAGCCCTGTATTTGGATACATGAACTCGAGGAAGTTCTTCTCTCCACCGGATCTTGGGACGCCGCGAGGTTCGGTCTCGCCTCGTACTGTACGTTGAGGCATGGAAAGACCACACTCTAGCCAGACATAGATCCCGCATAGGGACATGACGATGACGAGTGCCCATACACAAAGAGCGCCCCCAACACAGCCAGTTCCTGCGAGGACGAGATGTGGTGTTAAGAAAATACCGGAGCCGATGGATCGATTCTGTTCGCTA
>Ga0265797_10011117_pt1 | contig 11336 bp, 12 predicted proteins | sample P2T30metagenome_FD_192433 | JGI IMG/M metagenome (GOLD analysis project Ga0265797, IMG submission 192433) | Plant litter microbial communities from East Loma Ridge, Irvine, California - P2 T30 | ecosystem: Environmental > Terrestrial > Plant litter > Unclassified | place: USA: California... | reverse complement strand
CTCGATGCTTAGTTTTTTCTTGTCTGTGTATACAAGAGCTAGTTCACTGTTTCAACTTAACTTCCGTCTGCCAAAAAATGTCTCTGCCTTGGGATCGGATGTCTGATCGAAGACGCGAAATTTGGCGCAAGAGGTTGCCTGCCTGATGAAACGATCGATACCGGAACATGTACATTGGAACACTCCATCGGACAAGACGGAGCTTTGGAACGGACTTTCTAATTCTTTAACTTATCTACTTTTTCTACTCTACATGTAGCTATTAATAAGTTAGCTATGTATAATAGTATAAGAAAGTGAATACTATGAGTCTCTTTAAATTCAGTAGCGTTTTATCCTCCTACTATTTAGAAGGTCTAGCTTAGTCTATTTTAGTACGATTTTGAGATTTTCTTATAATAGTTATATCTATACACAGTTCTTGTAAATCAGCAACCAGATAAAGGTCGAAACTAGCTATACTCCATTCCTTCAGGGATGAAAACAGGCGGAACCCAGTTCGGCATAGAGCGCTCCTGCTTCGCCAAGTCTGCAGTCTGTACACCACTCGCGTTCTCGTCTTTGGGCGCGTGCTCTGTAATGTCGAAACCTCCCTCCTCTGGTCTCTCGGACTGAAGACCATGTTGTAAGCCGTTCTGGTTTTCCGACAGACGCTCGGTGTCTGCATCTTTCCCAGGCGCCCTCCGAGGCGAGAGCTTTTCGCGCACCGCCCCAATGGCCACAACACCCAAAGCTCGTAGGCTTCCTGCATTCAGGAAGTCCAACGTGCTAATCTCCGCGCCCCCGAAGCTCCTTTTCGACCAGTTGCGCATCTCCATCAAGACCAAAGAGTCGACTCCCAATTCCTCGAGCGTCTGGTCGAGAGAAATGTCCTCGATTGGTTTCATCAGCGCGGTGTACAACCGAACAGCAATCTCTCGGGTGACCAATTCCAGGGCCTCGGGCTTGTCCAGAAGCGCGGGATCGAGCTTGACACGTGCCATGAAGTGCTTTAGTGTGTCGCTTGGGTTTTTCTCGCCTTCTTCGATCCCGTCGAGACTCAAATTGCGATAAAGAGCCATCCGTCGATCGCGGACCCAGGGGAGGTGGTTGTCGGGGCTGGAGAGCGGCTTCAAGGTACGAATGCCCATCGAGATCCGGCCATGGCTGACGTCCGAAGGTAGGCGTGGTGAGCCGTTGAGCATGGCCCATTGGAAGGACGTGATGCATTCCTGCTCCCCAACGAAGTATGATCCGGCTGCGCGGAACCTTTCGTACACCGCGGCGTGCTCCATAATGTATCCCATGTCACCCACAAGACCAATGTCAATCACGGAGGCAGAAAGACCCTGGCGATGGCGGTAATGCACGAATGCGTCCACTGCAGAGAACACCGTTAGCATGTTGAACGTAAGACACACTGGAATGAATGCTCACAAAAAGTGTTCGCCGCAGCATAGTTTGCTTGTCCGATGTGGCCAAAGCAGCCTCCAATTGAACTTGCAAGGACGAAGAAATCCAGATCTCGGGGAAGCTCGCGATGCAGGTTCCAAGTACCATCGACCTTGGCGACGAGGCCGTCTGTCCATTCGGAATGAGACATGTCCAGGAACGGCATGTTTGGAAGGGCCATTGACAGCTGGAAAACGCCCTTGATCGGTTTGGGTGCCATCGAAACCGCCATGCGTACCACGGCAGAATCGGCAACACTGCCTGCGACGGCTTGGGCTGAGCACCCTTGAGATGCGAGTTCAGCAAGAAATGCCACGTCTCTGTCCGACTGCCCAGCCGAGCGGGAAATGTAGATGAAGTGGCGTGCACCGCGTTCTACCATCCAGGTCGATGTCGCTTTCCCCATAGCCCCAAGCCCACCTACGAGAACATAAGTCGCTTCAGGGTTGAAGTTCACTTTTGGGGCAGTGCAAGTCGCGGAAAGTTTAGACGGGTCCTCGGGCATCGAGACGACCACCTTGCCTAACCTGGACCCAGATTGCATGTAGCGGAATGCTTCTTCGGTTTTTTCTGCGGAAAACACCTCCATCGGAGCAATTGGGGTGATGAGGCCTTGATCGAGGAATTCGATAGTACGATCCATCAATCTAGAAAGGATCAGCTCTGAGTCCTAGTAAGCAGAGGTTCTAACTTACAGTCGCAGCTTCGATAACTGCATTGAGGCGAGATCAACGCCAAAGAAGGACCTGTTGGACCCGAACAAGTCCATGCTGAGTTGTGCTCTCCCGATGAGGTCGCGTTTGCCGATCTCAATCATGCGACCAGACTCGGCGACACACTTCCACGACGCATGGAGAAGCTCTCCGGACAAGCTGTTCAACACAAGGTCTACTCCACGACCGCCCGTTGCGCTCATGATCCGGTTATGGAAAGATTTCGTCCGAGAGTCGAAGATCCGATCGCGCTGAATCCCATGACTTCGTGTGACTCGTCAGCTTATGGTCTGGTGATGCAATGCATCGTACGACTTACACGCTGACAAGATGTTGAGCCTTTTCTTCACTTCCGACCGTCACGTAGATCTGTCTCGGTCAGTGAATCCACACTCCACTTTTTCGAAGGACTGGGGACGTAGCCTACATCTGCACCTATGACTTTCTGGCAGAGCTGAATGGCGGCGAGGCCGACCCCTTTGTCACGTCAAATTAGCGGTGTTCAAACTAGAGAGTGACTGGAAAAGGTGTCTCACCGCCGCAAGCCGAGTGGATCAGAACACTCTCGCCCTCTCGCAACCTTCCCAAATCCATCAAACAATGGATGGCGGTGGAATAGACACAGGGCATCGTCGCAGCTTCCTCGAAACTCAGGTCGAGAGGAAGCTTGATACACGAGCTTGCAGAGAGCTTGACGCTTGTGGCGAGGGATCCGTTTTCCATGAAGAAGACACGGTCCCCCTTTTGAAGGCCTGTGACCTCGCTACCGACATCTTCGACGATACCTGCGCCTTCGAGACCCAGCGGCTGGGGATCGAGCACTCCCATGGATACAAGGATGTCCTGATTCGAACGTCAAGCAGTGGACAAGACAGACAACGGGCTCAGGGAAGTGTGACATACCTTGAAATTGATACCGACGGCTTTCACGCGGACCGCCACTTGTGTACTGCCGAGCAGTGCTTCAGTATCGCAATGCAACCATTCTAGGCTCTCAAGAAGTCCCACTTGGCCGGCCACGAGCTTTGACTCGCGAGTGTGCTCCGCGAAAGCCTCCACTTCTTTTTGTACTGAAACTGGGTGATAGCGCCCGACTTTGACCACCCCAGCTTCCAGCACGTACTCGTGGTCAGGATCTGTCATATCGTCCACCTTGCGCCCATGAAGCTTGCTCAAGACATGATCCATGGCATGCAGGGAAGCGTCTTCCAGGGAATCGATTTCCATCGTGGCGATAGACAGGCCAAGCTCCTGCCGAACAGTGCGTAAAAGGCCGAGCGACAGGCTGTACCGTGGGTCTGGAGACGATATCTGAGCCGATCGCGTGATCCAAAGGATTGCGTTGGGAGCGATTCGCTGCATGAGCTTTTGAAAGGCAACAAAGTCACATGCGGTGATGTTGTCAAGAAACGGTGTTTCAGCATCGAGTAGCGAGATGATGTCTTGTGTGTCATCGATCTCTTGGTGCAGCGTTCGCACATCTATCGAGACGGCTTGGTTCTCCAGGTGGCACCGTACCGATAGAACGAAGACACTTGGATCCCCGGCGGGGACCAGAAGTGTAAGTCGTTTGGGGAGTGACGACCCAGGCGCGGGGCGAGTCACAATGATACTCTTGTTCAAGCCACCCTTGGGCAGCGTGTCGTCTTCGCTCGCCAGTGACCGTGCCGGACAGAATCCTGCACTGCCAATCACTTCGTCGATCATGTGGGTCTCCCGTCTACAGTCAAACACGAGTAGCCATCCATGTGGATGCAGCAGTCTTCGCAATTCGCTCGTGTGGGTGTGGAGGTATTCCCAAGCAACGACGATGAAGTCAAAAGCCTCGTTGTCCCGATCCCTCGCCACTGGAGCGAGTCTCGACTCAAGCTGCTCGCAACGAATGCCTTTATATTCTTTCAGGTCCAGTTGCGCCGATTCAATGGCGTCGTGAGAGGCACTTGCGTAGTTGTATGCAGCGTATTGGGCGTGGCCAGCTTTGGTGACGAGATTCTGCAGCACATCTGCCGGGGCAATGTCGGAACAGCTATCCGGATGAACGTGTAGGATGCGAAGAATTGGGTTGGAATGCCCCAACAACCTGATGAACTCCCCCGGGCTTGTGGTGGACAAGTTGATGTGGTCGACATCTGGTCTCCAAAGCAGCTTTGCACCAGCAACAGTGTCACTATTGTCGCTCATCGTCTGACCTGGGAGGGATCGGAAAACGACCCTTTGACAGTGTAAGAGGACCTTGTCGTGGCAGAACGCCCATGTCTGACTGGCGTATCCTCCCGGATTTTTCGTAATTCCGATGGCTTGGGCTGTGATCGATGCTTCACCCTTCGCGGTCCCAGAAAGATACAAATCCTCGAGCGTCACAGGGAGTTGTAGTCCATGCGCGTGGCGGAAGGTTCCTTCGCATGTAGCGATGCCAGTCAACTGTAAGCAGCTGTCGATGACGGTCGGATGAACAGCATACGTCGACTCTGATACTGGCGGGTTCAAGATAGAAGCAGAAGCGGCCATTTTCATTGGTGCGACGGTAACGTCATGCAGTAGTTGACACGCAGATCCGTACTGTAAGCCCAGCTTTTTGAATCCGAAGTAGTGATTTGTCACGTTCCGTACATGCCGCTCAATGCCACACTTCATGCTGACACTCGGCTTTCCAGGTTCAATTTCGCCATGGCAGATCTCCGACCACGTCTGTCCTTCCAAAGCAACGATGTTAAACCCCCATCGCGTCGACTTGGAGGTCGCGGTGAGTCTCACCGGTCGAAGGCTTGTCATGAGCTCCACAGGAAGGACCTCGTCCAGCAGGAGAGGACGAAGGACTGTAACATGACGGATGATGTAGTCTGAGGTATCCGTGATACGTCGGAGGGCTTCTGCGGCCATTGCGATGTAGCCTGCGAATGGAAACACGACCTGATCTTGAACTCGGTGGTCTTGAAGCCAAGGCACGTCCCTCACGTGCAGGACGTTTCGCCATTCCGGTTGCAAGTCGTTGCTTTCCATCGTTCTAGATCCCAGTAGTTCGTGGTGAGGGTGACGTGAGAATCTCCATTGCTTTGCGACTCGGCTCTCGGACCAGTACTCTTTGTCGTGTGTCCACTGGTACAAGGGAAGGTTGGTAAGTAACTTGCCTCTCGGGACGAGAGACGCGGCGTCGAAATTGACCGGGATTCCGAAGCAGTGGAGAGTGCCGACCAACTCCAGTATAGACGCGGTGCTGTTGCGGTTTCGTTGCAACGTCGAAAGATATTTGTCTTTGGGTCTCTCCAATGAACCCAGAGTCTGTCGGATGGGCCCAGCAAGTGCTGCTTGTGGCCCGATTTCGATGAAAATTTGATCAATGTCAGTGTTCCCGATCAGATTTTCCGTGGCAGTACGGAAAAGGACAGGGCTTTCCATATTCATCCTCCAATAGCCCGAGTCGAGCCCGAGTTCTCCAGACACCACGTCGCCGGTAACGCTTGAAAACATCGGGATGCATGGGGGTTTGCCAGTGATGGATCCGCGAAGCTTCTGCTCATAGGCTTCTGCAATCTCTTGCATGTGGGCTACGATGATGGTCAGTATCTCTCTCGCCGCTCACACTTCATTGTCGAGCTTACGTGAATGATATGCAGTCTCAATGTTCAACTTCTTGATGAAGGCATCCGGGAAGTTGTTGCGTATCCGTTCGCAGCTGGCATCCATGGCGTCGACGTCGCCGGACAGAGTTACGTTCTGGGTGCTGTTCTCGCAGGCTAGAACAATACCCGCTTCCAAAAGAGGGAGGATTTGGTGTCTTCCCAAACCAACAGCCACCATTGATCCCTGGCGAGATAGAGAGGAGACGAGTTTACCTCGGTAGTAAGAGACTAGCATCGCTTCTTCACCGGTAATAGCTCCTGCAGTGTATGCAGCAGCAATCTCGCCACTGGAATGTCCAACAACGGCTGCTGCATCGATGCCCCACCGCCGTAAAAGCCTTACCAATGCAATTTGGATTGCAGCCATGATGGGTTGAGCGTAGCTGGGGTCGTTCAAGCAAGAGGCCGTGCCGAGCTCCGAGAGCCTCTGTTTGATTGTCCACTGTGGCGGATCCTCCGCGCGGGAGAGGAAGTTGGACAGTTCGTCGATGTCGTTCTCGAAGTCCGGGAGATCAGCAATCAGATCCGAAGCCATACCAATCCACTGAGTCCCTTGGCCCGCGAACACCATGTTGATTTGACTCTGCCCTCTCGGTTTTCTCTGGGGTGGTGTGAACACGCGGGCAGCATCACTCGCAACGCAGAAGGACCGGAAAGCAAGATGCTCGCGTCTCTTGCACAAGGTGTACGCAAGGTCTTGCATGCGAGTTGAATTGCTCTGTGCATACTGTTGGTGTTCGAGGATGGACTTCGCTAGCGATTTCTCACATGCTGCGGAAAGAATCAGCAAGTTCGGTCTGGAGCGAATCTGTTCGTCGACGACATCAGCATAGATGGGAAGACTGCTAGAAGTAGCGTCGAAGCACTCAAGGCTCTCTAGGATAACGTGCGCATTCGCCCCGGCGATCCCAAAACAGTTCACACTTGCCCTAAGCGGCATGTTCTCCGGCCATGGAGCAGTCTCGACGGGGATTTCCAGATTGGACGCCTCGAGCGGGATGTTGGGGTTGGCCTTGTGGAATAATATGTTAGGAGGAATGGCGCGGTTTTCCAGCGCTGCAATGCATTTGAGCACGGAGCTGAGGCCCGAAGCACCCTCGGAGTGCCCTAGATTCGGCTTGATGCTGCCAATAAACACTTTCTTGTGGCTGCCAAATACCCGCGCAATGGCATTGGCTTCGACGGGGTCGCCAACAGCTGTACCTGTTCCATGAGCCTAGTCGGTAGCTTAGTCAGCTGGAATGTCATTATGTGAGACGACAGTGTCGAAGACTTTGTCACAACTTCGAGCGACAGTCAAAAGTGGAAATCAAGGGAGCATACAGTACCTCTATAAAACAAGTCTCATGCGGGTCCAATGCTGCTTCCAGGTATGCTTTGCGCATCAGTTCTTCTTGGGCGACTGAATTTGGAACCGTCAAGTTCGAAGTCCTTCCGTCAAAGTTGACGGCTGTTCCGCGAATGATGGCTCGAATTGCATCTCCTTCTTGAAGCGCATCGGACAGTGGCTTCACCAGAATTGCGTTGATCGCTTCGCCCCTTGCGTAGCCATTGGCAGATGCGTCGAATGATTTGCATGTTCCGTCTGGTGACAAGGCCGGCCACATCGAGGCAGTCGCCGTTGGTGTGAACATGAGACTGGTTCCAGCAACAATCGCCGACTTGCAGTCTCCTGCGGCAATGGCTCGGACTGCAGAGTGGAGAGCCATCAGTGACGATGAGCAAGCACTCTTGGTCGTACACGAGGGTCCTCGGAGATCGAATTCGTAGCTGATGCGATTGGCAAGCGCGAAATCGTGTTGTCCACAAATGCGATGAGGACCGGGGATGCCCCCAGCTTGACTATCTTTCGCGTACAAATCCGACCAGTCCTTCGGTTCACTGTCAGCTGGTGTTACTGTAATCCCAAATTAGACTCTGGCACTCACCTCTCCGAACACACCAACAAAACATCCAATGTCTTGACCGCGCCAATCAGTCTGGCCTGCATTTTGCATGCACTCATATACTACCTCGAGCAACAATCGTTCTTGAGGATCTAGAACATCCAGTTCTTTCTTTAACATGGGGAACATATGCGTGTCCAAGTGCTTCAAGCAGTTCGGTTCCGTGAGAAAATGCCCAAAGGCCGTCCTCATGGCTCCTGGCCGCCCAGAACTGGAATAAAATGCATCGACGTTGAACCGGTCCTCGGGAACCCTGCTACGTGCAGACACTTTGGCGACAAGCAGGGCCCAGAGATCCTCAGTAGTGCGTACTTCGCCTGGTAATCTCAGACCAGTACCCACGATGGCAAGAGGCTCCGGAAAACGAACACTGCTGCCGACCGTCGAGGTGTCTGACTCTGGGTTATCCATGGTTCCCTGGTTAGGTAAGAGAGTCAAACGCGAGCTTTGAGTGATGCTGGTAAGGCAATGATGTCCAAAGGCGGGATGGACGTTCTGAGACGGAACAAAGGTTACAAACATGATCGATCTGCCATTACTTGCCTCAATCCAAGTCGCAAGACTATGACATGTGCAATTGCGCAATGCGACATGGTCTTAGGCATAGGCGGTGTGACTGCTGTGCTGCAGTCCGCAGACGCCCGCTGCAAACCCCAAGCTCCATTCCATCCGGATGAATACACATACATGGCGGATGCACGCTCTCTCACCTTGGAACGGAAATGCGGAGGCTGGTTGCCAAGAGTGCGGAGCCAAGAAGCCAGGAAGGGCCAACGACCAACGCCCAACGACCTACACCTCCAGACGAATACATGTATCCTGCATGCATGCAACTCAACAGCAGATGCACACGAGTCCCCAAGACGGAGCCCCCTCTGTCTCGCAGATCGCTGAGTTGCACGCGATATTATATCTCAACGTGGAAATATGGCTCACGCTTCTTAAGGTTCGTTTGCTCGTTGCAGCAGCATGGCGGAACTCTCCTATCACGATTATCGTTGTGTTGTCACAGATCTTGACCGTCGGAATGCGAGACGTAAGGTCCCGATGAAGGTACTTGCACTGGGCATGTGCAGGACGGGGACGGATTGTAGGCTCTCCAAACAGACCTGATATCAGCTGATCACAGTTTTTTGAACACCGAGTGCTAACGCAGTCAAGCTTTGAGAAACGCTCTCAAAATCTTGGGACACAGCGAGGTTTACCATGGTTACGCTGCTGGATTCGACAACCCGCGGGATTGTGAGATGTGGCTTGAAGCTTGCAAGGCAAAATTTGAGGGCAGCGGAAAGATGTACGGGAGGGCTGAGTTTGACCAACTCCTGGGCCATTGTCAGGTACACTGAGATTCACTTTCTTCCCTTCCCGGCACACATTCATAAGTCTTACAATTCGGATAACCAGGCCGTCTCTGATTTTCCATGCATTGCCTTTTCGGAAGAGCTCATCAACGCATACCCCGGAGCCAAAGTCATCCTCACTTTACGCGATGTTCACTCATGGCACAGGCACGTTTCCAATTGATCGCGGTCTCCGCGCCCCTCATCATTGACTGTTCCTAACGAGCATCCCAGTTCCATGATGCGCACCTTTCATCCATTGCTTTCGGATCCGCGGGTCCCCTACCTAATATTCTTGAACAACGCTCTGTTCATGAATTCGCGGTTCGTATTGCCTTTGTGGACCAAGATGTTTCATCATTTTTTTCGTGGTTCGCTGGAACACAACTCAAAAAAGGTCTTCGAAGATCACTACTCTCTGATCCGTACCCTTGTACCTCGTGACAGGTTGCTTGAGTACTACGTCGATGAAGGCTGGGAGCCGCTGTGTCGATTCTTGGGATGTGCGACACCCGCAGTTGACTTCCCGACTGGCAACAATGTCGAGTCATTCAGAAAGAAGATCGAAGCCGCAATACGACATGGTATTTGGAAAGGTTTCCAGAGGCTTTGTTTGATGGCTGTGGCATTCTACGTGCTCTGGGCCGTAGCAAAGGTTACTATTAAGGAACGTCTCGGCCTCCTCTGAGGGAAACCAATTGCAAATGTATAGAAAAAAAAATCCCCGGGTCCAACCCGTTCCGAGCCCTTATCCGTCCAGTCCTCCGCCTAACTAGACCACGGCTGATCGAAGTTCCGTCTCCAATCACTGGAATTGCGCAATAGTTCTAGCAAAAATATCCATAATCTTCGCGAGCAGATCCTTTCCTTGAGCCATCTTCTGTTCCGCCGCGTGTGCGAGCAGAGCGTTTCCGTACTTCTTCACCTTGCCCTGGAGCCTCTTCACGTGAGATGTCACTCGTCCATCCACCGAATCGGCCCGGAACTGAGGTTCTTTGTCCGCGATAGCACCCAGAGCATCTTCAATGTCCGGAATCAGTCCTTTGACGGCATCTATGATATCCTGGGAGTCCGACTCGGACAATGCGCTCAACTTGTCTGCGTTGGCAGTTGCTGAGTCGAGGTCTTTGATCACGGCGTTCTCGGACTGGCCGATGGCGACGCCATCTAGGATCCCCTCATAGGCTTTGACGGTGGTAGCCAGAGACTGAAGATCGTTCGAGATAGTACCAAGGTCTGCGACGACGTTGTCGGGGAGTGCGCGCTCGCTAACCCGGTGGTAGCTTTCGTGTTGCCAGGCGAGGGCTGCTGCAATAGTTGCAAGCAGGAGCAGGAAGATTTTGACCATGCTGAACGGCAGGGAATAGATGTTTAAGGATCCGAACGTGATGTTGGAGGGGATGGGATGGTTTGAGGATGTAAGGATGCGTGGATGTAACGAAATGGAGTTGAAGGCTACAGTTCGAGGCTGGGTATAAGTAAATGCACCTTCACCGCTTGAGACAAGATAAGAGACTCGGTCACTCGCACCTTTGCATATCCCACACGGAACGCAAGCATTGTCCCGGCAGTGCAGCATGACTGACAACACTTCGCAAATTCGACCGCTCCTGCTATGCACTGACGTCTGGCGTGACATTCGTTGTCTTCGTTGTGGCCAGATTGCTGAAGACTTACCGGTGAGTCTTGTTTGTGAAAGTCAGTGTGCCCAATCGTCCCACACCTGCATGCACGCTCGCTCTTTCACCGCTCTTGCTCATGCAGAGATGGAGGGCAGACGCGTGTTAGTTCAATCTTACCCTTCGGCGACTGAGCCGATAATTTTCTGCTTCCACCTCCTCACCTCCCTAACAAACATATGTGGAATGCGCTGGAGTCCACATTGGCTGTTCAAGATTGCCATTGACACCACAGCGTCAACAGGACGAGCAACACCGGGAGGGGCGAACTCACCGCTAGGAGTTGCCACGAGGACGCAACGCAGCGATTCGCAAAGGGCGGTATCCGCTTGCAGTTCCAGTGTGACTGAATCACATCTCGAGGGCTCAGGTCTCGGTCCCCGGTAAAGGCAATACTACCATGAGGCCGCCTTCAGAAAACGACCATCAAGTACTTGCTCCTACGCTGATCTTTTCCCACGATCGTGTTCGAGTGAACTACACAGATCCTTGAGCAGTTGAGTGAGCCGCCGGGGCCCGGAACTTCATGTGACACTGTGACACCGCATCAATCCGTTCAGACTATCGTGGGGGTTTGGGATTGAGAATCTTCTGAATTTACTTATCA
>Ga0265797_10011116_pt1 | contig 11336 bp, 7 predicted proteins | sample P2T30metagenome_FD_192433 | JGI IMG/M metagenome (GOLD analysis project Ga0265797, IMG submission 192433) | Plant litter microbial communities from East Loma Ridge, Irvine, California - P2 T30 | ecosystem: Environmental > Terrestrial > Plant litter > Unclassified | place: USA: California... | reverse complement strand
CCGCCCTCGGGCACAGCGACCACGAAACCGACCCCACGAGAAGCGTCTCCTACGAAACCCACTGTGAACGGCACAGGTGCACCCGCCACTGGTAGTGCACACGTGTCAGACAAGGCCGATGGAGATGTGGCAGCTGTAAGTAGCGAGGAAGACGCATCCGGACGTGGTGTTAATAGTAGCAGGGCGAGAACAAGCAGTCGGATGCATCACGGCACGATTCCAAACAGCCCCACCTCAATGGCTTCTCGAGCGAACATCTGGCGGCGGAGTCGCAAGCCGTAGCAGATGCCAGTGGTGGCTCAGATACCGACATCAGCCGCCCAGGAAGCGTCGACCAGTCCAAGCGCGACGGAGTTCACGTGCGGACCAACTCAGCAGCCAAGAAACAGCCGTTCAAGTCAGTATCTGTGACCAAGAGCTTTCTAGCCAAGACTGTTCCGACCACGCCTGCTGCACGACCGGGGGAGAAAGCAGCCCCGGCAGCTCCGCCCAAGACATCGATTCTCACCGCGAAGCCCCGCCTCGTAGCGAAATCCGGCGCTGGCAACGCCCCGCGTGCGCTGGGACAGACCAATGGCGCAGGTGCAGGTCCAGATGCGAGCAAAGTCTGGAATAAGAACCAGCCTGTCCCAACTCCCCCGCCCAAAACCTTCACCGACGAAGAACTGAAGCAGCAGTACGGTATACACCTTGCAACACGCCTACAGGCAGACGAAGGAGGCAAGGAGGCCAAGTGGGCAGACATCGACGATGACGAGGAAGACTGGACCCCGGAAGCAGTGCAATGGATGGATGGAACCAAGTCCTCGGTTGCGGTGCCACCGGAGACGCAGCCACCGCCCGCCGAAGAGCCCAAGACTATTCTCAAGCCTGAGACGCCCGCCGAAGCACCCAAGCCTACCACGTCCCCAGCTCCAGCCACGAACCCACCCAAACTGAGCGTCACTGGTGGTGCCAAAACCATCTTGAAGCCTGGTGCGCACACGCAGCCCAGTACTGGAAAGTCGAGCCTGGTCCTCAAGGGTCAGCCAGAAAGACCAACTCTAGTAGCCAAGCCATCAGCGACTGAGAAGAAGTCACCATGGGCGCCTCTGCCCCCAGTCGAGAAGGTGTCGCCGATACAAATCAATCCCCCTGCGCAGCAACCACCCCCACAGCGTTACACACAGCGCGATTCCTATGGTTACGACTCCATGCCCCCACCTCCCGCGAAGGAGATCGCCCCCGATGACTTTAATCGCAACTGGCGCAACGAAAGCGGCGGCCGAGATACTAGAGACGGCCGGGAATTGTTCAATTCGCAAAGTGGTCGTTACGAGCCTGTACACAATGACATGCGGCGGGGTTCTGGACGAGATGCTGGGGGTGGTTACCGGCAGCAGCCGTCCGCCGTGCTACAGAGGCCTTCTCAGGACGGCGGCCCAGCAGAGCCCTCAGCGGCGTTCCAGACTTCACGGGCAAGCGCGGATGGTCCTACTTGGGGCAGGAGGAGGAACTCGTCCAACGTTAGTGGAACTATGCCTAGGCGCATGTCGATGGACCCACGGGGAGTAGACATGCCTACTGGTCCCATGAACATGGAGCGACGCGAATCGCACTCGATCAACGGTGTGGACCCTTCGGATCCTGCAGCTTCCAGACAATCGCCATTCCAGCAGATGAAGTCTCCGAACGTTCCCCATGCACACCCGGCTTCACCCTATGGCTCAGTAACCTCAGCTGTACAAGATGTACCGGCGCCTACACCAGCACCGCCGGCAGAGAACCCAGTCGAGGTACAGAAACGTTTGATGGCTGAGAAGATCGAGCGCGCTCGTCTTAAGAAACAGCAGGATGCGGAAGCCGAGAAGCAGGCAGAGGCAGAGAGGAAAGAACGTCTTGCTAAGAAGTTGGCCGCTATGGGACCGCCTGAACCCAAGCCCAAAAACAAGGATCAGTCGCCTACACGCCCAGAGCAGTCCCCACAGAAAGACAAGGCTGCTCCTGCGCTATTGCAATCACCGCCAAAACCACCTGTACCGACTGCCGAGGGTGAGGTTACACAATATGGGATGATGAAGGTCCATCAGTCTCACCCGGTGAAAAGATCGCCTCAGGCGAGCCATGCTCAAGTAAATCCCTCACCGGTGACTGCTCCTTCATCACTTAACCAGCAATCGACGCCGCCGTTTGACGCCTTCACTCGTGACAACGAAAAGTCTCGGCTGTCAACTGAACAATCTCAAGCGATCGCTCACCAATCAGACGGCGCTATCCCTTCTGGGCCTAGGCCGCAGGCACCTCCGACCTGGTCGCAGTCTTCTTCTACAGCACCTCAACCTAGACCTTGGACATCACAAGTTTGGGGTCCTCCCGGCGCAAAAGATCGAGCTCTTGGTAACGGTACCTTCGACTCCGATTACAGAGGCCAGTCTCGCCCCGGTGCCCAGCAGCAACTTCCTGTTCAGTCACCTTCCGCGACAGCTCCCATTGGCACAGGCCTAGCTCCTCAGGCCTTGACATCACACCCAGCAAGACAGTTGCCTCCGTCGCAACCCATGTACTCGCAGCGATCGTCGCGTGCCCAAAACGCTGCGGCGGCTCGGGCGGCTAGACCACCCCCAAGGAACGTCACTGGCGGCGGTTGGGATACATTTGGTGAACTTATCAAAAAGGATGACCAGGACCTCGCAGCGAAGAATGCTCAAGATCGAGAACGCCAGGGCGAATTCCGTCCCGAGCTTCGAGAGGTATACAAAGATCAGCGTGGGCAAGCACAAGTGACGCTGCATGACAAGGTCGCCGCCGAACTGGCTCTTGCCGAGGCATTGAAAAAGGACGATACTACGAAGCCTTTGGCTGAAGGTTCGTCGCCTCAGCAAGGTCTGACTCAAGGTCCTCTCCAGCAGGCTACTGGTCCTCGCGCATCGCGCTTCTTCCCTCGTCCGACTGAGACCTCAACAGAGGCGACGGCGTCTCCGTCGACCTTTGTGTCAAGCAAAGCAGACTCGCCTCCTCCGCCTCCCGAGACAGAGACACACCCTGCTTTCAGCAGTGAAGCCGGCCACCCATTGGTGAGGCTTCCGAAGCCCTCGCCTGTCGTGCGACTTCCACCGTCAGCAGCTGGTAACGGGACGTCCGCTGCTTCTCACGTAAACATGCCGTCGCGCGGCCAAGCTCTAGGCGCCAGACCTCTCGCAATGAACCCGGAGTGGCAGGCAAGGTTTAACAAGCTCCTCGACAAGCCAGGTTCCAACCGTTCATCAACCCTTCCGAGCACGTCTCCAATGCTGCCAGTCGCTACTCCACAGCAAGGTGCGGTTGCCCCGGCTGCCTTGTCCAAGGCTTCTCTAGACGTTCGAGGAAATACTGGTCCTGCAACTGTGTCATTGCCCAGCGCGTCCCCGACGAGAATCTTTGCAGATGATCGTGGTGCAGACGCTGTCACTCGCGGTGATACTGAGGCTCTGTTTGAAGACAGGGAATTCGGTTCGCTGCCCACTGTCAAGCTGTCCAAGGTCCCGCACCTCGCAGCCAATCAACCACCGAAGGCCGCGCCTAGAGATGAGCAGCACCCAAGGCATAAGAAGCTGGAGAACCCGTTCACCATTCGCCGCCTCGAGGCGTTTGACATCGAGAAGACCACACAGAACAGGCTAAAGTTCGACGTTGTTGTGCGCCTCGCAAACATGCGTGAGCCTGTCACTAAGTCGGTCCAGCGGAAGCACTACGGCCCAAAGCTCAACCGGCAGCCGAAGACCAAAGCGACTGGTACGCCGAGCACCACTTCTACCAACAGTGCGAAGGATCGCCCGCGCAAGCCCTCGCACCAAAGTCAGACGGATCGTTCTTACAACAACAGCTCTTCGCGCCCGTCTGCTCCCAAGACTTGGTCCACCAGCAACAACAATGCTCCTCGCTCATCCCCAGCTCACACAGCTACAACTTGGGCTAAGGTTGCAACGGCCTAAGTGTCGTCCACAGTCTCCCTCGTTAGCTTCAACCACTGCTACAAGGAATGTCCTTCTCGTTCGACCACTGTCGCCGCACATGTATAGAACTGTCTGGTAACTCTTCGAAGTGCTTACCCTGGTCACTCTACGTACTGTTCTCATCGCAGCACACCATTTCACTCTTCTTCCTCTTCAACAGCAGTATATATCGCGGCATCTTGTACCACAACGGTTTGAGTGGATCACAGGGTCGCTTTTCTTGGGAGGCAGTGTACTCCCGATCTTTCTTCCACTGGACTCCAAGTCCTCATTTCTTGCTTTGGTGCGACATCACTTTCGGGGTCAGCATGTTTTTCTTTCCTTAGACCTTCGTTCATCTCCTTGCCATGACCGGCGTCAGGACGCGAGTATGGATATTGACAGCTACGACGGGCCATGACCTCGTGGATGCGGAAATGGGATGACGATAGAGGATTTCGTGTACTGCTAATAATACTTCTGAAACTTCATACTGCTTTACCCTGCTGTTCTTGTGATGGCGAACTACTCTTCCTCTGCTTGGAAATATAGGACTATGCATCTAATTGCCTCACCGGAAAGTTGACGGCTTCAAGATTTGTTCCTCCAACCTGCTTGCCACTCGCTGCAGTGATCAGCCCATCCAGCCAATCTTGGTGTCCTAGGAGCATCTTGTTCGGCTTCTGCTCCTCCCAATCCTTGAAAATCTGCCCAATCTGACTCTCCTGTGTCAAAATCCTCACCCTCTGCCCCTCCAGATCCTCCACAACCCACGCATGATAAATCTCCAACCCATCCGGCGTCTTGGAGCTCCACGCCAACCTGCCCGCGCGCCCGTTACTCTCCGGCGGCTCCGACTCCTCGACCGTGCAGGTAAGCGGCGTGAATCCAAAAGTGCTGAATCTGAAGACGTCGCCTTTGTGCAGGAAGGTGCCGTCGGATGACGGGGGAGTGATTTGCGCACAGTTCTTGTAGTAGGACTCCCATTTTGAGATGTTGGCTAATAGGGCCCAGATTTGTGTGCTGGTCAAGTCTTTGGCGATGCGCTCGTTGGAGACGAAGTTGTCGGTTGTGCCCGGGAGGAAGTGCGATGGCCAGTTGATTGCGGATTGGGTCGCCATGTTATTGGGTGAACAGAGTGTAATTTGGTATGGAAATGCGCTGCTGATTTTGTGTGTATTTATCTAGAAGCTGCTACAGCAGGATGTAGATGAACGTTGCACGTAGGTACTTGACCGTTCATGTATCGATGGATATCGTTGACGCTAACATGTGGCGCTTGTACATCATTGCGCATGGGAAAGACTACATCCGCGAGGACCCACAACTACACTGATTTGTCACTTTCGAACATGAGCGGGAATGCTTTTAGCAACATTTTGCGCATTTCATTTATTTCTCGGAAAAACGATCGTGGCTCAAGGTGCTATGCGGGAACTTTAATGTCGACGTCATAATGAAGGTCTGATCTCGACGCGAGCAGCCACGACTGCGATCCGCTAGTAGAGAACATAATGTCCACTTAACCTTGAGAGCTGAAAAGATATCGACAAAAGAGATGAACGTCAGGGTACAGGCCTTTGACCCAAATTTTTCGATATTGCACTGCCTAGTGCCCAATAGCTTTATAGAGTGTCATTGACCAAGATCTCGTTGTGGAAGTGAAACTCCGTGACGGCGACGAGAAGCTCATCTTGCGCGCTGCTCATTGGCAACCCATTGGCCATCATCGCTTTTTTGCAGTCTACGTCGCGCCGGCAGTCGATTTTGATGTCAGTGTGCCATCCCATTGGGCAGAGAACATGGCCAGCCTTCCTGACGACATATTTTTCGATAGCTACGTCGCCAACTAGACTCTGGTAATTCAGAGCACTGCTGGTACGTAAGACTGTCCCCACTGCCTGCAGGTACTTGCGCTGCTTGACCCAGTCCCGCAGCCCCTCCAACATGAAGTAGTCCGCCTCTGCCTCGACCCGGCTGTAGAGAGCATAGTCGAAGCCGTCTTCCTTCGTCCAGTAAAGCGGGAATCTGGAAGGCCGACGCATAAAGCTGAGTAGATGCTCGAATGTATCTGCATCCGCGTCAACGTAGTACGAGCCGTCGGCCTGAAGGTCCGCGCCGTCTTCCCAGCGATTGAGTAGACCCTCAAAATAAGGCGAGACCGAGAGGACTGATTTGGACGTACGAAATTTGCGACCGGATACGTCGAGCGTGATCTGATTGTTTGCCATGATAGGAAGAGATGGGAATATACGAGCCGAAGAGGCGGTGGAATTGGAGAGGGGCAATGTCAGCTTTTGCGCTGCGAAATGTGTGCAAGAACCTGGCTTCACGGTACGACATCGCGTAATACCCTGTTCTTGGAAGAAACAGGCGATCCGAGCAAAGTCACATGATGTCTTTGGCATACTAGCTGAAAACCCGCAGTGAAATCACATGAAGTGCTTCTGGAGAGATGCCATACTACATGCTAGATAAGAGCAACATCGCAGAGCGATCTCGTGAGATTCCATCGTCGCAGGCCATGAGAGCTCCTACTACGAAACTACATACTTAAAGCACCTTACATCCAACTGCTCAGAACGATTCGTGGTAACTGTATCGTCGTTACTTAGTCCATGTTCAATTAAACCCGGCTCATCTCGTGATCTCTTCCTGCGCTCACCCACAGCCACTCATCATCTTTCGAGATGTCCTTATCGTGAATATATGCGTGGGGACCACAGATGTGCATGGAAGACGCGGGGATGTTACTATCAACAGAATCATGTGGCCGAGGGTATTGGCAATGGCAATTTGCGTCCATACACTGCGATGGCTGCGTTGACACTGCTTGCGCTGGTAGCGTGTACTGGGTTTCCAAATACCTCGCATCGTGATTCGGTACGTAGTATTGTGGCTGGACGTGAAGCCATGACGTTGGCTCCGCAGGTAGCGAGTAGTTCGCCTCGTAGCCCAAACCCCAATCGTGGAGTCTCTCGCAGTCGCAACAGTCGTAACCCATCTCATCGGAAGTCACTCGAGGAAGACCAAGGCCCGGATGCTCATATAGGAATTGATCGAAAGATTGAACCATGCGGGGCACTGGAGAAATTGCGAGGGACCCCTTGTGTGGGTCGTGGCGGTGGGCGGTCAAGGACGGGTGGTTTACCACGTGGGCTGGGAAGGTCTGCTGCGATGAAGATGGTGCCATGCTGGACTGGAGTTGGATCGTCTCCACAGGTCGCCTTCCGTCGACATGAAAGGATTCCTCCGAGATGGGGATGCGCATGTCTGATGCAGATTGTGCTTTGATGCGCGTAGTATCGAGTTTGTGGTTGACGTTTCCCCCATCAAACCCTGGTCTTGAAGCTTCTGATGTGCTAACCTGGGCTGCAAAGTCCACCAGGAAATCGAGAGCGTTCATGCTGCCAGAGGATCAGAAAGAGCTTCGAGAAGATAGAGGACTAGAGAAGAGTCCAGGTATAGTCCTTGCCAGGGCGCCCTGATATCGTGACTGTTAACATTGATCTTCGAGGGGAAAGGTCACACTGATGGTACTCGCACCAAACGGATGTAGCAGTGCATCGTGTTGTTGCACCCGTGAGAAAACGACCTATCGGAAGCAAACCCATTGTCTGAACAGTTGTGATGATGCGATGTGATGGATCAGAAGCAGTCTGATGCATTAGAAGATGTGTGAGCCGTGCTCCTTCTTGAGTTAATCTCCTCGGTTCTTGTCGAAGCTCCTGTCACAAGAACAGCATCAATGCACAACACCTGGGCAGTCTCGTGGAACCAATATTCAGATGTATCGCACGGCTGCACGACTGCCTTTGTGTAGAACTCCCTGTGGGGGACTAGGAATGTTTCAGTGGAGGTCAGACCCCTGAGTTTCTTGGAAATCAATTAACTACGTTGCCTGTAGTAAGATCTGCATTGGTACTTGTGTTGGTACGACCCATCTTGTGTATGCCCGAAAAGCCCAGGTTGAGAGACGAGATGAATCCACCGGACAGCAGCGATGCGCTGGTGCTGCCAGACGGCTGAGGGCTACTACGCCAGATGATACGAATTTACTGTGTCTTCGCTCTGCGCACAGGAAATGGTGGTCAATATTGGCGTGCAGTCAGTAGATGCATGACGTGGTATTGTCTGTTCAAGAGTCGGATCACCCCTCCCTGCATAGGTTGGCTCACGCCCGGCGCATGAGCTTGCCGCTAGCGCGGGCACTTGTTGACAATCCGAGCCCACTCATTCCCTCCACATCGAGCAATGCGCGCAGCGCGACGCGTTCAATGTGTCGCTTCGAGCTCTTGAGCTTGATCATTGTTTTTTTCGAGCGACTGGCGGCACGGAAGAAACGGTTTCGCGCACCCAGCGACCTGTCAGCGCCGCGACCATGCTCCACGAAATCCTCCTCTCGCTCTCCGGACACCCATCGGCGCTGTTCGATGCCCCGGACCACGTGACAGCAACTGCGCGTCGCCTACTGTCACCGCCCGAAGCAGAGCTGCTATCTTCAATCGGTCATCTGTCGCGTCTGCATCGAAGCACACGCGATCATGTCGCTAGAATCGCCGCGTCACATCCCTCAGTCATCTGCAGGGCGGTCGCTACTTCGATTACCTCTTACCATCTCGAACGGTTCCAATGCAAGGTACTGGAAGTCGAAAGCCGCGTCTTGAAACAAGATGCTTCCATCGTGGGTGCATACAATATCGTACCACTGGCTGGGATAGTGAGCGAGTTCTCGGAATGGACCAGGGTGATGGAATGGCTACGGGATATCAGCAACTACATGTTGCCCTCGGACGTTCCTGCGAAGTTCGAAATGATGATTGGAAAGGCTGCCTCTGGAGCTGCCGTCATTGACAAGCTGCGAAGCGAGGCACAGACAGGCTATCCGGACATTGAAGAGACTGCCCGGGGTCTGAGCAAAGTCGCAGAGACATCGTGGCTACGGCAGCTATCAACCTGGCTGCTGTACGGTCGCCTTCCATCGTTTGGTCGTTCCGATTTCTTCATTCAGCAAGGTGATGAGGATGCAGATGAGCAAGTCTTCGTCCTTCAGAACAAGCTGCTACCAAAGTTTGTCACAAGGCAAACGGCTCTCTCTATCCTGTTCGTCGGACGATCGCTAAATCAGATCCGCGCATTGCCATCAGCCGTGAAGGCGTTAGACACATCCAACTCGGTCTCGGAACTTGATCTACTTCCTAAGCACGTTCAACAACTCTCTCAAGTGAGTGCACCGGTGTCAACGGCCATGCTCTCGGAGGCAATTGCCAACATCCGCCTTTCGCTGTCTCGGAATCTCCTACAACACTTGTTACCTCGTGAGAAGATTGTTGAGACATTGACGGTTCTACATCAATTCTTCTTGCTAGGAAGAGGAGAGTTTGCCCTGACACTGATTGCAGAAGCAGATGATAAAATGTTATCTCGACATAAAGGGTCGCAGCCCACCAAGTCTGGCCAATCTGTCAAGGCAGTTGTGATCAAGGAAGCGGAGATTAACCAGGTCCTCGCACGGTCCTTCTCCGTTCTGTCTACCTTATCTAGCGAGGACGAACACACAGATGATATTCTGGACGTTGCAACTCAGCTTCTACATCTCAGTGTTAACGGCTCGTCTAATAACCGTCCTGGGACACCGGGCCGCGCTAAGGACGCGGACTCGATGCTTCCACAACTTGCCATCATGTCTTTCGACGACCTACTGCTGTCTGTACCAACGTCTTTAACGATGGACATCCGTTCACCACTTGACCTCTTCATAACAAAAGCAGACCTTGACGTTTACTCATCGATCAATGCTTCCCTTCTCGCAGTCCGGAGAGCACATCTGCATTTAGCAGAACTATGGCGATACAGTTCAATACGGAGAGACCATCCTTGTCCGCCTGGATATCAATACAGCAATTCCGCGCATGGTAAAGCAATGCTGAAGCGGCGACGACAACGCACTACGAAACGGGCGCAGGACATGCGGAAGATATGGGCGACATGCGCAGCCGCTATCTTCTTCTTTGCGGAGAGCGAAGCTTACTTTCATGGTGCGGTCGTACAACAATCCTTCGGTCATTTCATAGCATGGGTTACCGGTCCTCAAGTTCCTTCAACCGCGGAATCGTTGCCAGCAGCTTCCGACAACTTGAGTGCCACTGGCTTCCGCAGGTCGACGACAGAAGGAAGCATACGGCAACAGCATGATCCAGAAGCATTGGCCTCAGCACATCGCCGCTTTCTGTCTTCGGTCGCGTACTCGCTTCTGCTTACCGATCAAGCCTTCACAAAAGCGCTGCGTACCTTGTGCACCCACGTAGACGAGCTAGTGGCATACATCAAGCGTCTTACAAAGATCCAGCAGAACCTGGATCTGGAAGAAGATGAAGGTGTGGAGGACTATGCGCAAAACTACAAGAAAGAAGAGCGCGAGGTCAGCCTGGAGATGGACCGGGCAAGGAGGAGGCTTGACAGCGACCTCAAGACACTCGTAGAGCGGCTTCGTGAGATTGATAGCGACAGGATTGGAGCTTCTGCACCTGGTACATCAATTGGAGCGACGATGGAGGAAGGTGCCTATGAGCCATTGAGAGTAGGAGGTATCGACCGTCTTTTGATGAAGCTGGACTGGAGCGGCGAGGACGAAGAAGAGGAGACCGAGGACTTGATCGATCTTTAAAGTACATGGCTTTGTCCTCGTCAAACGTTTTCAGGGGCTACTATCTTCGCGATCCTTGTTGGCTCTTGGCACTGTATCATGACCAATGTGGTAACGGCGGAAAGCGCGTTGATTGCGCGGTCGCGATGCCTCCGCATGGGACGGACTTTCTTCTGATGTCGACATGGGTGAGTATCGTCCAGGCATCATTTAGGTCGCCTCCCAACATTCTATCATCACATTCATCACACCACATCATACCGCTTCAATAGCTTATCAACATTGCTCTCTTGCATCAATACTGCGTATGTACCGGTGTTCACGCTCACAATTCGATGCTAACAACGCTAGGTCCGCTCAAAACAATTCCCTCCAACCCGCCTTCGTGTTCAACTTGACTCGATACGATCACTCCGCCGTAAGAGATTTCGCCATGTCTTCAGATCGCAATTCCGCCCGTTCTATCTACGGATTTGTACGGGGTATCGGAAAACGTCTCCCCGCCGAACGCGACGACCGTCCAGCATGCCTTCCAGCCACGTCAAACGAGGCATTGCCTAGGAGACGCCATTATATCTACCCACGAGAAGACTCTGGGGTATACATGCCCACGGGACCGGCCGAGGTAACAGGCAAAAGCTCTTCGTCGACTCCTCATCCACAGGCACAATTAAATCCCTTCGAGGACGCCCGATACGAATACGGTGCTACCATCTCTGAGACGCAGCCGTCACCTGCAC
>Ga0265797_10011115_pt1 | contig 11337 bp, 8 predicted proteins | sample P2T30metagenome_FD_192433 | JGI IMG/M metagenome (GOLD analysis project Ga0265797, IMG submission 192433) | Plant litter microbial communities from East Loma Ridge, Irvine, California - P2 T30 | ecosystem: Environmental > Terrestrial > Plant litter > Unclassified | place: USA: California... | reverse complement strand
TGTTCGTTGTCACGGTTTAGGACTACGGAGCAACGCTTTGATTCCGCGCCGGGGTACATTACTGTCAAAAAGTTGCTGGAAGGTTCTCGGCGCCCGCCCGCCAGCTTCTAGAGCGGGCTTCTTGATCGCGTGGTGAGAGGAATCGGTGGCGCCTTCGAGATCAATCCGCGCCCCGAGGCAACTGGCTGGGCGATGCCGTCAGCCTCTCGGGGGCAGCATGTCGGCAAGGCTTTCGCTCAGCTCGCGCATGGAAAATGGCTTGCCAATGGTTTTCAGTGGGTGGGCCATGGTGGGCAGCGAGTCGCCCTTCCCTGCTATCAGCAGTACCGGCAAGTCGGGCCTGTGCTGGTAAGCGATATCGAATAGCTGCACGCCGGTCATACCGGGCAAGTCGTTATCGGCAATGAGCAGATCGAACGGCGCGGTGGAGGCCAGCAAATCGATAGCAGCTAATGGATCGGCAGCATTGACGGCGTCGCAGCCCATGGCAGCCAGCACCTCGGAAACCAGCAGGCGCACCGCCGAGTCGCCTTCGACCAGCAACACGCGATGTGCCGCCACGGCCTGTGGTTGTGCCTCGCCAGTCAGCGGCTGCTCGGTCGACAACTGCTCATCGACCGGCAAATAAAGGCGCACCGTTGTCCCCGTACCCGGCGTACTGTGAATGGTCACCTGCCCCCCGCTCTGGCGAGCGAATCCGTACACCATGGACAAGCCAAGGCCGCTGCTCTGCCCCAATGACTTGGTGGTGTAAAAGGGATCGAAGGCTTTCTCCAGCGCATCCCTGTCCATGCCAACCCCGGTATCGGAAAAAGCCATCAGCAGGTATCTGCCCGGCAGCATGGCCGGCAAGGCCGTGATGCTGTTCTGCCCCAAGGTGACCAACGACGTCTGCAGGCTGATCTGCCCACCATCGGGCATCGCATCGCGCGCATTGATGGCGAGGTTCAGGATGGCACTTTCCAATTGCCGGGTGTCCACCACGACCCTCGCATTGCCATGCTGATAGTCACTGCGCAATGCGATGTCTTCACTCACCGTGCGGCGGATCAGAAGCTCGAGCGAGACGAGCAGCGGATCGACCTCGACAGGCCTGGCATCCATCGGCTGTCGGTGAGAAAAGGTCAACAGCCGCTGAGTCAGCGCACTGGCTCGATCCGCAGAAACGCTGGCGGCCTTGATGAAACGTTCGATGCCGTCCAGCTGACCCTTGGCGACACGACGCTTCATGATATCGAGCGCGCCGATGACGCCTGTAAGCATGTTGTTGAAGTCATGGGCAATGCCGCCGGTCAGCGACGCGATAGCCGCCATCTTGCGGCTCTGCAGCAACGCCAGGTCGATATCGCCGTCACCCAGAGCATCTGTCGGACGCTTGATCGATGCCGTCAGGCAGCTGCACAGCGATCGAGAGGTGAATGGCCGTTCCAGCACGATGACGCCGGGGGTACTGAACGTCGCGCAAGATTGCGCCTGTGTCGCGGCCCCGAGCACGATCAGTGGAATCGCTGCCTGCTGCAACTCAGCGCGCAGCTGCTCACCTAGCCTGGCCCATGCCTCTTCGGCGATCAATGCGGCGCCCACTTCAGGTGCCAGCGCGCCCGGCATGGCGCCGCTGTCACACAGATCGATGGTCAAATCCAATGAGGCAAGCAACGGCAGCAAGAGGTCTGCTTCGTCACTACAGATCAGCACGCGCATATTGAGCACCCTGCGCGAAACGTTGCAGCGCTGTGCAGGGAAGACGAAGCGGCGATCGCCTGCGCGCGCGCGTGAGAGGCACTCGACCAGCCTGCATTGATGGTTTGCACAAAGAGGCAAATGCTCCACCGGGCAACAATAAGCGCCCGTACTACGACCACATCCATGGATTTCTGCTCTCGACACAACGTGCGGCTCGAGTCGCATAAGCGCGCTCAAGACCTGAAAGGTATACGCAGCGTTCGACCGCCACGGAAGTGGCGCGTTCCAGCAATAACAGCATTAGGAAGGAGGTCAGCAAGGCGCAGTGCACGCCGATATCAGGACGGATGAATCAGCAGGGGCCGATCAGTTCCTTGACCTTGGCAATAACCTGATTGATATCGAAAGGCTTGTCGAACACCGCCGCGAACAACTCGGGGCTGGAGCGCCCGACACTGCCTTGCGCGCCGCTCATGAGGATAATGGGGAGATCGACCGAAGGTGCTCTCGCCCGTATTGCACGGGCGAACTCAAGGCCATCCATGATCGGCATCATGAAGTCGGTAATCACCAACTCAGGCCGTTCGCGGTCGAGTACTTCAAGGCCTCTGCGGCCGTTGCTCGCCTTGACCACCATGTAGCCTTCGTCTTCCATGGCATAGCCGAGAATATCTGCAATCAGATATTCGTCATCGACTATTAGGATGGTTGTCATAGTCCGTAGGCTCGATCAGGCATATTGCTCAGGCTTCCTGAGCCGGTAACGCTGTCCCTGACAAGGCACCTGCATCGTTTTTAAATGCCTTGCTCAGTTCAATACCATGATCGCTAATGACCACTTCGAGGAGAGACGCGTCGTAATGGCTATCCCTCATTTTCAGAATGGACAACAGGCGTTTTAGTTCAGCATCCTTTTCCACGAAACGCATCAGAATCAGGTTATCGACGATGCTCGACAACTCGGGTGCCGGTGCATTGATCTCGGCCACGAACAGATCACGCATCTCCCAGGTGGCGAAAACCGTCACGCCCATGGAACGAAGCTGGCTCATCATGGCGCTGAAGAACTCAATCAATCGCGCGCTGCTAGTGGCCACACGGGCCATACCGCCCAGGCTGTCGATATGCAGGCGCTTGATACCCTTTTCTTCGACGGTCTTGATCAACCGTGCGCCAAGGCCATCGAGCAAGCCCTCGGTGGTCGGCTGCCACATGATGTGCAGCGCGCCGGTTTCTTCCAGCGCACGCAGATCCAGACCAAGCGCGTCGGCCTTGAGGCGCAGGCGCTGCGGCGTTTCATAAAAACCGAAGTGCAGGCCCGGCGACTCGACCGTGGACTGGGCCAGGAAACTCAATCCGAGGCTGGTCTTGCCAACCCCCGACGGGCCCATGACCAAGGTAGCGGACGACTCGGAGAGCCCTCCACCGATGAGCATATCCAGGCTTTGCACACCGCTGGAAACACGCACCAAATCAACACTATCGGGGTAGGTAGGCTTGCTGTACAGGCTTTCCAGGCGTGGGTGAATCACCAGGCCGTCATCAGTGATTTCACACTCATGCAGGCCGGACAACGCGCCGCTGCCGCGGGTCTTGCGCAGGTGAATGCGGCGTACCGAGCGCGCACCGACAAGCTCTTCGCCCAGCTCGATCACGCCATCGACCATGGTGTGCTCGGGGCTGCCATCGTCAAGACGCGAGCTGGTCAGGAACAGCACGGTGCAGCCGGCAAATGCGGCATGACCCTGCAGTTCGGAAATGAATTTCTTGGTGTCGATCTGATTTTCCGCCTTGGAGCGGGCATTCAGCAGGCCATCAACGATAAGCAGTGTGGCTTTTTGCCGACTGATCTCGCGACGTAGCAATTTCACGACTTCATCCAGCCCTTCGTTTTCCAGCGTGTCGAACGCGCTGACGAACTGGATTTCGGCACCGACCTTGGCCGGATCGAAAAATGTCATCGTGGAAAGGAATTGAAAGAGCCTTTCGTGGGATTCGGCCAACAACGTGGCGACGAGAACACGGCCACCGTCGCGCACATGATTGAACGCAACCTGATTAGCCAAGATGGTTTTGCCCGAGCCGGGGCGTCCCTGAACGATATAGGATGCGCCAGCAACCAGGCCGCCTTTCAACAAAGCGTCCAGCCCTTCGATCCCACTTCTTAGGCGTTGTAGCTGTTCCAAGTTCTGGTCTGCCTCAGTCGAAAATACGCAGTAAAAATCCACGCTTGAAAGTGCTCTTCCCACTGGCTAACGCACTGACCGGAAAAGCGGTTTGCGGATACTAACATGTTCGTACACCTGCAACTGCTGATTCCCCGCCAGCCATCGGCAAACAAAGAATCATCGTGGTGCCCTGCCCTGGGACGCTTTCGACATGCACGCAGCCGCCTGCCTGGCGGGCGAAACCATAAACCTGGCTCAGGCCCAACCCCGTGCCCTTGCCGATGTCCTTGGTGGTGAAGAACGGCTCGAACAGTCGCGCACGAATGGCCGGATCGATGCCGGTGCCATGGTCGATGATGGATATGAGGACGAATTCACCGTGCAGGCCGTCAATATCGCCGTGCAACGTGCGATTTTCCGCATGCAACTGCACCACGCCATTGCCCTGCATCGCATCTCTGGCGTTGAGCACCAGGTTGAGCACTGCCATTTCCAGCTGGCCGGGATCCAGCTCGACACGGTACAAGCCGGGCGCAAAGCGCATCTGCAGCTTCATCGTCTTGGGCAGCGCCTGGCTGATGAAGGCATACGCTGCATCGAGCAGCTCATTCAGGTCGACAAGGCGTCTGGGCATCTGCTCGCAGCGAGCGAAGGTCAATAGATTGCGGGTCAACTGCGCGCCGCGCTCGCCTGCGTCCTGGATGCTGGCGAGCAGGCTGGCCAGGCGCTCTGGATTGTTGGCCCGGCTGGCCAGTTTGGCGGCACTGAGAATGATCGTCAGCAGGTTGTTGAAATCGTGAGCCATACCACCGCTCAGTTGCCCCAGGGCCTCGAGCTTCTGCGCCTGAAATAGTTGTGCGCGCAACGCGTCATAGCGCATATCGGCTTCGTGGCGGTCGGTAATGTCACGGGTGATCTTGGCCAGGCCAATAACCATGCCTGCTTCATCGCGAATCACATCAATCACCACCAGCGCCCGGAAACGCGTTCCGTCCTTGCGCATGCGCCAGCCTTCGTCCTGCGCGCGACCGTCATGCAACGCCCGCTCGATGAGCTGCCTGGGCTTGCCGCTGTGCCGGTCCTCGTCGGTGTAGAAGACCGACACGTGCTGCCCGATCACCTCGCCGGCTTCGTAACCCTTGATGCGCTGCGCACCGGCATTCCACGAGACAATATGGCCATCGGGGTCGAGCATGAAAATCGCATAGTCGACCACAGCCTGAACCAGCAACTCATAATGCCGTTCAGTCAACGTACTTGGAGAAAGGGGGGCTGATTGGCTGCTCATGATGGCCTGTGCAAGGCGGCGATGGAGGTGCAGTTTAGTCCGCTAAGCGCATCGAACGACAGCGCGATATGCGTCCCGCCCATCTCGTGTCGATTGCCAGATACCATCCAGCCTGATATCTGTATATAAAAACAGTACTCAGCAGCCTCAATGTCTTTCTCTAGCGACCCGCGCTTCTATTATCTGCACAACTTCCAGAAGGCTCTGGCATGGATCGGCGAGCGTCATGCCGATCTGCTGAACGCACGTGAGCAGGCGTTTCTGCAAGCTTTCAGTGCCCTCGAAGGCCCGGCCCAGGCGCTGTTGGTGAGGATGATCATGCGCAAAGGCGTGCACTTTCGAGCCAGCAAGCTCAACTACGAGGAAATTGGCTGCTGCCGCCAGGCCGCTGTGGCGCTGATCGCCAACGGCTGGGTGGTACGCGACGCTGCGCTGCACCTGCATGAGCTGCTGACGCTGCTGCGCAAGGACGAGGTTCTCGATTGTTTCGCGGACCGGATCAGTGACCGTCGCGCCCGCAAAAGCGACCTGCTGGAGCAGCTTGCCGCGCAGTTTGACCAGGCACTGACCTTTGGCGACTGGTGCCCGACGCTCGACGACGCGCTCTACAGCCTGGCCATCGATGACCTCAGCGAGCGCCTGCGACTGATGTTCTTTGGCAATCTGCGCCAGGAATGGTCGGAGTTCGTATTGGCCGACCTGGGTATCTTCCGTTATGAAAGCGTCGACTTTCCGCCGGACTCGCGGGCGCTGCGCTGCCGTGAGGATGTCGATGATTACCTGCACCTGCAGCGCTGCCGGGAAGTATTTGAAGCAGGTGATGCCTCGCCCGCGCTGATCGCCTGTATCGATACCCGGCGCTACGACAATCCCTACATCGCCGAGCGTCGTGCCAAGCTGCTGTTTCGCATCGGCCAGCACCTGGAGCGCTGCGCTGACTTCGAGCAGGCGCTAGAGGTTTACGCCAGCAGCGGTTATGGCGCGGCGCGGCAACGGCAGATCCGTGTTCTGGAGCGCACCATGCGCTTTCAGGAAGCGTTCGAGCTGGCCAGCCAGGCGATTTCGGCGCCCACCAGTGATGGCGAGCTGCAACTCGCGCAACGCGCTGGAGTGAGACTGGCCAGACAGCTTGGGCTACCCATTGCAAAACGCAGCAAACCGCCGGCACCGGCGCGTCTCGACCTGCAATTGCCCAGGCTGCCATCGCTGGCAGTCGAGCAACGGGTGCAACTGCACCTGCAGCGCAACGAAGCGCCGGTGCATTACGTCGAGAACACGCTGATCTGCAGCCTGTTCGGGCTGCTCTGCTGGCCGGCGATCTTCGCTGCGGTACCAGGTGCGTTCTTTCATCCCTTCCAGCACGGCCCGGCCGACCTGCTCACTGCCGACTTCTACCCACGTCGTCGCGCGCTGTTCGCCACCTGCCTGGCGCAACTGGAGGATGGCAGCTATCGCGACAGCATCCGCCAGACCTACCGCGACAAGTTCGGCATTCAGTCGCCGTTCGTGCACTGGGGCGTGCTCAGCGAAGCATTGCTGGTACAGGCGCTCGATTGCCTGCCGGCCGCCCATCTCCTGGCGTGGTTTCGACGCCTGCTCGGCGATATCCAGGCTAATCGCGCGGGCATGCCAGACCTCATCCAGTTCTGGCCTGAGGAGAAACGCTACCGCATGATCGAGGTGAAAGGCCCGGGCGATCGGCTCCAGGATAATCAACGCCGCTGGCTGGCGTTCTGTGCCGAACACGGCATGCCGGTAGACGTCTGCTACGTGCAGTGGGCCGACGCGTGAGCTACCGCGTGGCGGTGCGCGCGCTGTGCGAGTTCACCGCCAAGTGCGGCGACCTCGACTTGCGTTTCACGCCGTCACCCACTGCCCAGGAAGGCATGGCTGGACACGCCACCGTAGTCAGCCGCCGCGGTGAGCACTACGAAGCGGAAGTGCCACTGGCAGGCGAGTTCCGTTCGCTGCAGGTACGCGGCCGCGCCGATGGCTTCGACCCGCACAGCAACCTGCTCGAAGAAATAAAAACCCACCGCGGCGATATAAGCCGCATCCCCGACAACCACCGGCAACTGCACTGGGCTCAAGCGCGGGTATACGGTTGGCTGCTGTGCGAAGGCCGTGACCTGCCGCAGATCGATCTTGCGGTGGTGTATTTCAACGTCCTGACTCAGAAGGAAAGCGTGTTTCGCGAAACCCGCACGGCGGCGGAATTACAGGCGTTCTTCGCCGAGCTGTGCGGCCGCTTCATCACCTGGGCCGAACAGGAGCAGGCGCACCGTTTGCGCCGTGACAACGCGTTGAGCGAGTTGCGTTTCCCGCATGCCGAGTTTCGTCTGGGTCAGCGCCAGTTGGCAGAAAACGTGTATCGCGCCGCCCGCGACGGCCACTGCCTGATGGCGCAGGCCACCACCGGTATTGGCAAGACGCTCGGCACGCTGTTCCCGCAATTGAAGGCCTTTCCCGAACACGGGTTGGATCGATTGTTCTTTCTAACCGCCAAAACGCCAGGGCGCCAGTTGGCCCTGCACGCGCTGCAAACGCTGCGAGGCGACACGCTGCCGCTGCGCGTGCTGGAACACGTTGCGCGGGACAAGGCCTGCGAGCATCCGGACAAAGCCTGCCACGGTGAATCCTGCCCACTGGCCCGAGGCTTCTACGACCGCCTGCCCGCCGCGCGCCAGGCCGCTGTCGAGTGCACCTGGCTGGACCAGGCCGCGGTACGCGCCATCGCCCTGCAGCATCAGGTCTGCCCTTACTACCTGAGCCAGGAACTGACCCGCTGGGCCGACGTGGTGGTATGCGACTACAACTACTACTTCGACCTCAGCGCACTGCTCTACAGCCTCACGCTGATCAACGAATGGCGGGTCACGCTGCTGGTGGACGAAGCCCATAACCTGATCGAGCGCGCTCGTCGCATGTACAGCGCCGAACTCGACCAGGCGCGCTTCGAGGCCATGCGCAGCAATGCCCCAAAGGGCTTGAACGCGGTGCTGACGCGTATCAGCCGGCACTGGAAACAGCTGCACAAAGAGCAACGCGAGGAATACCGGACCTACCCGCAACCGCCGGATCTATTACTGTTGTCGCTGCAAAAGGCGGTCAGCGCGATCACCGATCACCTCACCGACCAGCCCACCGGCAACGATGGCGAGCTGCTGCAGTTCTACCTGGACGCCATGGCGTTCTGTCGCCTGGCGGAAGCCTTCGGCCCGCACTCATTGTTCGATATCAGTCGTCAGCCAGCCGTCCGCGGGCGCAGCTATTCAACACTGTGCCTGCGCAATATCGTGCCGGCACCGTTTCTCGCGCCGCGCTTCGAGAACAGCCACAGCACCACGCTGTTTTCAGCCACGCTGAGCCCTGCCGACTATTACGCCAACCTGCTCGGCCTGCCGGAGGCGACGCCCTGGCTGGACGTCGAATCGCCGTTCCAGGCCGCCCAGTTACAGGTTCACGCCGTCAGCAACCTGTCGACCCGCTACCAGCATCGCGAGCGCTCGCTGGCGCCCATCGTCGCGCTGATGGCCCGGCAATTTACCGAGCGGCCCGGCAATTACCTGGCCTTCTTCAGCAGCTACGCCTATTTGCAGCAGGTGCTGGAGCTGTTCGAGCATCAGCACCCAGGCATTGAACACTGGGTACAGGCCCGGCAGATGGACGAAAGCCAGCGCCAGGCGTTTCTCGAGCGCTTCCAGCCCGGCGGCCAGGGAATCGGCTTCGCAGTGCTCGGTGGCGTGTTCGGTGAAGGCATCGACCTGCCGGGCGACCGCCTGATCGGCGCGTTTATCGCCACCCTGGGGCTGCCGCAGATCAACCCGATCAATGAACAGATCAAGCAGCGCATGGCCGAGATGTTCACCAGCGGCTACGACTACACCTACCTGTACCCCGGCCTGCAGAAAGTCGTGCAGGCCGCCGGCCGCGTCATCCGCACCCCGCAGGACAGCGGCGTGGTGCACCTCATGGACGACCGCTTTACCCTGCCGGACGTACGTGCCCTGCTCCCCGGCTGGTGGCACGTGCAGCGCAGCCGAGTCCCCCACGCACCTCAGGTTCATGTGCCATCTATTACCCGCAAGGTGCTGCCGATAGCCGTTCTACCTGCGCCCCCCGTAGCGTCTCAACAAGGTCTGTTCGACCTTGACTGACGCGCTGTTCGGGAAAAACTAATCAGCGCAGCCGATCGACCACATCCGCCACCACACCAAGCATGTCCCCGGCCAGCTTCATCGAGCGCTCACCATTCCAGCCCGTCTGCGGGTTCGCCGCGTCGTCGTGGTCCTTGAACGGCATTTCCAGCGTGAACGCCAGGCAGTCGAACTCCTCCCCCACTGAATTGCAGGCCAGCGCCAGGTTCGCCTGGCCGGGCGCACTGCGCGGATAGCCGAAGCGGGTCTGGAATTCAGCCCCGCGCTCGACGAGCCGGCTACGGAACTCACGGTCCAACGCCTCAAGACGTGGCGTGAAGCCAGGGTTACCTTCGCAGCCCGCTGCGAATACGTGAGGAATTTCCTCGTCGCCATGGATATCGAGAAACAGGTCCACGCCCGTTTCCCGCATTGCCTGCTGCACAAAGTGCACTTCCGGGCTGCGCTCGAGACTGGCCGACTGCCAGGCACGATTGAGATCCTGCCCAGCCGCATTGGTGCGCAGGTGGCCACGGAAAGCGCCGTCCGGGTTCATGTTCAGCACCAGATACAGGTCGGCCTGTTGCAGCAGCGCATCCATTTCGGCGTCGCCGGTGTCCTGCAGGCGGCGGATCACGCCCTCCATGAACCACTCAGCCATGTGCTCGCCCGGATGCTGCTGAGCAATGATCCACACCTTGCGGCTGGCCTGCGCATGCCGGTGCACACGCAGCAGCTCGATATCACGCCCTTCGAGGCTGCGCCCGCACGCATGCAATTCGATACCGGGTATCGCCAGCGCCTGAGCGATTAATGCGCTGTGCCGCTCGCGACTGTAGGGCTCGAAGTAGGCAAACCACATCTGCGCGTGCTGAGGCTCCAGGCCGAACTGCAGGGCGCCGTCGACGAACTGGCTCGGCACCCGAAACCAGCTGCGCTGATCGTACGACGCCACCGCGTTGTAGCCCGCCCAGGCATTGCGGTAGGCGGACTGCCCGGCGTTGGTGATGCTGAAGTCATGGCGTGCGCCAGGCGTCAGGCCCTCGACGTGGAAGTGAAACCACTGGAAATGGTCGCTGTTGAGGTCCTTGCGCATGGCCAACAACACCTTGTGCGGGTCGCTGGCGTCCTGCACGAGGATATTGCCGCTGTCGAAATCCGAACTGATCTTCATGGTTATTCCCAACGCTGGTCACGGTCGCACAAGCATCTCAGTTTCCGGGCCAACGGGAAATCCACAGGCACTGATTGCAGCTGATCGTGGTGCGCCTCACACTGCAGGCCTCACTTATGCAGATGCCCGGAGCCACCATGTCCCTAGCCGATGATCAACAACGCCAGCGCGTGCTGGATGCCACCGAATCGCTGGACTGCACGGTCTATCGCCCCGACGAGGACGATCTCGACGCCGAAGAGCAGGACTTGGGCGATGCCAAGGTGCTGTTCACCGGACCCTTCGAGCCACCCCAGGAATGGGATGCTGCCGAACGCGATGATTATTTCGATGGCATCGATCCGGCACTGTTTTTCACCGCACTGATCGCCAGTGAAGCCAAGCCCGGTTCCAAGGCGTTCTTCATGCCGCAGTCCGGCGACCTGCTGGCTGCCATGAACGCCGGGAAGGTGGAGATGTACTTTGTCTGCGAGCGCCTGGACGACGAACAAGGCTCCAGCTTCGTCCTGATCCGCGATGAAGAAACCGACTGACCACGGCGTGTCACAGGCATAAAAAAACGGGCCCGATTGGGCCCGTTTTCAGTGCGTTGCAATCGATCAGCTGCGGATCAGGTGGTCAAACGCGCTCAACGACGCTTTCGAACCTTCACCCATGGCGATGACGATCTGCTTGTACGGCACGGTGGTCACGTCACCGGCAGCGAAGATGCCCGGCAGCGACGTTTCGCCGCGAGCGTCGACGATGATCTCGCCGCGATCGGACAGCTCCACCGAACCTTTCAGCCATTCGGAGTTCGGCAGCAGGCCGATTTGCACGAAGATGCCTTCCAGTTCCAGCGGGACGAACTCGTCGGAGTTGCGATCCTTGTAGACCAGGCCGGTGACC
>Ga0265797_10011113_pt1 | contig 11339 bp, 11 predicted proteins | sample P2T30metagenome_FD_192433 | JGI IMG/M metagenome (GOLD analysis project Ga0265797, IMG submission 192433) | Plant litter microbial communities from East Loma Ridge, Irvine, California - P2 T30 | ecosystem: Environmental > Terrestrial > Plant litter > Unclassified | place: USA: California... | reverse complement strand
AAAGCCGGACTTGCAGTACACGATACACATACGCTGACCTGACTCCCCTTATCCGGGCTCGACGGCGACAACGCGGGCTCTCGCATGCTTTCTGCACATCGAGCTGGACTAACTGGAGAAGTACATGTCATCCGACCTTTTCAAGGCCGAGGCTAAGCGCCTGGCCGACCATCTAGCCGATACCCACGGCATTAAACTGAAGCACACCTCCATCCTGTCTGCCGTCGCAGCGTTGCATGGCGCGCGGGACTGGAATACGCTCATCGCACGACAAAAGCCTGGCCTCGCGCAACGACTGGCCGCCGCTGTCCACGGAGTTGCTCCGCCGAGTACTGTGGTCGCTCTTGATGAGCTGATGTATAACTTGCCGTCTAATGGCTTACGTTATGGGATAGCAGCCGATAGCGGCGTTACTGTGGACGTCGAGGATGCTGAGCTTTGTCGCCACACTCTTGTTGTTGGCCCCAATGGGCAAGGTATGACTGTTCTCACGGAACAGCTGCTCACTCAGCAGATTCTGCGCGGAGGCGGTGCACTCGTTTTGGACCCTCAGTCCGACCTGCACCTGGCGGCTGTGGTCGCCCAGGCCGCGGCCAAGGTGGGCCGAGCAGCGGAATGTTTTACCGCATTGCCGCCGGAATTGGCTAAGCAATCGGCTACACCAGTTGATGCCTACGACGTGCTCGCCGGCGACGATGTGACCGCGCAGGTTGCGCGCCTACTGGCGGGGATTTACCAGCATGACGCACAAGATGTTGAAGAGTGCTACGCTGTGGCGCGCATCGCTGAGTTGCTCAGTGCCATGCTTGAAAACCTCGCCGCCGCAGGTGACCGGATTACCCTTGCACGTGTCACTCAGCTGATGGCACAGCCGCAGCAACTGCTGGACTTGGCCGCCAAGGCAGGGCACGAAGCCGAGGTGGCCGCGCGGCTCAACGCAGTTCTGGGCGAGTTTGTTCGGCACTCAAAGAATGGTACGGCTTTAGATGAACCAGCATTTAAGCAGTCCTTCGGTCTGGCCACTGCACGCCTGAGTCAGCTATCTCGCCAATATCGTACGGACGGAAACGGGGGCCGTAGTATTGACTTGAACAAGGTGTTTGAAGACAACCACATAGCCTACATCGGGTTCCCCTCGTACATGCCGAACATGAGCACAGCGTACGCAGACATCGTGGTCGAGCATGTCGTCCAAGCGCTGCACCACCGACTTGCGGTATGCAATGCGCGGCGCGCGTGGGAGCGTTCCGAGGGCACAAACAATAGTCGGAGTGCCGAGCCGCCATTTCTTGTCATCCTGCCTTGGTGCGTCAATTTGATTGGGCCAACGGCATTGCGTCGACTGATGAACTTTGGCCGTGCTGCAAAGGTAGCACTGGTGCTCCACGTTGGGAGCTTGTCAGAACTGGAGGCCCTGGGCAAGCCCGTGATAAACGACGTTCTTATGAACACGCGCCAGAAGGTGTTCTTTCGACAGTCGGCACCGCATGCACTTGAACTAGCCACAGGGTGCTTGAGTGCCGCTGGAGCCTCGCCGGTCGGCACCGATGCGGGCAGTGCGGTCGCCCAGCTCAAGCTGCGACTAGCACAACTGTCCTTGGGCGAAGCTCTGCTACTCGACGACAACGTCCTAAAGGACCTTCGGGTTCAGATGGTACGGCTGGACAGCTAACCGTACGTTGTCGGATATTCTAAGAAAGAGGCGCGCTCCCGGGAGGAAGCGCGCCTTTTCAAATCAAGTTAGCTTGGTCAGCTGCTCGGTTCATTTGAGATGACGTCATTGGAACAAAGTAGTGCAGGCAGTTTGCCCAGCATGTGTTCGTTGACCAGGTGGGTCATTGCTTCCGCCGCAACAGGATGGCCTGGCGAGGACTGTTCCAGGGCGTATGCCAGGCGACGAATTAGCATCGTCAGTTCAGGTACTACGTGGGAAGCTGTAGCCTTCATGCGCAACGAGTAGAGACACGCCACATCTTCTGCATCCTCAGCACACGCCTGGAAAATACGTCGTTTTTCATGGTCGCCGGCGGCCATGAATTCGTCAGCGTTTTTCCGACGAATGATGCGTCGTTCTACGTAGGTAAGCTCGGAGAGAGCCCCCGGGCCGATTTCCTCGACACCACACGGTTTTACCGGGGTGTCGTCGTAGATAGGTCTATCCGATGCAAACTCCATGGTGACAATGCCTTGAGCCAGTTTGCAGTTCCGGTCATGTGGTTCTCCCACCCAGGTCGCGCAACTACGGCAAGCGTAATGCTTGTGGTGCGGTAGTAGCAGGGCGCATTCTTGAGAGTCTGTCTTCTTGCAGGCACCGGGTTCGGCGGCTCCACAGCGAGGGCAGGGCGAAAACAGCGTATTGGTCGCGGAAAGAGTTGATATTGACATGAGCTATGGTTTTCAGTTGTCCTGCTTTGTGTAGGCAAGCTAGCGTCGCGCTCAAGAAAAAGCCTTCCTGGGGTACAGGAAGGCTGAAGCATGTGGGTCAGAAGGCCAGACTGGTGGCGGTCAACGCCTTTTTGAGCAGTTGCTTGAGAGTCGGGCGGCTGACAGCAAAGCCCAGGTCGTTCAGCATCAGTACACGCTGTTCTACGTTGCGCTGAACTGCAGCCTTGGTCAGACCCTCAACACTGAAATGGTGAACAACTTCTTCGAAGCGTTCGTTACCGCCGCCGGCAACGCCGATGTTCAGGCTTGCTGCACCTAAACCGTCACGGAGATGCAGAAGACGCGCGATTGTACTCAGCTTTCCATCGTCCAGAACGAAGGTGATGCTGGACGCGTAGTGGCAGCTTTGAACGGTCCAGTACTGCAGCATCAGGTACACGTGGCCGTTCTCTTGAATTTCAGCGTAACTGTGTAGGCTCCGTTCGGTAGGCATGTAGCCTGCCAACGATTTGCTGCGAACAATTGCGGCTTCAAGGCGCTCGCGAAGGTCGCGGGCAGCTGCTTCGGCTAAGTCGCGGTCAGGAATAGTGGTGATGTTTTTGGCGATTCGTTCTACAGTTGCGATACGCATGAGTGGTCCTTTGCAAGATATATTGTCCTGCCGTGTATAGCCATGACAATACCGCGACACCGGCGCGTACACCGTGCGCAGGGACTGCATGCCAGAACCTGAGGGGAAGATACCCCGCAGGGGAATCAGACTAGGAAGTTACCTGGAGCCAGCAGCAAAGAAAAAGCCCAAGTACTTGCGTACTCGGGCTTTTAGAATTGGGGTGGCAGAGAGCGAAGGGCCTAAGGTCTTTTAGCGAAAGGAGAAGAAGGAAGGCGCCCCCATAGCTGCCGATAAGGTAGAGAGCTCAGCGTCTAATATCATCCAATTGAAGTAGAAGGAAGACAACCGAATAGCTACCTAGGAGAACATTATAGCACCCGCATTTATATTCGTCAAGCATGCGGGTGCACTTTTTAGAGCCAGTGTGCCACGAGCTCGTCGAGCTTGCTCATCTGCGTCATATCGAGGACGGTATCTGCCTCTTCTTTCGAAGAAACCAGGGTACCGCGTGCCTCAGCATGCAGCTCGAAGAGGTCATACAGCGAAACGCGAGACGTTCGCATAGCATCAATAGCTTTCGCCATTGCCACCATCTTGCCGCCTTTGGACTCGATGCTACCGTACGCGCCCGCTTTCAGCGTCATGTCCATCCAAATGACTTCGCCCGTTTCCAGGTCGACTGCCATCGGTGCCACCGCGGTGGTGTCGGACGTGATGTTGAACTTGTTCGCCACGGTCTTCGCCTCGAAGTGGTCACCTCGACGCGGCTCTTCGCGCTCCATGAATCCTGCGATGGCGGGGAAGTCCTTGAACTTCTGGCCGGTCCAGGAGTACACGTTAACAAGCACGTAACGCACACCAGCAGCTTTCACCGCTTCGATATCCACGTCAATGAATTCAGCAGCGCCATGCGGTGCTGGTGCCGAGCGCACGTCACCGGAGTGCGTGCTACGACCCCAGGAGCTCATATTCGTCCATGACATCTGGTCGCACATCTGCCAGTTGGTGTCATACAGGCCTGCGGTCAAGTCGACATCGATGCTTCCGGTTTCCTGTGTCTGGGTCCAATGGATGAACAGACGCAGGAAGCCTTTGGAGGCATCGTACGCGAGGCGTGAACCTCGCGGAACGGTAACCAGGCCGGTGCTTGCACTACGCTGGGCAGTCGGTACCAGGATACCGTCAAGCGTCTCATCGACGAAGACTTTACCAAGTGATGGCTTCTGGGCGAAGCGCTTCACCAACTCGGCTCGCGCCATAGCGATGATTTCGCTCCGTACAGTCAAGCTCAGCGGATGACGGGTGTCTCCTTCGATTACCTGCATCTTGGCCACCGAACCTTTCGGCATGAAAGCGCGGAACTCTGCGGGTTCACCACGCGTGCGGAAGTGCGCAAGCAGCGTCAGCAGCATAGGGGTAGCAAGAGCACCTACCAGAGGTTTGAAACGTGCCAGTACATCAGCCTGTTCAATGCCTCCACGCTGCAGCAGCGTGTCCAGGCGGCGAGCGAACTCACCTGGTCGTTGCGCCAAGAGGCCCAACAGTTCTTGAGCCTGGCCGGCCGAAAGATGCGACTTCTCAAACAAGCGTGCGACTGCACCTTCGAAGGTCACAATGGTTTCTGGAGTACGACGTAGCACCGTGAAGCATGCGACAGTTTTCGGATATTTAGCCGCGTACTGGCCGACGTGCAACACTTCGCCCAGACGAATCCAGCGGCCCAGGTAGGCCAACATTTCACCTTGCATCTGGTCTTGCGGGTGCGTCAACTGTTCCAGGCCGCGCATGATGAAGCGGCGCTCGCCATTGGTCAGCTTGAACTTGCAGGCTTCAGCCAGCGACAAGTCGCCGTCTGACAGAGAAACAGCAATGCGCAAGGCATCGGTGCTTGTCTTGACGAACGGAAGCAAGGCCTCGTGTGAGGTACCGCTCTTGAGCAGCATACCGACGACCAGCGCCATGTTTTCTTTGAACGGCATCTCCGCCGGCAGACGCGCCACTGCGCCGTCGAGATTAACAGCAACAACTTCGCGTACGAACTCCTTGTACGACTCCGACAGCGAAGTGCGTGCTTGAGCTGCGTTTGCGAACGCACTGAGCACGTCCTCAGACGAGGCAGCCGATAGCACTTTCAAAGGCGTTAGCTCCGTCAGCGGCAGCGAGCTCGGCTTGTGTGCCGACAGTTCTGGTGCTGCACCCTGACAAATCGGGCAAGCGCCAAAGTCCTCGGTGTCGAATACGTCACCATTGATGACGTGGCCACACGACAGCATGGTCAGCGCGGTATCCGGGCGGCGCCATGCCAGGCCCACGTAATTGACGAGTTTCTGGAACAAGAACTCGATGTCGTTCGGGATGTCGTCGGGAAAGCTGCGGAACAGCGGGCGGTACTTCACATTCGCACCTACGGCCTCTTTAAGCTGGTTCACCAGGACCGCTCGGACGCGGGCCAGGGTCGAGGTATCGAGTTGTTTCAGCGCAGACGTAGCCTTGCCATCAAACGTGAAGCCCAGTTGTGCGATGTCCGCCAAGATGGCAGCTACATACAGGGTCGGCTGTGCCGTAGCCTTGCCGGTCGGGGCAGGCAATGCGAATTGGCGCTTCTCACGGATAAGGAAGCCTTGGATTGCTTGGTTGTCAAAGAAAGTGTCTTGCATAGCTTTGCTCCATTGAGGGGTCCTGCGATTGGAAAAGGGTCCTAAACCCTATAGCCAATGCTTGATTGAATGAACTACATACTGCAAACATCGTGCCAGGCAGTTCTGGCTTATAAACACTACTAAAGTGACAAAAATTTAGGTTAAATTTACAGTGTATATCCCGCAAGATATACCGCTATCTTTAAAGATATATCCGCGTAGCGGGCATGAAGCGATGCGTCCGTTGTGTCCGCCCGTTGGCTACCTTGTTTTACGCTAGCGTGGTACCGACGTGGAAATCGACTTTAAGGTGCTGCCTATACCTGCAGTTTCCTTCCTCAACCAGTACTGCATCCATGATTGCTAAAGACCTTGACCCCTTTGAATGTTCAGACCCGCGCGAATTGGCCGGCCGTGCCGCTGAAGAGCAGATGGCGTTTTACTTGAAGCGTCGCTTCCAAGATGACCCGGATGTATGGGTGTTCAACGGCCTGCGATTTCAGTATCAAAACGTCTTCACTCAGATTGACCACCTCGTGCTGTGCACGTGGGGCATCTTTGTAGTCGAGAGTAAGAGTGTTACGACCTCGGTTATGGTGAACGAACGCGGTGAGTGGGCGCGCCAAATCGACGGGGTCTGGAAAGGGATGGCATCGCCTCTAGAGCAAGCAAACGAACAGCTGCTTCAGCTATTGAATTTGCTGAACGACCATGCTGACGAGGTTCTTAGCAAGGTATTGGGAGCCCTGCAGCGTCGATACGGTGGTTTCGAGCGGGGCTGTTATTGCGCCGTTAGCGATAACGGAATCATAGAGCGGGCGACCCAGTCACTATGCCCCGAGGCCTTGAAAGCCGACCAGATTGGACGGGTGATTTCGGAACGTATGACGCAGCTCAAGCAGGACTCCAGCTTTTTGAGGGGAATGCTGAACTTGAAAAGAAATCCAGTTATCACCTTTGTGCCTGAAGACCTACTCAAGACGAAGGACTTTCTGCTTAAGGTGCACACACCGCGGAAGCCTGCCGAGTCTCTACGTGCCATGAGCACTCAGCTCGTCAGCAATGTACTAATCTTGCCTGGAACCGATGGCCCGTCTAAGCCGGTAGAAGCGCCGCGCAACGGCTATTTCTGCAGTAAGTGCGGTTGTGGCATCACGCCACGAGTGGCTCAGTTCTGCTGGACTAACAAAGGCCGTTTTGGCGGAAAAGCCTACTGCATGGGCTGCCAAAAAGGAGTCTGACGTGCAGCTGCTAAGCATACTCCAGGCATATCCTGCGCTATTTTTAGGATGTGGCCTCAGCATTTGGGCCGTTGCAATTCTTTTCCGAGAGTGTTTTGCCAGGGCAGGGTGGGGAAAGCGTAAACCAGTTGTTCCGATTGAGCTGCTGATACTGTGTGTTGGCGTTAGTACGTTTTTCTGGTGGATTGCAATCGTTTTGTGCCATCAAGCGTAGTCTGCTACTCCGTGATGCCGACTGTCTTGCTACACGAAGCAGGACAATCTACTTTTGGAGGCAACATGTCAGGCGGCTCTTTTAACTATCTGTTCACGCAAGACGGTCTGCACCTGCTGACCGATTCCACCGCGGAAGACAATCTCGAAGCGATGGGCAAGCAACTGGTCTCGTATGGGCAAGCTGGCCAGCTGGCTGCGGCACGTACTCAGGCACTGCTGTTGAAGGTTCAAGCATACCGGGCCACATTGTCTAAGATGGTCGAGGAAATCGACGCCGGCGTGCTGGATATGTCGACAGTGTGGAAGAGTGCTGAGTGGCACGCTTCAGGGGATTCCGGTAAAGCTGACGTTCTGCGCGTATTGGCACAGCACGACCAGGCATGCCACTCGGAGGAACACCGAGTGAACACAGCTGTCGAACTAGCGCTGGCTGATGCCATCGACGACATCTCAACACCGCTCGAAGAGACCAGCAAGCACTGGCAGTTCGTGCCGGAGCTGTCGCCAACGACAGAGCGTCGAGTACAGCGGCAGGTGTTCCATACTTCGATGTCACAGCGTGAACGCGAAAAGACCATTGACCAGTTCCACCTGGCACTGGACCGAGTGCTGTATTTCGCATCCGGTCGCGTCAAGGATACTGACTTCTTGCTCAGCATCCTCTAAATTCAAAGCCCGTGCATCGTTGCACGGGCTTTTTCATGGAACGGGCCGGCTCGGGCTTGACTCCTTATTCGAGTGAGACTGGAATCCCCGCGCGATTGTAACCATCGGCATAGAACACGGGCGTGTTTTCTTCCTGGAAGTCTACCAGTCGGTAGGTGAAGTACACCGGGATGGACTGAGGAAGGCGCTTGATACCATTCTTGACCGTTTCCTGGTACTTGTCGAAAGCTTCGCACGCTGCACTGTGCTCTTCCAGCGCATTGAACGCCCAACGTGCGAGTTGGTCGATTTCCTGGACGCGCACGCAGCCCGAACTGGCCAGCCGAACATTCCAGTCAAACTTTTCTTTCTCTGGGGTGTCATGCATATAGATGTTCTGATTCGAGGAAGTCTCGAACTTGAGCACGCCGAGCGCCGCAGAAGGACCTGCTGGCTGGTGGTAGCGGAATTTCCTCCAGTTCGAGGATGTTACCTCGGACGACTTGACGGTATTTCCGTTGCCGTCTGTGATGCGCATTTGATGGCTGGCTAGCCAGCGAGAGTTAACGGCGCCGCCCCTGACTACGTTGCGAGACAGGATGTTGTTGGTCGGCGTCCAACCTGGGTTGAACTTCAACCCCCAGAGGGTGAAGTCATCCATAGGGGTTTGCGTCTTCGGTGCGCCTACTACGACACGCGAGCGCAGCACTTCTGCCGCCTGGCCCGAACTGTCCATTTCGTAGGCTACAAGCGTTTGGGATGCAAGATTTACTTCGACGAATTTCGAGGGCATCGCTTTGGCGAGTTGTGCATTGACGTGCTCGCACTGTGTTGCGGCCGCTTCAGCCACCTTGGCTTGGTAGTGGGACGACAGCGGGAGTACATTCAAGATTGTGTGACTATCCAAAATCCCGGTGGGAGTAAAGCCAAGTGCGTTTTGCCGTTCCTTGACCGCTTGTTGAAGTGCAGCGTCAAAGCCTCCTTCAGCTGGCAGTCCCAAAGCCTCCCTCACGGTAGGTAGCAGAGGGGAAGTCTGCCCACGCTTTAAGTCGCGGGGAAGGCGGACGGACGTGGGTTCTCCAGCAGAAGCTGCGGCTTGGTTTGACGACTCGGCCAACGCAAGGGATAGCTGTTCGCAGGGGAGTTGGGCAAAGGCTGGCGCGCTGGCCAGTACTAGGAGGCAGGATGCCGAGAGTACGAGTTTTTTGACCACGGGAGTGAGTGAGGGCACATGAAGTTGTTATTGGTGTGCGCCGTGTAGTCACTAGTTCTATGCCGGTAACCCAGTTGAACAAGAGGTATTTGACGTCCCTAGACGCCACATGCGCATCAAACTCCACATTCGGCTGCGGGCCTCGTCCTCGTACGTATTCTCGCTCCTGCACGACTACTCGCTTCGGGCCGGGTGGGATACCTTCGTACCTGATGCGGTCCTCCTGAATGCCAAGCAGGCCGGCCGCGGGGTAGTCGTCCGATGCACCGACCGCTTTGGGTTGGTTATGGAGACGGTCTATGTAGGGTTTCGCCCGCCGCACTTGGCTACTATCCGGATGACCAGGGGGCCAGGAGTCTTTGAGCAGCTGGCGGGGAGTTGGCGGCTTGCCGACTCAGGGGAGTGCGAATGCGTGCTCCATGTCACCTACAATCTAAAGACGCGCCCTCGATGGGCTCGCCCCGTTCTAGAGCCTATCGTTGCCGGGCTGTTCTGGCTGCAAACGCGTCGACGACTGCGAGCGTTAGCACTGTACGTCCACAGGCGATAGTCTATCGCCGGCGTCGAAATTGCAGTAGCAAGAAAAAGCCTGCTCAGAAGAGCAGGCTGAATATTGGATATTGGTTGTGCTTAGCCGTTGAAGTGGCCCTCAGTGCTTAGCTGTTGAATCTTCTCGTCCAATGCACGTCGGAATGCGAGCACATCGTCCTCGTAGTCCTCGTTAGGGTCGTAATACTCGAGGCCGGTGTCAAACAGCTCCGACAGCAGGGTGCGAATGCGTATCGAGCAGTCATCGGAAAACACTTGGTCGTAAGTGTCGTGCCACAGCTGCCAGTCCTTCTGCTCCAGCGCCTTGTCGACAACACTGCGAACTCGTGCATGTAGCAGAAGCAACTCGCCCTTGGTAGCAGTAGGGCCCGAAGTGGCACTGTAGGAATCTGCCACGATAGCCGCGGCTAGGCCGGACGCGATGCTGCCGGTTTCCACGTGAACTGCTCGTACTGCGGCACCTGGCATCTGGATGATTGTCCAACCATTATCAGTCAGACGTTCGGTTTGTTCTTGGGTAAGGGTCATGGATATGTCCTGATTGAGAAAGGTATGTTCTGGTCTGTGTAGCAACGATATGGGCCGCCGTCAATGGAAAACGGCCTCCGAGGAGGCCGTTGAGAATGCTAAATACCCTAGTTGGCTAGTCTGCCAACAGTTCGTCGTAGTCGACGGCCTTCTTGCTCACCGCAGCTTCCCAGAACTGCACCAGCAGCGCGACCGCCATAGGGTGGTTCTCACTGTAGCTGCGAATATCCACTAGGCCACTTCCTTTCAGAAGCAGTGATGCTTCCTGGTGCACGAGCGACTGGTAAATGACGTAGTCGTATTCATAGTAGTTGCGTTCCTCCAGCTGATGCAGTCGCTCGACCAGAGCCGGCAGGTAAGTCTTCACTTGAACCAGCCAATTGTTTGCCGCACGTACTGCCTGGATTGCAAGGGCTTCAAGCTCTGCGTATACAGTGCCCAGCGGCTTCTCCAGCGAACCGGGGACAGCGATGTCCAGGTCCACGTCGACCTTGCCGCACGCTGCTTGGCGCATCAGGTTTACTGATTCGAAACCGGGTACGCGAGCCATGAATTTTTCTGCCAGGTGAAGCGTGTCCTGGTCCGACCAGGACAGGGCCTCGGTCAGGTTATCGCGAATAACTGCGAACAGCGACGGATAGTAGGTGAGGGTGAAGCCACTCTGCGACGGGATTGTGCTCATGATGTCCTTTCGGTATGACCTGTAATTCCAGGTGTAGCGAAAGGCCTGCGAAACAACCGATTCCGTGCGGGCGACAGATTTCTTAGCGGAAATTAAAGAACGGCCTCTAAAAAGAGGCCGTTGGAAAGCGAAACGCGCTTTGCTGGCGCCTGCACAACGGGCAGACTATAGGGCGGTAGGGCCGTTAGGCCGCGATTACCGCCTCGAGGTTGGCGAGAAATCCCTTGAGCAGCGTGCCGTATTGCATACCGCTGTCAGCCTTTGAACGGACCTTCTCAGTCAGTTCGCGGGCTTGCTCAAGAGTCAGCACTGTAGGCAGCTCATCATCGTTCAACATGGCTGTAAGCAGGTCATGGTTGAATTCATCGAGGTGGACAGTATCGCCGATTCGGCAAAGCGTGGTGGTCATTGTGTGGTTCCTGGAACAGCTGTCTGTTTTTAGAATTACGTCATTTTATCAGACGGCGAAGATAAAAGTCAATTTCCTGTTTATAGTTTAGGAACTGACTTTTTAGCGGGTCAAGCCCGACTTACTTGCGTGCGAAAATCCGCTTTGCACCCGCTGTCAAGGCATCTGCAGCTTCGAGTCCTGCGTTGGCGGCTTGGCGCCCCGTGTCCACGAGCTTAG
>Ga0265797_10011112_pt1 | contig 11340 bp, 7 predicted proteins | sample P2T30metagenome_FD_192433 | JGI IMG/M metagenome (GOLD analysis project Ga0265797, IMG submission 192433) | Plant litter microbial communities from East Loma Ridge, Irvine, California - P2 T30 | ecosystem: Environmental > Terrestrial > Plant litter > Unclassified | place: USA: California... | reverse complement strand
GCAATCGCGGCGCAGATACCCGCGCCGCTGAAGCCGCTTGTAGAGGAAATCGACCATCTGCGGGACGAGCGGCGAATTGCGGCTGTTGTGGAGTTCGTAAGCGTCCGGATCCACGACGCCGAGCGAGCGCAGCCGGTCCGGTACGTCGTCGCGGCCGACCAGTACGGGGGTGCCATAGCCGCCATCCTTGAACGCGATCGCCGCGCGCAGCACGACTTCCTCTTCGCCCTCGGCAAACAGCACGCGCTTGGGATGCGCCTTCGCGCCCTCATAGGCGAGCGTCAGCACCGAGGTGGTCGGGTTGAGCCGCGCCTTCAGTTTCTCGCGGTAAGCGTCGAGGTCGAGGATCGGCTTGGTCGCGACGCCCGAATCCATCGCCGCCTTGGCGACCGCGACGGGGATGATCTCCATCAACCGCGGATCGAACGGCGTCGGGATGATATATTCGGGGCCGAAGGTGTGCTGCACGCCGTACGCGACCGCGACCTCCTCGGGCACCTGCTGGCGCGCGAGCGCGGCCAGCGCATGCGCCGCGGCGAGCTTCATCTCGTCGTTGATCGTCGTCGCGCGCACGTCGAGCGCGCCGCGGAAGATGAACGGGAAGCACAGGACATTGTTGACCTGATTGGGGAAATCCGAACGCCCGGTGGCGATGATCGCATCGGGTCGCGCCGCCTTGGCTTCGGGCGGGGTGATCTCGGGCGTGGGATTGGCCATCGCGAAGATGATCGGCTTGGGCGCCATCTTCATCAGCTCATGCGCCGGCAGCGCGCCCGCCGCCGAAACCCCGATGAACACATCGGCGCCGTCGAGCGCCTCCGCGCGCGTCCGCTTGCTCGTATGGACGGCATGCGCCGACTGCCACTGGTTGATATCGTCGCGACCCTGATAGATCACCCCGCCCAGGTCGATCATCGTCAGATGGTCGCTTGGCAGGCCCATCGTCTTGATCAGCTCGGCGCAAGCGATCGCCGCCGCGCCGGCACCGTTCATCACGACCTTGGTCGTCTTGATGTCGCGCCCGGTCAGGAACAAGGCGTTGATCAGGCCGGCCGCGCAGATGATCGCCGTGCCGTGCTGGTCGTCATGGAACACCGGGATGTTCATCTTGGCGCGCAGCGTCTGCTCGATGATGAAGCATTCGGGGGACTTGATGTCCTCGAGGTTGATCCCGCCGAAGCTCGGCTCCATCAGCTCGATCGCGTCGATCAGCCGGTCGGGGTCCTCGGTCTTGAGTTCAATGTCGATCGCGTCGACGTCGGCGAAGCGTTTGAACAGGACCGCCTTGCCCTCCATCACCGGCTTGGACGCGAGCGCACCGAGATTGCCGAGCCCGAGGATCGCGGTGCCGTTGGAGATGACCGCGACGAGATTGCCCTTGGCGGTATAGTCATACGCGCAAGAGGGATCGGCGGCGATTGCCAGCACGGGCACCGCAACGCCGGGCGAATAAGCGAGCGCGAGGTCGCGCTGCGTCGCCATCGGCTTGGACGCGATGATCTCGATCTTGCCGGGGCGTCCTTCCGAATGGAACAACAGCGCCTCGCGCTCGGAAAACTGGACGTTGGATTCTTCGGACATGGGGGGCGCACTCCTGATAATGCTGCCTTAAGCAGACTTTGGCCGGATGGGAACGCCCCTAGTCGACGCTACGGCCATCAAACGCGGCGCGCGCCGCGGTGATCCGTTCGAGATTGTGCGCTGCCCACGACCATACGCCGCAGAATGCCTCCGCCAGCGTCAAGCCGAGATCGGTCAGCCGATATTCGACCTTGGGCGGAATGACGGGATGGACCGTGCGGATCACCAGTCCATCGCGTTCCATCTGCCGCAGCGTCTGCGTCAGCATCTTCTGGCTCACCCCCTCGACCAGTTGCGCGATCCGCGAGAAACGCAATTCGCCGTGTTCGGTCAGGACTTCGAGCGTGATCATCGTCCATTTGTCGGCAACCCGCCCGATCACCTCGGTGACGAGCGCCTCGACCCGCGGGTCCAGGTCTTGCGGGTAATCATGTGCGATCGTCATCGGTATCCCCGGGGTGCCTATGGCACATTTCGGTGCCTTCTTACGCAAGCAACTTAAGCCTCATATCTGCGTCTGGCCATTCGCACAGGAGACACACCATGAAGATGACCGGCAACACGATCCTGATCACCGGCGGCGGGACGGGCATCGGCCGCGCGCTGGCCGAGCAGTTCCACGCGCGCGGCAACCAGGTGATCGTCGCGGGCCGTCGCGCCGAGCCGCTCGCGGCACTCGCGCGCGATCTGCCCGGGATCGCCACCACGCTGCTCGACGTAGCGGACGCAGCCGACATCGCACGCTTTGCCGGGAGCGTCGCGGCCGAACATCCCACGCTCAACGTCGTGATCCACAATGCGGGGATCATGAAGGCAGAGAACATCGCCGCCGATCGCTATGACCTAAGTGATGCCGAGGCGATGGTGGCGACCAACCTGCTCGGCCCGATCCGCCTGACCGCCGCACTGCTGCCGCATCTGCGCCAGCAGTCGGATGCGGCGATCCTAACGGTGTCGTCGGGGCTGGCGTTCGTCCCGCTGGTCGCGACGCCGACCTATTCGGCGACCAAGGCGGCGATCCACAGCTGGTCGCAATCGCTGCGCTCGCAACTGGCCGAGACGGGGATCGACGTGATCGAGATCGCCCCGCCCGCGGTCGCGACCGAGCTGATGCCGGGTCATGCCGAGAACCCCAATTCGATGCCGCTCGACGCGTATATCGCAGAGACTATGGCGCTGCTGGAGGCGAACCCGCAGGGGCCGGAGAATACGGTCGAGCGCGTCAAGTTCCTGCGCAATGCCGAGCGCGAGGGGCGGTATGACGCGGTGTATGGGGTGCTCAACGGGGGGTGATGCCCGTTGGGTAGGGGGTGGGGGATGCTGGACCGTCGAGTCCCACCCTCACCGCCGTCACCCTGAACTCGTTTCAGGGTCCACCTTTGAGCGAGGACGGTCCGAGCCTGTTGCACGGTGGATGCTGAAACACGTTCAGCATGCCGAAGGAAGAGAGAACCCAGCCTCTGATCCACTCAACTCCGCATCTGCCCGATGACGCGCCCCGGTTTCTTCGCTACCCAGCGGCGATGCCATCCGCTTCTCCCGCCCCTGCCCCGACTGCCGCCGCGCCCACCCCGATGATGGCGCAATATCTCGCACTCAAGGCGGAGGCGGCGGATTGCCTGTTGTTCTACCGGATGGGCGATTTCTTCGAATTGTTCTTCGACGACGCCAAGATCGCCGCCGCCTGCCTCGACATCGCGCTGACCGCGCGCGGCGAGCATCACGGCGTGCCGATCCCGATGTGCGGCGTGCCGGTCCATGCCGCCGATGGCTATCTCGCGCGGTTGATCAAGGCGGGACACCGCGTCGCTATCGCCGAGCAGACCGAAAGCCCCGCCGAGGCCAAGAAGCGCAGCGGCAAGACGCTCGTCTCGCGTGCGATCGTCCGGGTCGTCACCGCGGGCACGCTGACCGAGGAAGCGCTGCTCGACGCGCGCAGCGCCAATTGGTGCGTCGCGATCGGCGAGGCGGGCGGCGCGGTGGCGATCGCCGCCGCCGACATCTCGACCGGGCGGTTCGAGCTGATCGCGTGCGACGCCGCCGGGATCACTGCCGAACTCGCGCGGCTTGCGCCGGCCGAGACGATCGCCTCCGATGCGAGCGACTTTGCCGACCTCGCGACCATGCAGCGCCCGCGCGCCGAGTTCGACAGCGGACGCGGCGAGGCGCGGCTGAAGGCGCTCTATGCGGTCGCAACGCTCGACGGGTTCGGGCAGTTCGACCGCGCCGCGCTGTCGGCGGCGGGAGGCCTCGTCGCCTATCTCGATCATACCGCCAAGGGCGCGATGCCGTTCCTGCGCCCGCCCCGGCTCGGCGCGAGCGCGCAGCACATGGCGATCGACGCGGCGACGCGCGAGAGCCTCGAACTCACCCAGACCACCACCGGCGCGCGCAAGGGCAGCCTGCTCGATTCGATCGACCGGACCGTGACTGCGGCGGGTGCGCGGCTGCTCGGCGCGGACATCGGCGCGCCGCTGATGGAGCGCGGACCGATCGAAGCGCGGCTCGATCTCGTCGCGTTGCTGACCAATGACGGGGGATTGCGAGAGTCGCTCCGCGGCACGCTGCGCAGCATGGCGGATATCGGGCGCGCACTCGGGCGGCTCGCCGCGGGGCGCGGTTCCCCGCGCGATCTCGGACAGTTGCGCGACGGGCTCGACGGCGCGTGGCGGCTCGGCGAGCGGCTCGGCACCATCGCCGCGCCGCCTACGCTGCTTACCGAGCTCGCCCCCCGCCTGCGCGGGCATGGTGCGCTGATCGACTTGCTGACGCGCGCGCTGGTCCCCGCGCCCCCGATCGATGCATCGGACGGCGGCTATATCGCCGCGGGCTATGACGCGGCGCTCGATGACCTGCGCGATGCGGGCGCGGGCGGACGGCGCGCGATCGCGGCGCTCGAGGCGGATTTCCGCAGCCGCACCGGGGTGGCGCAGCTTAAGATCCGGCATAACGGCGTGCTCGGCTATCATATCGAAGTTCCCGCGCGGTCGGCGGACGGGTTGATGAAGCCCGACAGCGGGTTCATCCACCGCCAGACGATGGCGGGCGCGGTACGCTTCAACGCGCCCGAGCTGCACGAGGTCGCCGCCAAGGTGACGCAGGCGGGCGCGCATGCGCTCGCGGCGGAAGCGGCGCATCTCGAGGATCTGGTCGCCGCTGCGCTCGACCGGCGCGAGGCGATCGCCGCAACCGCCGATGCGCTCGCGCGGCTCGATGTTGCGGCTGCGCTTGCCGAACGTGGCTGCGAAGGCGGCTGGGCGCGGCCCGAGCTGGTCGACCACGCGTGTTTCGACATCACCGGCGGGCGCCACCCAGTGGTCGAGGATGCGCTCGCGAAACGCGGCGAGCGGTTCGTCGCCAATGACTGCCGCCTATCGGAAGACTCGCGGTTGTGGCTCGTCACCGGGCCCAACATGGGCGGCAAGTCCACCTTCCTGCGCCAGAACGCCGCGATCGCGGTGCTCGCGCAGGCGGGGAGCTTCGTGCCCGCGACCGCGGCGACTTTGGGGCTGGTCGATCGCCTGTTCAGCCGCGTCGGCGCGTCGGACAACCTCGCGCGCGGGCGCTCGACCTTTATGGTCGAGATGGTCGAAACCGCCGCGATCCTCGCGCAGGCGACGCCGCGCAGCTTCGTGATCCTCGACGAGGTCGGGCGCGGCACGTCGACCTATGACGGGCTCGCGATCGCCTGGGCGGTGGTCGAGGCGATCCATGACGACAATCGCTGCCGCTGCCTGTTCGCGACGCATTATCACGAGCTGACCCGGCTCGCGGAACGGTGCGAGGCGCTGACGCTGCACCATGTCCGCGCGCGTGAATGGAAGGGCGAGCTGGTGCTGTTGCACGAAGTGTCCGAGGGGCCGGCGGATCGCAGTTACGGGTTGGCGGTCGCGCGGCTGGCGGGGTTGCCGCCGGTGACGATCTCGCGCGCCAAGGCGGTGCTGGCGAAGCTTGAGGCGGGGCGTGCGAAGACCGGCGGGCTGGCGGCGGGGCTGGATGACTTGCCGCTGTTCGCCGCCGCGATCGAGGCGGAGGAAGAGGAATGCGACGCGATCCGCGCCGAGGTCGAGGCGCTGGATGTGGATGCGCTGACCCCGCGCGAGGCGTTGGAGACACTGTACCGGTTGAAGGGGTTGGCGCGGGGGTAGTGTCCTTCCCTGGGCGCTTCCCCGGCGGAGGCGGGGGCGCAGTTGCGAGCGTTTTGCCAACGAAGCGCAGCGATTGATCAACCAGCCTTGCGCACCTGGGCCCCGGCCTTCGCCGGGGAAGGATGCTTCAGAAACGCCGCGACGTTTACAAGCCGTTCGTTGGCGGCTGGCGCACACAAAGCGTTCTTCCCCGGCGGAGGCCGGGGTCCAGTCGCGGGCGTTTTGCCAACGAGGCGCAGCGATCGATCAACCGGCCTTGCGCACCTGGGCCCCGGCCTTCGCCGGGGAAGGATGCGTTGGACGATCACCCCCGTCGCACCACCGTATAGGTCATCTCCCGGCGTGGCTCGAACCCCAGCGCGCGGTAGAGCGCCACCGCGGGATTGTCGGGGAAGGTGTGGAGAATCACCCCCTCCCCGCGCGACAGCAGCCGCGCGATTACCGTTTCCATCAACGCCCGCGCGAACCCCTGGCCGCGAAAGTCGGGATGTGTGCACACCGCGCTGACTTCGCTGAACCCGGGCAGTTTCAGCCGCTCGCCCGCCATCGCCACTAGTCGGCCGCCGCGCCGCACGCCGACATACCCGCCCTGCAGATGCGTAGCGGCGAAGAATGGCCCCGGTGCAGTGAGCATCGCGAGCGCCAGCATCTCGGGCGCATCCGCGTCGCCCAGCGCGACGATATCGAGCGCCCGCGCCGTGCGATGCAACCGCGTCGCGACCATCTGGACCAACGCGCGCTCCGCCTCCACGACCGTCCCGGGAAGATCCGCCGCCCGCCCGACCGAGAACCGCCCGAGCGTCTCGCCAACCGGGATCAACGCCGCCAGCGACGCCAGTGCCTCGGGCGAATCATCCGCGGCGTCGCCAAGCGCATTGATCTCCGGACGAAAGCGCAACGCGTGCGGATCGCCGATCGCGAGCGTGGCATGGCGTCCGGTCAGGCTGTGCCAGATCGGTCGGTCGAGCATCATCGTATCGGTTTCGATCATCGCGGTGTTCTAGCCCCGAAGCGTTTCGCGACGCTTCCCATCGGTTGCGACCAAAGCGGAACACCCCGCCGGCACGTCCCAGCGTCAACACGCGTGACGCGCCAGCGCGCGCGTCCTATCTACCGGAAATGTCCTCCCGTTTCGAATCCCTTCCGCAGCGCCGTGCGATCATCGACCGGCGGACCGTCGCCGATGCCATTGCCGCGCTGGAAGGAGACGCCAACACCCTGCGTGGCGGGGCGTTCGGCTTGCTCAAGCAGGCGCTCGACGCGGGGCGCGCCGAGATCGGGCGGCGACTGTGCGAACATCCCTCGCGCGGGCTGGAAGCGGCGGCGGCGCAGGCGTTCCTGGTCGATCAGCTGCTGCGGCTGCTCTACGACTTCATGGTCCAGCGGATCTATCCCAACCCCAACCCGACCACTGCGGAACGCATTACGATCATCGCGGTCGGCGGCTATGGGCGCGGCGAGATGGCGCCCTATTCGGATATCGACGTCGGCTTTCTGACGCCCGGCAAACAGCCGCCGTGGGCGGAACAGGTGATCGAGGGGATGCTCTACACGCTGTGGGACATGGGGTTGAAGATCGGCCACAGCAGCCGCTCGCTCGACGAGATGGTGCGGCAATCCAAGAGCGACGTGACGATCCGCACCGCGCTGCTCGAGGCGCGCTATGTCTGGGGCGACCAGGCGCTGTATGAGGAAGCCGCGCAGCGCTTCAAGGTCGAGGTCCAGGCGGATACCGCGCGCCAGTTCATCGCGGACAAGCTCGTCGAGCGCGACGTGCGGCACAAGAAGATGGGCGACACGCGCTATGTCGTCGAGCCCAACGTCAAGGAAGCCAAGGGCGGCCTGCGCGACTTGCACACGCTCTTCTGGATCGGGAAGTACGCGTATAACGTCACCGAACCGGGCGAGCTGGTCGAGGCGGGGCTGCTCAGCCGGGACGAGTATCGCCAGTTCCATCGTGCCGAGAACTTCCTGTGGGCGGTGCGCTGCCACCTCCACGCGATCTCGAACCGTGCCGAGGACCGGCTGACTTTCGACCTGCAGCGCGAGATTGCCGAGCGGATGCGCTTCGCCGACCGCCCCGGCAAATCCAAGGTCGAGCGATTCATGCATTTCTACTTCCTGCAGGCGCGCACTGCGGGGGATTTGACGGGGGTGTTCCTCGCGCATCTCGACGAGAAGTTCGCGGCGCGCGGGCGGCGCTTCGGGTTCCCGGTGCTGCGCCGGTCGCCGCGCAAGCTCAACGGGTTCACGCTGGTGCGCGGGCGGCTTGCGCTTCCGGCCGATGACTTCCTTGCCGAAAAGCCGGTGCGGCTGATCGAGCTGTTCGCGCTGGCCGACAAGCACGGACTGGAAATTCACCCCCTCGCGATGCGCGCGGCGTCGCGCGATGCGAAACTGGCGGACGAGATCCGGCAGGACCCGACCGCCAACGCCTTGTTCCTCGACGTGTTGACGTCCCCGCGCGATCCCGAGACGGTGCTGCGCTGGATGAACGAAACCGGCGTGTTCGGGCGGTTCGTTCCCGACTTCGGCCGCGTGGTCGCGCAGATGCAGTTCGACATGTACCATCACTATACCGTCGACGAGCATACGATCCGCGCGATCGGGCTGCTCGCGCGGATCGAGCGCGGTGAACTCGACGCGGACCATCCGCTGTGCGCGGGTGTGTTCCCGCAGATCGTGTCGCGCCGGGTGCTGTATGTCGCGGTTTTGCTGCACGATATCGCGAAGGGGCGTGGGGGCGACCATTCGGTGCTGGGGGCGGAAGTCGCCGAGCGGCTGGCGCCGCGCTTCGGGCTCAACCCGGCGGAAACCGAGACGGTTGCGTGGCTGGTGCGCTGGCATCTGCTGATGTCGGCGACCGCGTTCAAGCGTGACTTGTCCGACTTCAAGACGATCCTCGATTTTACCGCCGTGGTGCAGAGTCCCGAACGGCTTCGGCTGTTGCTGGCGCTTACCGTCGTCGACATTCGGGCGGTCGGCCCGGGGGTGTGGAACGGGTGGAAGCGGCAGTTGCTCGCCGACCTGTACGAAGCGGGCGAGGAAGTGCTGCGTCTTGGGCACAAGCAGAAGGGGCGGACCGAACGGATCAAGGCGAAGCAAGCTGCACTGCGTAGCACGTTGCAATGGGACGATGCGACGTTCGACGCGCTCGTCGCCAAGCTTCCCGAGCCGTATTGGGTCGCCGAGCCCGAGGATGTCATTGCGGACAATGCCGCGCTGATCGTGGAAGCCGGCGATGCGCCTTTGTCGATCGCGGCGCGGGTCTATGCGGAGCGCGGTGCGACGCTGGTCACGGTGTATGCGGCGGACCATCCCGGGCTGTTCTACCGGATCGCGGGCGCGATCAATTTTGCGGGCGGCAACATCATCGATGCGCGGATTCACACCACGCGCGACGGCATGGCGCTCGACAATTTCCTGGTGCAGGATCCGGTCGGGCGGCCGTTCGACGAAGCGGCGCAGCTTGCCCGGCTCAAGATCACGATCGAGGATGCGCTGGCGAATCGGGTCAAGCTGGTCGACCGGTTGATGGCCAAACCGCTACCGCGGACGCGGGCGGAGGCGTTTCCCATCGCGCCCAACGTGTTGATCGACAACAAGGCGTCGAACCGGTTCACGGTGATCGAAGTCAACGCGCGCGACCGGCCGGCGTTATTGCATCAGTTGGCGCACGCGCTGTTCCAGTCGAAGGTGACGATTCACTCGGCGCATGTCGCGACGTACGGCGAGCGCGCGGTCGACACGTTCTATCTGACCGACCTGACTGGTGAGAAGATCAGCGCGAGCGGGCGGTTGCGCACGATCGAACGCCGCCTGCTGGGCGCGGCGGCGGGGGAGCGTATCGTCGAGGCGGCTTAGTTTGGCATTTGCTTCCGCGACGGAGGCCGGGGCCCAGTTGCGCAGGTTTTAGCAATACGCGCTGCGCTCCCAACATCCGCCTGTCCTGCTGGGCCCCGGCCTTCGCCGGGGAAGCAGGTCTGCTGACTTCGGCGCGAGGACGATCGGCGGATCGCCGAGGCGGCTTACCTCACATCTTCGCTTCCCCGGCGAAGGCCGGGGCCCAGTCGCGCAGGTTTTGGTAATGCGCGCTGCGCTCCCAACACCTGCCTGTCCTGCTGGACCCCGGCCTTCGCCGGGGAAGCACAGTCGCGGATACTTGGGCGTGGGGACGATCAGCGGATGGTCGAGGCGGCTTAGCCCCCTCTTCGCTTCCCCGGCGAAGGCCGGGGCCCAGTTGCGGAGGTCCTGGCAATGCGCGCTGCGCTTCCAACGACCGCCTGTCCTGCTGGGCCCCGGCCTTGGCCGGGGAAGCACGTCTGCGGTTACTTCGGCGCGAGGACCATCAGCATCTGACGGCCTTCCATGCGCGGATAGGCCTCGACCTTGGCGGTCTCGGTCACGTCGGCCTGGACGCGCTGGAGCAGCGCCATGCCGAGCTGGCCGTGGCTGAGCTCGCGACCGCGGAAGCGGAGCGTGATCTTGACCTTGTCGCCTTCGTCGATGAACTCGAGCACCTTCTTCATCTTGGTGTCGTAATCGTGGTCATCGATGTTCGGACGCATCTTGATCTCCTTGATCTCCTGCGTCTTCTGCGACTTGCGTGCGAGGTTCGCCTTTTTCTGCGCCTCGTACTTGAACTTGCCGACATCGAGGAACTTGGCGACGGGCGGATCGGCGTTGGGCGACACCTCGACCAGGTCGAGACCGACCTCGCGCGCCTGCTCCATCGCCTCGCGCGTGTACATCACGCCAAGGTTCTCGCCGTCCTGGTCGATCACGCGGACCTTGGCGGACTGGATGAATTCATTGAAGCGAGGGCCATTCATCGGCGGCGCCTGGCGGTTCATCGGGGGTCGGATAGGTGTAGCTCCTCTGGTCGTTGACAGGTGTATATAGGGGGAAACGCGGCGATTTGGAAGGTCAGTCCAGCGTATCGAGCCGGATCGTCACATCGGGCAGCAACAGCGCGGTCACAGCATCGTGCGCTTCATATTCCTCGACATCGGCATAGCCCGTAGCCGACGGAATGCGATGCGTTCGGATCGTCTGCCGCACGGCATCGACCACCCAATAGTCCCGAACACCGTAGCGCGCGTCAAGCGGTGCCTTGACGCGCAGGTCATAGCCGAGAGAACTGTCCGACACCTCGATCACCAGTAGCAGATCGGGTCCGCGCATCGCGCGCGGTCGGCCACCCTTGCGCCACACCGCTAGATCGGGTTCGAGCAGTACATCGGTCGATAGCGTCACGGACGGCTCCACGAACAGCCGTGCATCAGCCGGCAAGGAAAAGACGAGCGCGCGGGTCAGCCGCGACTTCATCATTTCGTGCCAGTCCGCCTTGGCCGCCGCCATCGGCACGATCTCCCCGTCGATGAGCTCGAAATTCTCAGATTCCGCAAAGACCCCCGACGCGGTCAGGTCGTAGACATCGTCCACGCTGAGTCGCGCCGGGATCAACCCTTTCCGGATATTCTGGAAAACCGTCATGCCTCCGGTTTAGCACATATCTGGTGCAGCCGCATCCTTCACCAGCATCGCGATCGCGTCGTCGAGCGTCAGGAACTGCTGCCGGTCGCTGCCTAGCTGGCGCAGCGCGACCTTG
>Ga0265797_10011110_pt1 | contig 11341 bp, 12 predicted proteins | sample P2T30metagenome_FD_192433 | JGI IMG/M metagenome (GOLD analysis project Ga0265797, IMG submission 192433) | Plant litter microbial communities from East Loma Ridge, Irvine, California - P2 T30 | ecosystem: Environmental > Terrestrial > Plant litter > Unclassified | place: USA: California... | reverse complement strand
CTCGCCGACAACTTGATCCATTATCGTCGACGTCACTATTCGACTCACAGCAGCGGGCTGGCATGCTTACGACAACACACGCCGATCCTCGCAGACAGTGATAGCTTGGTGGTCAATACAATGGCTTGTTACCACCGAATGCCTTCACAATTCAAGAAAAATACTCCACCAGCCATGACGACCGACTTTGCCGCAGACCCCATTGGCATACAGGCGATCCGTATACGGGTCGGTGTTCAGCTTCTGTGCGCTTCTGCCTGCCTCAACCACGATGGTCTAGACATTGATAAGAAATTCGACTGCGCCGAAGAGCTTCTCTCTCTCATTCACGACGTGGACGATCAGCTCTCCCGGGTCGCAATGATTCCGTTTGCTCATCACCTTGTCGCTGTTGTTCAGTGCTTCGCCAATGATGTCGAGATGCTGACAACCATAAGTCGACGTCAGCGTATGCTATCAATTTTAGGAAGAATGGAAGTGCTGCTGTCCGGGTTCGAAACCCTTCGCTGCCACGCGAAGGAACTCCTACGAGGTCAGCGAGATTCAATACGATGTTTGGCTGCAACTCCGCGCGTGTAAAACGGGTTTTCGACCTTGGATGACATTTGCTAAAATATTGGGATTAACGCAAGATTCTTGACCATGAAGGGATAAATGACGCCTTCTGAGAGATGTTAAATACAAGGACATTGACCAAAGGTGTAGTGCCAAATCACAATCGTTCAGACAGCAATTCCTCCTCGATTACAGTAAGTCAAGCCTATCTTCCAGTGATAAATCCAACGTCGACATAGGGAAGTAACATCAGGTCCTGTTTTCCATCTTCGTCATGAGTCAGCCGTACTCCTTGAATGATCACTCCGTAACCCCAATCACGAAAGATGGCGTTACACTCTATGACCCGTGGGATAGCTTCCACCTCATGCCCACACCATCTCCGTACTGTCTTGTACAGATCCCACGACTCTAGAATACTCTGGTTGATCGAGAACCTCCTTTCCCGCGTAGCGCCGAGTCCCTGACGCAGCTCGCAGCGTCCACACATGGTAACCATGAAGTGGTCAAGGTAAGTTGTTTGTCTTTCATCTTCTGTCTGCTCCTGACTGAGAACGACCATGTCTCCGTGTGTCATACAGCAAACGAACACTCGTCCGAGGATCTGCGAGTTCCAGCGTTGAAGTATTCTTCCCATCAACAGGGCTGCCTCGCCATCGGAATTGCTCTTTGTCGTCGTCATTCCAGCGCTCGTGCTTCTTGATCGCGTCTCCTTATCGAATAAACCAGCGGTTCGTTCAGAAGGCGCGATCGGGTATTGATAGTGATTCGGTAGGCCGGCAAGATGTTGAAGTGGTGATGTGGACGTCGATCCGCCAAGAATGCCGCGACGTCAGGCTGGGTTGTGCTTTGAGCGTGCTGGTACCGCTGTGGACTTTATAACGAAGCAATGCCAAATCTCGTGACTTTGGAACCAACACCGCATTTTCGTACATCAGTACTTAGATTACCTGGGCCGTTGATGAAGGTCTTCTCCAAGCTCTAGACCCGCGCCAAAGCCTCGCATTACCGTTCCGGGGGCACCGCACGTTCTAGACCAGCCTCTGCCCCTACCCTGTCATATTTCCCAGATCGTGCCAAATTGATGCAGCCTTAGATGGTTCAGGTCCCAGCACCAATGCCACAACATATCAGTTCTGACGCGCTCGCCCCTTCCTTGTCTTCTTGCCATATTGGTCTTTATGAACAGTGACAACGACACACCAATCTAGGGCTTCTCATGTCCCAAGGTCAATTACCGTGGGATGAGGTACTTCCCAAAGCGCGTCATGCTGCGAGTTCACCCAGATCTAGAAATAGCTGATGACCGTCTGTGCACTCATGTGTATAGCCTGGACAGTGTGTTTCCCTGCAGTGTCTCGAACAAGGTGGTCAGCTCATATCTTGGGTTTTCGGGTGACCAGAGCTTTTCCATCGCAGTATTAGTGATGGAGCGCCTGAAGGCAAATCGCCCACGTTCTAGACCGCCGACCTGCATGTGTAAGATCACTCTCCAGAGCCTGACAAAATGCTCACTCACGCCAAGCTCATCGCGCACGAAATGAGCCGTGGCACCATCGAAACAACGACCTACTTTACCCTGAGCTACGAGTCTGGTATCTTGGAACACTACCTCGCATGCGGCCTTGTTGTCCGATAGCGTACAGTAGCCGAAAGCCTCCGTCGGTGGCCTGTGGACAGGGTCTCTTGTGAAGCACATCCGATCAACGCCTGGGTCATCGAACATCACACCTACACAATTACCTACGGGAAACCGCCAAGAAAGGCCGATTTCATATAAATCAACGTAGTTGCGACCTATTCACGAAAAAAGCATGTTTCTGCCGATCTGACTTGCGGCAGCATACCTCCCGGACTCTGAAATGTTCTTCCGGTCAAGACTTTATCGACCAGGCCATATCGCTTCTATCAAAACGAATGATCGGGCGTACTTGAGTCAAGCCGCGAACGTGAGGGTACAGATCGATGGCCAACCAGATACCTGAGATATACCGCGTTCCTATTATTACCCTGATGGCTTGGACATAGCACGCTTCTATGACTGAAAAGAAACCGGCGAGGATCTGAGACCCGATAACTCTATACCACGTTCGGCCTTGTGTGGAAAGTTCTTCGCCTGATCTAGAACCTTTCCAATATATCATCCCTCTCTCCCCCACGTAGTACACTAAACGCATGGATTTCAGTCGATCGGGGTCACCCAATGTGAGCGTAAACCGACCTGAGAGTTTCAACCATCCGGCCGTGATATGTATGTTCATATGTGAACCTGCACCAGCTCTGCTTCTTTGTTACGAAGAAGGAAACTACAACTATGGATCCTTTTGCAACCTCAATCCGACATCAGAAACGCACGCATGCGACAATGGTTGCCTCGAAGGTGTCCATCAGATGGAGAAGAGAAACTTGCAATTCCGCAAAGAATCGTCCCGTGGCCTCAGATAAAACAGCGTCTCCTACCTGGAAGCTCTGCATCGACTGAAGATCTGCGGACCATATCTTCACAAGGAAATCAACGGTCCATGGAGCAAGCTCGATTGACATTATCCGCCCCAACGGCAACAAGGCTGTAAGCAACGATAATCAGTCGCAGTGCGTCCGCGTCTGATCAGGCAAAACCTAATTTTTCGAGTGTCAATCCGAAACGGCTTACAGAGGTTATGTGAGGGCGTATTCTGGCACCTTCCACAAATTCCATTTTATTCGTAACTAAGCCTCCTTCATGAGCGAGGCGGAACTATAGTTACTGCAGTTGTACTATCCTTGCCATAACATCAAAGTAGTGTAGTCATTGTACTCGGCCAAGCGCGTTAAGACGAGTGATAATAGAGCGCCTTGAGTACCGCGCTTGGATCATATCCTATAGCGGATAGTGGGACATAAAGCTATTGAGGAATCGGCTTGCAGAGGAAACGATATTCAACATAGAAACTGAAATATACCACGGAAGAGTAGTAGCATCCCGAAGGCTCGCCAGATATCGTGGGGTAGTTTAGTAGATAGACTAACGAGTAAGTAAAGTAGAGTAACTTACTAAAAGAGTATTGAAAAGCTATGGTAGGTTGTATATCTTAGTGTTCGGTTGGAGAATAGACAAAAAGTGTCTACAAAGAGGGAGAGTTTGATATATATTGTCGGCCTCACATTAGTCAGGAAGAATGGAACAGATTAAGCGCCATATATGAGTGGCGTTCCGTATGTTACATGTGGTGCATTAAGCCCACGTGCCTTACGCAGCAAAGAGCCATTGACAAGCCAAGCTTTTGATCCGCTCCGGACATTGAGGACCTTCCAACCCGGTAGAGCTACGGGCTTGAAGCATCCCACGCAGACGTTGAAGTACCGACAGCTCCGGTTCACACAACAAGTCGACGCCATACACTCCCTTGGAGAATTGGAGCAAGGAGTCGAATACGCATAGAGCGATGGAAACGCGGCCGACGTCAATGGAACGACAGAGTTCAGTAGCATAGTTCTCCTCGACAAGTCTCAAGGTTTTCTTGCAGTATTCCATATCTGACGAGTACAATCCTAGATATCCATACACGTATTCGGGGTAGGTTTCCACGCTGTAATTTATACATTTTCGGGGACTTGGGTGTAAATCAATATGTTTCCGAAATGTCTCCAAAGTACAGCTCGGCCGGCTAACGGCAATCTTGGCACAGCTGACCTTCCGTACGACTAACACGAATGTTTCCGAGCAACCTGACTTTGTAGTAGCTTGGAGAGTCTGGCAGCGACGCTCGAAGGACTCGGAACAACATCACAAAGGGCAGCCTGAGTCTTGCTCGCGGTTTGACTCAGGTATGGGCACAATAAATTGTATCGACCTTTTTGAGAGCGCGTAAAGTACCTCACGAGACTAACGCGCTTTCGTATAGAGCATGACTCCTATCTTCGATAGCTATATCTTTATCATTCTAATCATAAAAATCGAAAGCAGATATCTTTGACAAATCAATACACTGTCCTCTACATTATGTCGCGTCAAACACGTAGTGCGTGTTAGTCTCGTATACCACTTTACATTTCCTATTATAGTTTAGTGAATTATCAAAACAGTTGATACAATATATTGTGCCCATACCTGGTTTGACTAGGATGTTCTCCCAGCTCCATCTTTCGTACGCCTACCGCCAACACCACATTCATTACGACTGTATCTACCTCGACCGACTTGAACACATCCTTGTTCATGACCAACATATCTGATACGGTCGAGTGCATGCAACCAAACATATGACTAAGATAGCCGTGTAAATTCGTACATACTGCCCGCTATTGTTCCTAGGTTGCACGAACCGCTCTATCGCTAGTCTAGACAAAGCCTTGTTTACAGCTATTTGACCGCCTAAGGCACTACAGTGTGCGTGGTTGTAGCAGTATAGTACCGCGGAAAAGCCATCTTCGGCTGAACGCCGACATGCTAGCGAGCCACACTGACCACACTTGGCCACATAAAAGCTTCGACGAAGCCAAACCATGAGCATCTCTAAGTCCTACAGAACTCTCAAGCTAAACGTATAGTGGAGCAAGTGAACCCTTGAGCGGATTGGAAAGGATCTTGAGGATTCTCTGACTGTATTCAGCCGTCGGCTATCGTTTCTTCGCAAGCTGCATCAGCGCCCCCTAAGCGCCAATCTTGCGTTTTACAGACCTTCGTGCACCAGCCTGTTGTTAGCATTCAGTCTCCGGTGAATCCGATGAGTATAGGGGCGTGCAGCGTAAGTGAAGCTCACTTTAGATGCAGATAGGAGCTGAATAATGCCCCCTTCCATCATTAGGTGTAGGTAACATAGCTCTCTATGAGTATAGTCAAAGCACGCTAGGGTATGCCGCTACCATCGAGCAAGAAGCCAGCCATGGCGTAATTTGGGCTCGCTCCATCTATTCCTTCGATCTACTTCCGTTACACCTATGCTACGCGCCGACCGCTTGCGCCTCGCTCATTCATCTCTTTACGGCCACCTTGCAGCGTAAGATCGAGATGGAGCGTCTCTCGTATAATCGCGAGGTCTAGTCCATGCATTCTGCATACGCCTCTGTATGTTGCCTGTTTTCTTATTAGTGCTCCGCTCGCATGATGACATTGTGCGAATTGACCGCAAAGATGGTGGCGCTTCTTAAAAATACCATCTGCAAGCTCGCACATATATCCCCTACGCGATTCACATCCGAAAAGACATATCACAGATTTTTTGGCTAGGTAGAAATTACGCCATAGCACCCTAGTGGGGCTCAAAGCCATCGCATTTCGTGAAAAAGCAGCAGCTCCAGATACATCGGGTCTAGCCAGATGCGCAGAGGACGAATGATCAGTTCAGCCTACTTGCGATGCCATTAACTTAACTCTGAATGAAGGTGATTTCCCTTTGCGGCAGAACGGGATCGAAAATAGGGCTGGTGAGGCTTATTTTTCGTGTGAATAGTGTTACGGCGAGAGACTAGCGGTCGCTCATTGTGCTCGTAGGGTATATCAGTACACATACGACAGTAAAAATGGAGTGACCAGGCAGTAAAATCCGTGCTCGCGTCTAGGCTCTATACCTGGAGAGCTCGCTCAGATAAATAGTCTTGTTCACAAATTACGCAACAGCTCAGACTCATACGCCGTTCAGCTGTTAGCGCGACTACGTATGGTTGAAGATGTTGCACGGCTAGTCGATACCGAGAGACAGCACTCCACCATGCATTCCGATAGGTGTCAATGCTCTACCAAGGTTACGACCGCTCGAATTTGACGTCTAAGAAAGTGAACTAGAGTCAGAAAGCACGGGTTGTTCTATCTGTCAGTGCAAAGCGTCGCTATCGAACCTCTGGAAGCGCCACAGATATTTGTCTATATGCCAACTCGTGCGTACTGTAGTGGAGTCTCCCCGGAAACCACCATTAAGTCTTCGCTTATCACTGATCTTATATCGGATAGTACCGGGCTCATTTTCCAACCGCGGATCTACCGCTCAAGTAGGTCGCCTTTGTACCACGTGCCTGGAAATCAGTTTGCACAGCTCTTCGACACTCTCGCCCATCCTCAATCTAGCAAGTATCTCTGTAGCCTCTTCGTTTGTCCCATCCCTCATTGCGCGTAAGACCATCTTGAGCTGAGCGATCTCGTGGGATATATCGGAAAGTTGGGAGCGGATATGTTCCTGTCGAGTCATGCCTTCTCTTACTTCGTAGTTGCAAATAATCGAGCCGGATGTGCACCGCTCACAGCTTGGTCGCGAGCCACAACACTATAAGAGTGCGGGTCAGAAGCCGTCTTCTTCGGTGCTCAGCTGTACATTAATATCAGGTCTGATAGAGTGTGTCCTCTTACTTTCACTTTGCGGCGGCGGCAACTCGAACAAGCTGCACCAGTCATCCGACCTTTGCGTGAGCTGCTGTCATCCATCGCGGCAGAAATTTAACCTCAAGATCTCCTTGATGTCGACTTCTATCGAGAGAACGTAAAGCTAGCGAAATCTTGCGAATGGCGTCGATAACGTAGTTGAGCGGTAATTGGGGGATTGGAAAGTAGCTGGCAAACATCTGCGTAAGTCATGTATCTCAGTGTCGCAGGTTCCCTGCTAGTAGGACTCGGCTTTTTCCGCCGTCAGCATGGGGTTACTCCAAAGTCATTGCGCGGAATGCAAGCCTTTTACGTCATATTGGAATGCCATAAAACGGAAAAGGTAAAACAAAGCGCCAGGCAATGTAGACGAGCAGATGCAGTGTGGGGTCACGACTAGATCGTAGCCGTCTTCTGAGGTAGTCATGTTGTCCGAGCAATCTGCCTCCGCAATACGAGTCGCTGCTTGGACCATGTTCAGACGGGATACTCATTCTCTTAGATCGGAATCAGTGAGCCCATATGGCAACTCTTGTTGGAGCACCATCTTCCGACCTGCATCGTAAAGTTAAGTGGGGCGGATTATCCTTTTAGGGCTTTGGCACGCGTTCATGAGTGTGCATTGATCTGGAGTTCTCGGAATAAAGAGACGAGATGGTGCTAAACAATGTTGAGATACAGGCACCTATCCCGACGCGCATCGACACCTGTTCTCCCTCACCTCACAAAGTCTCTTTCACGTGAGAATACAAGCTTCAGAGCAACAAGTCCCAATCTTTGCTTCATGACGAGACAGCCATGATCCCCTTTCCCAAGGGTGATGACTGATGTTGGTTTGGTTCGCAAGAGTCGCTGAACTCTTGAGTCCGACTGCTTCGTCGTAAGTGCCACTTCTTAGACGAACAAGCATAGTAGCTGTGGTTTTCCGCCTCCGCAGAGCACATAGCATGTAAGAGTGAGCTGTGTGATAGGAATGCCTTAATGAGTTGATCCGAGAGAGTTTTTACGTCATCCTTTTCGTGCTTGCATCCGCAAGCGACTGGCTCGGCATAGGATTGAGGGCTTTGGTCGACTACAAATCGAGTGTGCTGTTCAATCGATCAGTCTCGTGGCAAGTTGTGGAGGAAAGACATTCGGAAGCGGCTGCTCTCTCGAGCGCTTCCGCCTTACCAACTCTGAGTGTGTCGTATTTTTAGCACCGGATTCAGCGATGACCGTCATCTCAGATTCTTCCTTAATACTTCCATGTACCCATACGGCTGACACTGGAACTCCACTTTCCTTGCGTGAGGCGGCGGTCTCAAGAAAGTCGAGAACTTGATGGTGGTACTTGAGACAGTCGAATGCCTACATGTAGCGATGGTAGGAAACACAGCTATACGAGTGTACGGCCGATATCACGATAGCGATTAGGTGTGTCATTTGAGAGTGAGGGAAAAGGGTGAGTAGACAGTGCTAAAGTGGTTTCGATTGAGCTAAAAGCCTCCTCTTGGCAAATTGCTACATCTTCACGCGATAGGCGGAGCGGTCAGAGATGCTGTCATATTTCGGCTACGACGGACCCGAGTCGGACCTTGCTCCGTGAGATAGCATGGCTTGATTGTGCCATGGACCCGCTGCCTTCTGCAGACGTTGCCAGTCGTAGACGTATGGAACCGGAAAGCGACGATATTGTTGTCTTGAATTATCACATAGAACAAAGAAAGTATCCTTAGGATATGTACGCCGCGTTGGCGTCGCTTTCGAAAATGCTGAAAGTCACGTTTACCAACGTCCAGGAGAACTCCAGAGCAGTAAGTCCTCGAAATCGACGATTCGCCGCTTTGAAACCCCGCTCCGTTAGCGAAACGAGCTCAGTGACAATACTGTTGCAAGCTTAGCGGACGAGTGTGCCGAACGTGGCCTTGCAACGGAGTTCACATCCGGCGCTGACTGGACATTCCTTGCGGTCGAATCCCTAACCCTACACCTCATGACAAAAACGGCTTCTCACTTCCGGCCACGAAGCGCACCGCGTTTAGGTGATGTTCAAAGCTGATAGCTGGACGGGAAACCATATCTATGGCTTCAAGCCGCGGCTTCAAGCCGAATACACGCTAGCAAAGAAACGGAATCGCTTATGTTGTGTATTAAGACACAAATCTAAGGTTGCTTCCATATCTAATGAGGTTATAGGTCTACTGGAAGCACCTGAGACCTGGATTGCGATGTTCTACCACGAACAAGCTATCCCGACATTTACTAGCTAAGAATAAGGCGAAAGAGCTCGAACCGCATTGCATCTTGCTAAACGCAGTCAAACACTCTGCAATCTGCATCTTCTGCTCAGAGCTGGGGAATCATACGGAGCCTCGTCCAATCGGCCCTGCTCGCTTTCTTCGAAGACGAACGGCGGAGCGGCTGATGTTCCAAGGAGGCTATCATATACGCTTTCAGACACAATCCCGCCCATCTGCAATAACACATCACCCCGATGCTTTTGCAAGAGGTCCAGAAGTTGGGTGAAGACATGATACTGGGCTCTCTCGATGATGTAGGATGTTTAGCTGAGTCCGTCAGGGGTCGGGTCAGAACTTACTCCGAATTCCAGATGCCGACTTCTTTTCCCACAGGCAACAGAGCCAATATCCCGATGCCAAATCTTGCTTGAAAGGTATTTCAATTGTATCCAGCCGAGAGTCGGTCTTCAATTCATTGAGTCGCTGGTCGTACTGTGCGCCTTCCTCCCCTTTGCCTGGGAGATGTTCTAGATAAGCCTCTTTCATCAGTTCTCTCAAGGCCTTGCCGGCTGCGCCTTTTGGTCCTATCAATGTTTTGGCTGGTGGCTGTCTCCTGAGCCCGTACTTCAACATTACCGGTTCCTGCTGTCTAGTTGTTCCATTGAACTCTTGTTGCAGCTCATCGCGACGTCTAACAAGCTGAACCAGATGGTAGCGACGGAGGATAGGCGACACTTTGTCATGTGCATGTATGCGATCGAGTGCGCATGTCGAACGTCGAGCGCCAGCCTCTTCTGGAATCGTGTCAATATCTCGAAGATGCTGGGCCTGCCTACAAGCGTCTCGAAGACAACGCACAGCGTAAGGGCTCCCTATCGCGAAGAAGAGCTTTGCTAAAGCCGTCGTAGCACCTTTGTGACTTTTGTCTAGCATTCCCACAATCAGCTCTAATAGCTTCTTTGGTTGAATGAGGCTATCCGGGATATCCTTGACTGCGCTAGAGGTCAATTGCTTAGTCACATCGCCCGACACTTTCATGCGCTTTCTAGGGGTTACTGGAACGCTGGCATGTGTACTAGATGCCTTTCTGGCTCGGGGTTTGACCTTGGTCGAAGTCGCTTCTGGTCCATCGACAACTGCGTCATCTTCAGTGTCAACGTGGTGGGAGTCTTCTTCAAGACCCGAGTTGCTGCCGTCCGTGTTCGCCGGATCGTGGATCTGGCCATCTACGGCCGGTGTGTCGTTTGTAATAGAGTCGGTAGAGCACCAATTTGTTATTTCACCGCCTTACGAAGCATTGGCTACCACGATATCGTCCTCGCCATAGAACCTATGGACTTGATCGGACTTAGCTCCAGCAGTGTCAGGCCCTCGTTGAGTGGTATCGTTCGAATGTTCGCGTTGCTCTTCAATAATACTGGCGTTAGGCTCAACGCGATCGATTGAGATGACCTTGTCAGGCTCGGTCTCGCACTCCGCTTCTTGTTCTGGAGTAGAGGCTACGTGGCTGGAGATTGTGACGGCTGGCGTGCCAGAGCGATTCACATGACCTTGCGTATCGTCTAATCCTTCTGACGCTGGGGTTCCATGCGTGTCGTTGATACCGCTGTCTGATGTGGGACTGCTGCAAAGCCTGCTTTCTTGAGGGTCGCACTGCTGTAGCTCTTCTTCATCTTGCTTTGGGTTCTGCTTCATGACACGCATGTCGAAATCTTTTGCTCCTCCGTCGTTGGCCCCTACTGGGTGACGTGCATCATCCTTACCTTCGCCCTCTATCTGCTCCATACGCACTTATTGCACTTCTTCGCCTTTTTCGTCTCCCTCATCTCCCTCATCTCTCTCATCTCCCCCATCTCCCCCGTCTCCCTCTTCCCCACTTGCTTTGTGGAAATGCGGTCGAGTAATCACTTGTTCGTCCTCAATTGACAGGGCTGGCCCCAAATCGTCATTCGTAACTTCTCCTGGGTTCTCTCCATGACGTTGCGCAGAAGATGTGACCTCTTCGCCTTCCCTGCCTGGATTGACGTATGGCGGCTCAAGGGGGTCATTTCGCGGATCATCAGCCGTAGTGTTGTCCGGAGGATTTAGCGTGTCCTGCTGCGTTCTGGGAGAATTCTCGTGTACATCCTCTGAAGCTGCTCGTCTCTTAGGCGCAGAGTCTGCTGCGTGGACAGCTTGCTCGAACTCGGTGCTACAGTATAATGGTGCGCTCGAGTTCGTTGGCTCCCTCCTC
>Ga0265797_10011109_pt1 | contig 11343 bp, 6 predicted proteins | sample P2T30metagenome_FD_192433 | JGI IMG/M metagenome (GOLD analysis project Ga0265797, IMG submission 192433) | Plant litter microbial communities from East Loma Ridge, Irvine, California - P2 T30 | ecosystem: Environmental > Terrestrial > Plant litter > Unclassified | place: USA: California... | reverse complement strand
GAAGGCACCAGCGTGAGCGAGCGCCGCCTGCGCCCGCTCAAAACCGGGGCCGCCCGCATTGCGCTGGGCACCGAGGCGCGGCACGATTTTAAGCTGGGCCTGAAATTGGTCTGCGTGGGCACCAATTACTTCGACCCCAGCAAGTTTCGCTCCGATGTGCTGCTCAACGTGGCCCCGCCCATCGTGGTGGCCGACTACGCTGCTCGCTACCACCAGGACCCCGAAGCCGCCGCCGACGAGTTGACCGAGGAAATCCGCCGCCGCCTCACGCGCCGCCTCGTCATCAGCCGCGCCGCCGAAGACGATGAGCTGGCCCAGCAGGTCGAGCGCACCTTCGGCGACCACCTCAACCCCGACGACGACCCCACCACGCTCTACGACAACTTCGAGCTGAGCCGCACCCTGCTCGATGCCGTGGCCTGGTTTGAGCAGCACGACCCTGGCCGCTTGGCCGCGCTACGGGGCGCGCTCACCACTTACCTGGCTGAGCTTCAGCACCACAAAGTAGACGACGAAGCCCTCGACCAAACCCGCCGCCCCAGCACCGGCCTAGCCGATTATCTGAGCCTAATTTTGGGCTTGCCGGTATGGCTCTATGGTTTGATTACCAATTATATTCCTTACAAAATTCCGTCGCAAGTGGCGCGGCGAGCCACCAAGGAAACGGAGTTTATTGCCGCCATTATGCTGGGCGTGGGGATGATAACCTTCCCCATTGCCTACGTCGTAGAGGCCGCCGCTGTGCAGCACTGGCTTACCCACGACTGGCGGCTAACGGCGCTTTTCGTCCTGAGCTTGCCGCTGGCCGGCTTTTATGCCCTCAGCTATTGGCAAACGCTGAGCGTGCGCCTACGCCGGCTGCGGGTGCGGCAGTTGCCGCTGGCAGTGCGCACCGGGTTGCGGTCGCGCCGCGCCGCAGTGCTGGGGCTGCTAGACGAGGCGCGGGCGGAGTACCTGAGCCGAATATTGTAAGCCAAGCAGCAGTTTCTATTAATCAAAAAACGCCGGTTACTGCGAGCGAAGCAGCAACCGGCGTTTTTGGGCAGTTGAAAATGTAACCCTGCTTACTCGTCTAAATACTGGTGCACAAACTTGATGGCCATGCTGCCTTCGCCCACTGCCGAGGCTACGCGCGCCATCGCCCCAGCGCGCCCGTCGCCGGCTGCAAACATACCGGGCACACAGGTTTCTAGCAGGTACGGCTCGCGGGTTTTCTTCCAAGAAGTGGCATAGCGCGGGTCGGTTACGAGGTCGCGGCCGGTGAGGAGGTAGCCTTTGGCATCGCAGAGGGCGAGGTTGCAAATCCACTCGGTGCTGGGTTTAGCGCCGATAAAGATGAACAGCGCCCGCGCCGGATGCTTTTCGGGCTCTTGTACATCGCGCTGAATAACAACGGCTTCGAGCGAGTTGCCGCCGCAGGCTTCGCGTATCTGAGTGTGGGGCAGCAGCTCAATATTAGGCGTTTGGGCAATCTGCTCAATCAAGTAGGCCGACATGCTGGCGGCCAGGTTCGCGCCCCGAATCACGATGAACACCCGCGAGGCGAACGTAGACAAATACATGGCCGCCTGCCCCGCCGAATTGCCCCCGCCCACCACGTACACCGGCTGGTCGCTACAGCTGCGCGCCTCGGTGCGCGCCGCCCCGTAGTACACGCCGGCCCCGCTCAGGCGGTCGAGCCCCGGCGCGTCGAGTACGCGGTAGCTGACGCCGGTAGTCAGGACCACAGCGCGAGTTTTTATCTCGGTGTTATCGCTTAGAGTCAATACTTTATAACCATCCTGAATACAGAGGTTTACAACTTCCTGCGGGGCCATAAACTCGGCCCCGAGGCGGGTAGCCTGGGTCCAGGCGCGGTGGGCCAACTCAGCCCCGCTCAGACCGGTGGGGAAGCCCAGGTAATTTTCGATGCGCGACGACGAGCCGGCCTGCCCGCCGGGCGTTTGCTTCTCGATAATGATGGTTTTCAGGCCCTCCGAAGCGCCGTACACGGCCGCCGCCAGCCCGGCCGGGCCTGCCCCAATTACCACTACATCATACAATTCCTGCTTGGCCGCCACCTGAATGCCGAGGTGCCGGGCCAACTCCAGCTTATCGGGCCGCGACACCACCTTGCCATCGGGGCAGATGACCACCGGCAGGTCGTCAGCCGTGAAGCCCGTGGTGGCCAGTAGCGTAGTGGCATCGGTATCCTTTTCAAAATCAATCCACTGGTAGCCCACCATGTAGCCGCTCAAAAAGTCCTTGAGCTCGTGCGACAGTGGCGACCACTGAAACCCGATGAGCCGCAGCCCCGCAAAAGCCGGCCGGTACGTGGCCTGCCAGCTGTTCAGTAAGTCGTGCAGGGTAGGGTAGAGGAGCTGCTCGGGCGGGTCCCAGGGCTTCAATAAATAGTAGTCGAGCTGCGCCGAATTGATGGCCCGAATGGCCGCTGAAGTGTCGGCATAGGCCGTGAGCAGTACGCGCTTAGCCTCTGGAAATAGCTCGCGGGCGCGGGTCAGTACCTCCACACCTTCTACGTCGGGCATACGCTGGTCGGCCAGCACGAGGGCCAGTGGCTCGGCGCGGGCGCGCAGCTCGTCGAGGGTTTTCAGTGCCTCCGGCCCCGAGTTCACGCTCAGGATGCGGTACTCCTGGCGGAATTCGCTGCGCAGGTCGCGCGTGATGGCATTGAGTACTTGCGCATCGTCGTCAACCGTCAGGATAATAGGTTTTTTCATGATTCTAATCTAGAAACTCGGGCTGGCTATAATGCAAACAATACTTAAATTAGGCCTAAACAACCAGCAAGCTAAAGCTTACGATGCGTTCTTAACCGGCAGCCAGACCGAAAACTCCGTGCGGCCCGGCTGCGAGGTGGCTTCCAGCCGTCCGCCGTGCTCCTGCATAATGCGCCGGGCAATATCCAGGCCCTGCCCCGAGCCTTCGCCCGGCGGCTTGGTAGTGTAAAACGGCTCGAACATATGGGCCAGCACCTCCGGCGTGATGCCCGTGCCGTTGTCCTGAATGCAGACGCGCACGAAGCCATTTTGCTCAGTGGCGCGCACGGTAAGCTCACCGCCCTTGGCGGGTAGCGCGTCGAGAGCGTTATCTATCAGATTGGTCCACACCTGGTTGAGGCTGCCGGCCTGGCCCATTACCAGCGGTAAGTCGGGGGCGTAGTCGCGGGTGAGGCGCACGTTTTTGTCGCGCAGGGCGTGGGCGAAGATGTTGAGTGTGCTATCGAGGCCCGCAGTGACGACTAGCGGCTCGCGGCCGCCGGCGCGGTCCATATGCGAGTAGGTCTTTACGTCGCTCACCAGCGTGCTGATGCGCTGGCTGGCCTCCCTGATGTCGCGGGTGAGGCGCAGGGCGGTGAGGTGGGCTTCGAGCCAGGCCAGGGCGGGGGCGCGGGCCGCTTCGGGCAGCTGGGCCAGTAATGGTGTGAGCTGGGCGCTGGTGAGCCCGGCGGCGAGCAGGCCATCGGTGAGGGCGTAGCCGTCGGGCACGCCCTGGGTTTCGAGCCAGTCGGCCAGCTCGTCTTCCTGGTCGGCGCGGTCGAGGGCCGATAATGCCGGGGGCTGGCGCTCGCTGCTCTCCGAAGCCAATGCTTTGAGCGCGACCATGGCGGTGGTAGGCGGGCCGGCCAGCATCAGGTTTTTGAGCAGCATCGGACTGTTGCACAAATGTTTGTTGAGCGCGTCGGCGGCCCGGCCGATGGCGGCGGCGGGGTTATTCAGCTCGTGCGAAAGGCCGGCCGAAAGCTTGCCCAGCGCCCGCAGCTTGTCGTCGCGCTCCTGGGCGCGCACCTCGTCGCGGGCGCGGTCGTTCATGATGCCCACCAGCCGCTGCACCAGGTCGGGGCTATGCTGCTCGAGCGCCGGGAATTGGCTGCGCGGCAGTGCGTACAGCGTAGTTTCGCCGACCGCTATACCCTGGCCTTTAAAGGTTTGGAGGCGAGAATACGGTAGTACGCCACTTATCTGGCCTTCCTCTACCCGAAAAATGGGCGAGGCTTGCGTATTGGTCACGGCGTAGTACTGCATGGCGCCGGCCACCACGGCTATTAGGCGGTCGGCGGGCGAGCCAGTTTCTACCACCACTTCGCCGGCCGCGTACTGGCGCAGCTCGCCGGCTTGCAGTAGCCAGTCGAGCACCTCGGGCGGCAGGTCTTGGAAGGCAGTGATGCCGCTGAGGGCGGCGACCTCGGGAGTAAGTAGCTGAGACATGCGGTAGTAACCAGCCAACTGCCCGTGGAGTTAACGCCAGCCGGCCGGAATCACCCCAAAGAAAATACGGCAACCCGCACGCTAGCTAACTAGTACGTGTTATTTGTACCGTGACCGATACCCTTGCCCCGACTTCTGCGCCCCCGCTGCTCACCCGCGAGCAGGTGCTGCGCGCCCTGCGCCTCGTAGAGCGCGAAGGCCGCCACCTACCGCCCAGCACCGTGTACGAACTGCTGTACCGGGGCCGCCGCTACCCGCCGCGGGCCGTGGCCGAGCTGGCCTATCGCCTCGCCCAGGCCGACCCCCAGGCTGGCTGGCCCCACGGCGCCGGCCAGCCCACCAACGCCGCCCTCGAAGCCCTCGACTTTACCATCGTGGCCAAACGCCCTATTTTGGCGGCTGGCTCGGCCCAAGACCAGGGACAAGCCGCCGAGCAGCAGGCCGAAAACCTCTACACCGGCCCACCTACCCCGAAACAAGCCGCCGAAGCGGAGCAAACCGCTGTAGCCGAGGCCGAAGCCAGATACACCAGCCCGCCGCCTTCTTACACGGAGAAAGACGCGCTAAATGAGCTGTTTATCTCTAAAGCGGAGCTGGATGCCGCGCTGGCGGGCCTGCGCCGCCGCCGCGCCCTGCTGCTGCAAGGCCCGCCCGGCACCGGCAAAACCTTCTTGGCGCGCCGCCTGGCTTGGCTGCTGCTCGGGGCGCAAGACGACAATCGCATCGAGATGGTGCAGTTTCACCCCAGCTACGGCTACGAGGACTTCGTGCTCGGTTTCCGGCCGGGCACCGAGGGGCAGTTTGGGCTGGTCGAAGGCGTGCTGCCGCTGCTGTGTCAGCGCGCCGCCATCGACCCCGAAAAGCCGTATTTTCTGCTGATTGACGAGCTAAACCGGGGCAACGTGGCCCGCATTTTTGGCGAGCTGCTGGTGCTGCTCGAGCCCACCCAGCGCGGCCCCGCCCACGCCCTGCGCCTGCCCTACGCCCCGCCCGAAGCGCCGCTGTTTTTCGTGCCCGAAAACCTCTACGTCATCGGCACGCTCAACTTGGCCGACCGCTCGCTGGCCCCGCTCGACTACGCGCTGCGCCGCCGCTTCGCCTTCGTGAACATGCGCCCGCAGTTCGGCGGTACGCTGCAACTGCTGCTACACGAGGCCCAGGTGCCCGGCAAACTGGCCGCTCACCTCACCGAGCGCATGACCGAGCTCAATCAAGCCATCGCCGACGACCCAGAGCTAGGCCCCGATTTTGCCGTGGGCCACAGCTACTTCTGCGCCCCGCCCGCTAACCCTAAAGAAGCCGCCGAGTGGCTGCGCCTGGTTTTTGAGCAAGAAATAGGCCCGCTGCTGGCCGAATACTGGCGCGAGCAGCCCGCTACGGCCGCCGCCCACCTACGAAAGCTGCTGCCCTAGGCTTATAGCGTAAAGGGATGGTGACCAGCCCACCTAAATAGTCAGCCCGGCGCAGCCGGGCGTATCCGTTAAATCCTAAAAATCCGTTGGAATCTGCGGTCCCTCTTGCCACGCTCTATTACCTGCTGTGCTATGCCTGGCAGCGCCTGCCTGCGCCGGCCGTGCTGCGAGCCACCGAGGCCACGCCCTTTCACCGGCCGCTGGAACTGCTGACCCAAATGCTGCTGCACGCTACCCGCGAGCGGCTGCGTGCCGGCTTGCCCCGCACGTTCCAGACCCAGCAGGCCGAACTGCGCGAGTTGCGGGGCCAGGTAGAGCTGGCACCCAGCCTGGGGCGGGGGCTGCTGCCTCAGGGCCGCGCCGTGTGCACCTACGACGAGCTGAGCGCCAACACGCCCCTGCACCAGCTGCTGCTGGGCACCGTGGCGGCCCTGGCTACGCACCGCGCCGTGCCTTTGGTGCTGCGGCGCGAGCTAAGCCAGCTGCGCCGCCGCTTTCCCGCCGAAATAGTGCCGGTGGCGCCTACAGCCGCCATTTTCCCGGCGCTACGCCGCCAGCGGCCGGCCAGCGAGGAGGCGTTTTTGCTGCACCTCTGCGAGCTGATTTACGAAACGGCCCTGCCCGCGCCCGCCGAAAACAGCCAGCGCCGCTTCGTCGATTTTCGGCGCGACGAGCGCCTGATGGCCCGGATTTTTGAGCAGGCGGTGCGCAACTTTTACCGCCGCGAGCAGCGTCAGTACCGCGTTTTTGCCGAGACTATTGCCTGGCAAGCTGCGGCCCCAAAAGCCGAGGATATGGCCCTGCTGCCTACCATGCTCACCGATACCACTCTGGAGAGCCCGGCCCGCAAAATTATCCTCGATACCAAATACTACGCTGCTGCCCTGCGCCCGCGCTACGACCAGCAGCGCCTCATTTCGCCGCACCTCTACCAGCTCTACGCCTACCTTCAAAACCTACGCCCCACCCCCGGCCAGCAGCTCGAAGGCATCTTGCTCTATCCTGCGGCTACGGCGGCCGTGGATGTGCGCTACACGCTGGGTGTCCACCCGGTGCGCATTGTCACGCTCGATTTGCATCAGCCCTGGCCGGGTATCGCGGCCGATTTACTGGCCTTGGTGGCATAAAAAAAGGCCTGCACATTGCTGCGCAGGCCTTTTAGTATTCACATCCGGGCTAGGCCCGGCAGAATTACATTTTCTTGGTGGTGTCGGCAGCCATTGCGCCTTCAGCAGGAGCGGTGGTAGCAGCAGCAGCGGTGTCGGTGCTCATGGTCGACGTGGTCGACTCGGTAGCGGGGGTAGTGGTGGTTTCGGTCGTAGTGGTTTCAGCAGCGGGCTTCGACTCGCACGAGGTCAGGCCTACAGTCAGGAAAAGAGCAGCAGCCGATACTTTCAGGAGGTTAGTCATCTTGAGGTAAATTTGGGGAGTGGTTAACAAAAAATCTGCCCTTAATGCCGCTACTGCTGCCAGGTAACCCAGTAAGCGGAAAAATATTTTTACTTTTTTTTCTTGGGTTACTAATGCTTGTTAGTCAGCATTAAGCCCCGAAGCGAATGAACATGGATAGCACAACGGCGCTGGCAGCCGATGCCCACCTCATCAAAGCCATTCAAAGCGGCGACGAGCGGGCCCTGAGCCAGCTCTACCGCCTGCACTGGCCCATGGTATCGCACTTTGTGCTGCAAAACAGCGGCACCGAGGACGATGCCCGCGATGTGTATCAGGAAGGCGTAATGGTGTTTTATGAAAAGGTGCGCGAAGGCTCTCTGGAGCTCAGCTGCCAGATTAAAACCTACCTCTACGCCGTGTGCCGCCGCCTGTGGCTCAAGCGCCTCACTACCAAGAGCCGGCTGCACGGTGTGCGCCTGCTCGACGACGACGACTACGGCCCCTACCTCAACACGGGGGCCGAAGATGACCTCCACGAAGCCGAGGAGCGCGACCGGCGCTTCGCGACGATGAGCGAGGCGCTCACCCACCTGGGCGAGCCCTGCCGCTCGCTACTGGAGGGGTTTTACCTGCTCGACAAGTCGATGCAGGACCTCACGACGGAGCACGGCTATACCAACGCCGATACCGCCAAAACCCAGAAGTACAAGTGCCTGACGCGCTTGAAGAAGTTGTTTTTTGCTAGTTATAAAGAAGCTTGATTGTTGAATGGCTGAATGGTTAATGTTGTTGAATTGCTAGGTTTCGTAACGCACGTACCACTCAATTCTATCATCGCGGCCATCCAGCAATCCAGCCATAAAAAAGATGCAAACCGAAGCCGACTACTACGCGCTCTTTGAGGCTTACCAGCGCGGTGAGCTGGCTGCTGGCGCGCGCGCCGACCTGGAAGCGCGCCTCAGCGCCGACCCCCGGCTGGGCCAGCGCTATGCCGAGTTTGAGGAGCTGACCAGCACCCTGCGGGCCTACGGCGAGCGCCGCCGCACCCGCCAGATGCTGGGCGGGCTGCACACGGCTATGCTGGCAGCCGATGCCGAGCCTGCTATGGAAGAAAAGCAGACGGGCGGCTTCTCGTATTCGGTAAACCCGCGCCTGAGCATCTCGCGCACCGAGCGCCGGCTGCGCGAGTTCTGGAGTGGCCACCGCGCCACCATGGGAGTAGCTGCCTCGGTAGCGGTAATGGCGGTATTCAGCACCCTGCTCGGGCTGGAAGCCTACCGCACGGCCAACGCGCCCCAGGCTACCGGCGTGCGCGAGCTGCGCCGCGAAGTAGCCCAGATAGTGCGGAGCCAAAAACAGCTTATTAAGAAGGTAAACAACCAAATGGCCGGCGATGCCACGATGCCGGCCGTGCGCGAAAACAAGTTCGCCGGCACCGGCTTTGCGCTCACCGCTGATGGTTATCTGGTTACCAGCGCGCACGTTATTAAAGGGGCCGATTCGCTGCTGGTAGAGGGCCGCGACCACCAGCGCTACCACGCCGAAACGGTGTACGCCGACCGCAAGCACGACCTGGCAATTCTGCGCATTAAGGACCGCGATTTCAAGACGTTTGGCAAGTTGCCCTATACCTTCAAGGCGGGGCAGGCCGACCTCGGCGAGCGCGTGTACACGCTGGGCTACCCCCGCGAAGACGCCGTGTACGGCGAAGGCGCGCTGAGTGCCCGCTCGAACTACGACGGCGACACTGCCTTTTACCAAGTCAGTATCCCGCTGAATCCCGGCAATTCGGGCGGCCCGCTACTCGATGGGCAGGGCAACCTGATTGGGGTGGTAAGCAGCCGCCAAGACGATGTGCTGGGCGCGGCTTTCGCCACTAAGTCTTCGTACCTAGTGCGGCTCGTCGATTCGCTCAAAAACAAGCAGCCGGTGCAGGCCTACCACCTGCCCCGCACCAACCAACTGGCTGGCGCCGGCCGCCCGCAGCAGCTCAAGCGCCTGCAAGATTTTGTGTTTGTTGTAAAAGTGTACGAATAAGAATTATCATCCTGCTTTCTGCAAAGAGTATAAAGAAGCTCCGCCGTTTGGTGGGGCTTTTTTTGTGGCCCTGGGTCGGGTAAAAGCCGTCGTTTGGGCGGTGGCAGTTGGGGCCAAAAAGGCGAAAATACTTGTCCACCCTGACTAGTGCCTGAAGCCGGAAATAGCGCTCGGCGAGCTTGGCTTTTTGAGCGGCCGCCAGGGTTGGGGCAGTGGCTGAAGCCTTCCGAGAAATAGAAACAGATTCTACTTATTGGAAATCTAGTGGATGAAAGTGAAATTCACAAGTGCTTGTATTATAGTATAAAGTAAAAAATAGAAGGCACTTGGCACAAGCCTGGCAAATGGGCAGTCAGTTCTATTGCTGCACTACTGAGGTGGGCAAGGTTGCTTACTCGGTTCGGGAGTGAGGGCCCGCCGCTCGGTAGCGCCCGTGTCATCTAATGCCCATTTTGCCACCTTTTTTACCCAGGCTGCGCCGCTACGCCCGGCGCAATGCCACTCGCCGCATCACCGGCCTACTCACCCACTACCTACCAGGGTCAATACCAAAAGCTGCTCCGGGCGGGTGCCTTGCCATGTAGTGCTGGCAAGGGGTTGTTATTAGATATAAGACTGAATTAAAATAACTTACAAATACAAAAACTCTTTATTCATTTTTTTATCAATTTTTACTTTCTTATGAAAGACGTTACCAAATTATTCTTATTGACGCTGGGACTGGGTATGCTGGCGCGCCACTCGGCTCACGCGCAGCTAGGTGTAGGCACGGGCACCACCGCCCCCCGCACGATGCTCGACGTGAACGGGGCGCTGGCCCTGACGGAAGCCACGGCCACTGTGAGTGCTAACGCGGCGACCATTCCCACGGGCTTTGGCCTGGTGCGGCTGACGGGCTCGCCCACGGCTACCGTGGCCCTGACCACGGCCGCCACGCCGGCCCCGGTGGCGGGGCAGCACCTGGTGGTGGTGAACCCCACCGCGCAGCCGGCCACGCTGGCGGGCCAGAGCATTGCGGCCGGGCAGGCGCTGGCGTTTGTGTACTCCAACGGGGGCTGGGTAGCCACGGCGGGCAAGGCCGATTTTTACTCGGCCGATGGCACGCTGGCCGACAGCCGGGCCGTGACGATGGGCGCCAATAACCTGTTTTTTAATGCTACCACGGGCTACATAGGCCTGAATGGCAACACCAGCAGCACCTACCGGGTAGAGCTTCAGAATACTAATAGCGGCACCAGCGCCAACACCCGCCTGGGCCTGAACAACGACATCGGCAACGCCTTTCTGTTTCTGAACTCCAGCACGCGGACCTTCGATGGTGGCGTGAACACGCTGACGCTGCGCAACAACGTGGGCGACCTGCGCCTGCAAAGCCAGAACGGCGCGGGCCTGACGGTGGCCGCCACCACGGGCCTGCTCACGGCCAGCAACCTGGCCGGCACGGGCCTGCGCTCGGTGATGGCCGACGCCAGCGGTGTGCTCAGCGCTATTGCGCAAACGGCGGCCAACACGCCCAACCTCTACACGGCCGATGGCAGCCTGACCGGCAGCCGCACCGTGGCGATGGGGGCCAATAACCTGACATTTGGCTCAACCGCTGGCCGCACTGTTTTCAGCGGCAACAGCAACTCGATTCAGGGGCTGGATGTCATCAATGCCAGCAGCGGCACCGCCGCCCACACCCGCATCGGGCTCACCAACGACGTAGGCACGGCGTACCTCTACCTCAATTCGAGCACCCGTGTAGATGGCAACAACGGCTTTAATGCCCTGACGCTGCGTAATAACGTGGGCGACTTGCGCCTGCAAAGCCAGGGCGGCGCCGGCCTGACCGTGGCCGCTGCCACGGGCAACCTGGGCGTGAACACGGCGGCCCCTACCTACACCCTGGACGTAACCGGCACGGCCCACGCCACCGGCATGACTGTCCTCAATACGGGCCTCGTAATCGACAACAACAACGGCAACACCGGCACGCTCACGAGCGGCAACACGAGCAACAACCACATCACCTTCGGCATGAACAGCGGCGAGGCCATTGGGTCGGCCCGCAGCGGCACCAATACCATGGGCCTGGACTTTTACACCCAGTTTGCCAAGCGCATGAGCATCACGCAGGGCGGCTACGTAGGCATTGGCACGGCCACGCCTGCCTACCCGCTCGATGTGGCTACCGTCGGTGGTAACTTACCAGGGAACTATGCGTTTTACGCCTTCAATGGCCTGGTCAATACGGGGGTTACCAGCAATACTAGCAATGTTTCCATCCGAGCGGCGGGCCGCATCGCGGCCAG
>Ga0265797_10011108_pt1 | contig 11344 bp, 8 predicted proteins | sample P2T30metagenome_FD_192433 | JGI IMG/M metagenome (GOLD analysis project Ga0265797, IMG submission 192433) | Plant litter microbial communities from East Loma Ridge, Irvine, California - P2 T30 | ecosystem: Environmental > Terrestrial > Plant litter > Unclassified | place: USA: California... | reverse complement strand
GTTCAAATGCGTCATGCAACACACAAACTACACGTTCCAAATGACCTACCAACCCGTCCAATCCGCCAACCGCACCCAGCGCGACTTTCTCCGCCCTGTAATCGACACGACGGTGAAGTGGGACCCCAACGACCACAACAACTGGACGGCGTCGCCCACGGAAAACTTCCTCCGACCCCAAGACGCCACGCCGTACAGGCTAGCAGCCACATACCACTCCCTGGGCGCGCTCCTCCGCCAGTTCCTCCGCGGCAGCATCGAGAAACAAAACTTTCTCATCACACACTCTGACATTTCCGAGACGCGCCTCGTAAGTAGCAGTACCTCGTATCCGCTCATCCACCTTAGCGAAGAAATACAATCCTTCTTCGAAGACATACTCATCACCCTGCTCAACGAACCCACGCTCGTCGTCGCCGCGCCCCAGGACGTCGAGTGTGTCAAATCGCGCAACATGATGGCGTTTGTATACTACCAAGAGTACCTCTGGATTGGATACGCGGCTGTCATTGCAGTCACGTTTTCCTTTATCCTCGTGGGCGCGTGGTCGCTCCACCAAAATGGCGTTGCGAGTGATGTCCTCTTCTCCCGTATCTTGGCTACGACCAGGAATCCTACCTTGGATCATCTGAGCGTTGGCGCTTGCTTGGGCGGCGATCCTTTTCCAAAGGAGCTGGCAAAGACAAAGTTGAGGTTTGGGGTCTTGTTGGAGGATGAGGACGGGGGCAGGGAGGGCCCGTTGGGGAAGGTCGAGCATTGTTGCTTTGGGACCATGGGCGAGACAAAGGAGATTGTCAAGGGTGGGTTGTATGCGGGGTTGAGGTATAGAGAGAAGGGTGACGGGCGGGAGATGGAGGGGTTGCTGGAATGAGGGGCGTTGTGGTCTGATTTTGAGCAATATCTTTCTTGTTATTTTTGGGAGTTTGGGATGTGGTAGATACCCGTTTGTTTATAGACCTGTGTACGTAGAAATGATGGCATGGTTTTGAAAGACTTTGGTTGTAGTATCATGCCCACTGGTTGATATGTGCAGTGTAGTAGAGTAGATGATGTGGGGTGGATAAGGTAATTGTTGTTGTTGTTGTTGTGCAGTTGACATTTGTGTTGGCCTTACAACTTAAGCCACTCCTCTTACACTATCAGCAGCAACCATCAGGTATCCACCCCTCACCCCCACAAAAAAACTGTACATGATGCCCAGCACACAGTCCAAATCCAATTTCCACTCACATGTAACTATTGTCCTAGCTCTTGTTGATTTCCTTCCTGGCCATTTCCTCCATGTATATCCACCTCTTCTACTCAATACACAGTTCCTCATCACCTATCTCTTAGACCTTCCTGCATCTTGAATAATCATCTCTTCCCTTATACACACGTCTGATTCCCCTCCAATCTCTTCCTAACCCCACTGAACCATCACCTATGCCCCCGTCTCGACGTTGCGTTTGCGCCCGATTTCGATTTCGATTTCAATGTCGATCCGAACATCACTTCACACAGCCACACAAAATACAAGTACAACAGAAGCACAATTTTGAGCATAAGGCACACAGACATTCATAGGAAATCGGTTGGACTTACATTGTCAGTTGTATTGGCAACAACGAGTTCATAGAGCGAGATTCGGTTTCCACTCGCAGCATTGACGTTGTTACCGCAGGCCTCTGCCGTATTGTTTCTGCACGTGAACTGGCAGCGCGAGTTATCTGGATCGGGCAGACCGTAAGTGTAGGTGCCGCTTGCGCTGGTTCCGTTGATGGCGATATTGTTGTCACAGACTGCGGAGAACGGTGCGTTAGATTATACCCTGGTATAAGCCTAGGAAAGGGGGAGAGAGGAACATACAGCACATGTTGTCGTTTGTACCGGCGTATCGGAAACCCAGATTCGAACAGGTCGTTGTGCATACAGCTCCGCCGTTGGGATTGACGCGGTAGAAGTATCCGTTCAGGGTACGCGGGTAGGCGTAGGTGCCGTACACTTGGCCGGCAGGGGGGTTGGCAGGGTCCGTGGAGGGGTAGCCGGTAGTGTTGCGGTATTCGTTGAAGCGCTTGTCACTGTTCGGTTGTGTCAGAGTAACAGCAAAGTACAGAGAACCTGGTTAGGGACACGTACGAGTAACATCCCCTATAACGCCAATTGGTGATGTTGTAGTTGGGATCGAGCGCGGAGACGAGCCCTGGGAGGAGGGCCGCCCCGGCCACCAAGTAGCCGATGGCTTTCATTGTTGCGGTGGTAAGTTATAGGAGGTAGAAAGATTGGAGATGGTAGGGGTGGGTAGAAAGTGAAGAAGCAAAAGAAGAGGGGTAAATTTTCAAAGGAAGCGATGGAAATAAAGACAATTTTTTTTGTAATGCAAATACGTTTGGGGGTGCTTTTTGGTTGATAACAAGACGAAAGTGAGTGTGAAGAGTATCAGTGTGTGCTGACGGGGAGGGTTAACAAAGGTAAACGAGGGTGAAGAGGAAGGGCTGTGGGGCTGAATGTATTTATGGTAGAGGAAGGGCATTCCTTAGCCAAGGAGGTGGCGTGTATAAGACGCGCACTATGCAAGGGATGACTTGGAGTCCTCCGTCGTCTATGCTGATGAGTGATGTTAGATCATCCATGTACCCGTCTTAAATGGTTATGATGTTGCTCTAGTCGGTCGAGAAAAGTCGTTGGATGCACCATAGCGGTATGTTTTTTCATGCTCAAACATAACCAGAGACACAGAGACAATATCACTTCGGAGTAGGATGTCTGGGTGTGCAACTTGGTTTGAAGTTCTCGACTGTCGATTGTTTGGTGATAGTTGCATTCCGGGCTCACTGAAGGGGCGAGCATTCTTGATTAGTGAACAGAACATCGCTTTGCTACTTTCGCATCATTGTACGCCTCGCAGGACACGTGGGTAATAGCAATGGTCTGGAATAATTGACATGTGTACAGCGGGCGTACCAATGAATCTTGTAGGCTGTATCGCAACTTGAAGACGATGAACGCGATGATGTAAACAGCCTGTGAACAATGAGAACGAGAACGAAAAAATGCCCGATACTAAATTACTGATTGCATGGGTTGAACAATGGCGACATGGTGCGGGATGCTGCAATGGAAGACGCTGGGTTGAGGTAGGGATATCCGCTTAGTCATCTATCAAGTCGAATCTCGAACTTTTGTCTTTGACCAGCGCCTCAAGCCCACCACACCGCCCACGATGCCTCTCACATTTCTACGACGCCTGGTACGGCCATCAGCCTTCTCCTTGGCCTCTCTTGCCCCGGTCCGGTCGATACGGCCCTCAATCGCTGCCACAGCTTTCCAAACAGCCTCGCCCACTTTCGCAGTTCGGCCGACACCGTCATCGCGCGCCCAAAAATGCACATTAATACAAGTTCTGCGGCAAGGAAGGATAGCGCAGAAGGCACGAAAGCTGCGATCGCCCCAATTGAGAGATAGGCCAGAGCTGAAGGGTGTGTGCTTGAAAGTGGGCACGACGAAGCCGAAGAAACCCAACTCGGGAGAGAGGAAGATTGCGAGGGTGAGGCTAAGTACCGGAAAGGTGATTACGGCGTACATTCCAGGCGAAGGTACGAATCGACACGAGGGGATGCTAGACCAATGCTAAAGAAACGTGCAGGGCATAATGTACAGCAACATTCGGTTGTCATGGTGCGCGGCGGACGAGCGCAAGATTGCCCAGGTGTGAAGTATCATTTGGTCAGAGGAGCATTGGATTTGGTGAGTCTTGTGATGTTGAAGCAAGACTGCAGACTAACAGGTTGCAGGGTGGTGTTGGTAGCAGAATCACATCGCGGTCCAAGTATGGAACGAAGAAGCCCAAGACGGCATAGAATGGCAGTATCTTGAGTGCATACATGTATCATACCCTAGCATGAATGGCGGTCGATTCCAGTATCTATGAGATGTGGATATTCTGGGCAAGAAGATGGAATGCGTGTATATTGTGGTTGTTGTGTTTCTGTGATGATGATTAGTCGACTCGCTGCTACATGGCATGACGCCCTGGGTTTGGGCATCTAATCTCCACCATGTCTACCGCGACTTGGCTGAAACGGTAATAGGACCTGTCCAGGAAGCTGTGGAGGCCGCGCGGAGGTTCCATTTCCAAGGTTAGCTGCAGCTGCCCGCAAACTAGCGGCATCCCCCACGCTGGCCGAGTGGCCATGGCAAGACGGCCAGCTCTCCTACCAAACTTTGAACACACCATCAGCGCGCGCGCGTGTCGTCTCCACTCTCCATAGCTGACCAACGCTGTCTGCTCAGTATGGTATAACCTGCACTCACAATAGCCATAACCATGACCCAACCCTGATGACAACCTGATCATTCGACATCTCGTGTGCTCCTGATAGCCTCGGTCGGATTGCTGCATCGCCGCATCCCGTCCGCCCGCAATGGAGACGCCAGGCGCGCTCACCAACGCAACCTCGTTCTTGCCGTCGCCGGTGGACTTGCTTATGGCCTTGCCGCGTCTCTTCGCCAAGGCTACCTCTCTTGGAGAAATGGTGCGCTCCGGCGGCAGCGTCATCGCGGAACCGACGGCGAACCTCACTAACAGCACCGTAACCATCACTGCCAGCTTTGTACAAGAATCCGTGGCCGCCGTGGCATCAGCAGCCTCGGTCGCCGAGGCAGATATGACGGCATGGCAGGCTCTGAGAAATGTAGCCACCTGGTTCAGCTACATCACGTCAAAATGGGCGATTGCGACGTTTGCGCTCGTAAGCAAAGCATCTTTGGCCCATGGCCTGCTGATACCACCCGTGAACTGACAATGCTCCCGCAGATGATAGTCCTGAATCGAACTCACTTCTACGGAAGCAGCCGGGTGCCACTCTCTTTCGACCGCCTCTACCTTCGCTTCGCCCTCTACATCTTGCCTCTGGCCATGTTCCTCTTCCAGATACAAAGCGTACTACGAGCTATACGCTGTCAAACCGCCCCAGGATGGTCAGAGATGCAATATGGTGCGGCTGATAGACAGTTGGATACAGATTTTGGCGGAGAGGGTGGCTTTCTCTGGACTGTTGCGTCGACGGTTCTCTTCTGGGAGACGACAGAAGAGTCTTGTCAAGCTGCGAATATGCTCCCTGTGGACCCCTCTTTACCGCGCGCAGCTGGATCAATGGCTCTTCTTTGGCCTCTATTCCTCACCCTTGGCTTCGGTCAGTTTGTCGACACTTTAGCATGCGCTCTGCAAGGTCGTCGCCCTATCCAAGAAGTCGGAATGACCATTTTCGAGCATTCGCTTGCCTTTGCAGAGGCAGAAGCTTTGACTCATTTTTTCAAGCAAAAGTCCATCTTCACACCTGACGGCACCTTGCTCATGATGCCCAAATCAAAGTTCTCCAGAATGGCCAATGTACCACCGGAGGTTTTGTTGATATCACTCATTTCCAGTCTTAGTCACTTTACCAGCAACTTGTTGGCAATCTTTGCCGTGCGTTCAAGATACCGACTCGTCACCACTACCATCTGGGGGCTCGCGTACATGTCAGCTTTTGCCTGGAGCTTCAATCGTCTCACAGTGATGGTCGCTGATCCAGATCACCATGTCGGCATACTGAGGTTTCCCACCGTGTGTATCATCGGCTTCATTCCACATCTGCTGATATTGATGGGCATCACCGTGTGCGGGCTCATCTACGCCCTAGCTCTACTCATTACTGTTCTCTCTCCACCTGCAGGACAGGCGGGAACGCTGAGGGAAAGGTTTGCAGCTGCCTACGGTAATTTACATGCCAACATTCATCTGTCGTCAATCACGCCTTTGACCATCAACTGGCATGAAGATTTCTATACTACTATTCTCAAGGTGGGCTATGTAATTTTGACGGCCGCCAGCGAGGCTGTGTTTCTCAACGAGGGAGCCAAGGTCAATGTGCACGCCATGACGTGGCTAGAGAAGAAGAGACTGCATGAAGTTCTCGCTCGGCGAAGAAGAACTCGCGAAGCACTCTGCAGCATCCCATCTGAGCTCAAGAACAAGACATTTGCGCCAGGTGTAGAGGCGGTCAACTTCACTGATGTCAGCACTGGCACATCAACATCAGGCTATGCGAAAGAGCGCAAGACACGAGGTGTGAAAGCGCCGACAGATCCTTCCAGTTCCATGGGACAGCATGACCCAGCGCTCCAGCAGCGTAGCCGTTATCTCCAGGCGTACCAATTCTTCCTCCGCATAGCAAAGCTGATAACACTAAGTATTGCAAGAATCACAGACTGGACACTAACCAAAGTTGCTATCAGCTACCGACCTAGGTGGCTAAGACGTGCTGCCGGTGGCTATGCAGAGGAGAAGCTCTACACCCCAACGTCACGATCAGGGCGATCGCACTACCAGACGACATCAGCAGATCCGTGGCTTACGATGGACGACCGTTCTCAGGTTCGCCAGGACCGAGGTTTTGACGTGGAGTCGTTCGCAAAGGAAAGACTACGACAGAGTGGGTTTTACTCGGAGCCAGATGCGGAAAGCTCAGAGGAACGCTTGAACGACTATCTGTATTCTTGGTGGCGAAACGGCAGTCTCTGGAACGACGTCGACAACAGCAAAGACTACGTTGTTGCCGAAGACGACGACACAACTAGTGTAGTGTCGTTTGCCACTACAACGACAGATAATGACGAATGGTCGGACATGGACGATGGCCAGCGAACGCCCACGCGAGACACATACCAACACAGTCGGGAAGAAACCCCGTTGGCTGATGATGCCATGGATTTCTCTCGTCTCTCTCAGCTTCTCGATCCACGCACGAGGGAGGACCGCGAGGAAGCCAAGTTGTTGTCGCGGCATCTCCAGAGCTCCAAGATCATGACACGTTCGCAGTACCGGGAAGCTCTGGAGCGCGACGAAGCCAGGATTTTGACCACGTCCCGCTACAAGATGGGTGGTGGCGATGACATGTCGCCGGAAGAAGAAGAGCAACTTCTTGAAGATCTCATCCTCAACCGCCGAAACGCAACGGTACCACAGGGCGCAAGTACTGCTGGTAGCTGGGATACGGGAGCAGAGGGCATGGGCTCTGATGGACCTCAATGTGTGGTTTGCCAAATGTCGCCGAGGACAGTGCTGGTATGGCCGTGTGGGTGTCTGAGCTTGTGCGATGACTGCAGAGTGGGGCTGGCGTCGAAGAACTACACGGCGTGTGTATGCTGTAGAACGAATGTGGTGGCATATTCGCGACTATATGTACCTTGAGCGAGGTGTTGGACATGTGGACATGTGGCATATAGCCTGGCGTTTTCATTTTACATGCCTTTCGTATGATTTACAAGGGTTAATACATCTGGTTTAGCTTTTATGCAATGATTCGGAATTTATCGGAATCATCCCGACTTACCTCTTGATGCATTACGGTACTACTGAATAGATAGTGCTTGTGGTGACTCCAAAAGCAAACAGCGGGGCAGCGGCTACGGTTCGCCAGTACAATCTCTGCCAGTACCCCACGTTCGCGTCCCGAGCGTGCAAGTGGCGATCGTCATCTTGCTCACTAACATCTCTTATCTTGGCGGCAATCGAGTCACCAAACCCTCCTCTCCTCACACCTGGGCACCATCTCTCAACACCAACACCACGTACCATCCAACTCCGCGCACGCATTCCATAAACTTTGACTGAGCCCTGCCAACAAGCTCGGTCGATCGCCCTCAGCCACGAAACGCCCCCAAAGTTTTATGCAGCCAGAGCCCATAAGCGTATCACACAACATTTCCCACCAAAAAGTCCCCTTTACCACCGAGACCAACTCCCAGCATGGACAGCGCCACAGCAATGACTTGCAGGACTCTCTGCAGCCTCACCCAGGTGAGCTGTGGGGAGAAGCATCGGCGGGTGGCACAGCAGTTCATGCGACGCGTCCAAACAATGCAAGCAACCGAGTCTACACTGGGGAGCCCGATGGACTGAAGGCCGTCGCGTCTCCCTCACCACCCCCACCCAGGGACAGAATTACCGAATATGAGAATGCGCTAGCAAGTTCACCACGGAAAAATCCTGATGGTCCTCTCTTTGAGGTTATCAAGACGAACACGAAGCCTGGGGATAAGAGTTCCCCTATTGCAAAACTACCGAATGGTGCGTATACATCACTCCAGACTTCTACGAGCACACACACAAGTCAGCCTCATATGCTGACTCTGCACAGAGGTCCTGATTCACGCCATTGCCCACCTTTCACCTAATGACCTTGCCGCCGTATCCCTTGTTTCCCGCCGCTTCCATGATGTAGTCACTACTCCACACGCCTGGCAAGTTGCTTTCGGCCGCTACTTCCCTGGCCCACACTCCCTCGAAGATGCGGCATTTCGCTCGGCGCAGGAAGACAATGGCACTGTTGTGCGATCAGAGAAGCGACGCTTCGCTAGGCTTACTGCGTTGGCATCCTGGAGGAGTGAGTATATTCTGCGAACGAGGCTTTTGCGGTCCCTCGTCCGAGGTAAACCCGTCCAAGTCCCCACGACGCCTTCCCGCGCTGCTCAAATGCAGAATGTCACCCCAATGATTACGTATGACGCCAAAACTTACACCATCATTAACCACCTGCAAGCCACATTCGGCTCAGGCTTGAACAAGAAGATGCCGCGCTTCATTCATGGCGCTGATGACATTGGTATGGTGACCAGTAGCGATCCAGTTATTGGAAAAGTGGATCCATGGGGACAGAGCGACCCTCATTTCTATGGTCAATTCGCAGAACGCTTTCCAGGTGTTGCCGAGTGGGGTCTAGGTTCTGGAGAAGTAGTCGGCTGCCCAAACGTAATGGATGTGTCTCAACCTTATGGCATGATCTACGGTCAGGGCTGTCCCGAAGGCTCGTGCTACTATCGCTCCCTCGAGGAAATGCGCGGCCGCTTCATTGCTGAACCGAGCGACTTCACCCTGCCAGAGGTCGGTATACCAAAGCTTGGTATTGATGGTGGTGCTATCTGTAGTGTTTGGATTGCAAATTCTAGCACCGTTCCGACTCTCTCGGAGGGCTTGATTGGCATGATGATGGGTTCTGCGGCTGGTGTTGTCACCGCTTGCAGTATCGGCACCGACGGTCTTCGTTCGTCTCGGGTGCAGCGTGGAGAGCTGACCGCACGCTGGGTGCTCAGTCCTGGTGTGCCAATCATCGCCATTGCTGTTGATGAGCAATACTCATCGAAGCGCTATGCTCAGAACCGCATCTGGGCAGCCGCTCTCAATGCGCTCGGTGAAATCTTCTATCTAACCAAGTTCCCAACCCGCAACCAAGTTCCAAAGGTTGACGTTGAGCAACATGCCGAATATCTGGGTTGGCTCACAGGTCGAAGCGTCTATTGGAATCTGGTTGAGCCTAGCCGACGCACAGCAAGGCCTGATCCATATAGTGACGCTGAAGTGGACGGCAGCTATTCACCTCGGACTTCATGGGATGGTATGTGCTTGAGCAAAGAGCAAATTACTGCAGAGACGAAAGAAATCCAGCAATTTCTACGTCAACCGCCAAAACATTTCCGGACAGTTTGTCTCGGGTGGGATATGCGTCGCAGACTTGAGGTCGACTTTGCTGGAGACGATGGTAATTATGCTGGCGAAGCCATGGCCGTCTTCGAATGTGGCCTGGAGGAGGGAGATATCGCCAATGTCAAACGCTTCACCCGATGCAAGACCGATGGAAAAGATAAGACGACAAACACCTCGACACCCACATCTGCACCGCAGTCTGCCCAACTTACTTCACTGTTTGGTGGACCAGGTACTGGTGCCGCAGACCTAACGAGGGCACCTCCACGTGTGCGCAGTTCTTCGTATATTTCGACCAGCAGTTCTCCAGAACGAGCAAGTCTAATTGAGGAGTGGCGCTGCTCGAAACTCACCTTTGGAGGCTTCAAGAGTATCCAGGTGACCACGACTACCCTGGACATCTCAACCTTTGCCACCATGACCCTGTCAGAAGATCCTGCGCTCGGTTTCTCGACGGCTTCAACTGCATCTTCGCCGTATGCATCCCCAATGTCCGTTGCTAGCCAGCCCGCGTCTCCTTCTGACATTCCAGGCCAGCGAGCAAGATTTGTAGCTGCTGGTACCAAGTCTGGTGTTGTACTGCTCTGGGATGTTCGATCACCTGTATCTCGATCATCAGAATACATAAACGACATTGCACCTGTACGCATCATTTATACCGACTCGCCCGAGATATCGTGCTTAGCTGTCACATCACTCTATCTCGTCGTCGGTGGAAACGATGGACTGGTTCAGGCTTGGGATCCTCTAGCTTCGAGCACATCTCCAATTACGACATTGCACTCACGCCATGCATCCCGCGCTCGCCGACAGCTTGTACAGGCCCAGGCCTCTGTTCAGGGTGTTGGTATCAACATGTTTGCTGCTGGCGCCGTTTGTCTTGACCCGGATCCGACGGTTCTACGCGGTGCTGTTTCGCTCGGCAATCAGCTCCGGTTCTGGAGCTACAGTTCTTCTGCAGCCGACCAATATAGAAGCAGTAAACGCAGGCTGCGAAGAGCCGAGCGTGGAAGCAACAATGCTGGTGAGCGTTTCCCTGGTACGGGTAGGGGGAACCTGAAACACTACATCGCCAACGAGCAGTTTGAACTGGAGCGCGACGAGCAGGAGCGTCACAAGCAGGCCGAGCGTCTAGCTGGACGCTTTGGTACAGAGTTGTTGAGCGAAGATGAGGCGTTAGCGTATGCTGCGATGCTCTCCCAGGAAACAATGGAAGCGGAGGAGCGACGCCGCATTGAACGAGAAAGCGCTGCACAGAATAGCGAGACGATGACGCCAGAGCCAAGCGTCCAAGTCCCGTCTTCAGCTCCGGCTATCAAGGACGATGAAGAACTCGATGCCGATATTGCTGAAGCCATTCGTCTCTCGCTCAACGACAACCCAGGTCCTAGCATATACGAGTCTCCCTCGACACCTCCTTCGGCCTTTGAAATTCCCATCAGATATGCCAAGGGTAAGAAGGCCTCGCCATCCCGTTCTCAGCGCAATACGCCAGGCAAAGGCAAGGCGGTTGCAGGGTCGAGTAATGAGAGCGAAATTTCGGATTTGGAGTTTGCAATGCAGCTGAGTCTTGCTGAAGAGCAGAGTAGGAAGGAAGCTGAAGATGCGTTTCCACCGCTCAGTCCTGCGCCAGGGAGCAAGGGAAAGGGGAGGATGTGGTAGTATAAGTGGGTGGGGTTTGCGATCTGAAGTGTGTGCATTTCTGGTTTTGCTCTTCGACGGTGTGATATTTAATACTTTTTGATTTATGTGTTTAACGTACTACTTGTACGGCAATAGTAGTTCGTTGTCTTGCAATATGTTGAACATTTCTCTCTCTCTCTCTCTCTCTGTACACCT
>Ga0265797_10011107_pt1 | contig 11344 bp, 15 predicted proteins | sample P2T30metagenome_FD_192433 | JGI IMG/M metagenome (GOLD analysis project Ga0265797, IMG submission 192433) | Plant litter microbial communities from East Loma Ridge, Irvine, California - P2 T30 | ecosystem: Environmental > Terrestrial > Plant litter > Unclassified | place: USA: California... | reverse complement strand
CATGACTGCCCCGCGCCAAGCTCCGTCCCATCTTTCGGTTCCAAACTTCAAATGCCCATCACGGCACTCTTTTCTGCCCGCTGCGGGAGCTAGCAGTAATGCGTCTTTTAGCGCGCGACACCGACAGCAAGCTCATTCTGACACCAGACCTCCATGACAAAACGAAAATACCTCTATACGCGATACTTTCACATACCTGGGAGACTGGTCAGGAAGTGACCTTTGAGGACGTGCAAAACCACACCGCTGCCGGTAGACAAAAGTCTGGCTTCCAGAAAATCGAATTTTGCCTAGCACAGGCGGAGCGCGATGGTATACAACATGTTTGGATTGATACGTGCTGTATTTGCAAGGCGGATCACAGCGAGCTTCAGACGGCGCTGAACTCGATGTTTCGGTGGTATAGAGACGCAGTCGTGTGTTATGTCTACTTGTCGGATGTGTCTGTAGAGGATGGTGAGTCCCAAAGCGAATGGGAGCCAGCCTTTCGCGCAAGTAGGTGGTTCACCAGAGGCTGGACTTTACAGGAGCTGTTGGCACCCTCCAAAGTCCTGTTCTATTCGCAGGAGGGCACATTTCTAGGCGATAAGGGTACACTGGAGCGACAAATCCACGAGGTTACTGGAATAGCATTGCCTGCTCTTCGAGGAGATCTTCTGTCAACATTCAGTGTTGATGAAAGACTGTCGTGGATTCAAGGCCGGCAAACTACACGCGAAGAGGACAAAGCTTATGCACTCTTTGGGTTGTTTGGTGTGCTCATGTCATTAAGATACGGCGAGGGTGAAGAGGAAGCGTTCAAACGGCTTCGTAAGAAGATCGAAAAGTAAGACACCGACAACGCTCCAAGATATATGGACTCACTTCGACTAGGAAACTTGGACGGACCCTTTCTCGGCATGTGCAGCATGGTTCATCAGGTTGGTGTTGTGTTCAATACTTGCGAACGAGCATGAGCTTCGATGCTGACATCGGTACAGCGCCGTCATCTTGGCTCGTACCCTTTCCAAGACCTAGATTCTTCGTTGGTCGTAAGGCACAGGTTGAACAAATCAACGCACATGTCTCAGCGGACGGTGGCCAAAGACTTGCTATCTACGGTTTGGGTGGATGTGGGAAGACAGCTCTTGCCCTTGAATCTGTGTATCACGCAAGGCGGCTTCACCCCAGACACGCTATCTTCTGGGTCTCTGCTGTCAGTCGCGACAGCTTTGAGGAAGGATATCAACAGATCGCCTCTCTTCTGGGCATCGTTAGCGTCGCGGACGGCAACGGTGGGGACAAGAAGATGGACGTCAAGCAGCAAGTCAAGGAGAGACTAAACGACGAATCGTTCGGACCTTGGCTGTTAATCGTAGACAATGCCGACGATGCTGATGTTCTGCTAGGGCCATCAGAAAAACGAAGCGGAACTGTGCAGCTCATAGATTACCTCCCGGTCAGTAGCAAGGGCTCGATTCTCTTCACGACACGGACACGAGCGACAGCGATCAAGCTGGCCGAAAGCAATGTCATTGCATTAAGTCAGCTCGACAAAGCAGAGGCTGAAGAAGTATTGGATATACGTCTGCTCAACCAGAAACAGCCCCACGAGCAAGAAACGGTCGCAGAATTCCTCGAAATGCTTTCATACCTCGCGCTCGCTATAGTACAGGCAGTTGCTTACATAAACACTAACGATATCACGCTCGCGGAGTACATCAGGCGTTATAGAAGTAGCGAGAAGGACGCCATTGAGCTTCTGAGCGAAGATTTCGAAGACCATGGCAGGTATCGGAGTATGGAGAACTCCATCGCAACGACATGGTTTATGTCCTTTGAGGAGATTCAGAAACACAATCCGGCAGCTGTTGACTGCCTGTCATTCATGGCTTGTGTAGCTCACAACGGTACGTAAATCTGGCTTCGTTGGTTCATCGAGCACTCTCTTCGCCCTTGTCCGTTTTCCAGGACTCGTGTAAAGTGTAGCAAACGTCATGGCTTTTATTCTAGACGCGGATTCTGCACAAGCAAGTCAGAACACATTGCTAACTGAAGCATGTTCATTAGACATACCGGCCCAAATGATACCAACATGTTCCTCCAAATGGGAGCAAGAAAACGCGATCAGTACACTAAAATCGTATGCATTCATCGCCGAGCAAACGCCTCAGGGCCTACAAGAGGACCAATCACTATCTCCGGTGGAGATGTACAATGTCCACCCCCTTGTACACTTGTCGATACGCAAGTGGATACAAGCTCATGGAAAGTGGTCTTATTGGAACGAACAAGCAGTGGCACGACTACTTCACCTAATGCCACACGGAAGCGTATTCAGCAAAGAGATATGGGCACCATATGTCTCGCATGCAACGCACATCGTGCAAGCACAAGACAACCGCCATATCAAGGGTCGTATTTGGCTTCTTGAGGTACTGGGAGAGCGAGAATGGACGCTGCACCATATCTCCTCATCCAATCACTGGCTCCGCCTAGCTGCTGAGCAAGGCGAAGAACTTCTGGGCGATGAATACTCAGACGCCACAAGCGTGAGTACGCAAGCCAAGGTCATGATTTTCCAATCGGCGACGACGAAGGCAATTGGAGTGCTTCAAGAAGCGATTGCTGCCGAAAATACAGCGCATGGAGGCGTAGCTACACCCCCTCTTTTGATTTGCATTATTTACCTTGGAGCAGCTTGGAACAGTCTAGGTAAATTTAGGAGTGCAGAAAGGATTCTTCGGGGGCAATTGGCCCGGGAAGATAAAGGGCATGGAACATTGCCGCCACAAATATTAGTGTTGGCAATGGCGCATCTGTGAGCCAAGACCCTTCAAACCAAGTATGAGAGCTGATGAGTCGTGATAGGGGCATGACACTGCGTGGACAGAGCAGATGGGATGATGCCGAACCAATGCTTCGAAAAGCCATACAACTAGACGAGCAATACTTCTCCAAATCGGGAAGTATCTTGGAAAGTATGGGCCACACAGGTCGAACTCTATACGAGCACTCTAAAGAAATGGAAGCCGAAGCCACTCTTCGACGCGAACTCGCTCTCAGACGGGAAAAGGCAGGAATCGAAAACGCGCAGACGCTGTCCACGATGTACAACCTCGTAACGTGCCTCTCGCGCCAGGGAAAGCTTAGAGAAGCAGAGCAGATACACAAGGAAATGCACGTGCTCAACGAGAAAGTGCTGGGAAGAACACACGAGGATGCTTTGCACCAGCGCACGGATTACGCGATCATCTTATCGCGCCTTGACAAGAATGAAGAAGCAGTGCGGCTCGAGCAAGAGACGCTTGCGCTGAAGAACCAAGTCCTAGGGCCGCAGCACGCAGACACACTCCGGAGTGTTACGTCTCTGATAAACTTCCTCGAAGCGCTGGAACGTTTTGAAGATTGTTTGCCGCTGCATGAGCGGGCTTATAAGGCGTATCTGGCCACGCGTGGGCCGGATCATCCGATGACGCGAGAACGTTGTATGTATTATGAGTGTATGCAAGAGACTGTGGAGAATGAGAAGTCAAAAGCGGAGGCGAAGGTGAAGAAAAGGGTTGAGGTTGAGGGGTCAAAGAAGACGAGTGGGGAGACTACAAGTGTTGCGTCTGAGACGGCTGGGACGGTTGTGAATACTCGGAGGTTCGGTGTTAGGACGTGGAGAGCTGCGAAAGATTCTTTAAGAGATTTAGTGAGTAGGAAGAGATATGTGTAATTGTGCATCGTGGTCTGGATCATTGCCGCTCTAAGCAACATATATCGACAAGTCCGTTCCTCATGGAGACGTAGCAAGCAAAACGATTGGGGGACAGCAAAAGCTCTCGAAACATGCGGATTACTAACATGTTACGAACACATTACTATGGAAAGTACTACAGAATTCAAAACGCATACAGTCCCAAAGTAAAAACCCACGCGAAGCACGTCACCCTGCTCCACACACGCGACTTCTGTCCTTCGCCCGTAAATACAGGCCCATCTGGCCCCGTCCCAGTCGCGCATGTACAATTCCCCACACTGGCTTCTTCCTCGCCAAATCGCACGGGCACAATTCTCACACCTACACATCCGCACGTCTCCTCGAAGTACCGCTTGTCCACGCACGGCACGCCGCTGATGGTTGCTGCGATACTAGCCGTTGATACAACGAGTGAAAGCGGAACGTAGGAGGTGCGGAGACAGGTACATTCAGCGGCGAAGTATGTCGTTGGTGTGCAGGGTGTGTTGGAGATGTATGTGATGGTGAAAGGGGGCGTGATTTTTGGGAGGGAGGGAGATTGGGTGATGTTGTGGGTGTATGGACTGGTGCGTGTTGTGGTGGTGTTGTTGAGTGTGTATGGGGTAGTGGATAGTGGCGTCTGGGAGCTGTTATATTGAGCCGGCGAGGTCGTGATTGTTGGTTGGGATACGGTGATTGTCGATGAGGAGGTGATGATCGTGGGTGTCGTGGAGATGGTGCTTGGTCCCGGCGAGGATGTGGGAGGACTAGATATTGGCGGTGTGCTCAGAATGGTGTCGGTCGTGAGTTGTCCATCGGATGTTGGTGGCCCCATCGTGGATGATTGAATTGCGGTTGAGCTAGGCGGTAGAGAAGGATTGCCCGGTATCGTTGGATCGTTGGACGACACGCCGCCTACACTGCTGCTTCACCAATAGTTGGCGCACTTACGCTTGGTCCCGGTACATTGGACGAGAAAGTGCTGGTGATTGAAAATGTGCTGATCGTCGTACTACTGGTAGTAGTCCCCAGAGGTGGAGGTAGACCCGAATCCCTATCGCACTCTGCAATCCCCTCCACAAAGCCATACTGCAGAGTAATCGCCCCCGTCAATGCCACCAACCCTCCATCTACTATGACCTGATCGCCAGCCGTTATGGAAATTTGAGCAAGCACACGTCCAGTCATCATGCTATCGGCGCCCAAGGTAGCAGACGAACCGACTTGCCAGAAGACATTGCAAGCTTGTGCATCACCATCAAGATAGACTTCCGAGAGTGCACTTGTTATGAGAGTGCTCGCAATCTGGAAAACGAACACATCGTAAGTGCCTCCGATCAGTGTCAAGCGTCCAGTGATCTGTGCCTCTGAATCGAACTTGTACACGCCGGTCCCGAGTGTCTGACCGCCCAACTCTTTATCCGATCCACGGAGGACGGTGGAAGCAAAACTTCTAGCAGCGTTGTAGGCGATCTGTGCATCTTGCTTCGCAATTGCTGCGATGTTGTTGTCGGTGTCGTCTTGGGCGTGAATACCTCCGTCGACTTGTTCATCCAAGAGGCCTGTGATCTTGCTCCTCACCTCGGGATACAACGCTACGTTGCCTGATATAGTCTCTCCCAATTCGCTAGAAATGGCTGCGCCAGCGATGAGAGCGAAGTTAGAGGATGTTCCGAGAGGGACGTATGGGACTTCTTGAGCACAAATGAGGGTTTGGAGGACAGCGATGAATGGAATGTAAAGACGCATAGCTGCGACTATTTCGGTTGGTGATTATGAAGTTGGAGTGCTTCACCACATTGAACGTTTTGAGAAAGGGGGTATTGTTGTTGTACGTCACATTGCGTGTAGTCTTTTGCGCCGGATGGGGCCATCGATTTGCTCGTTCGCAAGCTGGGTGCAGCGAGGAAGGATGCCACATGAACCGCCGACAATGGAAATGACGTTTCGTAATAGCCATCGATTATGAAGAATGGTAATCATGACTGGGAAGATGCGGCCGGCGTTGATCCTGATGCACAACCGGTCTTCGTGACTCTGTGACCCAGACGTAACGCGGTAAGATTGTCAACGCATCAGTCTACTATCGTCAGCTTGAACCATACTAGCGTAGTTTGTTTACAACACTACTAACGCTGTACTATTCCGAGTGTATATACTCTGCAAGTAGTCGACAATGTACTGCCGTTCAGACGTGAGGTTATGTTCTGGTGACACCATTGGAAGAACTGTCAGCATCTACGTCTACTTGAGTGTAGCGCGTCAGCACTGCTTATATAACAGGAGGATATATATTCGCTCTTTACGATAGGTTCTAACAATCAACCAACTTCTTCCTCAATCTCCTCCTCACATGTTGACAAGAACAAAGGGACCCCATCGTGACACAAGCGAGGCTGCTGGGTGGATTGTACTAAGATTTGTGTATAAGGCACATTAGAAAATTCCTGTTTAGACAAGGTGAACCGCGTTGCAGAATGCCACGATTGTGATAGTGGAGGACTGACGTCTGATCGCGCCTTCCTCGAAGTAGTCGTTAGCACTAGTCTCAACGCGGACCGCTACCCACTAAGACTCTAAGCATGCGTTCGCGAACAAATTAAAGCCAAACCCATGATCCGATCTCCGACCTGTCCGCTAACCTACTCCATCTAGCCAGAAAGTCTCTACGCCTGCTTCTTGCCAACACCAACATGTATGTCCCACCTCAAATACGCGCCGCTTTCGAGATCCTTAACCGCCTCACCCCTCCGTCTCTCCACCTCACTCTCATGCCAGTACCCCTCTCCCTGCGCTTTACTCAAGTTTTTCAGCCCCCCAAATACCGCGCCCACACCAATCTCGGTGAACTCGCGCCGCTGCTCGACAAGCCTGTCGGTGCTGATGACGTCTTCTTGTACCTCGACGAGTCCCGCGCTGCTGAACAGCTTCGTGAAGTCAGGAAACGAGTAGCCGAATCGTGATATCAGTGTGCCGTTGAGCTGATTCTGACCGGCCGTAAGTGCGTGTCCTGGCGTTGACGACGCATTTGATCCACGAAATCCTCGTGCATTCAGGAAGTTGCCATCAGTCCAGGTGATCACGCCCCCGGGCTTGAGCAACGTAACCAGGTTCTTCAATGTCTGTAGCCAGACTTCCCACGAACCCATGGAAATAATGATCAGGCGCACGTTCACGAGATCAAACGTGCCCTGCAAGTCTTTTGGAATGGGTTTCTTGAAGTCCAGGAAGCCGAGCGAAACATTTTCGGGAAGTGATTCAGCGGGAAGGTATTGATCAGAGGAGACGTCGAAGCCGTGAAGTGAGTGTGTTGGTGGAGACATAGTGGCGAGGTCCTTGAGCCAGATGCCTGTGCCGGTGGCGACATCTGCAATGCGCGCGTCCGGGGGAAGAGTGGCTGGTATGGAAGGATGAAGGAGGTAGCCGATGCTTCTGTGGCTACGTCAGAAGAGCTTCTCGGGTGTATGCTTCCGCAAGGACTTCAAATGCTTACCTCGTCCAGACACCGTGTTGTTTGAGGAGGCGCTTTTGCTCGTCGGAGGCGCGACCCAGCCAGTAGGGTTCCTCTTCTGTTGACATGTCGAGGTAGTTGAGAACAAGGGTAGTTGAGGACAAGAAAGAGAAATGTACAAGTGATTAGAGGTAAGAAGAGTGTTCAATAATCTATATGTAGGATACGCCTAGGATGCCCCGCCATCACGGTCTTCGCTTTGCCTGTTGTAGCTCAAGCTTCATTGATGCGCTAGTAAGCGTTTGCGGCAGGTGCGGATGAGTGTAGCGAGGCGGCTTGAGCCGCAGCTAATAACGTCATTGTCAAGTCTACTTCACGTTGGCGACTTTTACAGACTGCAAGTGGGCAAATGTCAAGGCTCCCATCAAAAACGAGCAAAGTTCTGAGCCACGCGACGTTGTAGCTCAAGAAAAAGGCGTGGACGTGGGAGATGCAACACACGTGCCCCACTTTCACGCATTTGGCAAGAGCTTCAACGTCACGTTGACAACACCATGAATTACCGAATTAGAGGACTGGCGTGAGGACAGGAACACAATTTCGATGAAGAATGAAAATCATTGAAACGCGCGAAAAGACGTGAAAAAGGCAGGTTCAGATTGTCAACTACATCTCGATTACCCAACTCAATATTTCGAAAGACATGCCCTCAACGGCCGATCATTCTAGGAATGATGGTAGAAGAGGAACATCAGATTCAGTGATTCTTCAACCAGACCAAACAGCCGGCCCAGGGGGACTGTACGAAGACGAGCCCTGACCACAAATTAGCATCCAACCCTGACCACAATCCGAAGAACACTCACATAGATATTGACCTTAATACCCGGGTCCGACGCTTGATACGCTCCCGGAAAAGCCACCAGAGGCGAAGGCGTACCACTCCCACCACCCGTAACCGTGATCTGCGCGCAAGAAATGTAAAATTGGGCGCCGTTCACCTGGCTCGCCCCATGCAGCGCGATGTGCTCAATTCGGAGCAAGTAGTCGCCCGAGGGAACGTTCTTTGGGATCGTCACGCTGACGGATCCCTTGTCTGTAATTCATTAGCCCTGTGTTTGGACGGACACGCGACTACACATACTCAAGCTCGCCCAACTCAGCTGATTGTTAGACGCAGTCGCCTTCTCAGCATAGATCTTGAACCAGACACTCCCTGTGCCCTCCCACATCGCGGCCGTGGCACCAGAAGGGACTTTGGCCATGTAGAACTGCAATGGGCCGGGGTGGAAGATGTTGGGCGAGGCCTGGAAGCTTACACTGCTGCCAGCAGCTACGCTCTGGGTCTGGGGAGCGCGCCTGCCGGAGCTGGTGTAGCATCGAATTGCTTCGGATGAGACGTCGGTGACGCCGGCGTTGGACTGGTAGTTGAGTGTTTGGCGGACACTGGTCCAGGCGCCGTTACCGATGGAGGGAAAGGTATCTAAAGATCAGTAAGATGGCCTTCAATCGCTTAAAGTTGAGATCACATACAGTGACGAGGTTGCAGGGCTGCTGCGTTGACGGCTTCGGCCGCGAAGGCTAGGGAGAGCGTTGCAGAGAATTTCATGATGGGCGTTTAGGACTCGGGTTTCTTGCTACACGTCGTTGCGATGATGGGCAGTTCACATCATATACCATCCACGTGCCTGTATATATACGGCGCGACTCATGACATGTACACATATGATCGTGTGTACTGCATGTGTCGTGATAGATTGAGTATTTTACGCGGTGGTAGTTTCGATTATTCTCGATGCGGAAGTCTGATATTACGATCTCATTTAAGTACTGGGGTTCTGTATCACGCGGGGCTCCACGTCTCGGCAATGGAGAACTACCGGCTTATAGAGCTGATGTGCTACAGGCTCTATATGCTTCTGATCCGAGCAGTAAGGCCAGAGTCGCACGCATTGAATGACAGTGAAACGAACAAGACGAAAAAGAAGCTCGTCCACTCGACCAACCCAACGATTGACCCCGAAGGCAAGTTCCGTCTAAGTGGTGAGGCGCGAACGCCATGTTTCTCCATTGACTTAGTGAGAGATAAAGCTGCGCCTTGGAACGAAGAAGTATAGAATGAGCGCGTGCAGCAATCCCTTGTAGCCGGCTCTGTTCCAAGAAATACCAGGAGCGGCGCCAAACTGCAGTGCCTCGCCCATTTCAGTATGACGCTAAACGACCACTGTCCGGAAGAGAACGCTCATATCGATGACTGCTTTCGAGATGTCGCACTTTAGGCTGCGCTGACCAAAGAGGCTTATTGGTGCGCCAGTCTTTGATGCGAGCCAGGCCCTCGCATCGATAAAGCACTGCGAGTACCAGCCGAGCGGCTGCTCTGACACTGGGCGTACGCGGTCTCTGTGTTGCTGCCCGAAGCCGATGCTGACAGCACAGCGTGCGCGAGCTAGCTTCTTCGTTGAGTTTTGCGCCCTCGGGGTTCCTTCTCGACTTTACAAAGCCATCGGATCAAGGGTTCTGCCACGCTTGCGAGCGTTGCGATGCAGCGATGCAGCGATGCTGTTGCTTACATATTTGCTGTCTCTTGCGGCACGCGCACTCTGGGCTCATGTCTTCATCTCGTTCTCCAGCTCCTTGATCTCTGTGCTGAGACCTTGGACGTCATCTGTTGCCATCGCCTGCGCGCTGGCTTCCAAGTCCTGTATGACGCTCTCCAAGCCTCGTACAAGCGCTTCGATCTCTGCGCGCTGGGCAGTAACAGTAGACAGAAGCTCAGTATTCGATTGCTGCGTATCGACGAGCTTGGTGTTCATTTGGGTAGCCTGTTGCTCGAGGAACGGCATCAGATGCGCGAGGTGAATTTCAGACGGCGAAAGCGTGTGCGGTCTATAGCACGTGTCAGCGCGGTAAACATGTTTGCTCTGCGACATCCTCACGGAATAGGTGCCTCCACGGGCCCACCATTTGCGCTTAACTCAGCGCGCTTCTTCCGCAGCTTCGCATCCTCGATGCACTGATCCAAGGAGTTGAGCAGCTTCACGACATTCCTTCTTTCCATGATGTCGTCGAAATTGGTTTTCCATGTCCGGTCCAGCTGGTCCACAATCTGGCCCCGCAGGTTGTCCAGCACTTCGGGGCTGTATTCTGCAGCAGTGGGGAAGCATGAAGCAAAGTTTTTAGACGAGCATTTGTCCAGTGTCGCTTTAGAGGCTTGGTTGAAGACGTTGATGAGACCCTGTGCGCGTGGGCCTGGCGCGTCTGCAATGGGCGGGGCAGGTGCAGGTGACGGTGAGCGCGATTTGGGGTCCATGGCAGAGGGCATCGCGTGGTATCAATGGTGGGCTATGCGCGACGGTAAATATGTTGTGGTTACTAGAAGCGCAATGATGTCGATGCATCGCTGCAATGTTTACTGAAACCCGCCAAGACTGGCACGTGCTAGCGGTGCCGTAGTGGCAACGCGACTCTACTGGACTCAACAACGTGGAATTCATGGATTCTGCCTTGTCAAACAAATAGTAAAGTTTGATCTAGCCAAGGATCCTGGATCGATCGACAAAACTTGTGCGCGACGAGTTCATGCTCCCTGAGCTCCGCTCGTACTGAGAGGTGGGCAATGAAGCAGAGACGCTGTTCAAGGTAGAAGAGCAACGACATTATAGATCATTTCCTATGTTATGCACTGATGGCAGACCCAGGTGAATCTCAGATTTGCCACGGTACGTCCTGCGATTACCCAATCAGCTGTTGCATCCGGCTGCATCGCAGACTGGCGTTAGCGCTGAGGATGTCCAACCTTCAGCCTTGGTTTGGTCTCTTCCATTGCATCGAATCATTACGCCCTTTCACGGATAAACCTCGCAGGCAGACTGACAAAATACTGTTCACCTTTCCTTGCCCAACAGAAACTCCTACCCCGCTCCTCAGGCCAGCCAGGAAGACGCCGTTTGAAGGATTACACGCTTCGAGGACTGAGCGTCTGTGGAACCAACGTTTCCCAGGATGTATGAAAGCGATCGTACTATAGTAGGCGACAGCACCCTCGAGTTGGCCAGCCACCCCAATCCTACCGCAAATGTAGAAGCCTCAGAAATGAACCCGACTCGATCAGGGAATTTCTGGAATCACGAGTTGATCAAAGAGGTCAACGGCCAATTGAAGCGGATACAGGATGCTCAAGACCATCAGAT
>Ga0265797_10011106_pt1 | contig 11344 bp, 11 predicted proteins | sample P2T30metagenome_FD_192433 | JGI IMG/M metagenome (GOLD analysis project Ga0265797, IMG submission 192433) | Plant litter microbial communities from East Loma Ridge, Irvine, California - P2 T30 | ecosystem: Environmental > Terrestrial > Plant litter > Unclassified | place: USA: California... | reverse complement strand
TGAAGAAATTTGTTCCACCAAACAATGAGGGCTCCATCTCGAGCCGTTAGGGCCTCACATTGTCATTGGAGGATGAAACACCTCCTTATACAGCCCCGCATACTTGGCATATCAGGGCAAATGATGAAACTCGACATGTATACAAGAGACTCATGACGTTCAAAAACCGACTTGGGCGATTGCTGCGTTGGTAAGAGGGCTACAAAGAGCAGTGGTGAGATCGTGAAACCACCGATGAGTGAATCACTCGCCTGCATCTCTCACACACTGCGAGCGCGCAACTTGATCATGAGCTTCTCTTGAAGGCAGAACCAGAAAGAACGGGGAACAGACGGACGCTCCTTGTCGACCAGCTCACAGTCAAAGTGGCGCACAAACCCTCCAACAAAGGCGTGCAACTCAACCAGAGCAAGATTGCGACCGACGCAAGTTCGAGAGCCATAGCCGAACTGAGTGAGAGTTAGTATTCGCTCTGAAGATGTTCATCTTTGCTGCGTGCTTACCGTTACAATATGTTTCTCAATGTTGCGCACGTACTCAACAGGCATGCCTCCGTCTCCGGCAATGAAGCGCTCAGGCCTCCACTCGTTGGCGTCCTCGCCGAAGACTTCCTTGCATCTGTTCTGGGCAATGGCGCTCATGCTGAGGATAGTTTTCGGTGGGATGAAATGTCCTGCGATTGTGATTCCTTCTCTCGGACATTCTCGCGGCAATTGCCAGAGGATACTGGGGACGAGTCTAGTCCCCTCTTTAATACATGCGCTGAGGAATGGCAGTCGGCTTGCAATCTCGTAGCTGAGATGCTCGCCAGTCTCCGCACGATCGACATATGCCTTGTCTATCTCTTGTTGCAGGCGTTTGTAATCTTCGGGGTGGGTGAGCAGGTACTTGAGAACAACGGCCATGGCTCCCGCTGTGGTGTCTCCACCCGCGCCAAGTAGATTCCCTGCTTCGACAGCAACTTCGGGGAACCCGACCTTCTCGCCATTGAGGTCCTTCATCGAGAGGAAATGATCCAGCATGTCGCTCGGGCGCTTCTCATCCGCGTCAGACTCAATACGCCGGGTGATTTGCGACATGATCCAGCTGGTCAGACCGTGCGAGCCCGAGTTTTCCTTGTCACCAAAGACGCGGAGTAGACCTCGCATCACAGGATTGTCGATCCATTTCGTGCGGCCGGGGAGGTTTCCCAAATTAGCCGCCGCGTAAAAGTACGTGTGAATGGCACTCAGAACCCCATTCACATCGCCTCCCTTCTCGACAAATCCGAGCGGTGCTCCTAGTCCGAGCTGGCAAACAACGTCCGAGGCATAGTACGTTGTCCATTCCTGGAGATCAATTGAGCGGCCCGTGGCTGCCGCTTCGCGGAACCTTGACCACACGTTCTGGGTGATTTGGTCGATCTGAGGCTCGAGTGAACAGATTGTCGACATGCTGTAGGCTGCGGTCACACGTTTGCGCTTGAAGGCGTGTGATTTTGTATCGATCGTGTTGAAGAACTTGCGCTAGTTAGACGTGGAAGCTGAATGGTGCAAGGAGGGTTCTCGGTTTTGACACTTACAGAGTCCGGCATACCAGTCACACTCCACGTGTGATACCATGGGGTCTGGAACGAGACATCAGACTTGTCAGAGTGCGGGTCTCGGAGGTCAACGTACCTTCTTAGTTCCAGTGGAATGGCCATACACATGGACCAGAGCATCTTTGTCGACAAAGCTGATCTCATTTGGCGCAATTCGCACGACAGGGCCGTACTTGTCGTGCAAGTCCAAGATATCCTGGTGCCATCCACCAAGCGCGTATCGTCTCGTTCTCCAAAGCTCCGTGAGACGAGCTGCTGTTGGTCCGGGTACGTGACGGAGAGGATGTAGACAGAACCGATAGATGACCTGAGCAAGCAGGGTGAGAGCGAGGATGATAGCAGCGTGTTTGAACTCGATCTGACGCAAAAGCGAGGCCGACTCGGAATGTATCATGTTGCTGCTATGGGCCTTCTCCGCGTGCGACATGGGAGGAATTCGACAAGTCCTGTTTCATGCAAGAAAAGTGACACGCTCAGACGAGCGACACCCGTGACTTTATGCCTCTTCCCCATGAACAACACCGCCCATCCCTGTCCAAAGTGGGTATGTCATGACCTAGCTGACTGTCAGCCTCACCTGAGTCCTGAGAAGACACCTCAGCTTCCCGGGTACGAAGAGTTATCGGACCGGATAGCCGGCGACTTGGCTCCCGGATGATCCCCCACACATCTAACATCGGAAGCCGGTATACAAACATCCGAAGGAATACACCCAAGCCGATACAGTGCAAGGCTTTCCTACCATGCATTGTAGAGAACACCCAAAGTCTCCCTAACACCACAAACGAGAGCCCCAGCAAAAATGCCCTCTCCCCCCAACTTCCCTCAATTCCTCAAGCTACCCGAAGAAGTACGAGAGATAATCTACAAACAGCACCTCTGGGACACCTTAATAGGGAGCGGACGCCCCTTCGGGCCCCGACCCATCGAGCCCCCAATCTCCCGAGCCAGCCTGGTATTGCGCAAAGAAACAATACCACTCTTCTACGACCTATACGTCTTCCGACTCCAGACCGAGATGTGCGGCGGCGGCCGTCCCCATGGCCAGAGACCGCCAGGGAGACCCGAATGGCACCACAGACTTGGCGGCAAAGTCGCTCACATCAACGTACTTCTGCTACATTTCATGTTCGAGGGAGAGCACATGTATCGTGGCCAGGAAGACGACGAGCCTTTCTCTTTGGATTTCGGCGTCCGTCTGTACAAGCGCCAGCCCCATTATCATGTTGCGTGCGACGATGGGGAAATCGAACATGGCGATCAAGCTCTGGCGTTCTCTACAGACGATTCGACAAAGTCACATATGTCGAAGCTGATTTTGCGGGAGCTCAAGCGCGTTCTTGATCGTTTCGTGGCGGAAGACAAAATCGGCCGTCTTAACCCACAGGATTTTGACGAGCTCGTCAATGTGTGCTTTGCTGTCGAAGATGACATGTACTGGTAGTCATGGGCCAATCTGCTGAGAAGGTAGTTGAGGCGAAGGAGTGGAAACGGTGAGAATGAATAATATCAGTCAGCTTGGATACTACAGTATTAACGGCACCAGGCAAACATTAAGTCGCATCGGCCAGAATCTGGCAATGCGGAGTAGAGCGCTTTCTGCGCTGTCCGATCCAACAAGCTCACAAGCCTTTAAACCCTCAAGTTTCCAAACTCCCTCTCGATATCCCCAGCGTTTTCCACTCCAGCCGCCGGCACGTGGTTCTGGCCGCCGATAGGCGCATCACACTGAGGGCAGCGCGCAGCCTGCATCGGCATGCCACACTCGCCGATGGTGAACGGATGACCATTCACGCACCTGTACCAATGGCCCGTGCCGCTGAACTCCCTGGCCATCGCCGCCACAACCATTCTCATTTGGGATTGATATCCGCCCTCGTCGAGGAGGCGGCGGACCTCGCGGACTTCGTCCCCAACGCTGCTCGTCTGGCCTGGGTGAGCCTCGCATAGTTTGCGGGCACTGTCGAGGTGTGAGTTGGCAAGTGCCCTGAGGGCTGCGTAGGACTTGCCGGTCTCGCGGCTCTCCATGACTTCGCACTCCAGACCCGCCAGCTGAGCCCAGAAAATGTGGCCTTCGGCTTGCTGGAGGATGTTCCTGGTGGACTTAGCTTTCTCGATCAACCACTCGCACTTTTGACGATCGAAAGAAAAGTCGACGGTGAGCGATCGGCCCAGGTTTTGCGGCTGCGCGTGGCAGACGGCGATGAAGTCTACAATTCCTACCACTTCGCACCTGATGGCCAGAGACACGGCCAGAAGGGTGCCTCGGGTTTGCAAGAGGTCCTGGTCGTACTCTAAGGCGTCAACAGTGTTTCCATCTGCAAGACGGCGCCTGCGAAGCGCTTCAACGATGTCGTACACACGACTGAACGGCTGTTCCTCAACATTGGTCTGTCTGAGGAACTCTCGGAGCTTGCGGCGCAAGTACGCTAGGTCGCGATAACGCCCACCGAGGCCGGTCAGTTTGCTGAGCATTTCGACGTTGCGTCCTTGAGCCATGGAGATTTCTCCGGGATACAGCAAACGGACGTCCGATCTCGTGTCGATCAACTTGCCTTGCTCTTGCTGCATGGCTTCTGCAAACTGGAGGTACTTCCGATGAGACCATGCGATGAACTTCTTGGTCGACTCGTCCAGGAGTGCGCGCCTCACAATTCGGCCGTAGCGCGGCAGCAGACGAAGCGAAGCACGACAAGTCGGACATGTCTTCATCTCTTCTTGGGAGAAAGCTGCCACTGTACCCTTCAAAGCGCTTGGCGCACCTGTCAAGCTGTCCAGCTCATAATAATCGGACATGGCCATCACACCGTCCAGGCTCTCGACAGCAAAGATGTGGCCGCAAGGCAGGAAAAGACACGGGTTTTCCGAGAGATCGATCTCGCCGTAGGCGCTGAACATGATGAGGTCTGCTTGCATGGCCTTGACATCATCAGACGAGCAGATCTGACAGTACTCCACGGCAGGACACGCAGCGCCGCACACAGACGGACATTGGTGGCCGCAGTCCAGAGCTTTCGTGCAACGCTTGGAACAGGGCACCCAGTCGCATGGAGCAGCACAAGGCATGCTGCATTTCGAGTGCGGACAACAGGATGAACAATCCTCTTCCGCACAGGGAGCACACGGCTCGTGGCATTTCTTCATGCACGTCGTATGGGAGCACGCTACGTCACACGGCTCGTTGCAAAGCGGGCAAGGTTCGTCGCGGTGGCAGGGAGCACTGCAAGAGTGCTTGCAGTTGGTGTAGTCGCGCTTGCACGGCTGTTGGCATCTCCTGTGCTTCTCGTTTTCGATCTGCCCTTGGACGCGCGGACGACACCTGGAACACTGGTCTCCGCAAGCGTGGCCGCACGGCTGCAACGATCCGCACGTCGCAAGGCAGTTGTAGTAAGGATCTTCAACGTCGACACAACACGCCACGGTGACTTTGTGATTGCAGCCTGGAACGATGCGCTCAACTGGCACGCGACAGACCGCCAGGCTCGGATCTTGGTACTGCCAACACGGCAATTTGGAGACATGGTGTCCACACGGTAGCTCGACGTCGATGTCAGAGATCTTGATAGTACAGTGCTCGTCACAGTGGCGGCCGCATTCGTACTGGCAATTGTGAGTGCAGCCAGCTTTGACGCGGTTGCAAGGTTTGAGGCAATATGTCGCTTGGTGAATGCCATCCGAGTGACATTTATTGACACACGAATGGCCGCACGAGAGACGCTGTCCACATAGCAGATCACATCCAGCTTCTGGCGAAACAGTTGCGAAGTCGTCTGGGGTGGTGATCTCCAGAGGCGTCTCGGGGTGGCGTGGGCAGCAGAGCTCAAGGTGAGGCCCCACATTGCCATTCTTGCTGAGTATCTCAAGGACATCGCCCCACATTGGGACGTGTGCGGACGTTTCAGTGTTGCCAATGATGTACATTCCATGCTGAGCTCGAGACAACAGCACGTTGATGCGGTTTGAGGTACGCAGGAAGCCGCACTTGCGCTCCTTGTTTGAACGAACCAACGAGATGATGACGACCTTGGCTTCCTCGCCCTGGAAATTGTCGACCGTGGCTAGACGAAGAGCCTGGAGTAAGGTGCTCTTGTGAACACCCAAGCGTGATGGTTGGCGAGCCTTTGCAACTCCTCCGGACTCTTGCTGACCATCTTCATCGCCCTCGTTATCGCTGTCGAGGGCCAATTCCTCGATGTCTCTGTCGTTGATGATCACTTCGGCGAAGGCGCTCAGGCGGCGACGAAGCTTTCGCAATTGGCCAAGATAAGGCGTCAGGACTGCGATATCAGATGCCCGGTACACGCCTTGCCTGACCAAGTGCCGCACGAGAGCAAACACCATGTCGACTTCGTACCTGTTGGTGTGTGAGGTTGAGTCAGATCTGTCCTTCTCATTGTCCTCAGCCTCGTGATGATCGAGCCAGAAGAGTCTGCGCCTTATGCCAGAGACTTCTGGAAAGTTTGCGACTTGTGGGGAGTCTTGCAATTCCGGATACAGCGTGGTACGAATGAGAGCGGAGATGGAAGGGTGCATGCGGCGCTGAACTTCGAGGGTAACGAATGGCACCGCTCTGTTCTCATTCTCGTTCGGGTGTACAAGGCGCTCAAACAGCGAGATGTCCATCTTGACTTGCGAACGCGGATTTTCGCACGAGAGCTCGTAATTTTGGGCTTTGGGGCGCAGTTGTTGGTGGTCTCCGATCAGGATGGCGTGTTCGATGGACGGAAGCATTGCAGTAAGCAGATGGGCTTCCAACACTTCACCAGCTTCTTCCACAAGCAAGACTTTGCTGTTGAGTGTACGGAGAAGGTCGAGATTGCGCGCCAGGCCAGAAGTCGTGACGCCGATGACATTGGCGCCCATGAGTACACGATGGTCGACTTCGGCTCTGATCTTGTTGATACCAGCTTTGGAATCTTCGTAGCCCTTGAGATTTGCAAGGAATGATCGTTGAATTGGATCAATGATCTCTTCACTCCAAGCCGAGTAGAGTCGATGGCGCTCTGCAACTGAGAACGAAAAGATGTCACGCGCGCGAGTACCATGAGGCATTGGTGAGACCCTCGGAGCACCTTGAAGCCAAGCTTCAATGCCCAAGGGCGCTCGCCTGTTTTGAACAAGCTGAAATCCGTCCTCGTCAATTTCGGGTTCGACAAGCTGAGCGTAGTACTGCGGGTGTCTTTCCCCTAGAAATGCCATGACTGAGGCCTCTGAGAAGTTCTGCAGTTTTGTCAGGCCCTCCGTCACCAATTGTCTAAAATTATCGGTGTTCTGCTTGTGAGTCCAACGCTCTCTGCCCTCCAGCTTCGTCAAAGATTCCTTCTGCGCGACAGTTCGAAGATTTACGGCGGAGAGTCGCTCGCTCTTCGAACGCGAACCAATACGAATGACTTGCTCGACACCAGCGTCGATAAGGTGTTCAAGGATTTGGTCCAGCGCATGATTCGTGAAAGTGACACAAAGGACTGGGCCCAGTTTGGCGGCCTTCTTGTTTGCCATAAGCACTTTCATCAGTGCGACGCCAGTGTAGCTTTTTCCCGTGCCGGGAGGTCCCTGGATGAGTGCCATGGATGTACACAGAGTCGAGATAAGGGCTTCAGCTTGGGCGCGGTCAAGTGTTGTCTGCGCGCTGAGGACATCGGCATCCATGGGCGATTTCACGTCGAGAGTGATCGTCTCGTTCTGGGTCGAGAGGGTGGAAAGGTCGAAGCTGAAGCCCTGTCGTTTTGTATACGCAGGTGCTTCCACTTCAGTTCCCTGCTCGCCATTTGCAGTGGGAGCCAGTAACTCAGCGAAGGGGAGATCCGCTGACAGACTCATGCGCTGCAGGGCTTGCAGGGTGTGCTGAAACGCTGGCAGTAGCACTCCCGGAAATTCCAGAAGGGAGAACGAAAGGTTCTTGTGGCTCTCCTTATACCCAAGGCCAAAGCGAAACAAGACAGTTTCAATGTCGGCGTCAGTGTGATTGACCAGCTGCACGATAACGTTCGCGGTTTTCTCGTCACCGGCACGTGGGTACTGCTTCTCGATTGACCTCTCTGGCTTCTTGCCAGCGTCAGAAGGGAAAGCAGCACTCAATACGGTCAAGAATACGGCGATCTGATCGGACCCAAGTAGCATGATAAGAGCTTCCGGAGCGAGCCTGCTGCTCTCCGCCCACCATTCCTTGCGTTCAGCTTCGCTTTTGTTGACGAGTTCGCGAGGTTGATCGAATTCGAGGACGCAGAGTAGGCCTTTTTGCTGGTCCATGTGGACGCCGACAAGGCGAACATTGCGATAGCTGTACGTACGCGCGCCACCATGTTTCGCAGCGCCAGTCTGCTCGAAGGGCCTTTGTATGCGACTGAGCTCGACTTTTCCAGCATCCCTTAACTGACCGACTGTATCCTCGCGGACGAGGCGAAAGTGCCTGTCCAAGAGACCAGCAGCTCCCTCCAAATGCCAGCTCGAGGGATCGCTTCGAGGCAAGTATTCTGCTCGGTCGCCCAGGATCTCACCCATAGTAGGCAAGATCTGAATCTCGTCGATGTCCTCAAAGTCGTTGTCGTGGCGAGGGCCTTGATACGAGAGAGCACCCGGCTGGTCGACCAGAAGTTCAAACACTGGCTTCTGGCGAGTTGGACCATCCTTCTTTTTGTTCGCTGCAGTGCCGATGTTTTCGCCCAAGCCTAGACGCAGGCACATCTTCTTGTAGTACTTCAGGGTATTGCCACTCAGCGCGCAGTTTTTCGCAAGAGCGACCATGGTTTCTGCAGCTGCGCGCAAGTCGTCGTTCACTTGCGCAGAGCCGTTCACCTCCAAGACTGCGGAAAGTGAGACCAGACACGGCTCAAACTCAGCTTCGTTGATGTCTTCGTAAGTGAGACCGCGTATAGCTGCACTGAATACCGCAACAGAGCGTTTGCCGTCCATACCATAGAGGTAGTTCAAGATCGTCCCAAGTCGCGCCTCGACAACTGAAGACGACAGGACTTCATCGTGTGCGATGATGCGGAGGAAAGGTAGGAGTTCGTTCTTGAAGGTGATACGCAGCGCATCGTCCGCCAACAGAGTGAAATTAGCGTTCAGCATCTCGCCAATGCGGACGAGACCTCCCTCGCTTGATAGCGTCGTGATGACTTCCTGCATAGTAGTCGCATCGTCGACCAGCACAAGTGCCTGCTGAATAAAGCTTGCGAATCTCCTGCCGAGCGGCTGTGCTCTGTTAATGTCGCGCTTTTCTTTCTTGACATCGTATCGCCACTGAATAAATTTGTCATAGGCCGATGGACCACTGGGTTGCGTAGTTTGATCAGACTGCTTGCCATCTGGACCGGAGGCGCCCTCTTGTGAGACTGGCGCGTCGTGTGAGAATTTGCACTGGTTTCCGAACCTGCACGCGCCTCTCGCAAATGCGTGACATGGCAGTTTCTTGAGTGGTCTAGAATCATGCGGTGAAGTCGTGTGGCTGTACTTACACACGTCGCCAAAACGGCAAGCGCCACGTTGAAAGTGCGGGCAGACTTGCTTCGGTTTAGCCATGGCTGTGAGTGTGCATGCGAGTGAGCGATGTTGTGGGTGTATTTGCGCGTTCGTGTTTCGTAGACGGGCGAGGGACCTCGTCAAGGTCTTGTGCTGCGAAGTAGCGGGCTTTCGGAGGTGCGGTGTTATGTCTAGTGGTATACTGAGAGCACGGCTCCAAACACTAAAGCCTCGCAATGTCGTGAAAGATAGTACCGTAGCCGCAAAGAGGAAGACAAGGGTGACCAGCGTGCTAGAGAGAAGGAAGAGGGTGACTAGTGTGGTGGAGAAGATGCGAGTGAAGATGCGGTGGTGGGCGTTTGTCGGGGAGAGGTTCGGTTACCAGCGTCAAAAGTCGAGACGAGGCGCGCGCATGCGTGTTCCGGTGAAGACGCGGGAGGTCCCGCTGCATGAAGATGGGCGGAAGCTCACTTCGCTCCAATAGCGATCCGGTTTGCGCTTAGATGGATGTGAATGGTTCGTGACTTCACTTTGCATGGGAGAGAGGACTCGTAGACTCGTTCTGCACTTTTGTACTAGGCTTGGATGATCAATGAAGATCGATGAGATGTCTAATCACACCACGTGCCTCAAGTTCACATTCTCCCAGGCTCTACTTCGAGCGACCACCACCAATGTCCTGACCCAGCTGCACAATTCATCAGTAAAGTACTTCCACATGAAACACTGCACGTCAAAACATACCCTGTAACCACCAATCTTCTCCCACTCAACCCTCTGCCTAGTAACAGGCAACTGCCTCCTCAACCCCTTAAAGCTCCCCTCAGCAAGCTGCACGAAAGCCCTGTTCAGCTCCTCCTGGAACTTGTTCTCCGCCTTCGCAATTTCCTTGACAACAGCGTCCACACCACTCGCGTTCGGGACCTCCACGCTCTTGCTGGTGCTCATGCGCACGTTGCCGTCTTCGTAGTAGTGCACGTCGACTCTGATCGAGCCGCTCAGGCCGCCGGAAGGCATCAGGGTGTAGTTCGACCGCCAGCGGCCGTTCCAGAAGTTCTGGGGCGAGTACTTGTTTGCTACGAGCAGGATGGCGACACTGTTGTCCGAGGAGGTCGGGTAGACGCCGATGGTGGATTGGGGGAAGTGCTCGGCGGCGGTTTTGGAGAAGGATTTCTGGAGCGAGCGGATGAGGTCGGCGTTGGAGGATTCGAGAGGGTGCTGTTGGGCGTTGGAGGCGGTCTGTCGTGTGGTCAGTTGTGGGTGCTCGGGGTGAGAGAAGCGTCAGGCGCAGCGTACTTGAGAGGAATGCTCGACTTGGAACGACGTCTGGCTCGCTGAATCGAAGTATCGGTTGTCGCCCAATGAGTTGTGCTCGCTCACAATGACCTGATCTCCGTCAGCATCTTATCGAAGGCCATTAAGATCCGCAATCCATACCGCCTCGCTGCTTCCAGGCAGCTTCACAGTCGCATACTGCTGCTCGTTGTACTTCCTGAACGCCGGCTCCAAGGACTGCAGTAGGCTTGCATCGTTACCAGCCAAGGCCTTGATATCTGCAACATCGCTTAGCAGAGGGAACTTGTGCGCGCCATTGGAGACATCACCCACCAGCCACGACGTTGGAAAGCTGCATACGTCAGTTCTATACTCAATCAATTGGAAAGGCCATTCCTACCGACCTCTCCCGGGGGTGCCGATTCGACGAACGAAGCAACGGTTGCTTGTTTCGACGCCATGTTTCTAGTATGTTGTGTTTGTGGAAGCTGTGTCTGGTTGCTCGACTGGTGGGATGTCTTCAGGTGAGGTCGTATGGAGGGAGGCGGGAGCGGTTTGCCGAGGCGTATCTCTGAGACCAGCTCGTAGATCTGGAACTGGTTTCTAGAGATCCAATGAACTACACCCACGAGAGCGAACACATGGTAAATGATACAAACGACTGAATATTCGGAACAGGTGTTGTTTGCTAGCATCGAGCAGTTTCTTGTGTATGTACCCTGTTTTCTCGGGCAGCCGTCTCATTCATACAGGCTTTCGCCAAGTCAACGCAACATCAGATGGCGCAGACAACCCATACTTGCCATATCCAGGGCAGATGCATCATGTAACAAAACAATAAAACAATAACGCTCGAAACACCAACGCTAAACCAAACAAAGCACTATAAGCACAACAAAAGTCTCCCTCAATCCCACTAACCAATGCTCATCTTCATCAGCCCGTCATTGGTATCAACCATACCCTGCAACCCCAGCTTCTTGCCCGGCCCAGAAGCACTACCCGTGCGCGACGAGCCAGCCTGAT